>OFMS01000992.1_pt1 | contig 23374 bp, 13 predicted proteins | sample 1541871 | NCBI WGS metagenome assembly OFMS01 (sample SAMN04209251, study PRJEB22552) | human gut metagenome | biome: gut; material: feces | host: Homo sapiens | place: USA: Oklahoma
AACTGGATTATTTATAAAAATGCATAGATAAAAAAGTTAAAAGCGAAATCCCTGTCTGAATAATTTTTTGTTTGACTTCATACAAATATGGTGTATAATATTACTAGAGTCATATGTTGTTCCGTCCTGGAGCTGCGTAGGACTCGTAATATTAACAAAAGTGTCGCACTTGCAGTTTAGCAGGTGCGATTTTTTACACAAAGAAAAGACAGTAGGAGAGCCTACTGTCTTTTAGCCTCGAGAGTTCTATATACACTAACATTTCTCTTCGAGAATATTCTCTTGTAATAAATACTTTTCTCCTTCCAATTTAAAAAATACAAATTTCTTATAATCTTCTGGATAAGTATCAATGCCAGTTGTTAAAATGATTTGAAACGGACATTTGTTTTCATAATTATATTTATCTGCCTCTGTCAGTAATGCAATATTCTTTATTAAATTATCTTTGTCTATTCCCTCCTTGTTAGGTGTATCAATCATCAGAAAGCGAGGAAAATTTATGTCATTCTTCAAACTCTCAATTAATAGTGTTAAGAAATACATTAATCGTTTGGGAACTGACGCACTACGTTCACGATATTGCCCCATATTAATATGTGGCAAATAGTCTTCTCCTATATACGCAGAATAACACTGTCCGTCAGCACGTTGCATTAAATCTGAATATATTTCATCAAAATCTTTTTTCTTATTCAGCATATCTTCCTTAGCACTATTAAGAAACACATCTACTTTTATCTTCAATGATTCAACCTGATTTCTTAAACTTGTCACCTCTGAAACGAGTGTGTCACGTTTCTTTGCTAATTCTTCTGCTTGTTGTAATTCTGAGATTCTTGCATTTAGTTCTCGCTCGCGTTCGTCTAATTGCCTTACATATGCTGAATTGTAATTTGAAGTAACATCCTTTGATAAATCAGCAATATATTTTTTTATTCTTTCAATTTCTTTTTCATCCTTTTCAATATTAGAATGAATATTTTTCATTCTTCCATTCTTTCGCTCTAATAAATCATTCATAGATTGAATAGATTTTTTTCTAACTTTCAATATATCTAAATACTCCTCATCTGTATAGAAAAATTTTTCATACTGTTCTTCTAAAATATCACTTCCACAGATACACTTTCCTTTTTTTCTCTCTACTTCTCTCAAACAGTAAGGACACGTATTTGGAGTAAATAACTTTAACTTCTTATTGACCAACCGTATCTTTTCTATTTCTGCCAATTCTTTTTCTGCTTCATCAATTAAATATACTATTTTATCAATAGATTGATTTGTCAATACTTTTGCTTTTTCCCAATAATCTTGATCTCTTTGTATAGAAATAAGTAATGCTTTCTGTTGATTGATTAATTGCCAAACCTCATCAGCATTACTTTCTTCATTCATAACGAGATTGCGCTCAAGTTGCACTTTTTCAACCATTTCATGATTTTCTGCTATCATTTTTTTAATATGTACAACATTTTCCAAATCATAATCTAAAATTTCTCCTAAAAAATCATCATAACTATTCATAACAGCCTGAGCTTTTTCAAATTCTTTTAACTTTAACTTATATTGTCCTAATGTATAATAGTAATCATTATAGGTCTTTCCAAGCAATACTTCAAAAATTGCTTTTCTAATCTCTAAAGAATCAGATAAAAAATTGGAATTATCCGCTTCTTTATATATTTTATCTACCTCTGTTGCTTGATCATGATAAATTAATCGTAATAAATCGGTAAAATTTAATTTGAAATTTTTTGTTCCTTGGACAATGTCAAAAACATCAATATCTAATTTACTTAATATCCAGTCAGAAAAAACAATTGTAGACTCATCACTTTGTTTTCTATACACACATGTTTGAATCACTTCTTCATCTTCCCCTACAATAAATATTAAGTTATCACCTATATATCTAGTCAATTCATATTCTTTACCATTAATTTCAATTAACAGTTCTACGTAATTATTTTTATCATTGCATATTTCATTATGCTTGTTACTTACGTTATCATCATGTTTATTAAAAGATTGTACCCTTCCTCCAAAACCATAATAAATTAAATTCATAAATGTGCTTTTACCATGCCCATTTACTCCCTCCATTATCACTAATCCATCATTCAGATAGGGTGACTCAAAACTATATTTTTCTCCACTATAGACAACTCTTCTAACAGCTAATCTTCCCATTTTGTCACCTCATTATATCCGAATACTTTTTCTTGCAACGTACTTAGTTTTAAACTTCTAATTCTTGGCAATAATTTTTTTATAGTCAAGCATCGACTAATATCTTCTTCTAATAGACCCGTTTCTATTAAACTTCTAAGTTTATCATTTATTTTTAAAAGAATATCAATATTACTATTCTTTGGGTTTTTCCTCATTTCTATCATATCTTGCTTTTCCAAGAAAAATAAAACTCTCTTTATTACGGATACATTTAGCTTGGAATCACAAAAAATTTTAATTGATTTCTCATTATCAAAGATATTATCCTCTTTTTGATTTATTAATTTTTCTAAAAACTCTGTATTTTCTTGACTTTTCACAAACTCAAATATTATTCCTAATTTTCTATAATCTTCAAATGGCTTTATATCACAATCTAATGCCTTTAAAATAGAAAGAAGTTTAATAGTGATAAAATAGTAATCCTCTTCAAGAATAAACATCATTCTCTTTTTACTATTCATCTACTTTCCTCCCTTCATCAAAAGCCAAATAACATTCTTGAAACAACAAAATAATCGTTTTTCTAACCATATCTTGATCTTCAAAAGGCATACTATATGTTTTTGCCTTATCTTGAATAACTTTTTCCGCTTCGAGCGTAAGATTTTCAAGAAATTGTTCTATTTCAAATTGTGTTAAAGTACCATTATGCTCCTTTAAAAATCTACTTATAAGTTTTCTACAAGTTTTATACACTCTGTAATTATAAGCTTTTACCTGTCTGTGATTCTGATGATGGCTTTGTTCATAAGCTCCATCAATATATTCATCTACTAATTCCTCTAATGAATCTTTTTCATATTCAGCGCATACACTCAAAAACTTTTCACCTATATTTCTCACATCACTACATTCAATTTCATCCCATTTTTCATGCATTGGATCTAGCTTTTCTTCCACCCTTGCTTCTTGTGCAAATTCTAAAAATAAAATTTTAACCTCTGATACATGCACGATACTATGCAAGAAATCTTTTTCAAATTTCCGAGACTCTATCATATCCAAAATTTTAGCTGTAATTACCTCTGCATACTTTTTATTCACATCAAAATGCACACATAATTGTTCAACTAAATTATCAATACTTTTTCTTACCGCTATTTCATCTGCTTCACCAAAATTCCATTCAATCAATCCAAAAAATTTCTTCCACTTTTCAACAGTCATAGTGTCTAATATTTTTTGAATTTTTTCCATATCTTCTGGAGTCTTTACATGCTTACTATGTTGTTCTATATAATACGCCTTAAAAATAGGTAATACAAATGGAAACGCTTCATCATATCTTTTTTCACTTAATAACTGAAGCAATGGTTCATCTGGAAAAGTCACTTCTTTATCTTTAAAAACACCTGCTTTATTTTCTTTTTTAAATTTAACATTTGTGTAAAAAACAAACTGAATACTTTCAGACATTTCAACAGTTCCAAGCCAAGTATCAAAAAAAATCCTCAACGAATTTTTTATCTCATGACTATTCATTGAAAAATCTACTGAATATGACTTATTCTGTTCTGCTGTATACTTTACAACTTCTCCTTGCCAATTTCCTTCTAAAACATCGTCAACATGTTCTATCATGCAATAAAGCGCTTTCTTTTCTTGTAAGACAGCTTTTAATAGCCGTTCTGCCGCACGAACTTTTTGAAGTCCTATTCCTTTAATACTCGCATCTGCATTTGTATTTATTTGATTCGATTGAAGTACCTCGCTAATCATTTTTACCACCTGTATGCACGCATAATTTGTAAACACAAAAATACACATTAAATATACCACAATATCACTAAAATAGGAAGCATTACTATAGAGTCTTCACCTTCAAGCAATACTTCCATTTTTAATTTTTCTTTACTCAATCACTTTCAACGAAACATCTTCAAATTCCTCATCAGTCATGTTTTGCTTCAAAAATGCTTTCAAAACGCTCCAGCTTGCTCCTTTCCGGGCTGTTCTCTGCCCATGTGCTTAAATCGGCAATGACGTAATAGGATACCTTGTCATTTTCAATCTCCATATGCTTCTGAAGCTGTCTTGCTTCCATGATACACTCAAGCTGTGCCCTTCCGTTTACCATGTAGGAACCGATGTTATTTTCTTTATTGAAAGGCATATTCGCCATTGCCCGCTCTGCTTCATAGAGTGCCGTAGCAGCTTCCTCATAGGTATCGTAATGCACTCCTGAAGGCGTGATGTCCTTGATCTGGTTCTGCAAATGCAAAAGTCTAAAATCCCCGTCTGCATACGGATCGTCAATGGCAAAGTAATTCTGTTCAAAGTCAAGCGTACTGACCTCTCGCCATTCGTTGTAATTGACGAGGAACACTCTATTTTCCCTGTCCATTTCATCATCTGCGTGTTCCTGTGCTATCTCCGAAAGGATCTCCGTCGTTTCATCAATGACCGAAGTCTGTTCTTGTGTATGCTCTGCCATAAGCTCCTTTGTAAACTGCGGCACTTCCCTGTAACCAAAGGAATCCACATACTGGCTTGTGTTCTCTCCGTTCTGATGAAGTACCACCACATCACTGGCAGAAAGGGAATGTCCCCTAAAATCTGCCGGGCGATCTATATTAAAGCGGGTGTAAATATCTTCAAGGCTTGTATATCTCTATGGAAGCACAGGCGGTTGCATCCGGTCTTTGGGCATAGATTAAAAGCTGTTCCTTAAACGGATATTTATACAGTCTGGAAGCAGTATTTAAGTACCGCCTCCAGCTTTCTTCATTCCGCACGACTTCTTTTGCTGTTTCTTCTGCCAGTGCGGAAATCAATTCATATTTTCTCATGGTAAACCTCCATTCTTAATTGATTTTTGGCAGCAAAAAAGGTGGCTATGGTTCGTGCATGAGCCATTGCCACCAGTGACGGTAAACTTTATTCGGTTTTCATATACTCCTTTTCCATAGTTCTTTATATACTTGTTCACAATAAATGAACCGTTACAAAATATTCTATGTTATATAGATAATAAATTTGTTTTACAATTCATTAATTTCAAATTTTTGAATTAACTCCTGAATAATATATTGGAATTTTCCCCGCCTCGTAAAGCATCTCCAACGCCATTATCCTAAGTGTTTCAATTTTTTGCTTATGTTGGTCAATTTTTTCTCTTTCAAAAGAGCTTCTTACAATTATCACTCTTTCATTGACAGGTTCTGCAATCATGCCTATGTAATAGCAATAGTTACTAAATATACTTAAAAAATCAGCGATCTTAGCATATAATTTCTTTCCTGCAATGCTAATAGCTCTATCCATTACATCTTTCATTTCTACCTCAAAGCAATCCGTTTCAATAACTAACTGAAACTCAAATCCAGCAAATGGATCAACGGACAGCATATCAATAATATGCCATTTATTTATTGAGTTTAAAAATGTATTTCGTAAATCTTTTTTATTTAATATCAAATTAGAATTTTTTTGCACTTTCATTTTACTGTTCTCTAAATTGATATACAATTCTGGATAGTATGTTCGTAAGAGAAAGTCATTTGTTTTTACAATATGCTCTATGTCCTCCCAAAATATAATTTCTACAGGAAATTTTTTTTCTCTAATTCTGCTATCCGAAAGATTGTAAACATAGCTTTGCAATCTAGCGTCTCTTTTTGCTGTTACAGCTATCACAAATAATGCTATTTTGGCAGGAAAATTTTCTGCTTCATCTATCATTGCGTCAATATCTGAAACTTCAACTTTTCTTTCCCAATTTTTGCATTGGACGCAAACTTGATTTCCATCTGTTAGCGTCACAACGACATCTACTCCATCTTGCTTTTGACCAGAACTTCCATATAATGATGCACACCCATGATACCTTATTTCTGAAAAGTCTTTCAAAAGCATCTCAAACTCTCTTGCACCAGGTAACGGAAGACTATAAGTTGATAATGACGGCATTTAAATCCACCTCCTCTTTATAATACAATAGCTTATTTTTGTCTGTAAATATAAAACTTACCTAACCGTATTTTCTAATTATTATATATTAAATCTTGCCAATAAACAAATCCCCCATAAATGAATTTGCAGCATCCCTTAAATTATTTAATCATCTCTCTTTTGCTATATGGTACACAATTGCACCCCGTAGCTCATTTCCTGTTCTCTTTCGATATTATTCGTAGAATCCCTGCTCCTCAATGCCTTTTTCCAGAATACAGTTAATCAGTTCCTCAAGCTCCACGTTGTTAATCTCGCTGACAACGATCAGCTTTGAAAGGGTATCCTTCGAAACGGATACCGCATAACGCTCCTCATCTGCTCGAAGCTCATGGACACAGATGCCAAGTCCCTCTGCAATCTTGCACATAACACCAAGCTCCGGCTCCTTAACCCCTACCATAATGTCAAGAATTGTTCTCTCCGGCACACCGGAAATTCTGGCAAGCTCCGCAATCCCGATTTCTTCCTCTTTCATCACATTTAATAACTTATCTCCTGTTGTATACATATCCCACTCCTCCTATATTACGGCTTCCTTTTTCTTTTCCGGTACAGAATGCTCCTTTCCGGCATTCATCTTAATAACAGCATCTTTCTTCTCTGCAAGTTTCTCTTTTACCGAAACACGCTCATGGCGGTTATCTCTTTTTTCCTCTTTCTGCTTGGCACGTTCCTCTGCCCGGTCACTACGGAACAGTTCATGTTCTTTGGCATCATACTCATACACATGATCCGAAAGTCGTTCTCCCGGCGCCACCTGTGTCTGATTTACTTCCTGCACCATCTGCTCAAGTTCTTTAAACTCCATTCCCGCATCTTTCGGTATAATCAGCGTTTCATGGATTAAGGAAGGCAGCATATAAAAATCTCCTACCTTCTCAGCGATCTCCTGTCTGATATCATCGTTTAATATTGCAGCCGCCCCATTTACTTTTGTATCATTTGTCAGCACAAACATGGTATCGGGAATATCCGGCATCATCTGCATTGCCATTTCTTTTGCTTCATCCATACCCACATTTTGTTCTCTTGCAATATCAACTGCAATCATCTCCGCAACCGTCTCATTCATTCCTTTAAAACTATGTGGCTGCAAAGTATCCATATTCTGTAACGCCTGGTCATGCAGTTCTTGCCTGTGAAATTTCAAAATCTCCAGTGCCTCCACTACTTCCTGATGTTTTCTCTAATAATACATATAAGCATTTTTCTGTATTTGAGAGCTGCACTGTTTTTTCTGTTGTTCCTGTCTGTGTTACTTTGCCGGGTATACTACTTTCCCATGTTAAACTATTTATATTTGTAGATGTTTGATTACTTATCTTCCAGCCTACTACCTTATAGGATTGCTCATTTTCTACTATAATCTTGTTTGCTATATTTTTTATATTGTAGCAGCCTGCATCTATGTAGGTGTTTCCACCATCGTTACTGTATCTATAGTTTTTAACTATTGTACATGCTCCATCTGATTCGTCTGCTGGAGGTGCTGGTATGTCTCCTTTTGATTCATCATAGGTTGTCTGGTCTTCACTTTCCACAACTTCATTATTCCAAACAGAAATGATACCACTTGCTGAACTCATGATTACATCATTTGTCTGCTTGCCTGATGGACATGGATTTAAACCTAACTGGGTAACCTCAAATTTCATACAGTTTGCGAATATATTATTTGTATATCTTGAAAATACTTTTGTACAATTTTGAGGATATCCATTTTCCTGCTGTGCTTTCGCCCAGCCTGATGCAGTGGCTACTATTGTCTGCCCTTTGAGGTTGCCTTCATTCATGGTGAACCAGTAGACGCCTTCGAAGATGAGGTATTGGTCTTTGTTGGATGAAAGAAAGTCTTTAGCCACTTTTTCACCGAAATAATCTTCAATATATACAGCAGCTTTAAACTTGTTATCTATAGTCTTTTCGAGTAATTTACTTTTTAGAACTGCTCCGTTTCCATCTCCACTGCTTGAGAATGGTGTTGGTACACCATTTATTATTTTAAATATTGTTGGTGCTTGGTTGCCAAACTTTGATTTCTCGTAATTAAAATTTCCATCTGTAGGTGGAACTTTGGCTCCGGATATTGGTGCTTCGGCTACTGGGGTTAATAGGTTGCCATTGCCATCTACTATGTAAATTAGGTATGCTGATTTGTAGGATGCTGCACCACCTGCAAAAATATGTGTTCCTGAAGAACCAGCGTCACCTGTTCCGTTTCCACTCTCATTACCTGCATAAGTTGTGAGTGGGGTTGAAATATTTAATGCTGTAAAAATAAACAATATTGAAAATAAAATACTTAACAGGGTATATTTTATTTTTCTATTGCTTGCTGATTGCTTTTCCATGTTGCTCCTCCTTGTTTTGATAAAAAATAAATTTTATTCTTATTTTTAGAGAGGGCATGAAAAAATGCACCCACAAGAAAAGGGGCGCATTGAAAAATCTAATATTAAAATAATTCCTTTATCAAATCTTCATCAGATAATGATTTGCCATTTGTATCTACAATATCTATCAGTGTATTATCAGCTACTGTCTGTGTATACTCTTCCACATTCTCATAAGTTCCAGCCAAATATACAGATATTTTCCCATTATCATCAGAAATCTTTAATAACCTAACTGGTTGATTATCTCTGGTATCTATATTACCAGGATGACCTTGCCGCTGCTATCGGATACAGCACCAAAACTGTCGGCAGGATAGAGCTTGGGGACAGCACCCCATCTGCCGAGTTTATGCTGCGGATTTCTAAATACTTTAATGTGCTGGTGGAAGATGTCTTCCATGTAGAAGATTGAGCTGGATATTATGTCCAACTCATCTTCTCAGCTCCGCAAACTGAAATTAGTCAAGCTTCTTTGGCAATTTGCTTTCTTCAACCAGTACTGCTTCAAGGTCAATTGAGGTCCAATATGAACCAATATCATAAAAAAAGACAGCACCAATCAATGGCACTGCCTCTTTTCTTACTTCTTAATTATTTCATTTTAATTTCAGATATTTATTCTTCCTCAGAACCACTCTTTTTTCTTACATAGAATACGGCTCCAAAAACAATCAGTATAATACAGATACCTATAATAATGATTATCGTATTATTCCATGCATATTTTGAAGTGCTGTCATCTGTCTTAGGTGCAGGAATGGTTTCATCAGATTTGTTGTCTGCCTGACCGTTATCACTCATAATCTTGGCATCAACAACAATCGTGTAATCTGATGCATGGGTAAATACAAGTTCCACATTTCCATCCGGATCAATCTGTCCGGCGCTGATAAATTCCAGTTCTCCGGTCTGTTCATTGTAGTAGAACAGGTTCGCATACAGTCCTGCATTCTTTGATTCCATGTTGACGGTCAGTGTGGCTGTAAATCCAAACTCTCCGTCATAAGCAAGAGTCAGATTCAAGGAAGAATGTTCCCCGGTCACGTTATTGATCACATCCACAGGAATGGATTTTCCGGCGTCGGCTCCGACTGTCACATCAAAATCAATATCTCCAGCTGCATCAGTAATATCCTTTCCATAAATCTTCCAGGAAAGACCATTTCCCATATCCAGAACAAGTGTTGTATCTTTGCCCTTGATACTGTCAATTACATCTTTCGGTACTACAGTCGTTCCATTCATGACAACTGTTACTGTATCGCCTGACTTAGCTTCTTCAAGCTGTGGCTTGATAACATCCCAGCCTTCCTTGCCGCTGTCATCCTTGATGTATGGCTTAATTGAAGTACCATTGTCCTTACCATTATCCGTATCAGGCTGTGACTTCTGATTCTGATTACCATTGTCTGTGCCAGACTGCGGTTTCTGGTTTTGGCTGCCATTATCCTTGTTGCTGTTATCGGACTTAATCATAGCGATCGGCTGTGTGTAACTGTGTCCGCACTTGGAGCAGGTGTAGGTCATGATGCCTTCCTCAGTTGTCGTTGCAGCCTTGGTTACTTTTGATACATAGCTGTGTCCTGTTGCCGGAATATTCTCCGTGTAGCTGTCTCCACAGGAACAGGTATATGTCCTTACCCCTGCCTCTGTACAGGTTGCTTCCTTCGTAATGCTTCCCGTATAGTTGTGAGTGTGCTGTTCCTCCGGCAGCTTCGCAATGCTCTCTGTGTAGCTGCTGTTGCATCTGGTGCAGGTGTAGGTTCTGATGCCTTCCTCGGTTGTCGTTGGCTGCTTTGTCACGGTTGCTTTATAATCATGTCCCAATGCTGCCAGCTCTTTTCCGGTACTCAGAAGTTTATCACAGTCCGTACAATAGGTATCTCCTGCGTATCCGGTCTGCGTACAGGTTGCTTCCTTTCGGTTCTTCACGGTTGTATGCACATGGTTCGTGGCATCCACTTCACCAAAGGTTTCACTACAAACACTGCATACTGCTTTTGATACGCAGGTAGCCGGTGTTCCGACCTTGTGCGGTTTTTTCTCGATTGTTGTACCAGCGGCAAGCTTTTCACCACAATCCTTACAGTAAGTATCTCCGGTATAGCCCTCCTCTTTGCAGGTTGCTTCCCGCTGATTCCGTATTTCAGTATGTGTGTGATCACATTCGCTTCTTGTAATCGTAATGCTTACACTTTCTGTCTCGTAGTTGCCCTTGTCAGTTCCTGTATAAATTGCATTCGCTGTCACTGCCACACCATCTGCAAGTGCCGTGTCCTTATCAGCCTCCTGCCAGTTCCATCCATCCGGAAGCGTAATATCGCCAACCTTCTTTGTGCTGTGCGCCGGAGCCATTTCAGCTTGCGGCATGTTCGGTGCCTGAGCTGCCTTATTTACAGTGATTGTAAGCTTTGTATCAACAGCATTATAATTATCCTTGTCTGATGGTGTAAATGTTACATCATACTCTGTCTTTTTGCTGTCTGCTGCTGTAGGCGTGCTACTGCTGTTCTTCCATGCAAATGTTCCTGTGATTTCAGTTCCATCTGCTGTCTGATAAGCCGCTTTTCCTCCGGTCAGGGTACTGTCTGAAAGTTTCTGTCCGTAGGTAAGTGCGCCTGCTGTCGGCTTCTGTGCAATTACCGGTGTTGCTTTAGTTACTTTAACTGTTATTGTTCTTGTTACTGTATTGTAGTTGTCAGCGTCATCAGGTGTGAATACTGCCTGATAGCCTTTATTATTTACAGTCGGAATGATATTCTTTCCTGTAAAGTTCCATGTTCCGGCAAGTGAATTGCCATCTGCCCCGGTCACACTGCCGCCTGTCATATCTGAATCAGCTAGTGCAACAGCAGGATTGTATACACGCTCTGCTACAGTTGGAACTGTTACTACTGCCGGTGTTGCCCTGGCTACTGTAATAGCCGCTGTTCCGGTAAGGTCCTCGTAATATTTGCTGTCATCAGGCTTGAATACCCAGCCCGCCTGTGTCGTTCCTGCAGTCGGTATGCAATCCGGATCAGCCCATTTGAGTGTTCCCTTTACTTCGGTGTCTGTATCTGCTTCCACAAAGGTAACATCACTAAATCCAAGCTTAGAAAGCTTGTCTCCATATGTAAGTGCATTGCTTCCATTTACAGATACCGTATTTCCGCTCTTTAATGTAACAAGCTTCTTATCCGTAATCTTGATTGTCATAGTATATACAGCATCTTCGTAATTTAGCATAGAAGCTGTCACTGTGATTGTAGCTGTAGCTCCAACCTGAGATTCATCTGCCTCTTTCACTTTATAGGTCAGTTTTCCGTCTTGATCTACTGCTACATCACTCAAAAGCTGCTCGTTATACGTATTTGTTAATGCGTATGTTGTAGTTCCCCTATCTGTCGGGAGCTTTCCTGCAATATCCACACTAATTGCCTTGTCATGTGAACCGGCTACATACGAATAACTCTTTTCCTCATCACCAATGTTCGGTGAAGCTGCTTTGTTAATCGTAAATACGACCGGATCACTTGTAAGTCCTGCATAGTTATCTGTCTCTGCAACATAAGCCTTTACTGCATAGATTCCTGCATTTACAGGTATGGCATCTGTATATGCAGATTCGTCTGACGGTGCCTTATATGCAGTACCATCTAAGGCTGCTGTTGCATACTTATAAGTTACTGTACCGAATTTTGCTGTTGCATTTGGTTCTGGTGTCTCATCCTTTGCATAAGTATAATCAGAACAGCTAAGTTCTGTAGTAAAACTATTTGCTGCCTGTTTTACTGTCAGAATACCACTCTCGCCATCTGAACCGCTTCCGGTAAAGGATACTTCATAATTGGTACTATCTGAGGTTCCTGTAATTGCATAGGTTCCAACACCTGAATTGTCTTTCGCAGTAGTTGATAAGCTGATGCCAAGTGCTTCTTCGGTATCATCTGCTACCAAAACATTGTCCGGGTAGACATCACTTGAGGCAAGACTCCATGTAAGTGCAGGTTTTTTCTCTCCATAGAATTTTTCTTTATCAGCAATGACTACGGTAATCTGCTTCTTGGAAACTTCCGGTGTCACTTCACAGGTCACAGAATCATAAGTATCTGCATCACTTCCTGTCGGTGTAAAGACAAGCGAGTATTTCTCACTTGTGCCGACTGTTGGAAGCTTATCTGCATCCTCAGCTGCCAGAGTCCATGTACCCTCAACCTTCGTGTCACTGTTTAGTCCTGCTGTCACAACTGCCTTTGTCATATCTGCCTTTTCAAACATGGCAGATACCGTATTACCATAAGTACCGGAAAGAACCGGTGCAGTCTTTACATACGGAGTCGTCTTTGCAGTGGTAAATTCAATAGCAGGCTTTGTTAATGCCGTTATATTGCCTGCCTTGTCAATGGCTGCTATCCAGACTGCAGTTTTTTTACTTGGATACAATGGAAAATAAACGTCCGGCTTTCCAAAATTACCTATTTCAATTTTATTATCACCTTTTGTTCCTGTCGTTTTGAAGATTGAAGGTGTCCAACTCGCAACAAAGTTTTGGTTAGCATTACTATACTTAAGTCCCTCCGTACGAACTTCCCATTGTCCACAATAAAGATTTTCGTCCGGTTTAAAATTCCACCCATTGCGGGGCGCCCATTTTCCATCGTTTTCGACAGCGAACTGTGGGTACTTTGGCTCACCTTTCATATAATTTTCAATATCTCTTTTGCAGTCGTCGTAGGTGTAGTCAGTAACCCCGTCAAATACTCCTTCGGATACAAAGAACCACATCAGCGTTGCATCCTCGCTTAAATTAACCTTGAGTACCGCCTCTGTATCCTTCAGGGTACCGTCTTCTTTTTTCGGGTCAGCTATTTTTACTACAGGAGCCTGTGCATCCACCACAATGCCATCGGTACAGATATAATCACTCTGATTTCCCGCACCATCCACTGCATAGGCATAGACCACGTAATTTCCTTCGCTGCTCAGGCTGCCCGAAATGGTTGCGCCGTCTGATGATGGAAGAATAGTGCCTGTTCCTGCGGCTACTTCCGAAAACTTACCTCCTGCTGCCAGCGCATCCAGTTCATCCTTTGTCTTTACTGATGCCAACGCCGTATCTGAAACCTTCTCAACATAATAGTAATACCTGGAAATGCCGCTGACCTCAGCCACATCGGCTTTCTTATCATTTGCCTGTATCTTAATATCCAGTGTTGCATCATTATAAAGATAGCCAAAGCTGATGGTGTTCAAAAGCGACCGAAACCAGTTTTCCTTAATCTGGATACCATAACCATCCGCCACGCCATCCTTATCCGCCCAGGTCGGCGCGCTCTTATCAATGCAGATAGTTACCTCCACCGGCTCGGAAAGACAGCCCTTTGCCGTATCCTTTCCATAGAGCGTTACCGTATTTTTACCCTCCTGCGTGAAGGCATAGCCCGGATTTTCGCCTGCAACCGCCGCCTCAAGACCTTCATAAATCTCCACGCTGCCGTTTAGCCAGGAATCTGAAGCAGCAGCTTTACTGTTTCTGTATAAAATCTGAGCTGCGTCATTTTGGTCATCAATCGCAAAGCTTACAGGCACATCCGCCCTGTACCATTTATCAGTGCCAGAAACCGGAGTCTGCGCCAGCGTAAAGGAATACGGAATCTCAAAGCGTATCGCCGCATTTCCCGTATAATTGCCCTTGCCGGTAAGGTTAAGCTTTGCCGGCTTTGCATCTGTAGTGGGTCCAGTCGTGTCTTCCTCTGTTACCGTAAAGTCTGTGTCCTTTACCAGAACATAGCTGCCGCCATCCGCACCTGTAACGCCGCTGTCTGTCAGGATCTTTTTAAGGTCTGCAGCTTCCCAGTCAAGGTCATCAAAAGAATACGGCTTTCCGGTGTAGTAAGCACAGCCACTAAGCGGAGTAGGAGGAATTGATAACTTACTTAAATCTCTCGGCGTAATCTTCGCTGTCAGCGGTATCTCAACAGACGGACAACTATTATTTTCCGCCATGACCATAATCGTAAAAGGATAGCTGCCTGCATTGGTAACCGTATACTCATTCGCATTATCATACCCTTTCCCATCTGCCAATTTGCAGGATATTTTCAGCGGAAATTTATCCACATACTCACTGTCAAACCCATCCTTTGCAAGCGTCTTACCCGTGCAGGGTGCAATATAGCCGCCTGTTACCGGAATATGGGCATTCTCATCATACTTATCTGCTTTAAGTGTTACGTTTATCGCATCACTGTCAGCCAATGCCGTATGTGCCTTTCCATCATACTCTGCCGCAGTTGCCGTAGCGCCTGCTGCCTGCATCTCACCCTGTCCGATTGCAAACTTAAATGCAACCGTACCATAGTAAGCGCCGCGTCCGGTAATTATCGCTGTAGGCGCATCAGTTGACTCTTTATTTTCATTACATTTAATGTTGTTTTCATAGACTACCGTATAATCTGCGTTTGTAATGTCTGCATTGGCAGAGCCTGTGGAGTCCTGTGCCAGCTCTTTTCCAGATTTGTATTTTGGTCCGGTAAGCTTTACATCTCCATTTGCAGTTTTCAGTGTAATACCCGTCATTACCTGCGGATAGCCATCGTAAATACGTCCCTCCAGACCCTCAATTATCAGTCTGCTTTTCTTATAGGCTTCCGCAAGATCAGTCCTTTTGCAGTTGCTGCAATAGCCATGGTCATCCTTCGTATGTGCCTTAAGGGTTACCTTGGAAGACGGCATCGTGAAGGAAAGGTCTGTCGTTTTTATCGTTACTGCATTGCCGCCATAAGGCTCATAAGAGCAGACCTCACCCGTGACCTTAATTTTCTGGTCCGTCGTACCTCCATTGCTGTACAGTCCGTAGGTTGCACCGTCCCTCTGCGTGATATTTGTGACATTTTCTCCATCTGTGGGCAGAGTGATACCACCAAGCTCTATCGGAAACCATACCTTAAATGCGCTGGCTCCTTGCTCTATTCTGCTGGCAATATCGCCAGCAGAGTCATGATTACAGTAGATGCTGACATCCAGGTTACTTTGATCATCTCCACTAAATGTAGCAGGTATTTCTGCTCCTTTCTCTATAACTATCTCGGCCTTGCCAGAAGGAACCATTACATTCTTTAGTCCAGCTACACCCCCGCCCAGCCGCAGTACAGCGGTATCACCAGGAAAGCTTATGTTTCCGACCACGTTTATATTTTCTATGGTAACATCCTGCTCCCCTGTCTTAAACAGTTGGTTTACCCTACCCGTCAAGGTATGTGGCTCATTACCCTCTGAACGCAGCGTTATCTCAGCTGGGAGATACGCTTTATTAGCCAACGCATAACCCCTAGTAGCTTCTGCATCCTTCAGCAGCAGAATTTCCAGCTTCTTCCACGTCGTATATTCCTGCAGATTGTTCAAATTCGATTCCGTAGCTTCCAGACAACTCATAGCAGCATCCCATGTCAGAAAGTACTTTGTTTTTGTCTTACCGTCATTTTTCTCTATCTGAAACTTTACAACAGCCAAAGATACATCCTCCGGTGTATCAGCGGGAAGTACCTTTACATTGTTCAGCGTTTTTTCCGTTCTGCTTATATCGGTCTTAATACCGGCTGAATAAAAAGCATAGCCTTCTGCCAGCGTATCCGCGATAGCATAGCGCTGTTCTTCATCAAGCAAATCGTCATTGCTTCCCGGAAAAGCAACCAGAGTAATTATCTTATACTCACCACCCGAAAGCGTTACTTCTGCACGCAGCTTCTTACTGTGGTCTATCTGCAAAGTATCTATCTTTGTATCAGCTCCGGATACGCTAAGAGCCGCACCGCCGTATACGCAAACCTCACTTCCCTTATACTCACCTCCGGTAATTGTACAGGAAATGCCTGTATTGTCGCTATTAGCATTTCCAATATAAATACTTTGGCTGTAATAACCGCCTTTTAATTCTCCAGTCGCACCGCTGGAAAATCTCAAGTTCTTCGTATAATTACCATTCTCTACCGTAAGCTTTGCTTTGTTCCGAATAGAAACTGGGGCGTTCAGTGTTCCATTCTGTCCCGTGCCTGCGTCTTTAAAGACTGCCTTCACACCTTCGCCAATGATATAAAGACCCTTTCCTGTAACGGTACAGCCATTGAGGTCCATACAAAAATTGACATTTTTTGTACCCCCATCTATTTTCCACTCGCTTCCTGTCTCAGAAATATTTTTCAGGATTTTCAACGTAATTTCAAGGTCTGCATCCGCATCAGCAGCATTTACTGTAGCTTTAACTGCATCGAATGCTTTCGTAAGTGTTGCATAACGTGTTGTATTCCCACCTACCGTAACTTCCGCAACACCTTCTTCTACCGTAAAAGCAGCCTTTTGGGAGGTCGCCGTATATTCACCGCAGGTCGCTACACAGTAGTATTGATAGGTGCCTGCCAAAAGTCCTGTAGGAATCTTGTAGGTCGCAGATGTTGCACCCTGCCCCGTTTGTTCTACTTTGTTTTTTGTTGTTCCATTTATTGTTTCATCGGCATACCACTGATAGGAGATACTGTCACTGCCAGCACTGCCAGATACTGCTTCTACGGTTAGCTCAGGCGCCTCCGCAGCGGTATAGTTTTCCATCACAGTTTCCGCTCCGCTGGCAATCGTTGGATGCGTTGTGAAATAGAGCGGACTTTTAACAGCCGTTACCTTTTTCTTTTTGTCTGTATACTTAGCTGTTAAGTTCGCATAGGTACCATCCTCATACTGTAAGGTATAGCCGACCTTCAGAAGGTCCTGCAGGGTTTTGTTAGAACCATTAGCTTCAATCGCACAGCCTGAAGCAGGGACAAAGGTTCCTCCTGTAATCTGGCTGTTGTCAGGCAGTATAAGACGTCCATTAAAGGTTCCACCCTCGATGACTACGGCTACCTTACCATAGCTGGTATTCATTATAGTACCGCTGCCAGTATTCGCCGTTAAAGTAGCGTCTTTCTCAACTGTAATTTTAACGTTATAATTACCATTGACTTTGACGCAGTAACCCCCACTGTTCTCATTTTTAATAACTGCGCCATCACCAATGGTACAGTCGGAGCAGCTGTCCATAAACATAATAGCGCCATAGCCAGACGCAACATTTCCGGTCACCTCCGTATTGGTAATTGTACAGGCTTTACCGTTATCAATAGTAATGGTACCTACCTGATCACCACTACTTCCACTAATACTTGCAGCATCAATGGTACAGGTCACACCGTTCCACAGCGCAACTGTGGAACCCTTTCCAGCATTTTTGATTGTGACACGCTCAATTTTCAGTATTGAATCATAATCTGCAGTTACCAGTCCATCCCCTTTAAATTTATTGCCATAGTCATAGTTGCCTGTAATTGTTCCCTTATTCGAGCCGGATGAGGTAATTGTTATATTTACTCTTTTAAAATATAAACGTGCATTGCCCCCCTGTAGTGTCAATGTATGGCCATTCAAATCCAGCTCTATCTCTTTTGCCAAACCTGTACCAATAGTAAGCTCCTCTGTTATGGAGGTATCATCATTCAACAGTTTAATGGAAACTTTTTCCAGGTTTGCGCTTCCATGCCCGCCAATCCATGTTGCAAGGTCCTGAGCGTTGTATTTTTGCTGTACAGTCCCGTCAGCTTTCATTTCTGTTACTTCAATCGTTCCATCAGCCAGCAGTGCAATCCCATACTCGCCTACGAGCACATAGATGGTCGGAAGCTCCACGTCTTTACCCAATACGAGCTGGTTGCCGTCTCCATCCTCATTCGGCAGTACCGGCGTATAGGCATAGCAGAAGCCGTTTGACGCTTCACTGCTGTCAAATTCTTCTGCATCGCTCTCTTCCACATTCAGCTCCCACTTGATGTTTTTCAGACGGATTTTCTCCGTCGTTGTCTCTGTCTCAGAGGAAGCTGCTGCGTCAGAACTGCCTGTCGTCTTTACACTGTCTGCATTATCGGATGTAGATGCTGTGTCGGTTTTCTTTGCATTGTCTGCAACGTCGGATGTGGATGCCGTGTCAGAGGCATCGTCCTTCTCTGCTGCGTGTACTATGAGTTTATGCGGCAGAAGGGTATCCGCCATCTGGCCAATAAGCGCACCAAAAGCAGAGGGTAGGTCGGCACGTGCCTGTGTATCCTCTGTATCAGAGCTGCTAGAGCCATTTGGGTTGTTTGATTTGTCAGAATTTTCAGAATCCTTTGATGTATCCGAATCCTTTGTATCTGCATTTCCATTGTCAGAAGCACCAGACTTATCGGAAGCATCCGCATTGCCGGAATCGCCATCCTTTTCATCTGAGGATTCTGTATCCTTCTTATCATCAGAGGACGCAGTATCTCCATTACTGTCATCCTTCTGCACATCGTCCTTCTCTGTATCTCCCGTCTCGGAAGCATCTTCTTCATCGTCGGCTTCCTTTTCATCCGCATGCGTGGTCTTTTCTACCGTAACGGTCAGGCTGGTCGGAAACTTGATGTCGCTCTCAAGCGCACCGATGGGCAGGGTCTGCTCTGTGATGTCCTTTGAAAGCTCCTCAAAGGAAACAATAGTCGTTTTACCTGTCTCACTTTCATCGGTTTTTGCAGAAACCGAGAGTGCGGACAGGTCTACAGTATTGGCAACCATCGCAACGGTCAAGCCCATCACAAGTATGCGCTTACGCAGCTCCCTCCACCTGATTTTTTCATGGGTCTGCTGCCAATCCTTCTCTGGCATGGTGTTTTTCTTTTTCATGTAAACTCCTATCTTTTACCATAATCTTTCGGAATCTCTAAGCCAGTAAATACAAGGCTTTCAAATTCCATTTTTATTAAAATCCCCCACTTTTTGCCCAAAACACTTGACAACTTCATCGAAAAATGCGGCGCTCCGCGCCTATTGATTAATAAGAACCGTCGCTTGCGGCGGCAGATATTTTTCGATTGGAGGCGATTTTTATGTTACCTGTTAACTGTGGCAGTCATGCAGACTACCAAAACTTTGTTGTTACTAATCTTCGTAAATATTATCCTGACCCAAGTGCTCTTGCTCGTTCCACCTGGGATATCATTGAGCGGTTTTGGAATCTCGATTTATCTTTTACCGATACTTTTATGGCTGATAAATATTCTAAATTCGGCCCTGCACCAAGAACCCCTTCCTCTATGCAGCGTTCTTATCTGCTTTCCATTGACTTTAAAGTTACCTCGATAACAGAATGGGCTGCCCAGCTTAAAATCAATCCCCTTTATGCCATCCTCAGTGGGTTTGAACCTGGTAATACTCCAGGGGTTGGCACTTTTTATGATTTTATAAACCGCTTATGGAACTCTGATGATGACCATATGTCACCACATATCCATCCTCTTAAAATCAAGGTTAAGAAGCCTAAAACAAAAGGCACGAAAGCTGATTCTGTGGAAAAAGTTACGGTTGCAGAGCTTCTTCCGATTTTGGAAAATACTGGTTTTAAACTTGATGAACAGCCTTATTCTTCCCTCTTTAAAATCTACCAGAAAGAGTTCCTTGATGTTTCTGTATCCACAGGACTTATCCATTCGGATGCTCTGGCTTTAGCCGATGATGGAACTCCTGTTGTAACTTCACACAGGGAACGGAAAAAACGTATCTGTAAATGCAAAGAGAATGGCATTACTGACTGCAAATGTGACCGTTACTTTTCCCAGCCTGATTGTGATATCGGCTGGGATTCTTCCCGTGACTGTTATTATCATGGCTATGATCTATACATGCTTGTTGATTCGCATTTTGAAACATAGCGACAGTTATGTTTATTTCTTGTGTTCATTTTTACGTTCAAGAATAATATTTACTTGTCAAAGTTCAATGCTAGAGTTTTGCTGGCATGATCACTCAAGATTCCGAGAGATCATTATATGTATAAGGTTTATATTCAGCCCGTTCAAGCACAGGCACAGCTTTTATAGATCATCCGGAATGAGCCGCAGCTTCTTCGCGGCTGTCCTGGCTTCCGCCCGGCGCTTCACGTCCAGCTTGTCGAGAATGTGGCTGACGTGGGTCTTCACCGTGGGCAGCTTCACGTCCATGATCTGCGCAATCTCGGCGTTGGACTTGTCCGCGCAGATGAGATGCAGAATTTGCAGTTCCGTGGGCGTCAGCTCCTCGCCGGGGGCAAGGCGGGATTCGAGGAAATGCGGGTAGAACGCCGCCTGCATCCGCACCGCCGCCATCAGCCGCTTGCTCCATGCTTTGTCGCCGTCCCAGTTCAGCGCTTCCAGCAGCGGCAGCACCGCCGTGCCGTATACGCTGACGGTGCGGATGAATCGGTACTCCGTCGCCGCGTCCAGCGCCGCCGTCAATCGCTCGCGCCACCGCTCATCCTTCTTGCGCCGCAGGGCGATGGCAGTTAGGACATTCAGGTGAATGCCGTCGATGATACGGGCACAGTTTTGAATGTACGGCTCCAGCGGGGCAAGCGTCAGCAGCGCCGCGTCCGGTCTGCCGTCCGCCAGCTCCACCATGGCCTGGGTGAGGTACTGGTAGCGCCGCATGACGTTCAAATGCGTCGGCTCCCGGGGGGCTTTTTCCCGGTACCACGCATCCGCCGCATCAAGGTCGCCGGTGTGCATGTCAATACGGCAGAGCATGGCGTCCATATTGGGCAGAAAGCGAGTCAAACCGCGCTCGACAAAGCATTCATGGAGCACCTCGATGGTGCGCCGCGCGTCGGTGGGCTGCCCGTTTGCCAGCTGGCTGCGGGCCAGCAATCCGCTGACGGCGAACTCCATGTCCGACGTGCCGTGGTTGCGGACCTCGTTCATCTGCGGAAGAAGGGACAGCATCCGGCCGGCGACGTCCTCGCCCTTTTCAAACTTGCTCTCGGCAATGGCGCAGTCGGCAAGACACACACTGTCCCGCCCCAGTACTGCCTCCACGGGGAGACGGATGGTTTTGTAGAGCAGGTCGTCCTTTTTGCTCCATTCGGAAAAGTCCTTGCCACCGTTCATGATGCTCGGCAGCGCGCTCGTGACGGAGAAGGACGGCAGCGCCACCTCTTTGTTCGTCAGCAGCCGGAACACGGCGGGGATGGTTTCCGTCAGACCCTTCACGCCCCGCTGGGGCAGGGAGATGTCCAGCCATGCAAGGCGGCCGCGCGCCTGCTTTCCGGCGGCGTCCTGCCTGCCGCAGTGTTCGACAAACTTTTGCAGTTCGCCATACCAGCGCTCCGAGCCTTCGTAATCCATGACTAGCGCGCAGAGCATGCTCATGCCCTGCATCAGAGAGGGGGATGCGAGAATTTCCGCCTCCGGCAGGCTGCGGTAGTATTTTTCCATCTCGGCATAGTGCCCCATGCCGGGGTGAAGTTCTGCATTACGCACCAGCAGCTCGGAAACCTTGGAATGGTCACCGCCGCTGGTGTAGCATTCCAGGGCGTGGGCGTAGTCTTCCTTCAGCTCATAGTACAGCCCGCCCCGGCTGATGAGCGCTTTGCGCTTTTCCTCGGTATACTCCCGTTCCATCTCCCAAAGAAGAAAAGCCCGGAAACCCGACCAGAAGTGGAAGCGCTGGCAGTCGTCGTAGCGCAGCATAGTAGTGTATCGAAAAATCCAGTCCAGCCGTTCGCCGGCACGGGGATCACCGCTGACCATCCGCGCCATTTCCAGGTCAAAACTTTCAAAGGGGGCCAGCTCCAACAAAAAGCGCCGCACCGGCAGATCAAAGCGCCGGTAGATGGCGGTCTCAAAGTAGAGGAACACCTCGTGGAACACCCGCGCCACCAGCTCCGGCGTCCACGGCTTGTCCGGGGACATGCACCGCGCCGTGATGGCTACACCCAGCGGATAGCCCACGGATTCTTTCAAAATTCCATCAATCTCGCTATCTGTTACGTTTACTCCCGAAAGCTGAAACAGCCGCCGCACATCGCCCTCATCAAAAAGCAGGTCGTCGGCCTCCAGCACCGTCATCAGCCCCGTGTACTGAAACGCCGTCAGGCAGCCGGGCGGCACACCGCGCGAGAGCAGCACAAAACGGTGCTCCGGACTTGAGCGAATCAGTTCGCAGAGAGCCTGCTGCCCGGCTTCCTCCTGCATGAGCTGAAGATCGTCAATCAGCAGAATGTCCCAATCCTGCTCTGACGGTGGAATCGCACAGCCTGGGTCTGCCGCACTTTGCCGCAGCACGTTCTGACCGTGCAACAGGGCGTCCGCCAGTACGGTCTTTCCAAAGCCGCAGGGCGCACTGAAAAAAAGGACTCTACCATGCATCATGAAGCTGTCAAACCGTTTCTGAACGGAGGTCTTTATGATAATATTTTTGGTCATTTCTTCCCTCCCTCGTATAATATCTTTTAGATACATAAATACATGCATCTTGGTTAATAAGTTACAAAATAAATATTGTTCAATAGGCTTAATAAAGCCCATGATATAATTGTCCTAGTGTCAATCAGGTAATAGTTCTTTCCCCCCTGTTGAACCTGTAATGGTTAGGTGGGTGTTTTTTCTTCATGAGATGTATACAAAAATATATGCTTTTTTTATTATTTATCTCTTGACATCATACCGCTGGACTTTGATACAGAGCGAGATTGCCATAAGCCTTTCGCAATCTGTCTCGAATTATATTATACGTGTTTGTTTCGGAATGTAAATCATCCCAAAGGATGAGACACGCTGCATGCTTTAATTGTCATCATTCCAAGAGACGGCATACTTCCAATGATTATGAAGTCATAAAAATCTCTCAACTTCTCTACCATAGATTTAAGTATCAGTTCTCTGCTCATTGCACACGCAAAAAAATCCGCCCAGATTAGAACCTAATCTAATCTGAACGGAATACTCATTCAG
>OFMS01000996.1_pt1 | contig 23276 bp, 14 predicted proteins | sample 1541871 | NCBI WGS metagenome assembly OFMS01 (sample SAMN04209251, study PRJEB22552) | human gut metagenome | biome: gut; material: feces | host: Homo sapiens | place: USA: Oklahoma
ATGCTCACAAAATCCGTCAAATCCGTCATCTCCGTGGTGCTAAAGCACGTTGTACAAGTGAAAAAATCCGTGCAATCGGTGTGATCCGTGAGCGATAATATCAGAATGGTTTCACCGAACAACAATAAACGAAAAATGCCTTTCAACATTTACACCCGTTTGTGCGGTGCTAACGTTGAAAGGCATTTTTTAATTGGTGCACGCTCTTATTATTTAGAGCGTGAAAAAGTGTGCAAGGTGTTACTTAACCAAAGTCTTCTTGCCATTAACGATGTAGAGACCCGGCTGCTGCACACGCTGCACGCGGCGGCCCTGAAGGTCGTAAATGCGAACGGCTGCAGAGGCTTTGTCTGTGCTGACATTGTTGATACCAACAGTTGCGTTATTTTTATAGGTCACAACGATGTTGACAAAGTCCTCAACCGTGCCACCATAGGTTTCGTTGCCCGTTACACTCTGCATGGTGTAACCCTCGATGGTGGGAATAACGATGGGGTAAGCAGTGCCAGCTACAACCAAGTCGCTGCTCTGCTTCAAAATAACCTTATCGTCATCAGCATCGCGGCAAACGATGTTGACGGTGAACATGGGCTGAGCATAGAATGTCGAAATGCGTATGGGGTGGCCTGTGCCGCCGTCCCAGCCTACGAGGTCACCGCTTGCCAAACCGTCCCAATACTGTCCACTGGTGCTCTTGATGTTCCAAGTGCCGTCGGCATTGGTAGCAAAGGTGAATGTGTCGCCACCAGCCCTTGTAGCCGTTGTAGCTGCTGAATTTTTGAGTTGCGGCACATACAAGCCTGTATACTCGTTCAACACCTTGAACTTGTTGCCGCTGCCCTGGAGTGTCCACACGCCAGTAGGAAGCATGCCCTCGGCTGAGAGGTAACGGTTGATGACATTATTGTCTCTGATGGCACGATAGCCGGCACGGCCAGCAGCAGTGGTGGCATCGTAGAACAAATATTTGTTGTTGCTCTTCAATTCGTTCACAGGTTCGCCCTCAGCCTTTACACCTACAATGGCATTAATTTCGTAAGTCACATTGATGGTGCGGTCGGCATCGGGAGTGATTTGTGTGCCGTCGGCCACATCGCTGTTGAGGAATGTGCAATACTTTACCTCGGGCACCTTCATGGTGTAGCTTTCGCCCACGGGCACAGTTACCTCGTCCTTGCTGATGAGTACACCGGCCTTGTCGGCACAAACAATGTTGAGTGTGTATGCCGAACGCTTGTAAGTTACGTTATAGTTGTTGTCGCCATCGGCTTCGATGTGCTCAACTGCAGTGTTCTTAAATGTGGGGCAAAGGTCGCCAGTGATTTCGGTTACGCTGACGGGTACGCTGCGCTTGAATGTGCCAAGGTTCACGCCCTTGTCGTCCTGGCAGTTGAGGGTCACTATCTTCACTTCGGTGGCAGTCCATTCAGCGCCTTGGTTGCGGGCGGCATCGTATGACACACCGGCACCAGTGGTGGCACCTGCATTGGCCACGCCCGATGGCACAGCAAAGAGGCTCTTGCCTCCCACCTTAATGCGCAGGTCGTCATAGTTCTTTACATAACTGATGGTGACGTTGGCATCGGCAGTGGCATTGCCCATATTGACGGGACAGCCCACACGGTCGGCATACGCACCGAGCGAGTTGATGTAGCGGCCTGTGGCAACGTTCTTTACCTTGACAGTTTGTGAGCCGTCGGCATTGATGGTTGAAGCCTCAACCGTCCATGCGTTATTGGCAAAGGCATTGTTGTTAGCCTTGAGACTGTTGCCACCGTTGTCATCGCTCAGTGTGATGCTTTCAAAGCCTTCGACAGCATTTGTCAGCATGTAGGTTTTACCCTCTTCAAGGTAGTCGAAGGTGACAGGCTGGGTGCCTGAACCGCCGCCATAATCCTCCTTGGGTGAGAACTCCCAGCAACCGCCATTGCCATCGTTAGGATTGCTATAAAGATTGACAGCAAGTCCCTGGGTGCTCATTGACGAGTTGAGGTACTGTCCGTTTACCTTGTCGCTTGCTATGGTGTAGTAATAGTTGTCGCCCTTTTTGCCGTATGAGCCGCTACCGAGTACAAAGTTGTAGTGCTTGGCAGCGTTGTCGTAGCTCCAGCGACCACTTGTGCTTACTGCACTTGGATCGGGCTTGACCGAACCATCGGGCTGTGCCATACAAACGAGGGCATATTTGCCTGGGTTGGCGGGGTCCTCCTCGATGCTCCACCACTGGTAACTGTAGTTGGCATCGCCTTCGGCAGCCTGAGGACTTGTCCAAAGTACGCCGGCCGCTGCACCCTTGCCACTGTTGGCAGAGATGAGTGACGAGCCGTCGGCCAGGAGTTCGATGCAGCGGCCTGCACGTGTGTTGTCTGTACCACCCGAAATGATGCGGTAGTAGTATTTCTTGTCGGCGGTGTTGGCATGAGGCATTACCATTGTGGTTTCGCCTCCCTGGCCGTTGTCAAGCATGAAGTACTTGCAATATTTGTAGTTGCCATAGTTAAGCATGACGGTATCGGCCGACATACGCTTTTGGAAGTCGCTGAAATTCTTGCCCGATTCGGGTGTCCAGCCACGCTCGGCCACAGCTATGAGACGCGGCAAAGCGAGCCATTCCAAATAGTCGGTGTCAGACACGTGTTCGCACCAGAAAGTGCCCTGCACACCATATGTGGTGGCGCTGGGGATAGTTTGGTTGTAAGTAGCTTGTACATTGTCGGAACCAGAGCCTGCACCAGGAGGGTCGGTGGGACCATTGCCCTGGCGGCGGTTGATGTAGTAGGGTCCCCAGGGGGTGTAGATGCTTGGCATGCCAAGTTTCTTAGCCTGATCAACAGCGGCTTCGGGGTTTGTCCAACAGTATACTACCGCACCAGTAGACTTCATGATGTCGGTGTCGGCGCCTCCTGCAGTGATGCCTTCGTTCCAAATGGCCAAATGGCGGCCTTTAGACTTGACAAATTCGTCGAGTTGCTGAATGAAGTGGCTCTGCAACTGACGGTAGTGAGTCAGTTTGAGTTCCTTGTACAATGCTTGGCATTCGGCATTCTTCTCCCAAGCATAAGTGGGGCATTCATCGCCACCAATGTGAATGTACTTGCCGGGGAAGAGCTCCATGAGTTCCTCTAAAATATCCTTGGCAAATTGTACGGCTTTGGGGTTGGCCACATTCAAGATGTCGTTAGAGATGCCGCCATCGTCCCACACGTTGTGGGCACCGTCGGGTGTGCAGCTAAATTCGGGATAGGCCGTCATGGCTGCTGAGAAGTGGCCGGGCATGTCAATTTCGGGCACGATGTCGATGTGACGGGCCTTGGCATAAGCTACCACGTCCTTTATTTCCTCTTCGGTGTAAGAGTAAGGGCCGTAGGGCTTATTTATCCAGTACTGTGTCAGTTCGTACATATCGGTATAGCGTCTGTTGGGCGCTGTGGCACCGATGGTAGTGAGTTTGGGATACTTTTTGATGGGTACACGCCAGCCTTGGTCGTCGGTCAAGTGCCAATGGAAGGTGTTCATCTTGTAAGCGGCCATGAGGTCGATAATGCGCTTTACCTCGTTGGCGGTGAAGAAGTGGCGTGACACATCGAGCATAAAGCCACGGTAGTCAAAGCGCGGCTGGTCGGTGATGCTCACCACGGGCAATGGGTACGAAGTGACAGTGGCGTCCTTTACCCCAGCCATGACATTGGCGGGCAACATCTTTTTCACACTCTGGAAAGCATAGAAAAGGCCTAAGGCGCTCTTGGCCTGAATGGTGACCTTGCTGTCGGTAATGTCGAGTTTGTAGCCGTCCGTCTTCAGTGAAGACGAGGCGGGGAGCAGCGACACCTGGAAGAGGGCGCTGGCATCGTCGGCAGCCACACTGACTGCGGCGCCAGTCACGTCGGTGTATGACTTGGCAAATTGGTTTACCTCATTCACGCCATCCTCGTCAAGCCCGGTATAGCTCACAGTGAACTGTGAGGGCAAGGCCAAGGAGCCCGTACCAACTGTCATGGAGGCTGGACGCGGGGTGAGGTTTACGAATGTCTGTGCCCATGTTGCCCCTGGCAACAAAGACAGCAGCAGCAAAAACGATAGTAGCTTGTGCTTCATGTTCTTAGCTTGATTGTTGATTAGTATTAGGTATTTGAGACAAAGGTATGAAAAAGCCCCGACTTTCGCAAGGAAAGCCAGGGCTTAATCATTATCTGATAAGTTAATTAGTTGACGAGTTAACAGGTTAACGGGGTAACGGGTAAGTTTGCCAAGTATTTTGAGTTCCTTAGCATCATAAGCAGTGTATTACATACTTACCTATCAACCTGTCAACTAAGAATCTTTAATCTCTTGAACGGCCGCCCACAAATATCATGACGTAGTATGCCAAAGTGGCCAAAGAGCTGAGTGCTGCCACCACGTAGGTGTAGGCGGCAGACTTTAAGGCCGATACGGCCATGGGTTGCTCAGACGCCGAGGTGATGCCGGCTCTGAGCAGCCAGGCGGTGGCACGGCGCGAGGCGTCAATCTCGACGGGGAGGGTGATGAAACTGAACAATGTGGTGAGGGCAAACAACACAACACCGGCCAACAGTATGCCCGGCATGGAGTGTATCAATATGATGCCGGCAAGCAGCACCCATTGCACCCAATTAGAGGCAAAAGATACCACGGGCACCAGGGCCGAACGCATGGTGAGCGGCGCGTATGCCACGGCGTGCTGCACAGCATGACCGCACTCGTGGGCTGCTACCGCGGCTGCGGCAACAGAACGGCTGTTGTACACAGCCTCGGACAGGTTGACAGTGCCATTGGCGGGGTTGTAGTGGTCGGTGAGGTAACCTTTGGTGCAGGTTACCGTGACATTATTGATGCCATTGTCGCGCAGCATTTTTTCGGCCACTTCGCGACCGCTCAAGCCCGATGCTATGGGTATTTTGGAGTATTTCTTGAATTTGCTGTTAAGATTGCTTTGCACCACATAACTGAGTATGGCGATGCCAATAAATAGGATTAAATACATACTGAAGATATTTATGCAAGGTTTGTAAATTACGGGGTGTTAAGGGGTTAAGGGGTGGCCTTATGGCCTAACTTGCTCTTGATGAATGCCGCGCACTCGGCGAATATCTGCGCACCGAGCAAGCGCAATGAGCCTGCATACACCACTACGGCTGTGACAACCTTGAGCAAGAGCGAGATGTAGATGTTGCCATTGGCCAACTGCGACACGGCCCAACCCGCAGCCATGGCCAAGGCGGCCAATGCGGCGAAGGGCAACACATCGCGCAGGGCATACCTCAAACGCAGACCGATGAGGCGGCGTACGAACCAGTGCCACACAAACAGCCACAATGTGTTGAGCGTGATGTAGGCCACTACCATTGCCTCCACGCCATAGGGGTACAAGGCTACGAGCAGCAACATCTGTGCCAAACACAGGGCTATGGTGTTCCACATAAAGATATTGCTCTTGCCACGGCTGATAATAAAATTGGCGTAGAATGAAGCTACCGGCACGAAAGCGCCCCCTATGCTGAGCAGCTGCATGAGCCGCGCGCTAGTGAGCCACTTGTCGGTAATGGCAATGGTGATGAACTCGGGCGCTATGAGCGCCAAACCGAACAACGCCGGGCAGGACAGGAAGGCCGTGAAACGCAACATTTTGCGAAATATCTGACACATGCGGCCATTGTCATCGTTCTCAAGACGTGCAAAAAGAGGCTGTGTCACACTCCACACCATGCCGGTGAGCATGTTGTAGCCCATGCCTGTCCACTTGTTGGCCTGATTGTAGTAGCCCACCGTCTTTTCGCCATAAAGGCGGCCGAAAAATATGCTGAAGATGTTGTTGTTGATGTGGGTGAAGATGTTTGTGGCCAACAGTTTTGAACTGAAACCTATCATGCCTCGCAGCGGACGCAGATTGATGTTCCAGGTGGGGTGCCAACCCGCAAACCACCAGCTGCCGACGGTCATGGTTATGCAATACATGAGGTTCTGTATGGCTATACCCCAATAGGCAAACCCATTCCATGCCAGGCAAATGCCGGTTATGCCCGAAAGGACAAGGGACAGCATGGTGAGCAGGGCGGTTTCGCGCACCCGCATATTGCGAAAGAGCCAAGCGCGTGGCGCAGTGTTGAGGGCGGAGATGACGAAACTCAAAAACGACAAACGGGCTAACGGCACAAGCACGGGCTGGCGAAACCACGCAGCTATGAGTGGTGCGCAGCAAAAGAGTATGATGTAGACCGTTACGCTACAAAGCACGTTGAACCAAAACACGGCATTGTAGTCGGCATCGGTGATGTGCTGCTTGCGGTTGAGTCCTGATATGAAGCCGCTCTCCTGCAGTGTGGTGGCAATGAGCGAAAATATGGTGAGCATGCCCACCATACCATAGTCGGCGGGGGAGAGCAAACGGGCCAAAAATATGCCAAACACGAGGTTCAGCGCCTGTTGTGCCCCGTTGCTTATGCCGCCCCAGAACAGGCCATTGGCGGTTTTTTCCTTTAATGTTTTTTCGGTCATAGAAGTGCTAAAACAGTGAGTACGGCAAAGATGAGCATGTTGCGCGATGTCTTGCCCAATATGCGGTTGAGCGTGCGGCCCTGGTTGATGCGCACCATTTCGCGCCAGGTAAGGCTATGCGGCACGAGATACAACAGGGGCAAGATGGCGCAAAGCGTGTGGTCGTAAAATGCCAGCATGGCCACGCAGACGCAGCCGGCCACGCCTTGCAACAAATAGAACATGGAGCCGAATTGCTCGCCTAATGCCACGATGAGGGTGCGCTTGCCGCTCAGCGCATCTTGTTTGCGGTCACGATAGTTGTTGAGCACCAGCAAGGTGTCGATTACCAATCCGCTTGCCGCAGCAAGCCACCACACGCTGGGGGTGAGCATTTGTGCCTGCACATAGTAGGTGCCGCACACTGGTACGATGCCGAAAAACACCCATACCAATATGTCGCCGCACCCCATGTATGAAAGCAGTGTGGTGTAGAGAAAAGCAAACAACACGCAGGCTGCGCCAATGCCTACCAGGGGCCACCCGCCAAAGGGTAACAGGCCGCACCCCACGGCACAAGCCAATATGAGTGTGATGACTATGCCACGTGTCATGGCCCGCGGGGTTATCCACCCTTGGGCACAAGCGCGCTCGGGGCCAAGACGGTCTTCGCGGTCGGTGCCTTTGCGATAGTCGAACAGGTCGTTGATGAAGTTGGCCGCTATCTGCATGATGGCCGCAAACAGGCAGCACAACAGCGCGGGCTGCCAGCGGCCATGCCCTTCGCTGTAGGCTAATGCCGTGGCGGTGAGCACGGGAATGAGAGCGGCCGTAAGCGTTTTGGGCCGCGCAGCGAGTATCCAATATTTTAGCATGGTTGTAAAGTCTTTTATGTTTCAGAGTCTGCCTTGCACACCCATAATCCGACAAAGGTTATCAGGCCATTCAGCACAAGCAGTTCGTAGCCAAAGGTGTAGTTCCACCATATTGGCGCAAAGTGGTCGAGCAGGCCACAAATTGTGGGAGCTGCCACACAGATAATTGGCACACAGCGCAAATTGGTGTTGCGGCGGGTAAACAAGCCAAAGGTGTAAAGGCCCAACAACGGACCGTAGGTGTATGAGGCCATTACATAGATGGCATTGAGCACATTGCTATTGCCCACCACCTTGAACAAGATGATGCACAACGCAAAGGCGGCCACTACGCACAGATGTACAATATGACGGGTGTGTAATGCGGCACGTTGTTGCTCGCGGGCCTCGCTCATGCCTAAAAGGTCGATGCAGATGGTGGTGGTGAGCGCTGTCATGGCCGAATCGGCACTCGAAAAGGCGGCTGCTACGATGCCGATGGTAAAGGGCACAATGACCCACTGCCCCAACACACCACTGCTGATGAGCCAGGGCAACAGGCTGTCGCCTGCGGCTGGAGGGGTGAGGTTCTGTTGGGCACATAGGGTGTAGAGCAGTATGCCGAGACCAAGGAACAGGGCATTGACTGGCAAGAAGGCCATGCCGTAGGTGCACATGTCCTTTTGCGCCTCGCGCAGATTGCGGCAGGTGAGGTTTTTCTGCATCATGTCTTGGTCGAGTCCTGTCATGACAATGACGATAAACACGCCGCTCAAAAACTGGCGCCAAAAGGCTTGCGGACTGGCTGCGTCCCACTCCCACACACGGCACATGGCGCTGTGGGTTATGGTGTGGATAACGCCTTCGAAATTGAGGTTCATCTGTATGGCGGCGGCTATAATAATGCCCACAGCTGCCAACAACAGACAAGCGGTTTGCAGGGCATCGGTGCGCACTACGGTCTGCAGTCCGCTGCGGCGGGTGTAGAGCCATATCAGCGTGAGCACGGCCAATGTGGTGACCATGAATGGGAGCAAACCGTCACCAGCAAGTGGCTGTACCACGAATTGGCACAACACCATGCACACCAAATATAGGCGGGCGGCGGCTCCGGTGAGTTTGCTCAGCACAAAGAACAAGGCTCCCGTACGGTGGGCCGAAGTGCCAAAACGTGTGCCAAGATAGGCGTAGATGCTGGTGAGGCGCAGCCTGTAGTAGAGGGGCAACAGCACAAAGGCCACTACCACATACCCCACAATGAAACCGAGGCACATCTGCAAGTAGGTCATGCCCGTTGAGGCTGCCCAACCTGGCACCGAAATGAATGTGACTCCCGATATGCTGGCACCTATCATGCCAAAGGCCACCATCCACCAGGGGGATTGGCGGCCTGCACGGAAAAAGGCGTCATTGCCTTTCGCACCATGCCGCGTGGCATGGTGCGAAACGAGCAACAGCAGTATGAAGTATGCCACCAATGTGGCTAACATGAATAGTGCTGAATACATCTTAAATTGGTGTTTGGAATGGTGTGAATTCTTGATTGTCGGAATTTTAGGTTAACAAGTTGACAAGTTGACAGGTTAACAAGTAAGTATGCTACACACCACTTATTATGTTAAAGTCATAATGGCAAAGAAGCTTAAAAAGCTTGGCAAACTTACCTGTTAACCCGTTAACCTGTCAACTTGTTTACTAATTCCGCCAACGCGTATTAGTTTATAAAATTCAGTCCGCACCAGCAGCCCCACGACAGCAGGCCTGTAATGACTGATATGATAGTCCACTTTTGGGCATCGTTGGCCGAAATTTGCGCCCGTTCGTAAAAGCCATTCATGTAAAACGAATTGACTTGTGAGGCTTTAACAATGGCTACAATGCCAAATGGCAGACAGCAGAATATGGTTGAAATGACAGCCATGGCCATGTGGTTTTTAGGACATGGGGGGAGTGCGCTTCGATTCATAGGTCTAAAAGGCTTTATTTATAAATTAGACATACTTGCAATGGAGCCGAAGCCGACACTTAAAAGAACCAGGATGTAGACAAAGTAGAACACAACGCTGGCTATCAATCCGCCAATCGCCCAGTTACGTGCTTTGTTGGAGGCTTCGACAGCTCCTTGATAATCGCCCATGAGGTAGAGGTTGTCGACCTTGCAAGCATATACTATGGCTACAATACCGGTGGGCAGGCAGCACAATATGGTTGACACGATGGCCCACACCAAATTGCTTGGCGGGCAAGGCATTGACTGGTTGGGGGTGCCGCTGCCCATGCTGTGGTACGCATTGTCGTAGGGTGCACCACTGGCTGTGCCGGCAGTGCCGGGAGTGGGCGGCGGGGTGGCGCCATTGGCGTCGTTGTCTAAATACGCCTTCAACCCGTCAACGGCACCTGCACGCTGCCAGTCGGCCATGCCTTTGCACCATACGAGGGTGTCGGCACTGACGTTGAACATTGAGAATTGTGAGGGGGGTATGGGGCCTTTTTGCTGGCCTGAAGCATCGATGTAAAAGTAGTCGTTCATTGCGATGTAATTGGATTAGGGTGGTTCTAATAATTCTGAAATAGGGATTTGTGCGCTATCGGAAGTGTATTTTTGAAAGTTTGTGAGGGAGCATAGCGGGCTATGTGACCGAACTAACTTTCAAAAAGGCACTTTCGAGAGTGTGAAAATCACATTTCAGAATAGCAGAACTCTAAAACAGAATTTTTAGAACCACCCTTTATGGTTAACTTGGTGTTTAATAAGCAGGTGCGACCATGCGGCATGGCCAAACCGCTGAATTTATGTCACGCCACACAGTCACACTTTATTTTGAGGTAGATTACTGCGGCAGGAAGTCGAGCAGCATTTTAAGAGATTCTGCGTCTTTCCAACTCCAAAAACGGTTTTCCTTGAGCACCTTGAAGGCTTGCATCTGGTCTTTGCTCACAAACTTTTTGAACTCAGACTCGTTGGCCTTGATTATGGTGCCTTTGATGCTGAAGTAATAAGTGTCGGTCAAAGGTATGCCGTTGTCGTCGTTACGCTTTTGCGAGTCGAGATTGAGGAACACCCCGGTGTCGGGCATATCGAAGAAATCCATGCCGCGTGTGCCATCAGTCTCTTCACGATAAAGCGACATGTTTACGTGGGTGTTGCACAACAGATAGTTGTAGTTCTTTTCGGCCACCACACGTGCCATGACGGAGTCGACCTTGAGATAGCGCACACTGTCGCCAAAGTTGACCCCAATGATGTTGCTGACATAAGCGCGCATCACCTTGCCCGTTTTGTCGTCAAGATAGACCAAGGAGCCGTCCTTCAGAAAGATGTTGGCCTTGGCTGTGACAAAACGGCCGAAGGGTTGAAGTATCTTGGCCTCGCGAAATTCTGGATAAAGCAAAGGCGTTTGGCTACGCTTCGTCACAAGGGCCTGTTGTGACGAAGCTGGCAGGGCCGACAACAGGGCAAGTAATAGTATGACAAATTGTTGTTTCATTGTGGCAAATTCAGTTTTTGGATAACGAAGTTCTTGATGAGGACTGCCGTCTCTTCAATACCCAGCACCGATGAATTGATGCACAGGTGATAGGTGCTGGCAGCGCCCCATGTGCCGGAACTGTAAAAGTTGTAGAAGCTGGCACGTTCGCTGTCACCCTTTTCAATAATCTCTTGTGCCTTTTCGGCCGTGCAATTATTCCATTTCATCACACTGGCAATGCGGTCTTCCATGTTGGCAGTAATAAACACATTGACGCAACGCGGATTGTCGCGCAGCACATAGTCGGCACAGCGTCCTATGAAGATGCACGAATGGTCGGCCGCAGCCTTGCGTATGGCCTCGCTCTGTATGCGGAAGAGGTTCTCGTTTGACAATTCATTGTCATAATAGGTGGCCCCACCGCCTATAAAGGGTATGATATTGCCTAAGGTGCGCAGGAAGCGATTTTTTTCGTCGTTGCGTTCAAACACTTCGGCGCAGAAGCCGCTTTCCTTTGCCGCAAGGTTGAGTATCTCGCGGTCGTAATAGGCTATGCCAAAATCCTTGGCCAAGATGTGGCCGATAGCGCGGCCGCCACTGCCAAGCGAGCGGCCTATGTTGATGATGAATGGTTCGGGGTTATTAGCTGTTTGTGTCATGGTCGTAGTATTATAATGGTGTGTGCATGTTTTCAACAGGAGCTTGCATCTGCTTTTTGAACTTCTTTACCTGCAGCACCAACAATGTGATGGCCAACACTGAGGCCAGACCATCAGCCACAGGAGCGGCGTGCCACAGGCCCTCGAGCGGGTCGGCATACAGGTGGGGCAGGATAAATATGGCAGGTACAAGGAATATGAGTTGGCGCGTGAGCGACAGAAAGATGCTCTTAGGCGCATAACCAATGCTTTGAAAGAAGGCGGTCGACACAATCTGAATGCCCACTATGGGGAACATCATAACCATACAACTCAGTGCATGGGCCGACAGCTTGATGAGCTGGGGAGAGTCTTTGGCAAAGACGCTGACAAATGGTGTGGGGAAGAACACACCAATGACAAAGCCCGTCAGCGTAATGACTGACCCAAATATGAGGGCCTTGTTCAACACACCGAGCACGCGGTCATAGCGGCGTGCGCCAAAGTTGTAACCGGCTATTGGCTGCATGCCCTGGTTGAGGCCTATTACCACCATCACGATAAAGAGTATGAACCGGTTGCAGATACCAAAAGCACCTACGGCCATATCGCCGCCATAAGTGGTCAGACTGCGTGTCATCATGGCGGCCACAAGGCAGGCACACAGGTTGATAAGGAACTGGGGGAGTCCCACAAGCAGCGATTCCTTCACTATCTTTACATCGAGCTTAATTATGCTGCGGTTCAAGTGAATCAGTTCGTCCTTGTTTGAGAACAACCGCAACTGCCACGTCAGCATAATCATCTGTGCCATAATAGTGGCAGTGGCTGCGCCACGTATGCCCCACCCCAGCACAAATATGAATATCGGGGCCAGAATGCAGTTGAGCACAACGGTACCAATGGTGGCACACATGGCCTTTTGCGGCCGGTTGGTTGAACGCAGCAAAGCATTAAGGCCAAGGTACATGTGTGTAACCACGTTGCCCACGAGTATGATTGACATGAAGTTGCGAGCGTATGGCAACGTGACATCGCTGGCACCGAAAAAACGTAGAATGGGGTTGATGAACACGAGCAGCAGCAAACCGAGCACAATGCCGAGGGTGAGGTTCATAATGACCACATTGCCCAATATCTTTTGTGCCGTGCCATAATCCTTTTGTCCGAGTTTCACACTCATCAATGTGGCAGCACCCACGCCCACCATGGCGCCAAAAGCAGCAGTGAGCGACATAAGCGGACCGGTAAGGGCCAGTCCCATAATAGCCTCTGCCCCCACGCCCTGACCAATAAAAATGCCGTCGATGATGTTATACACCGACGATGCGGCCATGGCCACAATAGCTGGTATGGCGTATTGCATGAGCAGCGAACCTACCGGCTTTTCTGCCAACACATTGAATTGATTTGTTTTAGATTGTTCCATATTATGCCAAGCAGGTGCTCAATATTATTTTATTGAAGTTTCGGATTTAGCAAGGGCGGGCTAAAGGCCCAAAGTGAGGCATTTTAAGTTGCTTGAAAAGCGCTGTAAAAAACGCAAGCACTAATGGGGGCGACGCGTCCCGCGTCGGGACAAAGAAAGGAGGGAAATACGAACCTCTACTAAATAATAGCTGCATCTTTTCCCGACGCGAGACGCGTCGCCCCCATTAGAGGTAGCGTTTTGTGCTTGAGTCCGTTCGCATGTTTACTTTTCACCGAATAGCAACAACAACGAATAGAATTCCCAAAAACGATCTCAATTTTATCGCATTAGCCTTGCACGACAGTTCAGCCCGTACTTGCCAAATCTGAAAGTTGAATAGAAATTATGCAAAGTTAAACATATCTGTGATTGCATTACGTGTTTGGTGTAATAAAAAAATAAAAACGTGTCTGCATTACGGGGCATTACGGGCCTTTACAGACGCCTTTCCACCCGCATAAGCACCACCAAAAAGCGAGGCACCCACACCCAGCAAATGCCATATTACCTGTTGATAACTCAGTTAATAATATGGTTCGTCGAGAGTGAATGCCTCGCCTGTTGATGCGGGCTTACACACCCACAAAGTGCTTTATGTTCAGAGGAAATTAGTCCTCAATCAAGTCCTTGCCAGTCATTTCGGCAGGCTGCTTCAAGCCCATGATATGCAGAATTGACGGAGCCACGTCGGCCAACACGCCGTCTTTCACCTTAGCCTGCTTGTTCTCTGTAACATAGATGAAAGGCACGGGGTTGAGTGAGTGGGCAGTGTTAGGTGTACCATCAGCATTCTCTGCATTGTCGGCATTACCATGGTCGGCAATGATGATAGTTTCGTAGCCAATTTCGTTAGCGGCAGTCACCACGTCCTTCACGCAGCTGTCAACAGCCTTTACAGCCTTTTCGATAGCTTCGTACACACCGGTGTGGCCTACCATGTCGCCATTGGCAAAGTTCACTACTATGAAGTTGTACTTGTTCTCCTTGATAGCGGCAACCAACTTGTCCTTCACCTCAAAGGCCGACATCTCGGGCTTGAGGTCGTAAGTAGCCACCTTGGGCGAAGCCACCAGAATGCGGTCCTCACCCTCATAGGGTGTTTCGCGACCACCATTGAAGAAGAATGTTACGTGTGCATACTTCTCAGTCTCAGCTGTGTGCAACTGCTTCAAGCCCTGCTTTGAGATGTATTCGCCCAGCGTGTTATGTACGTTCTCTTTGGGGAAGAGAATGTGCACGCCTTTGAATGAGGCATCGTAGGGAGTCATGCAATAATACTGCAGACCGGAAATGGTGTGCATACCCTCCTCAGGCATATCCTGCTGTGTGAGAACCACCGTAAGTTCCTTGGCACGGTCGTTACGATAGTTGAAGAAGATTACCACATCGCCCTCTTTGATGCGGCCGTCCACATTGGCGTTAACGAGCGGTTCCATAAACTCGTCAGTGTTCTTGTGCTCCTCAGAGTCTGAGTCGTAGCAGCTCTGCACACCTTCAACCATGTCGGTCACCTCGCGTCCCTTGCCTTCAACCAACTGATCGTAAGCAATCTTTACACGGTTCCAGCGCTTGTCACGATCCATGGCATAGAAACGGCCGATGATGCTGGCAATGTGTGCACCATTTTCATCGCATACGCCTTGAAGTTCCTTGATAAAGCCCTTGCCGCTCTTCGGGTCGGTGTCGCGACCGTCCATAAAGCAGTGAACGTAAGTATTCTCTGCCACGCCATATTCCTTGGCAATGCCAATAAGTTTGAACAGGTGGCTGAGTGATGAGTGCACACCGCCGGTTGAGGTCAAGCCCATGAGGTGCAAGCCCTTGCCATTCTTCTTGGCATATTCGTAGGCCGACACAATCTCGGGGTTCTGCATGATTGAACCATCAGCACAGGCACGGTTAATCTTTACCAAATCCTGGTAAACGATGCGGCCGGCACCGATATTGAGGTGACCCACCTCTGAGTTTCCCATCTGGCCTTCGGGCAGACCCACATTTTCGCCACAAGCCAACAGCTGTGAGTGAGGGTATGTAGCGTTGAGGTGGTCCATAAACGGTGTGGGAGTTTCGTAGATAACATCACCATGGTTGTGCTTACCAATGCCCCAACCATCAAGAATCATAAGAAGTGCTTTCTTTGCCATAATACTTTATGTGTATTTTATGTATTGAATTTGCAGGCAAAATTACTGTAATTGGCGCGAATGAGCAAACAAATTGCGCAATCTTTAATGGGTGGTTCTAAGTTATGACATTTGCCGCTAACACGGGAACATAAGCACAAAAGGACATAAGAACAAAAGAGTTTCAAATGTCAGATAAGCCACAAATATCTGCCCCGTCCCCGTCACCCCTCTTATAAATGAATGTGTGTGCTTTTACTGCCATCTTACACTTTTTGCACGTAACAAGTTGATACACAGAGGTTTCAAGAGTGTAAGATGATTTCAAAATATCTTACACTCCCCTGCACACATCTTACACATCACGCCCCGCTGCCGAGCAGTCGGTTTGGACGTATGTGGTAGGTTATACGCCACAGGGACGCAGGAAAATCTGTCGGAGCAACAGACTTTTCTGTCCCCCTATGCCGTAATGTCGCCCTCCCGTGCTCGTGCCGCGTGGCTGCATGTGGTGTGTGTAGGATGCGTGTAGGTGGCGTTGGTAGTATCTTACACTAAGTAAAGTGTTGATAGTCAATGAGTTGCAGTGCGTTTGTGTAAGATGCAAGATACTCGGCAAGTAAAGTTTTTGTAGTATGGTAAAGGTCCCGCTACCACTAAACGCAAGCACTAAACGCTACCTCTAATGGGGGGCGACGCGTCTCGAGGCTGCTGATAAAATAGCGGTTAATAGAGTTAAGTCTTCCTTTTCGAGCCTATTTTAGGCTCGTATGGGAGACTTTAATCGATGCCTCTGAAATATGAAATTTGGAAAAAACATGGCCTTATATGGCTTTATATGCATTCCTGTAGTTCATATTTGTAATATGTTACTTCTATCCTGTCATTTCCTTATTTTTTGGCGTTAATCAGGCGTAAAATGGTCTTTATATTGCATGCAAAAACAGACAATGCTGTTTGCATCGTCAAACAATGTTCGCCAAATGATTCGGCACGCTCTAAATTGCAGTTGTGCTTGAGGTCTGAGTTCTTTGCTTCAATCTTATATCGTTGCCGCATTTTCTCTTTGAACTCATCTGTCTTCTGGAATTTTATATATTCCCTGTGAAGATCTGACAGCTCTCTCACACTGTACGTGCGTTTCTTAGATCCAGCCTTAAAGCACTTCTCACGCAAAGGACATTCCTTGCATTTGTTTATATCAAAGCTGTACTCCCATGCCGCACTACGCCCTCTGCGTTTTTCCTTATACCTCTTGCTTTTTGCCAAGTGCCCGTTGGGACACACTACAGTGTCTGCATCTTTGTTGAATGTGAATCCGTCATCCTTGCGTATGCCGTAAGTTATGTTATTGTGGAGTCGTGAATAAAGGGTGAACTCACCCGCTGGATTTTCTTCTTTGCGTTTCTTTGACATTTCAAGGTTCTCTGTAGAACTGTATGCCTTGTCGCCTACAACCTCCTTGACTTCCATTCCATTCTTTCGGCTTTGTTCCACCACCTCGCCCAAATATTTCTCATCGGGCCTGTCTCCGGAGGTGATATGTGCAGCCGTTATCAGCCTTGTCTTGCTCTCCACCCCCATATGCACTTTTGAGCCAAAGAAGGGCTTTTCCGTTGACTTGTGTCCGACTTTTGCATCACGGTCCATTGAAAGATAGCTGCTCTCCTCAGCGTCTTCCATTGCCTCCTCCAGAATTTCATACAAATTCATGACAACCGAAACACTGCGTAACGCAGGCTGTTCCTTTATATATGCGACAAGCGCCTTTCCTGCCTGAATCCAGGCAGCCGTGTCGGCATCCTTCTCAGGTCGTGGGGGGAGGTCCTCCACTTTCCAGTCGTGGACTTTTACGAGATGACGGACAAGCGTGTTCACTCTGTGTATGATATAATCCTTGCTGTCATAACGTACAGCCCTGGCAGTAACATGGGTGGCATCCACAAGGATTGTATTCCCTTTCAGAAGTCCATTATCCTTGGCTATTTTCAGAGTCTTTGCAATCAAGACATTGAGTACATCAACATCTTCAAAGCGAAGTTTGCGAAACTTTGAGAGTGTACTTGCATCTATTATGTTTGTCTCTTCCGGCCTTAATCTGAGAAACCTCTTGAATGACAGATTTACGAGTGTATTTGCAACTACGCGCCTGTCTGAGAGTTTATCAATAATCTTGATCAGCAAGTACTTGAACATACGAACAGGGGCTTCTGCAAAGCGCCCTTTCTTCCATGAATAGTTTTTGCCTATTTCTTTATAAACGAAAGAGAAATCGACCAGCCTGTCAAGCTGTCGATATATGTCATCTTGCGGTACTACTATATCATAAAGCCCTGCATACGGACTCAGTGGCATTTCCAGTTGCTGCTGTATCATAGAGTGTTATTTGACGTAAAGTTATTCATTTTCAATGAGATACACAAATATTTACAGCAGTTTACCTTGCCCTGCATCGGGGCATTTTTCAGCAGCCTCGTCTCGCGTCGGGATAATGAAAGGAAAGAATACAAGCTCTACTAAATAATAGCTGCGTCTGGATAGAGAATAGAGAAAGAAATGAAACATGAACTCTACTAAATATCATCTGCATCTTTTCCCGACGCGAGACGCGTCGCCCCCATTAGTGCTTGCGTTTCTTCAAGCACCAAGCGCTAGCGTTTGGAACTTGCATTTAGTGCATGACTCCGTTCGCATGGTTACGTTTCACCGAACAGTTCCCTTTGCCAGAATGGCAAACAAGTAGAGATAATAACAAAGATGATATTTGAACTTTGTTATATAGAAGCTATAACAATGAATAAGATGCCATACGTACAAAGAGAGGGGGCATGGAAAGTTCGTCAAGCCGAACTTCCACGCCCCCTGCGCTAATAGCGTTTCATATAAATGTGTCATCACTCAGCGTCCCAATATCCACCGTCGGACATCATGCCGCAACTGTTTTGAGGTGGGTCGGGTGCATATTCGCCCGGACGCACTTCAGTTTCAGTTACATTGCTGCTGCCGGGTGAGCCGCAGAGCATGGTCGACGCTTCAATGTGGTAAAGCGTGGTGGCTGGTGCCATATATGGTTTTCTGTTATTCATGTGTTGTTATATCTGTCTTAAATGGTTATTTAACAAGCACTTTCTTACCGTTCTTAATAAGTAGTCCGCGCTGGTTGCTGCCCACACGGCGACCCGACAGGTCGTAAGTCTCGGCAGAGCGCTTGTCGCGGCCATAGAGGTTGACTATGCCAGTCACCGTTTCGTCGCCTATCACCTGCAACATTACGCGTGCAGGAGCCAATGTCGGGGTACTGCCATTGCGCGGTGTGATTACAAGGTAGTGGCGCTGAGCCGGCAGACTGTGGAAGTTGAGCCACATGTTCCCGTCAGAGTAATCAAAGAGTGACAAGGGCGAATTTGCCTCGGTGCCGCCTTCACCCATTTCATTGTATGTGCCGGTAAAGGTGTAGGTGTGATCCACGCTCATACAGTCAATGTGCTTGCTCTCGGCATTGGCCAATTCCACTTCGGTCAGGGTAATGGTCATTTTCTTGTCGGCATCGGTCAGGGCGCGCACCAAGTACGGGTAGTTGGCCTTGAGGGTCACCCCTTCGGCTTGGTTAAAGCTCTCCACGATGGTGCGGTCGGCCACACCGTCGTTGTTATCGTCATATTGGTGCACGTTGTTGATGCGCGAGAAAGCGTACTTCTGGCAAAGCTCCGGTGTGAGCTTCAGTTCAAACGGCACATACCATGTTGTCCAGTTCGTGCCACCAAAATTGCGGGCATAGTTCAATTCACCTACTTCTGCACCATTTGCAAGGGTGTATGCCTCGCCGTCTGCCAGTTCGAACAAATCAAGAACACCATAATTGCACTTTATGCAGAAGTCGTCCATAAAGGTGCAATCCTGAGATTCAACAAAATAACCGCACACACTGCATGTAGCCGAGTGCGTTCTGCTTCCGTGTCTATTTGGCACATAACGGTATGCCTCGTCGTGGCTGCCATTATTGTCGGCCTCGGGGTGGAGCGTGTTTTCGAGATCCTGGTTGTTGCTGAAGAAGGGAAGATTGCTGCCATGGAGATAGCCCATTTTGTACACGGTGTGGAGTGCGGCATCACCGTTAAGCTCAGGTTGGCTGTTTGCTTGTTTGAGATCTTGTGTCCAGACGGGCAAAACCGTCGTCTCGTTGTTCATACAATAAGTAGCTTCGCCACCAGCTATCTGCTCTGCCGTAAAGCCTACAAATGCTGACGATGTGTTGTAATCACCATAAGCAATGCGGCTGGCAAGGTCCTCAGGCTCTGTGGCATCGGCTGATGCGAACACCTTGGCGTCTTTTGAATAAAAGACTTTTTCGAAGTTTGACCGATTGCCCGAAGGTTCATAACATGTCAAGAACACATTTGAGCCTGTTCCTCTCACTTCGCAAGACCCTACATAGCAGTTTGTGATATGACTATCGCTTTGGGGGTCAGTGTATCCCATCAAACCGCCCACATTGATTTTGCCCGTCACATTACCATAGTTGGCGCAGGCTTCCATGATGATACTATGGTTAGATTTACCTATGATGCCACCTGCGAACGTGCCGGTTGAAACGATGTCTACGTAGCTTGCACAACTCCGCACAACGGGTATGGAAGGACTATTCCTTGTAACCCAGCCTGTTATGCCTCCCACATAGTCAGCACTGCCACTTGCGTTGATACGGCCCTTAGCCACACAATTATAAAAGTTGGCACCTACTGACTGACCAGCAATCATACCCTGATTTGAGCATGACGACTCGATTACGCCCTCAACTGTGAGATTCTTGATAGTAGCACCATTGACATAGCCGAACAATCCGACATAGCCACCCTGGTAGAACGAAGAATACAGGTTCTTTATGCAGTGTCCGTTGCCGTCAAACGTGCCGGCAAAGGCATTTGACTTTGAAACAGGTATCCAACTTGATGCTGAAGCATAAGCCAAGTCTATGTCATTAACCAGTTTGGCGTGTGCTGTAATCTGTCCATTTCCTAAGTTTGATTGGTCGCGCAAATATTCCAACTGCGCCACGTTTGAAATAAGGTAAGGATCATTGGCAGTACCTTTGCCGTGCAATTCGCGGCTTTCGTGACACACCGTGCAAAATCCGCCATCTTCATACTCCTGAGAGTGGGCGGGCGTAGCAGTCTCCTTTGTTTGGTCGTTGGTATACGCTTCGCTCAGCAGATGTCCGTTGCACAACTTGCTGCCTGAGAAGTAGACTGTCTTGCCGTTCAACACGGGATAGGTGTTTTCTTGCTCCAGGTCTTGTCCCCAGGTGCTGTTAACTGATGCCAGCAAGCTGGCCAATTTGCCCGAAGCCACGTCAGCTTGATGAACAGCCTGCGCCGACGCTGAGATTGTACCATCACCATAGTACTTGCCTGCAGTAGCCGTTCCATTTTCAACCACAAGGCCTTCCTCTACATAATATGTATTTGCAAAAGCCTTGCTCGGGTCATTTCCATATTTACCCACAAGCAGTCCTGCGTATTGATTAGTGGCCTCTACACGGCCAGAGCTGTAATTGTTGGTATTTTGGGGAGCAAAGCATTCACCAGCCAGACCGCCCACATTTTGTTTTCCTATTACATTGCCCACATTCATGCAGTTGCTCATTCCTTCATTGTTGATGTCGGGGAATACATAGCCAACCAAACCGCCGACAGAGCTGCCTTCGGCCGTAATGTCTGCATAGTTTGCGCAAAAAGAGAGTCCAGTTCCGTACCCTACTATGCCGCCAAAGTACGCTCCGCTTGTACCTGGATAGTTCTTCACCGTGGCGCGGTTGGTGCACGAAGTAATAAAGCAGTTGTTTGCTATCAGTCCGGCAATGCCACCTACATAACTGCACCCCGTCACGCTACCTCTGCTTTCGCAGTTTTCCAATTTTGATTTTGTTGTGCCAACACCTAACACCAAACCCACATATTGCCCTGATTGTTCATTTTCTTCTTCATAAAAGCCCGTCACGTTTCCTTGCACAGTGACGTTCTTAATTTCAGCACCATCTACGTACCCGAACAACCCGAGATTGCTGCCTGAGCTGTTGATGTACAAGTCGCTGACAGTATGTCCGTTGCCGTCAAATATGCCTTTGAAGGGGTTTTTGCCACCAATAGGATTCCAGTTTGCCTCTGCCACGTTGTTTGCAGCATCGGCTGGGTGACAAACAGCTTTCAAACTGATGTCGTTTGCCAGATAGCACTTGATGCTTTCGATTGGAGAGGGATTTGTCACTGCGTCATAAGCTTGCACTTGATTGTGCAACCATACTAAATGACCTGCCTTACTGAAGGCGTAGTAGCCATTAAACGGCGATGCCTCATCAGCCACAAGCATTGGCGCTTCGCCCTCAATATGTCCGCACACCGAGCAATATTTCACTCCGTTCTCGTCGAAATCGATAGGTAGGGTGTGCGGAATCATCTCTATCCACACGCCCGTTTCTGCATCTGCATCATCAGTGTAGGCATTTTCACAGATCTGCTCCTTAAAGTATGTTTTGCAATCGCTGCAATACCAATATTCGTGGTTACCCTTTTGGCTGCAAGTAGCGGGCACTGCATCGTAATGCGTAAGGTTGTGAGTCACAACACTCGGGTCATTGCTAAAACTGGTTGCAGCCGAATGGTCGCCAGTGCAAGGTCCCTCTGCATACAACACGCTGCCGCCTATTACAGGACATTCGTCCTTAGGGTCGGTACTGATGTTCTGTCCCCACGTTTGTATGCCGCAGTTCAGCTGCAACTGCCAGGCAAGCCAGCCCGAAGCAAGCTGCTCTGCCGTAGGGGTGATACAAGTGGCTGTGTTGTCAACGTTGTCCTCTAACCATTTAATGCCAGACTGCAGCACAGGCACATTGGCCTGAGCCGCACCGCCAACATAAATTTCACATGTATTGGCCAAGATACCGCTTGCTTTTTTTAGTTGATGTGTGCCAACTATGACGCCTACAAATTCAGATTGTTCTGTGAGGTAGATATTTCCGAAATTTGCGCAGTTACTGATTTCAATATTAAATGGAGAACCGAGCAAACCGCCAACTGCACAGTCAGTGCTATTTACTGTTCCGGTAACATGGATTTCACCATAGTTGGCACAATTCTGTATGGTGGTAAATCCGTCGCTTCCACCAGCAATGCCGCCAGCCCAACCTGTTCCTGTAGTAATTTTACCATAATTACTGCAATTGGACGCCTCATCCTGGATAGTTGAAATAACACCTGCTACATTATATCTGCTGGCCGTCACATCGGCACGATTTATGCAGTTCTTTGCACTTCCACGACAACCGCTTATGCCATAAATATCGCTTAAACCAGCAATACTGCCACTTATAACTTCTATATTCTCAAACGTGGCATTAAAGCCTGAAGTACACACTGCAGCAATATCAGTTTTGCCAACTATTTGAACATTGGCCATCTTCAAATTTTTGACAGATGTTTTTTTAGTGGTTGGGTTTACGTATCCCAAAAGCCCTAAATTTGAACCATTCTTGTCATTTATATAGAGATTGGATATCGTGTGGCCATTTCCGTCAAAAACGCCATCAAAATGATATTCACTATCATACTTGTAAATGCCGTATTTAGCAATCGGTGTCCAGTTGCCTTTGCCCTTGCCACACACGGTAGAAAGGTCGATGTCTTTAACAAGTTGGGCACACGCCGTGGTATGCACCACGTTGTCGCCACTCTCGCCATTCACATAGTTGGCATACCACTTGAGTTCCTCAGCTGTGGTAATGAGGAACGGACTTTCGCTGCTGCCATCTCCTCCCGAAGGCTGAGTCTGCGCCCACAGTTGCGGAGGCAGCCATGCCATCATGGCAAAGGCCATGCATAGCAAATACAATACTCTCTTCTTCATATTTTACACTTAATTTGTTGTGATTATATGCCGCAAAAATAAAGCATAAATATTAAAACATGTGTCCGATTGCTATGCTTTTGTGTCCGATTGCTATCAAATAGGTGTCCGATTGGTACCAATCGGACACCTATTTCGTGTAAAATATGCAAAATTCGGGAGATTTGTGCTTCGCGTTGCATCTGTCGTTACAACACCATTAACTGAAACTCTTGCTACCTTGTAAAACGCCCAAGCACCAAACGCGACCACTAAACGCTACCACTAATGGGGGCGACGCGTCCCGCGTCGGGAAAATAAATAAAGACTCACAGATAGCACTAATTACA
>OFMS01000997.1_pt1 | contig 23273 bp, 21 predicted proteins | sample 1541871 | NCBI WGS metagenome assembly OFMS01 (sample SAMN04209251, study PRJEB22552) | human gut metagenome | biome: gut; material: feces | host: Homo sapiens | place: USA: Oklahoma
ATCTCTGCCATCTTCTTTTCTGTTTTGATTTTCTGTTTTTCTTTTTCCTTCTTCTGTATACAATTTCTTTCTCTCGCTTAGATGTGTCTCTTCCGTATGATATAGCAGAAGATTCGGAACGCCCAGTTCTTCTGCCAATTGGCAGGCCTCTTTTACTGTACTGTGATGCTTTTCGTAAGGCTTAAATTTATCTGCCTCATCAAACAGGCAGAATGCTTCATGGAGAAGCCAGGTGCTTCCTTTCACGTATTCATAATTCGCTTCATTGTATGGTTCATCTCCCACACAGGTAAACTTATCCCCATTTTCCACCGTCATAGTAAAGCCAAACTGCTTTGCTTTTGTGGACATGATATCAAAAAATGTCACGGTTTTTCCAAGGATTTCGCGTTTATCCCCATTTTCCACTACATCAAACTGAATTCTTTCCCCCATGTGTTTACAGACCTTTTGCTGAATGGTCAGGTTCGCAATTGTCTGAATCTTCTCAGCCAATTCTTTATGACAATAAATTCGTAAATCCCCGTCATATTTCCCCTGGTTCATCCGCTGTCCAATCATACGAATCAGCCAGATCACTCCCAACACATGATCAATGTGTTCGTGGGTCACAAAAAGATCGTGAATCTCTCCCAGTTCAATTCCAGTATCCTTCAAAACTTTCAGAATCCGGTTTCCGCCTCCTGCGTCCACCAGGAAACACCTCTTCTCCTCATCCGTCAACGCAAAACAAGTATTATAACATTCTGATACCGTTGCATTTCCCGTTCCCAGTATTGTCAACTTCATCTTTCTCCGCCTCCTTTTATCTTAAAACCTTTTTATCCGTTTTCCTAATTCGGAAAAACCGCCATCACATAAGTAATGGCGGTTTTGCATACATATTCGTATCGATATTAGTCCTGTACGTATGGCATTAATGCAATGTGACGAGCTCTCTTGATTGCTACTGTCAATGCTCTCTGATGCTTTGCACAGTTTCCTGTAATTCTTCTTGGAAGAATTTTTCCTCTTTCAGAGATGTATTTTCTTAATTTTGCTACATCCTTGTAATCGATTTCGTTATTCTCTTTTCCACAGAATACGCATACTTTTTTTCTTCTGCGTCCGCCGCCTCTTCTCTTGAAGCCGCCTTCTGGACGATTTCCTTTATCGTAAGCCATCTTGCTTTACCTCCTGAATCTTAGTTGAACGGTAATTCTTCATCAATTCCATCTGGAATATTCATGAAGCCGTCACCCGCGTCAGATGCTGGTGCCGGTGATGGAGCAGCATGGAAACTTCCCACATTGGCATCGCTCGCAGCTTTGCTCTCTGCGAATTCCTGTTCTTCTACAACAACTTCTGTTGTATACACCTTCACGCCATCCTTGTTCGTATAGCTTCCCGTCTGAATGCGTCCGCAAATTGTAACGCGAAGTCCCTGACGATAATATCTCTCAGCATGTTCTGCCTGTCTTCCAAAGGCCACGCAGTTAATAAAATCTGCACTCGCCTCTCCATCACGCTTAAATCTACGGTCAACAGCCAGGGTATATCTTGCAATCGCCAAAGGATTTTCTCCCTGTGAATATCTCACTTCAGGATCTCTTGTTAAGCGTCCCATCAAAATTACTTTATTCATATAAATACCTCTTCTTCCTGCTTATGCTTCTTGTCTAACGCATAAATATCTGAGCACGTTGTCCATGATGCGAATTCTCTGTTCGATTTCGCCTGGAGTCTCAGCATCAGACTCGAAGTGGATGAAATAGTAATATGCTTCTTTCATCTTCTGAATCTCGTAAGCTAATCTCTTCTTACCCCATTCATCGACATCAGAGATCTTGCCACCGAAACGCTCTACTAAAGCCTTTACTTTTTCGATAACCTGAGCTCTCTCGTCATCTTCGATTTTTGCACTGACAACAACAGCTAATTCATATTTGTTCATGTCGTCTGCACCTCCTTCTGGTCTTTTGGCCCCCGCTCAACTTATGTGGGAGCAAGGATTTTGCTGCATTTACACACAGCAAATTTATCGTATCACAATTCAGTATGATATCATACTCTTCCATCCGTTTCAAGCTTTTTCTTTAAATCCTTTGTATTTTTCTCTACGATTCGGCGGGAAATCATAATTTGATGTCCGCATCCTCTGCATTTCAAGCGAAAATCCGCTCCAACACGCAGGATTTCCCATTCTTTGCTTCCGCATGGATGCTGCTTTTTCAACGTAACAACATCTCCAACTTCATAATTATATTGATTCATTACTTTTTCACCTGCTCTTCTTTTTCCAGAACTCCCCGCACAACAAAACGATGCTCGTCACTGGCGCTGGTACAGGTTGACAGCGTCACAATCTTATCTTCTGTCGTAACCTCTACGCCAGTATCATACATAGCCACCTCTTTCGTCATATCCAAAAATGACTGATACGCTTCTTCCGACTCAAATGACGTCAAATAAGTATCCGAAGTGTCTTCCACCTGACCTGCCGAATAAATATGATACGTCAGCTTTCGTCCATCCAATGTATAAATATAAAAGTACGGATTCTTTTCCCAAAATGACTTTGAATCATAATCCTGTAAGTGCCGGAACATAGACCCATCCTTCATACGGTGTCCATATATAATACTATTCTTATCCGAATAATCGGAAAGATTATCCACATTCAGGAAAATAGCTCCCAGCGTATTTTCATTTGCCGTAAAGGTCGTTTTCAAATACTTTTCGTTATCCTGTCCCTGTACAATCGGATAATTAATCTGAGCCGGTTCCGGCGTAAACCGAATCCAGCCGATCGTATCCGGATTCATTTTTAAAAGCTCTTCAAAATTCACCTGAAATCCATCACCAGTCTCTTTATCCGCTTTCTTCTTATCCGTTGTCACTGCCAGTTTTCGCACTTTATCGTACTCGCTACGTCCCTCATGGTAGCCTTTGAAGATATTAAACAGCTGAAATGCTGACACGCAAAATACAATAATTGCAACAACTAAGATAATATTAGAAATCAGATTACTCTTCTTTTTCCCCTTTTTCTCATCCGATTTTTTCCCCGACTTCTTTCCTGATTTCTTTCCCAGTTTTTTCTCGTGAGAATCCGCTTTTTGATGAATGCTTCTTGACTTCGTCTCGCGTTCCGGATGAATCCTCGTCTGTTTTCTTTCCTCGTTTTTCTGCTCCGCCGTCTGTCTCGTAGTTCTTCCTTCTTCCGTCTGACCCGCCGTTCTTGCAGCTGGCCTAGTTGCCCGCTCTCCTGTCGGGCGATTTGCCCGCTCTCCTGTCGGGCGGCTTGCTCGTTCTCCTGCTGGGCGAGTTGCTCGCTCTCCTGTCGGGCGACTTGCTCGTTCTCCTGCCGGACGAGTTGCTCGCTCTCCTGTCGGGCGACTTGCTCGTTCTCCTGTCGGGCGAGTTGCTCGCTCTCCTGCCGGGCGATTTACTCGTTCTCCTGCCAGTCGAGTTGCTCGCTCTCCTGCTGGGCGACTTGCTCGTTCTCCTGCTGGTCTTGAAGCCTTCTTCGCTTCCCCTGCCGGCTGCGTCGTCTTTGGCCGATGGCTATGCTGCGCTTCTCTTGCCGCCTTAATACTGGTTCTATGCGGCACATCCTCCCTGCTTCCGCCCCCGCTTTGTGGTGCCCTTCTATTCTTATCTCTGATTTTCTCGTCTTCCTTCATGTCTACTCCTCACTACTTCTGTTCCATGATTTCTACAATTGTCTTTTCCGTCTCTACCATTCCCGGAGATGCAATCATTCCCATATACCGCATGGTATCCTCCGGTGTCCTTCCATTAATCCCATGAATATGTTCAATACAAATGCCTTTTTTCGCCATATCCGCTGCTCGAAATGCTGCGTCAACCGCCACAATTCCTTTCATTGCGCATCCATGATTTCCGCCATCGCAAATCATTCCCGTAAGGCCGCTCGCCATATTTTGAATTACATTCGTAAATGCCTCTTCCTCTGCGCCCTGCAGATAGGCAAGCCCGCACGCCATTCCTGTTCCCGCTGCAATTCCACAGCCGCAAAATGCCGAAAGCTTCCCGGAGTACTCTTTTATATACATCGTAATTAAGTAACTAAGCGCCGTGGCTCTAAGAAGCGCTTCTTCTGACACACGCTCCTTATGCACCTTCGCATATGCATACAATGGCATCGTCGCAATAATTCCGTGAGCTCCACTTCCTGTAATACTCATTGCCGGACGGCTAAGTCCCAATACCCTGGCCTCGATCGCTCCATTACAAAGAAGCTGTGCTGTGCTTTGTGCATTTTCTGAGAGCAGCTCCTGCCCATTTTCCTCTAAAAGCATCGGCGTAATCGTCGTCCGCGTTGAACGAATTCCTTCCTGCAAAAGTTCCAGATTCATGGTAAATGCATCCCCGATAAATGCTATTTCTTCTGCCGGAACTTCCCGTACATAAGAAAGAATCTGCGCCAGCGTATAGCGGTGAATGACCGGTATGTCGCTACCAGCGCCCGTTCCCTTACAATCGGCTCCCGCAAAAGCTCCTGCGACTTTCTCCGGCTCTTCTTTCTCCTCTTCTTTTGCATCTTCTTTCATCTGCCAGATGCAGATTCCGTTTTTCACAATCTGTACAATATTTGTATGACTTCCACGGATACTGACCACACAGTTATCCGTCTCGGTCTCTACCCTTGCATCAATCGTGATCTCTGATCCGATGTGATCTAAAACCACCTCAACCTTTCCATCTGCAACCATCTGCTCCGCCAACACGTCATCCTTCGGCGTAACTGCATCCAGTGATTCTAATCCTTTCTTAGCATCTGCTGCCACTGTGCCAAGTGCTGCCGCATATAAATTTCCAAAATGGGAAGAATTTGGAATTCCACATGTAAATGCATTTTTATACATTCCTGAATTCAATGCTACATGGACCTTTTTCACTTCTCCCGCAACATGGCTCTTCGCACTTGCCACTGCAAATGCAATCGCTCCCGGCTCCGTCACGCCAAGCGCCGGACGCATATCCGCTCGAATCAATTTGGTTAATTCCCTCATTGCAATCCCCTTTCTACCCTTTCCGCGGGCATAGCTGCGTAAACCCACGGTTTTCCTCGCTCGCTTCTGCGGGCATAGCTGCGCAAAACCTTCGGTTTTCCTCGCTCGCTTCGCTCGCCAGATCGAAAGGCATGCCTCTCTTTGCGCAAGCGCAGCCGATGCATGCCTTCCGGCCTGGCTCTGCCCTTTCCGTACATTGTAACACATCTAAAAAAAACTTTATATAATTTTCTAATAAGTTTATGCGTAGTTTATTGACTTTCCCACGTCTCATCGTATGATGGAAGATATGATAGAAATGGCTTCTTCCATTTCAGACTTGAGGAGGTTCAGACATATGAAAGATAAACTAATACGATTTATGGCAGGAAGATACGGTATTGACTCATTTGGGAAGTTCACCATCTTTACAGGATTAATCGCTGCACTTCTGTCTAACTGGATGGACAGCTTCCTGCTTTCACTGCTTGCCTGGTTCTTAATCATTTATTCTTATTATAGAATGTTTTCCAGAAACACCTACAAACGTGCTACAGAAAATCAGCAGTATCTGAGTAAAACCTATAAAATTCGCAGCTTCTTTGGACAACAGAAGAAGCTGATGGCACAACGCAAAACCCATCACATCTATAAGTGTCCTACCTGCCACCAAAAAATCCGTGTTCCAAAAGGAAAGGGACGCATTGAAATCCGCTGCCCCAAATGTAATACTACATTTATCAAAAACAGTTAGGAGAACCTGAAATGTTTGGTTATATTGCAATTAATAAGGCGGAAATGAAATTCAAAGATTTCGATATGTATCAATCCTACTACTGCGGACTTTGCAAACAGCTAAAAGAATGTTATGGTAAGAGAGGTCAGATGACTTTATCCTATGACATGACTTTTCTGGTCGTTCTGTTAACCGGATTGTATGAGCCTGACACCAGGCTTGACACAATCAGCTGTATTGCACACCCACTGGAAAAACACGCTGCCAGAACCAATTTATATACCGATTATGCAGCCGCTATCAACATGATTCTCTGCTATTACAAATGCAAGGATGACTGGGAAGACGAGCACAAGCTGAAAAGCCGTGCCGCCGCGAAAGTTCTATCCCCTTGCATTCGGGAAATCGAACAGAAATATCCCCAAAAGGTTGCTGTCGTGACCCAGAATTTGCAGGAAATTTCCAGACTTGAGAAGCAGAATGAACAAAGTATCGACCGGATGGCCGGACTATTTGGAAATATTATGGCGGAATGCTTTGTCTATCAAAAAGATGAATGGGAACCTTACCTTCGGAAAATAGGATTCTTTCTTGGAAAATTTATTTACTTAATGGACGCATATGAGGATGTTGAGGACGATCTCGCATCCGGGAACTATAATCCGTTAAAAAATGATTTTCAGAATAATAAAAATTTCGCTGAAGATTGTCGAACGCTCTTAACTCTGATGATATCGGAATGTTCCAGAAGCTTCGAGAAACTTCCCATTCTCCTGCACGCCGAAATTCTCCGCAACATTCTATATTCCGGCGTGTGGTGCCGATACACAGCAGTCACTGCCAAAAGGAAAAAGCAGCAGGAAGAAGCAGCAAATCCATCATCTGCCACCAAAAATCAGAATACAGGAGAATAAAAAATGTTAGATCCATACAGCATCTTAGGTGTATCACAAAGTGCCTCCGACGATGACATCAAAAAAGCTTACCGCTCGCTCAGCCGGAAGTATCACCCGGATGCCAATATCAATAATCCCAACAAAGATCAGGCTGAAGCCAAATTCAAAGAAGTTCAGCAAGCCTATCAACAGATTATGAAGGAACGGGAATATGGAACTTCCAATGCTTCCGGCAACCACGGTTCTTCCGGCGGATATGGCAACTACGGTGGCGGATATGGCGACTTCGGAGACTTCGGCGGTTTTGGAACCTTCCGGGGTTTTAACGGTCAATATCAGCAAGCCGGATCCGGCGCCGCAGAAAGCGAGGACGAGCTCCATATGCGGGCTGCCTTTAATTTTATTAACAGCGGACATTATCAGGAAGCTCTAAACCTGCTAAATCCTATCACCAGGCGAAATGCGCTCTGGTATTACTACAGCGCGCTTGCCAACTCCGGCGCAGGCAATAACGTTATCGCCCTGCAGCACGCAAAAGAAGCTCTTCGGCTGGAACCGGACAACATGCAGTATCAAATGCTTGTAAACCGATTTGAGCGCGGCGGCACCTGGTATCAGGAACAACAAGGACCTTATCAGACAACCTTTACCAGCGGCGGAAATTTCTGCATGAAGCTTTGCATTGCCAATCTGGTCTGCAATCTCTGCTGCGGAGGCGGCGGTCTTTGCTGCGGAGGCGGAGTTCCAACCGGCGGAAATTATATCTAAAACAGAGAGGAGTGATCTTCCATGTTAGATTATCTTGTACTATATCAAAGCGAAACAGGCAATACCCAGAAGCTTGCTGCCACTATTTTTTCGCGCCTTCCGGGCAATTCAAAAGACCTGATCGATATCACCACTGATAAAACTATCCCGGAAGCCAAAATCTATTTCATAGGCTTCTGCGTTCATCAGGGTACCTGCAGCATGACCGTCAGCGATTTCCTAAGCAGCTTAAGCGGCAAGCAAATCGCCCTGTTCGGCACCTGCGGAATGGGCGATTCCCCAGAATACTACCAGGCTATCTCCTGCAGCGTCAGCGCCTGGATTGAGTCTGACAATCAGTATCTGGGTTCTTTCCTTTGCCAAGGACGGATGCCTCAACAAGTACGCAAAAAATACGAAACGCTCCGCACGCCGGAAAACGCCGAAAAAATGGATTTTTGCATCCGCAACTTCGACAATGCCCTCACCCATCCGGATAGCTTGGATTTTGAACATGCGAAGGTATTTGTGGATAGAATATTAAAGTTAATTGGGGACGGAGTTTTTTGAAAAAACCTCCGTCCCCAATTAACTTTCACCCTGTCCCTAAATAGGCAATTCTAAATAAATATCTCTTCCTTCTTTAATAGAAATCACAACTTTTCCATGTTTAATTGTAGTCACTGCCCCTTCCACAGACACTACCGGAGCCTCTGCCGGGGACTCTTCCTTAGGTTCTTCTGCGGACACTTCCTGGATTCCCTCCACATTATCCACAGTCAATGGGGAAAGTGAATCACTCGTCTTTGTAAGCTTTGCTCCCAGAACTTGCTCAATTGTTAAACAGCCCTCCAAATTTAACAACCCAGAATCAACCAACTCATCAAAGATTGCCGGATCTTCTAAGTTCGCCGGTTCAATCGTGATTCCCGCTTCGGCTCTGCAGCATAATACCGCCGGATCCTTTGCATGATTTTTCGCTGTTTCCGCTGTAATGGACATACTAATTACCTCCTCTATTTTATACACTAGTTTCAGTATATCGACCACACACGCAAAAAGCCAATTGATTTTTAGCATATCTGTTAGCACTTATTATGATGTTCTATACTACATTGGGGACGGAGTTTTTTTCATTTGTACACGTCCCCAATTAACTTTCACCCTGTCCCTAAACAGGCAACTCTACAATATTATTTTTTTCTTTTTGCCCGCACTGCCATTCCAGCTCCGAACATCGCCAGAATTAACAGCACACCCCAGGAAACAACATTAGCCGAATCTCCGGTTTTCACCGTACCATTTCCACTTCCGCCATCTCCCTGGCTATTACCGCTGCCGCCTTGATTACCTCCATTATTTTGACCATCTCCAGCATCCGGTACTACAACCGTTAGTTTTGCACAAGCCTCTCCGCCGTCGCTATAAACAAATGCAACCGTATAAACACCTTCCGCGAGGCTGTCTAAATACTCCGGTCGAACTAGGATTGTCATATTTTCTGCATCAAAGGTATATTGAGATGGGTCAACTACGACACCGCTTATCTCTAAATGATCAAACTTACCTTTACTGATTTTAAATGTAAGACCTTCTTTTGAGCCTCGTGTCCACTTGCTGTCGCTTCCTTCCAGCACCTTATAACCTTCATTCTCCTTTAATTTCAGATTCTCCAGTGCATCTTCCAGCATTTTTACGGCTTTTGCAATCTCGCTCTCTGTTGCCTCCTGATCATCATAGACTTTCTGTGCTTCAGAGAATGCTTCCCGCATCTTTTCTACTGTTTCTTCTGTATACTTAGAAACATCCACCTTAGACGCCCGCTCAATTACTTCTGCCAGCTTGCTCTTATCTGGCGCCGTTGCTTTCTTTTCTGTAAACTGCCATTCATCGATGCTCATCAGATTATCTTCCTTGGAATCTCCGTTAAACACAAAGAAAACATTATGTGTTCCTGTCAGGTCTTTTACTTCGCAGCTTAACTCCTTCCAGGATCCATCTCCTGCCGGAACGTCAAGTGTTCCCACCACTTCTCCATCCGGTGAATCAACTCTAAGCTCTATCGTTCCTCCTGCCTCAGATGCAACTTTCGCTGTGAAGGATGCTGCTCCCTCCATTCCAAAATCTACACCGGCCACTGCTGCCCAATCTCCAGGGTTAATACCGGTTACTTTTCTATTGTTTACCGCTGAAAGTCCATTTCCTTTTTCTTCACAGTCTTCCACCTGTATTCCAGACTGCCATGCAATGGTTTCTCCTGCAGTCTTGGCATATGGATCTATTGTGTGAAGCTGGCTGATTCCTTCGCGATCGGCAATAATCTCCTTAATGCCTCCGTCTGCATAATAGAATACCTCATTAATATGTGTGGATCGATATCCTTTCTCAATACCCATTGCCTGACCCAGCGTCTGTGCATGATAGGTGATATAGGATTTTCCGTCAAAGTTAAAAATAGCATGATGATTGTTGCCGCCTACACCAAAGTATGTATGCGGATTCTGCAGAATTTCTCCCTTGTACTCATATGGTCCCATCGGATTATCACTTACCATATAGCAAATGTTTCCATATCCCGGATATCCTGCTATCTTTGAATGATCACCTGAAAAATTAGAACAATAGGTATAATAATACTGGTCATTAACCTTGTGAATGCCACCATCCTCAAACATACACGGTGCATCGATCATCACAGCTTCGCCTTCAACGCTGGTCATATCATCTCCCAGCTTCATCACTCTTGCCGTCTTTGGATTCAGGCAGCTTGCATTATCCTGGTCGTTTGGAATTCCTCCGCCGAACACTAAATATCCGGTTCCATCATCATCCACCATAACAGCCGGATCAAAAATCCAGGTAACTCCCTGTGCTCCTGGTGTGCTGGCATCTACAAGTGCTTTTCCATTTGGATCTCTAAATGGTCCCACCGGAGAGTCTCCCTCGAGCACTCCGATGCCGCCTCCGCCATTACAGAAATACAGGAAGAATTTATCTTCTCCATTGATTTTCTTATAAGCTGCTGCCGGAGCCCAGGAATTATTTGCCCATTTAGCTGCTCCATTTTCTCCCGCCACCTGAACAAATCCATGATCTGTCCAGTTCACCATATCTGCGGAAGAAACCACATGCAACTTATTAATCTTACTGTATGTATTATCAATCAAATTTCCTTCGGCATCATACTCGAACTGGTCGGCTGTCATATATAAGTAAACCCGGCCATCATAAGTAAGCGCAAATGGATCCGCCCCAAAATCATAATCAATAACTGGATTTGAGTAGCCTGGGATTTTTGCCAATGCACTCGTTTTCAGCTTTGTCATAGAGATATTGGACACTGCCTGGTCTACATTGTAGCTTACATTTCCTCCTGCTACTTTTACATAGTCTGTACGCACTGTTACCGTCTTATCTTCGGTAAGATAATCCGCTAATCGCAATGTTACCGTTGCAAATTCCTGTCCTTCTGTATTGTTGTAATCAACTTTATCCCCTGTAACTGAAAGAACCAGTCGTCCATTCAAGTAAGAATAAGAAGTATTTCCTGATACATTTTTGTCCTGGAAAGCAACATCTGCCACTCGGAATTCTTCTGGAATATTCATAGACATCTCAATTCCGGAATACTCTCCATCCGGAAGTGCGTCCATTTGAATCGGGAGCTTCACCTCTGCATTTGCAATTCCTGATACCCCTTCGATATCCTCTAACGATACATTCAATCCTGTCGGCGCACTTTCTGCTCCCATATCTCCCACGTGGAAATAATCAAAATCTGCATATCCACCGGCTTCTATAGTCGCATAATTAAATAATCCGAAGCGATATCCCATGAAATGCGGAAGCGTATATGCCATCTGCAGAGTATCGCCAATCTGAGACCACTCTTTTCCGTCCAGGCTATAAAAGAATACCGCTTTATCCGTCTTCTGTTTAAAGTCCATATCTGCACGCAGATAAACTCTCTCTACAGAAGGATCAAGTTCTACCCGTTCGATCTCATTTCCATTTGGGTTATCATCACTTTCCGTCTTCACCATAACCAAATATTTGGTTCCGCCTTCCATCTTGACTCCGACGTATCCATAATGCTTTTGGAATGCAGCAAGACCTGCTACATCACCATTTTTCATGCCTGAAACCTCCAAAGCCACATCGCCGGAACAAGCTGGTCCATATGTTCGCTGTGTCAAAGTATTTCGAGCTTCAACAATATTCGTCACAACATTTCCCGTTGTCAGACGCAGATAACCATTTCTCTCTGTCAATGACCAGTTATTATTATTTGGATTGTGATTCCACTGCCATTCCAGCTTCAAATTTGATCCATTATAATCGTTCTCGCCATTTTCAATCTGCTCATCTTTTGGTTCTTCGACAATTGAGACATCATCTACATAGAAATCCATTAAATCCTTCTTCTTATCCTGTTCTACTGTCCATGTCGTCTCAAGAAATGCACAGACATCTGACATATCTGCATCTGCCGGAATCTTGTAGCTTCCTTCTATCAGTGTCCATTCATTTTTCTTTACCGTTGCAATTTGGGCATTTTTAAACGTTCCATCTCCGTAACGGAAGGTAAATGCAAAATCTCTGCTGTCTGGTCCTGATGTATATTTTACTTTCGCAGCAACCTTATACTTTCTGCCTGCATTCACCTTACCTGTCAAGTTCTGCATCGGACCATTTCCTGTTGCCACTCTGTCTTTTGCCAATACACTGTATGTTCCTGATGCTGCATCTGCATCCGTAACTTCTAATTTTCCTTTGCCATCCTGCATCTGCCATGGGTCTAAACCAGATTCAAATCCACCGTTTTCAATAATACCGTAATTTGCTTCATAACTGCAGGATACGTCATCCACATAAAAATCCATCAGATCCTTGTCCTTGGAAGGCTCTGGTACCCATCCTGTCTCAACAAAAAGTCCACTATAAGACATATCTGCATTGGCCGGAATCGTATAGCTTCCCTGAATTGTCGTCCACTCTCCTTTTTTCACTTCGGCTGTGGCCGCAATTTCAATTCCATCCCATACATTTCCATCTTTATTATTCTGAATGCAAATATTAAAAGTCCTAACGTCTGGCCCTTCATCATACTTTACTTTGGCGCTGACATTGACTTTCTGTCCAGCCTTTATTTTACCGGTAATCACCTGCTTTGGACCTGATGCGGTCAACGTTCTATCCGTCACTTTTACAGCCTTTTCTCCACTTACAATCACATCTGTCACTTCCGTAAGTGTTCCCGGCTGCTGTGTTGTCCAGCCTTTCGTTCCTTCTTCAAATCCGCCGTTTTTCAGCACTTCGACTATTTCTTTCTCTGCCTTATTTTCTTTATTCTTCACTGCCTTTTTTGGCTCTTCAGAAGATTGAACAACCGCATCTTTATCCGAATAAACTTTTCTGGTTTCTCCATTATAGAATTCATCGGATACTACAATATTCTTCTCATCACTTGAGACTCCCGGAATCTTCATAACTGATTCTGCTTTGCCATTCTCATCACCAAACACCGGCCAGCCATCTTTCCATTCCACCGGAACCAGCACCGGAACTCTTCCGACTGATCCGTGATCCTGGAATAAATATGAATACCACTTTCCATCTTTCGTCTCTACAACTCCGCCCTGGGCAACCCCAGCTTCATCCATCTTGCCATCGAACTCTAAGCCTGAATCAAAGATCTTTCTGCTCTCCCAGCCTTTTGAATCAAGCGTTTTCGATCTCCAGCAGATCTCCTGGCGGCGTCCGCCGCTTGGCCATTGAATCATAAACAGATAGTAATAATCCCCAATCTGATATGCGTGAATTCCTTCTGAAACATAATTTACCGCACCATTAACCGGATTTCCTTCGTTATCAAGTGCTGTATGTTTAATTAATGTAGATTCTTCTCCAAAAGAAATATCTCCATTTTCATCTTCTGACAATTCTCGGCAAAGAGCGGTACCGCTTCCATACACTACATACATCTTGTCTTCTGTCGTAAGAAGAGAAATGTCATGAAGATATCCCTTAAACTCTGACTTATGCCATGGTCCATTTTCAATATCCGCCGTAGAGTAGATATACGTCTTTCCCGTACTTAAGCTTGCAAAAGTCACATAGTATTTTTCTTTAAAATACCGAAGACTTGCTGCCCATGAACCATTTCCGTAATCGCTTTCTCCATTTCTCAACGCCAGCTTGTCTTCATCTCCCAAGGTATCATAGACATAATTGACAATTTCCCAATTAACCATGTCCGTAGATTTCATAACTGGGCATCCTGGAGACAAATGCATGGTTGTGCTTACCATATAATAAGCGTCTCCCACACGGATTACATCCAAATCTGGAACATCTGCATAAATAACCGGATTTGTAAACGTTCCATCTCCATTATCCGAAGACGAAGACGCTTCCAAATAATTTACGGGGAGTAAACTACATATCATGGCTAGAATAAGCAGAATACTCGCCACCCCCCAGTATTTTCTCTTTCTTTTCATCCTTTTTCCTCCTTTTATAAAAAAAATTTCATTTTATATCTACAATAGCACCGGGCTATTTTATTTTAAATAGATTTTTTTTGGAAGTTTTTTCATTTTTTTTGTGATTCAAAGAATTTAAAATTTCCGTTAGATTTAGTTAGATTCTTTCCTTAAATATATAAAAAGAGACCAAAATCTCCTCTAAAGATTTTGGTCTCTTTTTAAAGGCGCCAACCAGATTTGAACTGGTGATGAAGGTGTTGCAGACCTCTGCCTTACCACTTGGCTATGGCGCCTTGCTACCGACTTGTTTAGTATAGCAAATCTTTATAACATAGTCAAGTTTAACCTCTTCGATTTTCCATATAAATACTATTTTTCTTTTTCCAAGGCCTGACGAGTCTTATATACATTCTCGATAAATACGTCCTGCATTTTCAGCGCAATTTTTGTCACAACCACATCCATAATCGCAATCATAGCTATTCTCGCGCTAGAGGGCTCTTTTTTGTGCGAAGTTTCCTTTGCATATATCTGAAATACCAAGGTTGCACCCTTTGTCAAACTGGTGTTTTTTGCAGACGTAATTAAAATCACCCTTACTCCCTTTTGTTTTGCAATCTTTAACACCTGTTGAAAATGTTTTGTAGTTCCCGAATTTGAAAATATAATAATCGCATCGTTTTCATCCAACAACGCAGTTCTCATCAATTGAATATGTGCATCTATACATGCATTTGTAGCAATCCCAGTTCTAAGAAATTTATTTTCTACATCAATAGCAACGGTTCCTGATCCTCCCAATCCAAAGAACTCAACTTTCTTTGCACCTAATAAAATATCTACAAATTCCTGAAGCTTCTCATAATCTAACGCATGAAACGTCTGCTGCATTGCAAGTATATGCGAATTCATTACTTTTAATGCTACTTCCTTCAACGTGTCAGTTTCTTTCGCTTCGTCATGGATCACTTTTAACGATTCTTCTGATCGCGCACTTCCTCTTGCTAAAGCAATTTTAAAATCTTGGTATCCCGAAAAATCTAATTTTCTGCAAAATCTTACTACCGTCGGTTCTGATACATTTACAACTTTCGCAATATTGGCAATTGTTTCCTGAACCACCTCATATGGATTCACAAGAATATAATCTGCCACTTTTTTCTCTGAATTACTAAGATTTTCATACTGCTCTTGTATTTTTAATATAACATCATTCTTTGAAGTCATATACTATCTCCTCGAAATTAGTTTCCCATTTATTTCCATCACAATAATATTACATAAAAAATGTCTTAATCACAATACAATTAAGACATTTTTTATCTTTTAATAATTAATCATATTTGTTGCATTTCCCTGCAACAACACCTCTTCCAAATGTCTCGCTATAATACAAGTTACATTTTTCATTGTTTCAACAGATGATGCTCCAATATGTGGTGTCAAAGTAATATCCAGCGTCCTAAGAGAATCATCATCTGGCAATGGCTCATGTTCAAATGCATCTAGCGCAGCGCCTCTGATTTCATGATTTTTCAATGCCTCCACTAAATTATCTGTTTCTATCAACCCTCCACGCGCCGTATTTACAATAATGGCATCTTTCTTCATCAACTTTAAAGAATCCTTATTGATTACATATTTTGTAGACTCTACTAAAGGTAGGTTAAGACTAATAAAATCACAAGTTTTAAATATTTCCTTTGTATCGCTTACCAATTCTACATTGTTCTCTCTGCACCACTCCACATCCGGTTTCACATCATAAGCTAAAACTTTCATATGAAATCCTTTTAACAACTCTACAAAATGTTTTCCGATTGCTCCGATTCCTAGAATTCCCATCGTTTTCCCTGTTAATTCTACGCCCGTCTCTCGTTCCCACTTTCCTTCTTCGATAAGGTTCGAGTGCTTTACAATCTTCCGAGCCTCGGCCAGCAAAATTCCAAGATTCAGCTCTGCTACTGCCACTGCATTAGCTCCCGGACAATTCCCGACATACACATGATGTCTAGTAGCGGCCTCTATGTCAATATGATCCACTCCCGTTCCATTCATATGTATAACGCGAAGTTTTTTTCCAGCGGAAATTACTTTTTCATTAATAGGATCAATCCCGCATACAAGCCCATCATAATCAACGATTTCTTTCGCAATTTCCTCATCCGTCATATTACTTTTTGATGCCCGGACCAACTGAATCCCTTTTTCTTTTAATTCCCCGATCACTTCTGGATTATATTTTGCAAAAGATTTTGAAGTCACTAATACTTTATACATTTCAATTCCTTCTCTACTACAAATTCAAATCATGTATCGCATTTCTCAATTTTAAATATTTCACATATGTTTTCTGATAGTGAATATGGCAATCCATTCTCGGCTGATAACGCGTTTCTATTTGCATTGGCTGCGGAAATTTTAACTCCGCCAAACTGCCCAATGACTTTAATGCAACGATTGCCGCCCCCATAATCGACCCTTCTGACGATTTCAATGTCACAATCTCTTTCCCCAATATATCTGATAACATCTGGCAAAGACTCGCCGACTGTGACATCCCACCGCTCAAAATAATCTGAGGGCATACTTTCACTTGTTCATTGATAATATTAATTAATGAAAACAAATCAAATCCTATACTTTCCAAATATGATTTAATAATATCAACAAAGGTATGCTCATGTGTCAAACCATATATCGTAGCCTTCACTCTATCGTCCCAATATGGGCTTCTGCATTTAATCAAATATGGTATGAAAATTATATCCTCCTGTGCCGGCGGAAGATTATGCACTTTTTTGTCCAACACATCATAAAGCTCATCTTTACTTTTCGCATAAGCAAACTCCGCAATATTACGCACCAACCAATGATATCCGTTTCCCGCGTTACTTAAAATGCCTCCGTACACATATGCATTCTCTGTAACTGCATAACACCACATTCTTTGTTCACTATCAATAACCGGCTGACTGGTCATAACTCTGGCTGCCCCAGACGTTCCGAGATCTATATTGATCACACCTTCCTGGGAAGCACCACTTCCAATATTTGCCAGGGGACCGTCTCCTCCACCTGAGATAACAGAAATGTCTTTGGCCACTCCCATCTTCTCTGCCAATTCCTCATTTTTCATTTCAAAAATTTCTTCTCCAGAAACAGGTCTAGACAGCTGTTCTTCCGAAATTCCTAAAATCCCCAGTGCTCTGTTATCCCATTTTAATGTTTGCAAATTAAAAATCCCGGTAGCGGAAGCCATAGAGTAATCTACAATATATTCCCCGATCATTTTTTCTATTATATATTCTTTAATGGAAATATATTTATATGCCTTTTTTACCACATCTTCTTCCTTCTCCCGAAGCCACATGATTTTGGCAAATGGATACATGGAATTTAATGGGCATCCGGTCGTTTCATATAAATATTTTTTCCCGTATATCATCGCAACGCGTTCCGCCTGCTCCTCCGCCCTTGAATCTGACCATAAAATCATATTGTAGAGAGGATTTCCTTTCACATCTATTGGAAATATATTATACATCTGACTACTGAACGAAATAGCTTTCACTTCTGCCTTCGCTATTCCTGAATGGCGCATACATCTCTGTACAGTTTCCAAAAAGCATTGATATAATACATCCGGATTCTGCTCCTGCATATATTTACTTACTTGAATCACATCATAACGAGTTTGCTCTTTACAGATAATTGTTCCTGATTCATCCACAATCATCGCTCTGACACTGGATGTTCCTAAATCAATAGCAAGGACTTTTGTTCCCATCTTTTTTCTCCTGTTTCATCATTACATACTTCTAGCTTCCCTAATTTTATCACAAAATTGTTTTGCCGTATCTGTAATCAATTGATAATCTCCGGTTTTTGCGCCTGCTGTCAAGCTTCCGCCTGCTCCGATCGCAACACAGCCAGCTCGAATCCAATCTGCTACATTTTCCACATCTACACCTCCAGAAGGCATCATTTGTACTTGTGGCATCGGACCTTTCACTGCTTTTACAAAATCAATTTTTAATACATTTCCCGGAAAGATTTTAATAATATCTACGCCTGCTTCCATTGCTTCTGTAATTTCTTTTAAAGTCATACATCCCGGCATATAAGGCACTCGATAACGATTACATAGTTTCGCTGTTTCTGCATTAAAACTTGAACTTACAATATATTGTGCTCCATTTAAAATCGCAATTCTTGCTGTCTCCGAATCCAACACCGTTCCTGCACCTATCAGGATTTGTTCTGGAGAATATGTTTCTGACAATTCTTTGATAATCTCTTGTGCCCCTGGCACTGTAAATGTAATCTCGATTGACGCACAGCCCCCGGCGATACATGCCTCTGTAATTTTTTTCGCTGTTTCTGCATTATCGGCACGCACAACCGCAACTAACGCTTTTTCTTTAATCCGTGTAATAATTTCTTCTTTCGTCATTATGATCTCCTCACTTTTACTGATAAATTATATTTGGTATAAATGTAATAATTTGAGGGAAAAATACTGCCAACAATATAATCGCAAACGTGATAAGCATATAAGGCATTAACTGTTTACTTACTGCACTAAAACCTTTTTTCGTCATACTGCAAGATGTGTAAATCAATGTTCCCACTGGCGGAGTAATCAACCCCGTTGTTAAAATTGCAAGGAAGATGACTCCAAAATAAACAGGATCTATACCATACATTTGTACTGGTGCAGTAAAAATTGGCGCTAAAATCAAAATTGCTGGCGTCAAATCCATAATCATACCTACAATTACTAACAAAATAAACACAATCAACATAAATACCATTTTTGTATCTGCTACCTTCAGCAGCGTATCTGCCACCAGCTGCGGAACTCGATTGTAAGAAAGAACCCATGCTACTGCAGTAGCACTTCCAACAATAGCCATTACCGATCCTGTAGACTTCATCGATTTTCGAAATAGTGTAAAAATACCTTTCATATCGAATTCTTTGTAAACAAACTTAGAGATTAGAAAAGCGTAAACAACTGCAAAAGCTGCTGATTCTGTTGCCGTAAAAATTCCGAAACTTACTGTCACCATAATAAAAACCGGTAACAAAAGTGCCCATATTACACCTTTAGATTCTTCATCTTTTACAGCAATCGCATTCTGTTCTTCCCCTTTTTTCACATAATATCCACGCTTTTTACCGGTTCTGTAGCTAATAAGCAAATGTCCCGCTGTAATCAAGATCCCCAGAAGTAATCCCCCCATAAACAGCTTGGGGATCGAGGCTCCTGTAATAGATCCATATAAAATAACAGGAATACTTGGAGGAATAATTGGTCCGACCACTCCGCCAGCAGCAACAACTGCTCCACTAAAAGCTGAATCGTAATGCTCTTTTTCCATCGCCGGAATCATAATAGCTCCGATCGCCACCGCTGTCGCAATAGCAGATCCATTAATTGCTGCAAAAATCGCTGCGCTGATTCCAGCTACAATAGCCAGCCCTCCCGGAATATTTCGCAAGCGCTTTGATACAGCAGCTACAATTCTTCTGGTCATTCCGCCTGAATTCATAATTTCTCCAGCTAAAACAAAGAAGAAAATCGCTGTCAGTGTATAACTGTCCATAGACTTAAAAAACTGCTGTGTAAAAACCAACAAATCCACATTACTTACAAATAGTAATATAATCGCTGACACTGAAAGAGACAAAACAATCGGAACACCTATCAGGAAAAAAATCGCAAAAATCACAAGATATAATACTAATGTGCCCATACTATTCTCCCCCTTTCAACTTAATCATCCGTATAATTTCCCATAAACCGATACCAGTCCATACTGCGCCTGCAATCATTCCCGGTATATGGAACACCATTCCCGGAAGTTTCGTTGCCGGAAGCGGCACTCTTCCCGTTGTATGTATAATTTCCATTCCGAAAAATACTAAATTTACTCCCAGAAAAATTAATACTAAATTAGTTCCTACACAGGCAATAATTTTCGTTAATCTATTTTTCATCGCAATTACATCAAACCCAATATGTTCTCCTGTCACGAACAGATCTGTAATCGCAATAAACATTGCCCAAACAAAACAGATTCTTACTGTCTCTTCTGCCCAAAGTAATGTACTCCCCAACAGATACCTGCCACACGCATTTATAAACATGATAACTGTCATCCCTACTCCTAGTATCACAAGGACGGCTCTTTCTATTTTTCTTACTTTTTCTGCCATAATTTCTCCTTTAATGGGAGCCGCCCTCTAAATTTTGCAGCCCCCATTTCCGCCTCTATTCCGCTTCGCTTGCCGCTTTTATAACTTTATCCATTAATTCTTTTCCTATCTTATCCTCAAATTGAGTGTATACCTCTTGAGCAACTTCCTGGAAAGCCTTCTTTTCTTCTTCGCTCAAAATATATACCTGTGATTTTTTTGAAACCTCATCAATATATGCCTGATCCTGTTCTCTTCCCTGCTTACGTTCATACTCTCGTACTTCGTATGCCGCATCTTTTACAACTTCCTGCAATTCTTCCGGCAATTTATCCCAACAAGCCTTGCTGTAAAGCACAGGAACAGGAGAATATACATGATCCGAAATCGTTGTATACGGCTGTACTTCATAGAATTTATTCGTAGCAATAATGGAAATTGGATTTTCCTGTCCATCAATAACACCCGACTGAAGGGAAGTATAAATCTCACCAAATCCAAGTGGTGTCGGAGACGCTCCCATAGAACTGAAATACTCAATGTGTACATCATTTTCCATCGTTCGAAGCTTAATTCCGTCTAAATCTTCTGGCTTTGCAATTTCATGCTTATTATTCGTCAACTCTCGAAAACCATTTTCCCACCATGCGAGACCAATAATCCCCTGACCTTCCATCCAATTCAAAGCCTCTGTTCCGATATCACCATCTAATACCGCATCTGCCTGCTTCGTATTTAAGAATAAATACGGAAGGTCAAACACCAACCACTTAGGATCATAATTTCCTAATGGTCCTGTTGTTGTCGGGCACATGTCCAAGGTTCCCATTTGCAACTGATCAATCATCTCTTTTTCTGATCCGAGCTGTGCAGATGGAAATAGCTGGACATCGACATCATATCCTAAATCCTTTCCCTTCTCTTCCACTTGCTTTTCAAACTCAATAGCGCCAAGATCTATTGGATGTCCCGGATTCGTTCCATATCCGACTTTGATTTCATATTTTCCCTCTGCTTTACTACTCTTTCCTGCCTCTCCATCTGATTTCCCACACGCAGCCAACCCTGCCACCATAGTTACCGCCAAAACTACAGATACTATTTTTTTTACCATATTATTTTCCTCCTTACTGTTCCCACTTTTTAATAAACTCTGCATCTGCATATGCTTTCTCAAATTTTTCTTTCTCTGCATCATTTAAGTCACGCATTGGAGCACGGAAACCACCAAATTTCACACCGCGTTTTTCAATTGCATATTTATATGCAGACGCATATGGACCTATCTTAAAGATACTTCTCATCTGATTAATTTCTTTCTGAAGTTCATTTGCCAACTCATGATTGCCATTCTGATATGCATTCCACAGTGCAACAAAAATCTCTGGATGGGAATTCGCGATTGCTGTTACGATTCCTTTCGCTCCAGCACACAGAGACAGATAAAAAAGTCCATCTGAACCACTAATGGCAATTGCGTCTTCTGGAACACTATTTACATAATCCTGAAATAGAACCATATCTTTACTACTATCTTTTACTCCAATAATGTTATCAAAATCATGAATCAAACGCTTATAGAGTTTTACTGTCAGCTTATTATTTGCTCGATCAGGGTTATTATAGATAAAGATTGGCATCTCCGGAACTGCATTTGCAATCATTGCAAAGTTCATGTACAAATTTTCTTCATCGTATGGATAAAACCATGGGGTAATCAAAGCCATTGCATGCACTCCTTTTTCATAGCAGTACTTTGCAAACTCAATACTCTGCTCTGTATTAACACATGTTCCCTGTACCATTAGATCTACACGATCTCTATTCTGATCTACTAGCACATCTACGATATGTTTTTTCTCCTCCAATGGGATGTTGATTCCTTCCCCCATCGTACCAATTGGAAAAAGTCCATGTACACCTCGTTCGATCATAAATTCTATATGATCTCTATACGCCTTTTCATCTAATGTCCCGTCCTCTTTATATGGCGTAAGATTGGCTACAATAATTCCTTCAAATTTTCTTTTAAGCTGCATTTCCAATACCTTCTTTCTTCCTTTTTTTGTAGTTTTGTTTTAGTTTTGTTGAAACCTACTATACCTTATTTGTAGTTAAATTACAATATATTTTCTGTTTGTTTTTAGTAAAATTACTATTTTTTATGTTTTTACCAAAACCTATTATGTAATTTTATTACTTTTTAACAACAAAATTCTCATAAGGATATTCTTTTATTTCATCGAATTCCAAAATTTTTCCAGTTCTTTCATCCGCTCAAACTCCAAACCTTTGCACAAAAAAACTCGCAATTTCATCCCTGAAATTGCGAGTCCTCACCTCTTTTTACAATTCAAACTTCCCCGCCAGCCGCTTCCACATCGGCTCTGCCTCAAACTTTCTGTCAAACCATTTCCCATACCATCCGATCAGCATTCCATTGCATCCCGCAAGTACAACTGTTCCGGGGCCGATCCCTTCTATTTTATGAAGAAGCATCAACGATACCACGATCGCCACCGCCAGGCAGCACAGATCAAATCCTATCTTTACCCTGGATAATTCAATCCGAAAGCGCACACTTACTCCTTTTACGAAAAACTCATACACCTGGGGATAAATATAAGATTTAAAATACAGCATAACGCCAAGGGAATTAAGAAGAAAGCCTACAATAAAATAGACCGCTCGAAGCTCAATGGAAAATGATCCCGGCGCATGCAGCTCTGGATTAAAATGGGGAATCACCATCCGCCAAAGATCCAGAATCACTCCATAAATGAATCCGGACAAAAATGCGCAGAGATACCATGCCTTTACTTTTCGCACCACCATACAGAACACAACAAACAATAGGCCCTGTACAATATACTCTGCCTGCCCAAATGTAAGAAAATCAAACTTTAAACTAACGATATAAGCCGGCGCAACTACCATGGACAAGCCAAAATCCGCCGCTGTCAGCATTGCTGTTGCAAGCGCTAAAATTACCGTCCCCATCAGATAGACGATTTCACTGCTGATCTTCCACCTTTTCATAAGCATATCCCCATAAATTCTCTAATTGGTTCCTACTTCATCATATCATTTGCCCCTCCTGTTACACAAGAAAGAACACGGAAATCTTTTTCAAGATTTCCGTGTTCTTCAAAAGGCGCCAACCAGATTTGAACTGGTGATGAAGGTGTTGCAGACCTCTGCCTTA
>OFMS01001000.1_pt1 | contig 23211 bp, 19 predicted proteins | sample 1541871 | NCBI WGS metagenome assembly OFMS01 (sample SAMN04209251, study PRJEB22552) | human gut metagenome | biome: gut; material: feces | host: Homo sapiens | place: USA: Oklahoma
GGCCGCAGGCCTGGCTGCCCAGCCGCCACGTCTAAAGGAGCTATGCGACGCATAGACGTGTAAGCGGCGAGGCGTATCGACGAGCTGATGCAATCAGCTTGTCGATTGAGGATAGATTCTTAATTATGTAATAAAATCGGCAGCGGCAACTTCTTAATGAAGTATTGCTGCAGGGAGCATTTTTGGAGGGATAGATAGCCATGCTTGAAGGAGTGAAACGACGCACAAGCATGTGTCAGGCCTACTACTGTACTTTTCATCTTCGCGAGAGGTATATCGTTCCAGTCAGCAGCAATTTTCCTGTGCCCAAAGGGCACAACGCAAATTTCGCATGGAACCAGGACGAAGTACCGCAAAACTCGCGCTATGCTGAGAGAGTTTTCTGCAGTAGCTTGCTTAGCGCTCAAACAATTGCGACACTTCTATGGTTCCAAATGCTCATTTGCTAAAATTGCTATTCCCTACACGATATACCTCTCGCTCAATTTACCAGTGTTCTATGCGTGACATCCAATCAGCATCGTCCTGCGTACTCGCTTCTTGGATGCGCTAATAAAGAATATATTCTCCTGCTCTGCGAGCCTCGAAATTTGTCAACTGTGAATAGACATTGAAGCAATATAAATCAGTATTAAAGTTTTCTGTTTTGCACTTATTTACACAACAATGTATAATTTTTAACAATTTGTCAGCGATTTTTAATAATACACTTGCTTTTAGTTACGTAATCATGATATAATTTTTTCGGACTTTTTAGAAAAAAATTATGGAGTGATTAATTAGATGAGAAAAAACAATTACTTATTTTTGGCGATACTGCTTGTTATCATGGCTGGCCTATTTTATATAAGCGGACAGCATCCTAACACTGTTGATCCTGAAACCTATAAGCCTGCCGTATATTCGACTATCGGCGCTTTGCTGCCTCCGGTTATCGCAATTGCTTTGGCCTTGATTACTAAGGAAGTATATTCTTCTTTGTTCGTAGGTATCGCAATCGGTGCACTGTTATATTCCAACGGTAATCTTGAGCTTAGTTTAAATACTATGCTTTACAATGAAAACGGCGGCATGATTACCAAGCTGTCGGATAGCGGTAACGTTGGTATTATGGTATTTTTGGTTATTCTTGGTATCATGGTAGCTCTTATGAACAAGGTTGGCGGCAGTGCTGCTTTCGGTCAGTGGGCTTCTAAAAATATCAAGAGCCGCGTTGGTGCGCAGCTCGCTACCATTGCACTGGGTGTACTTATTTTTGTCGATGACTATTTCAACTGTCTGACTGTTGGTTCCGTAATGCGTCCTGTTACCGACAGACATCAGGTTAGTCGCGCAAAGCTGGCATATCTTATTGACGCAACTGCTGCGCCGATTTGTATTATTGCGCCGGTTTCCAGCTGGGCTGCAGCTGTAACCTCATCAGTACCTAAAGGCTCTGATATTAACGGCTTTAACATGTTCCTGCAGACTATTCCTTATAACTTTTACGCAATTACTACCTTAGCTATGATGCTTCTTTTGACCATCATGAAATTTGATTTCGGCAGCATGAAGGTTCATGAGGATAACGCAAATAAGGGTGACCTGTTTACTACTGCTGCTCGTCCGTATGGTGATGATGATGACAATACCGATAAGCCTAACGGTGCGGTTATTGACCTTGTACTGCCTGTAATTGTACTTATTATCTGCTGCATTATCGGTATGATTTATAGCGGTGGCTTCTTCACAGGCGAAAGCTTTGTTGATGCTTTTGCAGGTGCTGACGCTCCTAAAGGCCTGGTACTCGGCAGCATGGCAACCTTCTTCTTTACCTTCTGCTTCTACATGGTGCGCAACGTAATGACCTTTAAGGAATTTACTGAGTGTATTCCTGCAGGCTTCAGAGCAATGGTTGCGCCGATTATGATTCTGACCATGGCTTGGACTCTGTCCGGTATGACCGGTCTTTTGGGTGCAAAGTTCTATGTGCATGATCTTGTTGCAAACTCTGCTGGTATCCTGAAAATGTTCCTGCCCACAATTATCTTTGTTGTTGCTATGTTCCTTGCGTTCTCTACCGGTACAAGCTGGGGTACTTTCTCTATTCTGATTCCTGTTGTTTGCAACGTTTTCGGTTCCGGCGATACCTATGAAATGCTGATTATCTCTATTGCTGCCTGCCTGAGCGGCGCGGTATGCGGTGACCACTGCTCGCCTATCAGCGATACAACGATTATGGCATCCGCTGGTGCGCATTCCGACCACGTTAACCACGTTTCCACACAGCTGCCCTATGCTTTGACTGCAGCTTCCGTGTCTGTTGCCGGCTATCTGATTGCCGGCGGTATTGCGTACTTTACGGAAAGCTCCTTAGCGCTGATTGCTTTGCCTATTACGCTGTGCTTATTATTTGTAACATTGCTGGTTATGCGTACTTATATGCGTAAACAGACTGCTTAAATGAAATATTTTATGAACGAAAAGCTGATACAGAAATGTATCGGCTTTTTGTATGTTAAGTATTGCTTATCATATGCCTTATAACTATAACCGGGCATAGAAAATATCAATTTGCTATTGCCTAAATTTAGTATTATAATATCTATCACTAGATAAAAGAAAGAGAAGGTATTGAAGATATGCGGACAAGCATGGACATGCTTAATGGTTCCTTATGGGATAAAATATTTAAATTTTCTATGCCGGTAGCTGCAACAGCTATCTTAGAGCAGTTTTTTACCGCTACAGACGTAGTAATTGCCGGCAACTTTGCTAACAGCGACAGAACAGCGGCAATGGCTGCCGTAGGAACAGACTTGCCGATTATCGGTATGATTATTTTTCTGTTCTTGGGCCTAGCTTTGGGCTCTAATGTTGTTATTGCGCAGTCTATAGGCAGACGTGATACGGAAGGTGTAAAGAAGGCGGTGCATACTGCTGTACTGCTTTCGCTTATTATCGGTATTGCGGTTGCTGTTTTTGCACAGTTTGCTGTTGTGCCGATTTTAGGTTTGCTGGAAATTCCGGCAGAAGTTTTACCTTCAGCTGTGATGTACCTCAGAATATATTTTTTAGGTATGCCGATTATTTTGCTGTACAATTTTGAAGCGGCTATTTTCCGCAGTATCGGTGAAACGCAAAAGCCGTTGATGGCGCTTATTGCAGCCAGCCTGGTTAATATTGTGCTGGATTTATTCTTTGTCTGCGTATGCAAGCTGGATGTTACCGGTGTAGCGATTGCTACAGTGTTGGCTAACGCGGTTTCTGCTTTGATTCTGCTTCGCTTATTGCTGAAAACAGATTCTATAATTAAGTTGGAATGGAGTAAGCTGCACCTTGATATGCCTACGCTGAAAGAAATTGTAAGCATCGGCTTGCCTGCAGGCATCCAAGGCGCAGTTTTCAGCTTGGCGAATGTTGTTATTCAGGGGGCTATCAACAGCCTGGGAACAGAGGTAATTGCTGCCTCTAGCGCTTCACTGATTCTGGAGATGGTAGCGTTCAGTATTTTCAGCTCCTTTACACAGGCGTGCACAACCTTTGTCGGGCAGAATTATGGCGCCAGACAGATGGCCCGCTGCCGTGAGATTTTACGCTTATGCCTGCTGGAGGATGTTATCTGTACAGGCTTTTGTATGCTTATCGTATTTCTCTTCGGTGACAGGCTTATTGCGCTCATCAACGACGACAGCGAGGTTATCAGGCTTGGGTATATAAGGGCTTCCATTGTATTCTGCGCTTATATTTTCAGTTTGTCTTATGATGTTATGTCAGGTTATCTGCGTGGCTTCGGCATATCGTTTTTACCATCGCTGCTGACGATTTTAGGTGTCTGCGGTGTACGCTTCTTGTGGGTTGCCTTTGTTTTCCCTGTGTATCATGATTTCCGTACCTTAATGTATGTTTATCCTGTAAGCATGGGTGTGACCGCTGTGCTGATTTTTGCTGCGCTGATGTGGTGCAGACCGTCTAAAAGATTTGCATAAATAATTTAAGGCGCAATTTTTGCTGTAAAATGCTGTTGTAAGTGAATATATTGCTGATAAAAAGGAAATACTGCTCATTGTAATATGCCGGTACGGAAATGTACCGGCTTTTTTGTGCGCTAAAGCTAACTTTATTGTTTATCCGGTTGGAATTTCAGTATATTTTTGTTATAATGAGTAAAGAGGATTCAAAGGAGGAAGGGCCATGAAAATAGAATTTACAAAAATGCATGGTGCTGGTAATGATTATGTCTATGTAGACTGCACCAAGGAGATGCTGCCGAACCCGGGCGCTATTTCCGAATATGTAAGTCATAGACGCTTTGGTATTGGCAGTGACGGTCTCATCTGCGTTTGCAAATCTGACGTTGCTGATTTCAAAATGCGTATGTTCAACGCTGACCGCAGCGAAGGCAAGATGTGCGGTAACGGCGTGCGCTGCGTAGCTAAATTTGTGCATGACAAAGGTCTGACCGATAAAACTACTATTACGCTGGAAACACTTTCCGGTGTAAAGGAAATTGAAATGGTTGTCGAAAACGGTGAGGTTGTAGGTGCGAAGGTAGATATGGGCAAGCCTGTTTTCCGTGCTACCGAAATTCCGATGAACTGCGATCATTATATTTTCGTTGACCAGGCAATTGTTCTGAATGATAATCATGATGATGTAACCAAAGAAAAGGTTTTCTATAACGGTACGGCAATTTCTATGGGTAATCCGCACTTTGTTACCTTTGTGGATGATGTGGACAGCCTGAATCTGGAGGAGCTGGGACCGCAATTTGAACATCATAAGCTGTTCCCGGAAGGCGTGAATACTGAATTTGTACAGGTTTTGGACAAAAACACAGTTAAGTTCCGCGTTTGGGAGCGTGGCAGCGGCGAAACCTGGGCCTGCGGCACCGGTGCGAGCGCTGTTACCGTAGCCTGCATTATGCTGAACAAAGCAGGCAAGAAGGGCGAACCGCTCAATGTACATTGCAAAGGCGGTCTGCTCAAGGTTACGCATGAGCTGAATGACCATGTTACCCTGGAGGGCAACGCAGTCGCAGTATTTGACGGCGTAATTGATATTCCTGAGAGCGTTATCAACGAGTAAACAAATTGCTTGAACTACTGGCTGCAGGTATCGCAATGCTTGCAGCTAGTAATTTTTCAGGCGTTTGCTATAAATTTAAAATGATTTTAATAATGGGGGTTTTTCAATGGCATTTGTAAACGAAAACTATTGTAACTTAAAAGAAAGCTTTCTTTTTGCTGATATCGCGCACAAGGTAAGCGCGTATGCTGAGGCACATCCAGACAAAAAGATTATCCGCCTGGGCATTGGTGACGTTACCCTGCCGCTGGCAAAATGTGTTGTTGATGCAATGGCTAAGGCTGTAGCAGAAATGGGCGTACAGTCTACCTTCCGTGGCTATGGTCCTGAACAGGGCTATGATTTTCTGCATGCAGCACTGGTAAAATATTATGCTTCCTTCGGCGTTACCCTGGAAAGCGATGAAATTTTCATCAGCGACGGTGCAAAGAGCGATTGCGCTAATATCACTGATATTTTCAGCAATGCAAACACTATCCTGATTCCTGATCCGGTATACCCTGTATATCTGGATACCAACATTATGTGCGGCCGTCACATTATTTATATGGAAGGCAAGCCGGAAAATGATTTCCTGCCGATGCCGGACGAAAATGTAAAGGCTGACGTAATTTATCTGTGCTCTCCGAACAACCCGACCGGTTCTGCTTATACCAAAGAGCAGCTGGAGCAATGGGTTGCTTATGCACTGAAAAACGATGCTGTTATTTTGTACGATGCTGCTTATGAAGCATATGTAACTGATCCGGCAATTCCGCGCAGCATTTTCGTTATCGAGGATGCTAAAAAATGTGCTATCGAGCTGTGCTCTCTGTCCAAGACTGCCGGCTTTACCGGTACCCGTTGCGGTTATACCGTTGTTCCTCATGCACTGCTTCGTAAAACCGAAAGCGGCAAGGAAATGGAGCTGAACAAAATGTGGCTGCGTCGTCAGACTACTAAGTTCAACGGTGTTCCTTACATTATCCAACGCGGTGCAGAGGCTGTGTTTAGCGAAGAAGGCATTAAACAATGCCGCGAAAGCATTGCTTACTATCAGGAAAATGCACGTATTATCATGGAAGGCTTTGATAAGGTTGGCATTAAATATTATGGCGGCGTACATTCTCCGTACATCTGGCTGCAATGCCCGAACGGCATGAGCTCCTGGGAATTCTTTGACTTCCTGCTGGAAAAACTGCAGGTTGTAGGCACTCCTGGTGCCGGCTTCGGCAAAATGGGCGAAGGCTTCTTCCGCCTGACTGCTTTCGGCAGCCGTGAAAATACCATCGAAGCTATGGAACGTATTATTAACGGACTGAAAAAATAAGCTTAAGCATTTCAAGCCGTACTGTGTCTTGAGGGAGATAGTACGGCTTTCATGTACAAGGCTTATGTATACATTATATCTTTGCTGTAAAGCTTGCTTTTTTGACAGCAATATAGTAAAGTATTACATAGTTTAATAGATAATTTCACAATGAAAGGTGTGTTCTTGATGAACTTGAAGAAATTTTTGAAAGCTGCTCTGTGCGGCGCTATGGTTGTTGCAATGGCTGTTACCGCAGGCTGTGGCGGTGGCGATAAAAAAGCTGACAGCGGCAAAAAGGTATTGAAGGTTGGCATGGAATGCGCATACGCTCCGTACAACTGGTCCCAACCGTCTGCTGACGGCGGCGCTGTAAAAATCGCCGGCTCTAACGAATATGCTTACGGTTATGACGTTATGATTGCTAAGAAATTAGCTGATTCTATGGGCGCTGACCTGGAAATCCACAAAATCGAATGGGATGGCCTTGCTCCTGCAGTAGTAAGCGGCAAGATTGATGCTGCTATCGCCGGCATGTCCATTACCTCCAAACGTAAAGAGTCCGTTGACTTCACCAAACCTTACTACTATGCAACTGTAGTAGCACTGGTTAAAAAGGATTCTCCGCAAGCTCAGGCTAAGAGCGTTGCCGACCTCAAAGGCTCCGTTGCTACTTCTCAGCTGAATACCATCTGGTATGACCAGATTGACCAGGTTCCGGACGTTAAAAAGCTGCCTGCTATCGACAACGTTCCTGGCATGATTGTTGCTCTGAAATCCGGCAAATGCAACCTGATTGTAACCGATATCCCGACTGCTAAGGCTGCTGCTTTTGCTAACCCTGATCTGACCATGGTAACCTTCCCTGAAGGTCAAGGCTTCAAAACTTCTAAAGAAGATGTTGAAATCGGCATTGCTATTAAAAAAGGCAACAAGGAACTGGCAGACGCTATGAACAAGGTTCTGGGCGGTATGACCGAGGCTGACTTCAATAAAATTATGGATGAAGCTATTAAGAAACAGCCTTTGGCAAAATAAGCTGTATAAGAATGGAATAGCTGCGTTGCAATAACGAGTTACGCCATTTGCAAGGGGCGGCGCTTGTCGCCTCTTTTTGTATTAAATTAAGGTGGTGTATGTAATGCCGGAAACATTTTTTGGCTGGGTAGTTTACCTGCTGCAGCAATATGGCTCTGTCCTGATGAAGGGCGCGGTCGTTACTCTGCTGCTGGCAGTAGTAGGCACATTTATCGGTTGTATTATCGGCCTTATTGTCGGTGTTATCCAAACAATTCCTTTGGAGGATAATGACAGCAAGGTTAAGAGAACTTTGGTGCGCTGTTTGCAGCGCTTATTAGACGCTTACGTAGAGGTATTTCGCGGTACACCTATGATTGTACAGGCTATGGTTGTTTATTACGGTGCAATGAGCCTGTTTGATATCGATATGTCACCGCTGTTTGCCGGCTTTTTGGTTGTTTCTATCAATACCGGTGCATACATGGCAGAAACTGTGCGTGGCGGTATTGAATCTGTTGACCCGGGACAAAAGGAAGCAGCAATTGCTATCGGTATGGACCATATCCAGACTATGCGCTGCGTTATTCTGCCGCAGGCTCTGCGCAACGTTATGCCGCAGCTGGGCAACAACCTGATTATCAATATCAAGGATACCTCTGTATTGAACGTTATCTCCGTAACAGAGCTGTATTTTGCTTCCAAGTCTGCTGCAGGCGTGTACTACAAATACTTTGAAATTTTCTTCATTACCTGCGTAATTTACTTTATTATGACCTTTACCGCTTCCCGCCTGCTGCGCTGGTTGGAAAGCAAGATGGATGGCCCTAAGGATTATCAGCTGGTTACCTATGACCCGATGATGGATCCTTGCGGTGATATTCCTCTGCCTACTAAGAAGCCGAAAGGACGGTACTAAGCTATGGAAAAGGAACTTTTGTTATCAGTCCATGATTTAAAGAAAAGCTTTGGCGAGCGTGAAATTTTAAAGGGCATCAGCTTTGATGTCCGTCGCGGTGATGTTGTCTGCATCATCGGTCCTTCCGGCAGCGGCAAGTCTACGCTTATCCGCTGCGTGAACTATTTGGAGCATCCGACTGCCGGCACTATTGATTACCGTGGTACGGATGTAAACGAAGCTTTCAAAAAGCTCACTATGTATCGTACTAAGGTAGGCATGGTATTCCAATCCTTCAACCTGTTTAATAATATGACTGTACTGGAAAACTGCATGGTCGGTCAGGTTAAGGTCCTTGGCAAAAGCAAGGAGGAAGCTCGCACAACTGCACTGAAATATCTGAAGCATGTTGGTATGGATACTTATGTAAATGCCAAACCGCACCAGCTGAGCGGCGGTCAGAAGCAGCGTGTGGCAATCGCACGTGCGCTGGCGCTGGAGCCGGAGGTTCTTTTGATGGACGAGCCGACAAGCGCATTGGACCCGGAAATGGTTGGCGAGGTTCTGCGCGTTATCCGCGACCTTGCTAAGGAAGGCCTGACGATGGTTATCGTAACGCATGAGATGGCTTTTGCCCGTGACGTTTCTAACCGTGTTATCTTTATCGACCAAGGCGTAATTGCTGAGGAAGGCGAGCCGCAGGAGCTGTTTACGCATCCGAAGAATAAACGTACCCAGGATTTCTTAAGCAGATTTGCTAACGCTTAAGCTAATTTTATAACGTAGCTTTGCTCTCTGTTTCAAGGTATACCTTGAAGCAGGGAGCTTTTGTTTTGCGATGAGCTTTTATCATAACCGAGAGATGCAAGAAGAAATTATAAGTCAACGCAGGAATTTTATTGATTGCTGTAGAAATTCTATTAAGGCGAGGAATATCTCTGCTTAGAAAGAGTTAAAGGTAGTGATAAAAATGATGAAGGTTTTGCGAAGTGTTTTGCTTTGCGCTTTACTGTTGACTACTCATACAGCATTTGCCGCTAAGGGCACTCTGTTATATATACCCATGGACAACAGACCGGTGTGCCTTGATTACACAGTGCAGACGATGCAGGCTGCAGGCTGGGATGTACAGCTGCCGCCGGCCGAATATATTGCCGATGCTCAGTCAGCAGGGCAGCCGGAAAAGCTTTTTAACTGGCTAGAGGCTAAGGCCGGTGAATCGGTAGCCATTGTTGCTTCTTCCGATGCTTTGCTTTATGGCGGCCTGGTAGCGTCGCGTACGCATGAAATCTCGCCGGAGCTTCTGCAGCAGCGTGCCGAACGCTTGGTAGAGCTGAAAAAGCAGCATAGTGGGCAGAAGGTTTATGTTTTTACCACTATTATGCGTTCGCCTAAGGCCAGCAGTGCGCCGACAGAGCCTGCATATTATAAGGAATGGGGTCCTAAGATTTTCCGTTTGGGAGAGCTGGAGGACAAGCTGGAGCTTAAGCAGATTAAGCGTAAAGAGGTCAAGGAGCTGGCGGAACTGCGCAGCAGCATTCCCCGGGAAATACTTGCTGATATGTTTACACGCCGTAACAACAATATCCGCGCCACAGAGCTTTTGTTGCATGGTGTGGAAAGCGGCGATTTTGACTATATGCTTATCGGACGTGATGATACTGCAGCCTATTCTCAGGCACATAGGGAAGCACGCGAGATGGATATTCTGGTAAATGAGCTGCCGAAGGAGAAAATCCGTTTCTTCGCTGGCGCAGATCAGCTTGGCCTGCTGCTTTTGAGCCGTGCTGCCAACCGTCTGCAGTATGAGCTGCCTTTGGTAAATGTAACCTATGCTGCAGGCAAGGGCGGTAAAACTGTGCCTACCTACGAGGATGATACTGTGGCCGTGAGCGCTAAGCAGCATATCTACGCGGCAGGTGCCTTCCCAGTATATTCGCGCAAAAATGCGGATTTGGTTTTGGCAGTCAACACTCCTGCCGATGGTGTGACGCATGAGGCATCCGATGCAAGCAACAGCTATAAGGCATTGCCTGCTACCGTAAATTTCGTCAATAAGGTTGAACGCATTCTTAAGCATAATCATCCTGTGACTGTGGCGGACATTCGCTTTGGCAATGGTGCGGACAATGCTTTGGTAAAGACATTGTTTGATAAACAGCTCGCTTATCGTCTGGCATCCTACGGCGGTTGGAATACCGCGGGCAACAGCTTGGGCTTTGCTCTGGCGCAGGGACTGCTGTATAAGCAGTTAACGCCGGAAGCAAGAGAAGATTTGCTTAATGTGCGTTATCTTGATGATTGGGCATATCAGGCGAATGTGCGCATGCAAACCTATCAGCAGCTTATCTGGCCTAACTATTGGCCCAACAGCGGACTGAATGAGGAGCAGCGTACTGCGGCGGAAGCATGTATTACTCGGGAAATCAACAAGGTAAGCAAGCCGTATATGGGCAACACTGCCGAAGAATATAAATTTACGCTGCCGTGGAGCAGAATGTTTGAAGTAAAGGTGGAGCGATAAAATGTCGATGAAGTATACGCTTCGCCTTGCGAAGCCTGACGATGCAGAAAAGCTGCTAGAAATTTACGCGCCCTTTGTTATTAGCAATGACAGGACGCTCAGCGATGTGTCATTTGAATATGAGGAGCCGTCTATAGAAGAATTTACAGAGCGAATCAAAAATATTTCTGCGCACTATCCTTATATAGTTTGTGAGCATGATGGCAGACTGTTGGGTTATGTTTATGCCCATCCTTATATGCAGCGTGCTGCCTATCAGTGGGGTGCCGCGGTAACGATTTATCTGGCACCTGAGGGTCAGGGACACGGATTGGGCAAGGTGATGTACACGGCGCTGGAAGCTTTACTGCGCCTGCAGGGAATAGTTGTGACCTATGCCTGCATTACTGCCAGCAATGAGCACAGCGTCAAAATGCATGAGGCGTGTGGCTATAAAATTATTGGTACCTTCAATAATACAGGCTTCAAGCACGGCCATTGGCTGGACATGGTGTTGATGGAGAAGGTTATTGCCGAACATCCCAAGCAGCCTGAACTGATCAAGAAGATAGGCGAGCTGCCGCCGGAGACTGTGACAGCAGTTTTAAAAGAGGCTTCGGCAAGCCTGCAGTAATAGCTCGGCAGAAAGCAGTATTTGTGTATAAGCGTAACAGTATTTTAAGAAGCTGTAGTAAGATTTTAGCAGAAAAAGAAAAAGCACTGTCAGCTCTATCTGATATAAGAATATCAGTGAGCAGACAGTGCTTTTGTGCTTTTCTCAGTTCTTCCAGGGGATAGTCTTTCGCTCCAACCATTGCAGGAACAGGTTAAAGAGCAGGCCGAGCAAGGATAATACAATAACTCCGGCCATCAAGCGGTCGGTAATCATCAAATCGCCGTAATGCAGGATGAGGGCGCCGATGCCGACCTGAGCGGCAATCATCTCTGCTGCTACCAGCAGCAGCAGAGATGTGCCGGCAGCAAGGCGCAGGCCTGCGAAAATCATAGGTAAGGCGTTAGGCAGAACAACACTTTTCATCGTTTTCCACCAGCTGGCGTTAAAGCTGACTGCAACCTTGATAAGCAGTGTATCAACATTTTTGACACCGCTGTAGGTGTTCATTGCTACCGGAAAGAAGACGCCGAGCGCAATAATCGTTACCTTCGACAGCTCGCCAATTCCCAGCCAAAGAATAAACAACGGCAGCAAAGCGATTTTAGGGATAGGGTAAAGCGCGTTGACTATAGGATTGCCGATTTTATCTGCGAGCGCCGAGGTACCGGTAACAAGACCGACTGCAAGGCCGATAAGGCTGCCGACAGCAAAACCGATTAGGATACGGTATATGCTGGCGGCCAGACTAATGCCGATTTCGCCGTCAGCAAGCATAGCAAGCAGGGCGCTGATAATCTGGCTCGGTGCCGGCAAAAACAGAGAAGAAACCAGGCCGCAGCGGCAGATAGCCTCCCAAAAGAGCAGCAGGACGACGATGGAAGCAGCGCTTACCCAATGCGGATAGGTCTTTTGCCAATGCGTCATACGGTTGCGTACAATATATTCGTTAGCTGCGCTCGCAGCAGTTTTCTTTTCAGGCATTGTCTTCCACCTCCATTAAGGCAGCACGCGCATCCTTGCTGATATGCTCCCAGATGATACGGACAAATTCCGCAATTTCGTCTGTGTGCTCAGGTTTAGAGCGGTCTGCGCGCGGAATGGCAATCTGCAGTATTTTGTTTACCTTTCCGGGGCGACGCGAAAGCAGTACCACTCTGTCAGCAAGCATTACTGCCTCCTGAATATTATGTGTAACATATAGCGTGGTCAGACGCGTCTTTTCCCACAGCGTTACCAGCTCCTCCTGCATGATGGTGCGTGTTTGCGCATCCAAGGCAGAAAACGGCTCATCCATCAGCAGCAGGTCAGGCTCGATAGCTAAAGCACGGGCAATGCCAACGCGCTGACGCATACCGCCGCTTAATTGGTGTGGGAAGGATTTTTCAAAGCCCTTTAAGCCTACAAGCTCAATGTAATGCTTAATGCGTGCTTCCTTTTCGTCTGCTTTCATGCCTGCTGTTTCCAAACCGAAGGCAATATTATCATGCACATTACGCCAGGGGAAGAGGCCTGTTTCCTGAAAGACGATACTCATGCGAGGCTCATAGCCCGCGGCGACATCAGTAAATTTTACGTTACCGCTTGTGGGCTCCAAAAGTCCGGCGGTTATATTGAGCAAGGTTGATTTACCACAGCCGGACGGTCCTACCAATGCTACAAATTCTTCCTTATTAATGCTGAGGTTAATATCCTGCAAAACAGGAAGCAGTTTACCGCTGGTGGTGGTGAAATCCTTGCAGATATTTGCGATTTCTAATTTCATTTTCTACCATCCTCCAAAAAGACTGGCGCTAGTATATCAGTCGCAGCGTTTTGGTGCTAAAGCATCGTCAACGCATTTTGCAGCTGTTACATTTACGCCAGTCTTGCTTTAATACAATAGTTTATTTCTTCATTGCTTCATCCAGAAAGCTGGTGTTGGCAACATCCTTCGCATCCAGTGTGCCGGAAATCATCTTGTTGTCGGTGTACCATTTAATCTGGGTTGCAATATCGCTGACAAGCAGCTTGCCGTCCTTATCAATATAGGGCAGGCCGGCTTTAATGTCTTCAGCCGGAGCCTTAACGTATTTAGCTACAATATTAACAACCTCTTCGAGCTTCTTGGCATCCTTCTTTTCTACTGCAGCTTCGTAGTAATAGTTGCAGGCCTTGTTGTAAGCACGCATGAAGCGTACAGCCGCATCCTTATTCTTCATAAAGTCAGGTGAGTAGAAAATAGCAGAGGTCTGGTAAGGAATAACGTCGCCAACCTGTACGACCAGTTTGCCGTAACCTGCTTTTTGCACCTTGGTGATGTTAGGCTCGTTTAAGATACAGCCATCAATCTGCTTGCTTTCCAGAGCAGCCATAACAGCACTGAGCTTGCTCAGGGGAACAATTTCCACATCATTGAGGCTCATGCCCTGGGTTTCCAGCATTCTGCCAAGCATATAATGGAAGGTAGAGCCCTTTTGCGTAATACCGATACGCTTGCCCCTCAAATCCTTCAGGCTTTTTACGCCGGCGTTGTAGTTGTCGGTGGTCACAAGCAGTGCAGAAGAGGAATAGCCTTTTTGTTCACGGCCTTTATCCGCAACAATGCCAAGCTTTTGTCCGTTGGCTGCCATGTTATAAAGGCTGGCCGTAATGCCGGTAGCACCAACGTCAACCTTAGAGGAAGCAGTGGATACGGCAATAGGATGAGCGGCATCAAACCATTGTGGTTCGATTTCAATACCTTCTTCAGCAAAGAAGCCCTTATCCATAGCGATAAATAAAGGAGCGCTGCTTGTCAGGCGCAGCATGCCAAGGCTTACCTTAGTCTTTTCTTTGAGTGTGTCTTTTTTTGAATCGTTACCGCCACAGCCTGCAGCTAATACTAATAGGCAAAGGCTGAGCAGAAGAGCAACAATTTTCTTCATTAATAAATCCTTCCCTTCTCCCAAAAAATCATAAAATACCGCTTTTATTCTACACTATTTAACAATAAAAAGCAGTAATATTAATGAAAAAATCGTTTTGAGAAATAAGAAAAAGCCTTTTTGTACGAAATGCAACAGAATTTGCCGATGTTTGTGGTACCTTTATGTAAAAAATCTGTGTTTTAACAGCTACTTATAACAAAAAAATGCTATAATATAATAGTACGTTTGAAGAAAGGACGTGAAGACGTGAAGATAAAATGGATGGTGCAAGGCCTGGCCTGCAGCAGCGTAATTTTCTGCAGCACTATTGCTGCAGCCGCTGACACGCTGTTGGCGCAGGTGCCGCTGCAGCTGACTGCAGAGCAGACTGTTACTGCCGAGCTTTGGGGTGACCGGTTGCCTAACGGTTACGCCAATGATCTGCTTATTATGATTAAGGATAAGGACAAGAAGCTTTTGACGGCTCATGCACCTTCTATTAAGGGAGGATATAATTGCCAGCTGCAGCCTATTAAGCTGTGGGCGGGCAAAAGCGCCAGACAGCAGCTGCTGGTGAGTGCTGCTCAAGGAGATTGGCATGCGCCAAGCGAATACCGTGTGCTTTCCTTTGCCAATAAGAAAAATGTGCGTGAGGTCTTTGGCGCTGCCGAAAGCATGGGACTGGTGATGCAAGCTTTTGCTAAGGACGGTAAAATGCATGTAGCTTTAATCGATGGCAATAAGTCGGATTTGACACCGGCAGCAGGCAGTGAGGTTGAAGACGGCAAGCTGGAGTATGGCGGCTTACATTCTCTCGTAGCACACGATGTAGATAATGACGGCGCAGATGAATTGTTGGGCTGTCAGCAGCTGGTGCAGAAAAAGCAGCCTCTGGCAGATGTGGGCGCTATCTGGAAGCAGGACAAGAAAACTAAGGAATGGAAGCAGTTTTCCCTGACTATTATGACGCTCGCGCCTACGCCTAAGGATAATACCGTAAATGATGGCAAGGATTTTGCTGCCGGCACTATATTGGTGCGTAAGATGGTAGTTCCCGGCGGTGAGGCGACCTTCCCGGTTTTTGCCGGCAAGGACGTAGAGCTGCAAAATAAAATGAATAAGCTGCTGCAGAATGAGTGCAAAGAATATCTGGAGCATTTTTACAAGGGTGAGGCAGATATGGCTTTTAAGGTGATGCGTGCTGATGAGCAGATTCTTAGCCTGCAGCTGATTAGCGGTAAAAACAGCTTTATCCATCATCAGGTAAATGTTAATCCGCAGACTGCCGAAAAAATCAGCCTGGATGAAGTGCTCAACGTAAAGGATAAGGATTTGCTGCCGCTGCTTAATCTGCTGAATACCAATAAGAAGGTTGTATATAAGGACAGACTGCCTGAAGAATGGTATATTGAAGGAGATAACCTGTTTTTGATGCAGCGTATTGACGGAGTTGACCAGGTATCGGGTTTTGCTTTGGGTAATCTGCATAAATTTTTGCTGAAAAAAGAACTGTTGAACAGTAAAAGCTGACTGACCAGTCAGTATAATTTGTGAGACGAAGCTAAGTAAAGAAAATGCAAGAAAAAGCGGCGAAAACTGTTTAAATGACGTTTGCTTTTCTGAAAAATGTCCATTATAATAGTAGTATTCTGAAACTGGAGCAGGAATATTTTCAGGTAAAGGTGCTATCGACAATATAGCAGTCTAATTTGTCATTATATATATTGAGTAGTTTCAGAGTGAAGGTGAAGGAGGTTTTTTTATGTTAAGTTTTATTCGCTCCGGCCGTGCGAGAAAAGCAATGGCTGCGGCGCTGGCGGCAACCTTTGTACTGAGCGTTGCAGGCTGTGGTCAAAAACAGCAGCAGGGCGGCAATAAGGCAGCTTTGGTTAAAACCATGAAGGTTATTAAGCGTGACACCCCTCTGGTATATGATTATACAGGCTTTGTACAGGCTCAGCAGGAAATGGAGCTGAAGGCTCAGGTAAGCGGCCAGATTACAGCCAAGTATTTCAAGGGCGGTGACAATGTAAGTGCAGGCCAGACCTTGTATGCTATTGACCAGCGTACTTATCAGGCCAACGTGCTTAACGCGCAGGCAGGCCTGGCTAATGCCCGTGCGGCTTTGGCTAACGCAGCTCTGAATGCTGAGCGTTACAGCACCTTGTATGCACAGAATGCAATTTCCAAGCAGGTTCTGGATAATGCTATTATGCAGCGCGATCAGGCACAGGCTTCTGTAAATGCGCAGGAAGCAATTCTGGAAAATGCGCAGATTAACATGACCGATACCAGCGTTTCCGCTCCGTTCAGCGGACGTATTGATACTACCGCGCTGGAGGTTGGCAACTATGTAACCGCAGGCCAGACTACGCTGGCCAAAATCAGCAATACTGACCCGGTATTTGTACAGTTCAGCATTGCTGAGCCGGAATATCTGAAGCTTTCCGGTGCTCATGATAACAGCGGCGCTGCTTCTCTTGACAACCTGACTGTTGTTTTGAGCGATGGCAGTACCTACGATTTAAAAGGCACTGTAGCAGAGGTTAACCGTGGTATCAACGACAACACCGGTACCATGACAGTTAAGGCTTTGTTCAGAAATCCTGCACACCGTCTGTTGCCGGGAATGTTTGCTCACGTACAGGCAACCGCAGGCACCAAAAAGGATGCTCTCTTGATTCCTATGCGTGCAGTTGTTGAATTGATGTACAAGAAATTTGTTTATGTTGTTGGCAGCGATAACAAGGTTACCATGAAGGAAGTAACTCTTGGTCCTTCTGTTGGCCGTTTCTACATGGTTGAAAGCGGTCTGACCGGCGATGAAACAATCGTAGTCGAAGGCACCGGCAAGATCAGACAGGGTGCTCAGGTTAACCCGCAGCCGATGACTGAGGCTGATCTGGATACTACTGTTGACAACAGTGCTACCGCCGGCAAGAAGCAATAAGGAGGTTGGCTAGATGGCTCGTTTCTTTATTGATCGCCCTGTATTTGCGATAGTACTGGCGATTATTATTACCTTATTGGGTGCGATTGCCGGCTTTAGCCTGCCTATCGCCCAATATCCTAACATTACCAAACCGCGTATCAGCGTAAACACCAACTATGTCGGTGCAAGTGCCGATATCGTTGAAAAGGCTGTAGCACAGACCATTGAGCAGAAGGTCAGCGGCGTAGAAAATATGCTGAACATGTCCTCTGTAAGTACCTCCAGTGGTGAATACAAGCTCAATGTTGAATTCAACCTGGAGAAAAACGCAGATATCGCTTCTGTAGAGGTTCAGAACCGTGTATCTCAGGCAACCAGCTCTCTGCCGAGCGAGGTTTCTGGCTACGGTGTAACCACTGCTAAGGAATCTGCCGAGACCATTATGTATTTTGGTCTTTATTCTCCGAAAAATACTTATGATGCTATGTTCTTAAGAACATATGCGGATGCAAACTTCCTTGATGCAGTAAAGCGTGTTAAGGGCGTATCTACAGTTGGCGAATATGGTCCGGAATATGCAGTCCGCATCTGGCTGAATCCTGAAAAAATGGCACAGCTGGGCGTAACCGTAACCGATGTTTCCAACGCTATCAAAACGCAAAACATTCAGGCAGCGGTTGGTTCTATCGGTAACCGTCCTACCGTTGACAAGCAGGAGCGTACCTATTCTGCAAGTGCTCAAGGTCGTCTGAATACACCTGAGGAATTCGGTAACGTAATTATCCGTTCCAATAATGGCGATAACCTGAAGCTGAAGGATATCGCAACTATTAAAGAAGGTCCGCGTAATGACCTTATCGTCAGCAAGCTAAACGGCGGTGATTCCGTTGTATTCCCGGTATCCTTGACCTCCGATGCGAATGCAATCGAAACTGTTAAGAATATCCGCGAGGTATTAAAGGACGCAGAAAGCCGTTTCCCTGATGATATGAAGCTGGTCGTTATTCAGGATAACACCCAGTTTATTACCGAATCTCTGGAGAAGGTTGCTCATACCTTCGTCGAAGCCTTGATTCTGGTTATTCTGGTAGTATTTATGTTCCTTGGCAGCTGGCGTGCAACCTTGATTCCTATTCTGGCTGTACCGGTATCCTTGGTTGGTACCTTCGCTTCCTTCGTAATTTTGGGCTTTACTATCAACACTTTGACTGCCTTTGCGATGATTCTGGCTATCGGCCTTGTTGTCGACGACGCTATCGTTGTAGTAGAAGCGGTTGAACATCATATTCAGGAAAACGGTATGTCTCCTAAGGAGGCAACCTACCGTGCTATGAACGAGGTTTCTGGCCCTGTTGTGGCTATCGCCTTCGTACTGTCTGCGGTATTTATTCCTGTAGCTTTCACCGGCGGTACTGTCGGTGAATTGTACAAGCAGTTTGCGATTACGATTTCTGTATCCATGATGCTTTCTGCTATCGTAGCTTTGTCCCTGACTCCTGCACTCTGCTCCTTGATTCTGGTCAAGAAGGAGGAGGCGCCGAAGGGCTTTATCGGCAAGGCTGTAAAAGCATTTGACGATTGGTTTGCAAGAACGTTGGCTAAATACGTGAAAAACGTTGAAGGCTGCATCCGTAAATCTAAACTGATTCTGACCTGTCTTATTGTTGTTGTTATCTGCATAGGTTTTCTGGCCAAGGCAACGCCGACAGGCTTTGTACCGAACGAGGACCAGGGCATGACTGCTGTATCCATCGCTTTGCCTGAGGGTGCTTCCAGTAACCGTACGCAGCAGATTATGGCAGGCCTTGCACAAAATATGAGAAAGCTCCCTGGCGTTAAAAACGTTATGGAGGTTAGCGGTATTGATATCCTGTCCATGGGCCAGAAGGCTAACGCTGGCCTGGCAGTAGTTACTATGGAGGACTACAGCAAGCGCAGCAACAGCGTACAGGATGTTATTCCGATGATTTTTGGCATGGGCGCACAGATTCCTGATGCAACCGTTATGGCCTTCCAGCCGCCTTCTCTGCCCGGTGCTTCCAGTACCGGTACTCTGAGCCTTTATCTCATGAATCTTGGCGGTGAGGACGTTAACACTATGGGTGAGCGTGCTAACGAATTTTTGGCTGCTTGTCGCAAGCGTCCGGAAATCGGTATGCTGTACACTACCTTGAACACCAATACTCCTATGTATCAGTTTGAGGTTGACCGTGATAAGGCACAATCCCTGAACGTTCCTGTATCTACTGTTTATTCCGCATTGCAGGCGTTCTTAGGCGGTAACGAAATCAACGATATCAATAACTTCGGCCGTACTTGGAAGGTTGTTATGCAGGCTGATGAAAAATATCGTACCGGTGTAGAGGATATGCGTTACTTCTTTGTACGCAGCAATGACGGCAAGTCTATTCCGCTGAATACACTTGTAAAGCCTACTCCTAAGAACAGCTCTGTTGTTATGACACGCTTTAACGGTGCCAGTGCGATTAAGATTTCCGGCGACCCTGCCAGCGGTTATTCCTCCGGTCAGGCTATGGCTGCTATTGAAGAGGTTGCTAAGCAGGTTCTGCCTAATACCTATACCTACGAATGGACCGGTCAGAGCCTTGATGAGATTGAAGCAGGCAGCCGTTCCACTCAGATTTTCATTATCTCTCTGATTTTCGTATTCCTTTGTCTGGCAGCTCTGTATGAAAGCTGGACAATTCCTCTGGCAGTACTGCTGTCCGTACCTTCCGCAGTTTTCGGCTGCTTCCTGGTACAGTATGCACGTGGCCTGCAGAATGACGTTTATATGCAGATTGGTCTGATTACACTGATTGGTCTGGCAGCAAAGAATGCTATTCTGATTGTCGAATATGCGAAGATGAATATGGAGCAGGGCATGGATGTTGTACATGCGGCTGTTGAGGCTGCTCATGTCCGTCTGCGTCCTATCCTGATGACATCCTTCGCCTTCATCTTAGGCTGTCTGCCTCTGGCTATTGCTACCGGCCCGGGTGCCGGTGCGCGTGTATCCATGGGTAACGCCGTAGTTGGTGGTATGACCATCGCTACTCTCTTTGGTATCTTCCTAATTCCTGTACTCTTTGTAGTTGTTGAACGCTTCTTCAGCCGCAAAAAGAAGGGAACTCCCGAGGACAATGTAACCGAACAGCTGTAATGCTGCTAAAAAACGCCGCTCAAACGAGCGGCGTTTTTAATTTTCGATAGCTGGTGTTAGGCAGTAAAATGCATAGTTTTAATTTTATACATAAATAATAGCATAGAAATTAATGGTTATTCTGATTTAAAAAGCAAGCTCAAAGAGCTTGCTTTTTAAAGTTACATAAGTAAACTAATCCTTTTCAATAATAAAAATGCTTTTTAAATTTTAATAATAATAACAAATTTAAAACGAATATAATCTGTAAGTAAACTAAGACCGTCCGATTATTATGTGTGACATAAGCAACGGAATAACAGCAGAATTATTTTTATACTTAATTCAGCAAGGCAAAAAGGGGTGTTTGAAGTCAAATATCCGGAAGCATATTGCGGTAAATATTATATTTAAATTTATTTGGAAGGGGTGATTTATATGGGTTCCGTAACAACTAATCCGTGGCTGATTTCTATTATCAACATGACAATCGTTTTTGGTGTGCTCATTGCTTTAGGTGTACTTATGAGTATGATTCAGTTGGTTGACCCTACTAGAAATAAGCATTGAAGCAAATGATGCACTTTTTCCTTGTCTGATCTATTAAAAAATGCACTTATTTTCCCGATATGGGCCAAGAGGAGGATTATTCTATGTTTGAGGCATTTATCGTCGCTTTGGCTTCTGTTTGGGCAGACTCAGGTTTTTCTGCTCTGACAAGTGGCAACGTAATTATGATTGGCGTTGGTCTGGTTCTGCTTTATATGGCTATAGGCAAAGGTTTCGAGCCTTTGCTGTTGTCACCAATTGCCTTTGGCTGTATTCTGGCTAACATTCCTAAAAACGGTTTCGAACAGCCGGGTGTTATGTCCGTTATTATGTACGGTATTCACCATGAAGTATTCCCGCCGTTGATTTTCCTGGGCGTTGGCGCAATGACAGACTTCGGTCCGCTGATTGCCAATCCTAAGACCTTGCTTTTAGGTGCTGCTGCTCAGATTGGCGTATTTGTATCTTTGATGGGCGCTATGGCTTTGGGCTTTACTGTACAGGAAGCATCTGCTATCGGTATTATCGGCGGTGCTGACGGCCCGACAGCTATTTATCTGGCAGCTAAAATGGCTCCGCATCTTTTGGGTGCTATTGCCGTTGCAGCTTATTCCTACATGTCCCTGGTACCGCTGATTCAGCCGCCTGTAATGAAGCTGTTTACTACCGAAAGAGAACGTAAGATTGTTATGGAGCAGCTGCGTCCGGTAAGTAAATTTGAAAAGGTCGTTTTCCCGATTATGTGCACCATCGTTATTTCTCTGCTGCTGCCGCCGGTAACAGCTTTGATCGGTATGCTGATGCTTGGTAACCTGTTCAAAGAAGCAGGCTGCCTGGACCGTCTGTCCGATACTGCACAGAATGCATTGATGAACACTGTAACCATCATGCTGGCTACCGGTACCGGTCTTACCATGAGTGCCGAAGCCTTCCTGAACTATCAGACTATCCTGATCATTTGCTTAGGTCTGGTTGCTTTTGCTGCAGGCACCTGGGGTGGTGTAGTATTCGGCAAGATTATGTGCATGGTTGATGGCGGCAAAACTAATCCGCTTATCGGCAGTGCCGGTGTATCCGCAGTTCCTATGGCTGCCCGTGTATCTCAGATTGTCGGTCAAAAGGCTAACCCGGCAAACTTCTTATTAATGCATGCTATGGGTCCTAACGTAGCAGGCGTTATCGGTACTGCAGTTGCTGCAGGTACTATGCTGGCTATGATTGGCCCTGTTGCTAAATAAGCAGTTATTGTGATAACTCTCCCTAAAAAAGTAAAGCCCGTCCGGTTTTTACCGGATGGGTTTTGCTTTTGTTTAGCTTTAAATAGACGTGCAGTCATTAGGCTGTGCCTGTTTGAAAGCAAAAAAATAACCAGTTCGCAGCTGGTTATTTTTTATTGCCAAAACTAAATTCGCAGTCGTTTCAGCATTCTCCCAATCTCTCTAAAGACAAATTGAAAACTGAGAGGATATTAAATTGTTGCTTTGCAGTATTTATTTTAGCAAACTCAAAATGACAATCTGTTGCACAGGCAACAAAAGCGATTAATGAACTTTTGAAATAGTATAGAAGTTAAAGTGAAACGATTATGTAAATAAAGTAACTGTTTGACGGAAAACAGTGTGGCCTGTGCAACAGAAGATAAAAAAATATAACTTTATACTTATTAAAGTAAGATAAGCATCTTGCTTATAGAACTTAGTTCCCCTTTAATTATCTTAGGAAGAGGTGATAAACAGTGGGTCCTGTAACAACAAATCCGTGGCTGATTGCCATTATCAACATGACCATTGTCTTTGGAGTTCTAATCGGATTAGGCATGTTGATGAGTTTAATTCAGGTAGTCGATCCTACCAAAGCTAAATAAGATTTAGCTGAAAAAAGGTTTCAAAGCAGTGCTGCTGCTTTAAGCAGCTTCATAAGAAGAAATGACATTTTCTGATGTTCTGCTTGCTTCGCCAAGCAGACCACAGGTAGACTAGGGGAGGCTGTGGTGATACAGTTAAAATGAAAGTGTTGTAGCATTATTGTGGAGCTTATTTGCACTTATAACATCCCAATTAAGGGAAACAAGGAGGAAAAATTCACATGTTTGAGGCATTTTTTGTTGCTTTGTCTTCTGTATGGGCAGACTCCGGCTTCTCTGCACTGACAGGCGGTCATGTAATCATGATCTGCGTTGGTCTGCTTCTGCTTTATATGGCTATTGCTAAAGGTTTCGAGCCTTTGCTGCTGTCCCCGATCGCATTCGGTTGTATTCTGGCTAACATTCCTAAAAACGGTTTCGAAGAACCTGGTGTTATGTCCGTTATCATGT
>OFMS01001008.1_pt1 | contig 23062 bp, 19 predicted proteins | sample 1541871 | NCBI WGS metagenome assembly OFMS01 (sample SAMN04209251, study PRJEB22552) | human gut metagenome | biome: gut; material: feces | host: Homo sapiens | place: USA: Oklahoma
TCTATTTTGTTAAAAACGTTTTTCGGATATCCGAACTTTTCCTACATCAGAGATTTGTAAAGCTCCTTGATCTCTGCAACAGAGGTATCTCTCGGGTTGCCCGGACAGCATGCATCTGCAAATGCAGACTCAGATAAGAAATCCAGATCCTCTTCTTTTACAATCGCCTTTAAGTCAGCAGGGATGCCTACGTCAGCAGACAGCTTCTTCACTGCGTCAACAGCTGCCTTGCGGTACTCCTCCTGTGTCATGCTGTCTGTACCCTCAACACCCATGGCTTTTGCAATATATTTGTACTTGTCTCCAGTGCAGGGAGCGTTGTACTCCATAATGGTAGGAAGCAGGATTGCATTTGCCACACCGTGAGGAGTATCATAAACAGCGCCCAGAGAATGTGCCATAGAATGAACAATTCCAAGACCAACATTGGAGAAGCCCATACCAGCTACATACTGTCCCAGAGCCATTCCCTCGCGGCCCTCCGGCGTATTGTCAACTGCGCCCCGCAGAGATTTGGAAATAATCTCGATCGCTTTCAGATGGAACATATCGGTCATTTCCCATGCAGCTTTTGTGGTGTAACCTTCGATGGCATGGGTCAGAGCATCCATACCGGTGGAAGCGGTCAGTCCTTTTGGCATGGAGGACATCATTTCCGGGTCAACAACAGCGATGATCGGCATATCGTGTGGGTCAACACATACGAATTTACGTTTTCTTTCCACATCAGTAACAACATAGTTGATGGTTACTTCCGCAGCAGTTCCGGCTGTGGTAGGTACGGCGATGATCGGTACGCAAGGTTTTTTGGTCGGAGCCACACCTTCGAGACTTCTGACATCTTCAAATTCCGGGTTCGCGATGATAATACCGATGGCTTTGGAAGTATCCATGGAGGAACCACCGCCGATAGCGATCAGATAATCAGCACCGGAATCCTTGAAGGACTGTACGCCGTGCTGTACATTTTCGATGGTTGGATTCGGTTTGATGTCGCTGTAAAGTTCATAGTCCAGACCGTTTTCTTTTAACAGGTCGGTAACTTTTGAAGTTACATTGAATTTTACCAGATCCGGGTCGGAGCATACGAACGCCTTTTTAAATCCATGTGCTTTTGCTTCATTAACGATCTCCTGAATAGCACCTGCTCCGTGATAAGAAGTCTGATTTAACATGATACGATTTGCCATAATACAAACACTCCTTTTCTTCTGGAAATCACCGTTTTCCGGATGTTCCGTTCTTTTGTGATTATATTAACAATGTTTTTGAAAAAAAGAAAGTTACAGAATCTGGCAAATGTAACATTTTGATAAGAAATTTTTGTTTTATTCCGTCAGAATGCCGAAAGAGGCAAAAAGGTCTGCAAGTTTCGCAGGCATGGCTTCCACCATCAAGCGTGCCAGGTCTTCCGGGGAGGTTGCCATGCCGGAGAGTACCCATTCGATAGTCATGGAGATTGATCCGTGGCAGTACATCTCAAGGAGAAATCGGATATCATCGGATGCCGGAGCGCCGGTCTTTAACTGGATCAGATCCTGATAAAAGCGGAAGATCAGCTGAAAATCATGTTCCCGCAGGGAGTTCTGCCGGTCATAACGGAAGGCGGCACGGAAAAATTCTTTTTCTTCCCCAATATAGGAGAATTTCAACTGTAACCCTTCCTGCACAGTTTTTCCCTGTCCCATGTATTCAAAGGATTTGATCAGTAATTTATCAAAGTACCAGTTAATCAGATCAAATTTGTCCATAAAATTTCGATAAAAGGTCTGTCTGGTCAGACCGCAGTTTTCTGTGATCTGACGGACGGTGATGGCATCTACCGGGGTGTGACACATACACTCCTTCATGGATTCTGCCAGTCTGTATTTTGTTTTCTCACCCCGTGTGAGGGAAGAAGATTCGTTTGGTAAGGTCATAAAGAAATCTCACTTTCTGTTTGTTATGCATTGCATGGGAATGATGAACAGTAAACATTTATAATCATAAGCATCATAGCACACAAAGGAAGAATTTGACAGAAAAAAGACAGGGATGGTAAAAAATATATTGTAGGAAGTAGTCGGGGGATTTATAATAAGCACAGGAAAGAAAATGGGGGATGAAAAATTGATTGCATTATTGCTGATGCAGCAGATTGCTGTATTGTTTTTGATTATGGGACTTGGTTTTCTGATCGTTAAACTTGGAATCGTGAAGACAGAGGACAGCCGGGTACTTTCCATGGTGACGATTTATCTGGTTTTGCCCTGCGTGACGATCCATGCTTTTCAGATTGAATATTCCACAAAAATAAGAAATGGCTTTCTGCTTGCCGTTGTTGTGGCGATTCTGATCCATGTGGTGCTGTTTATGGTCTGTGGAATTCTGAGAAAACTGCTGAAAATGGATGAAGTGGAGACGGCGTCTCTGATTTATTCCAATGCAGGTAATCTGATCCTGCCGCTGGTCACTTCCATCCTGGGGGAGGAATGGGTAATCTATGCCAGTGGTTTTATGTGCGTACAGACGATCATTGTATGGACCCACGGACAGTCTCTGATGCAGGGACAGCGCCAGGTGAACTGGAAGAAAATCGTGCAGAATATCAATCTGATCGCGATTCTGGCGGGACTGGTATTTTTCCTGTGTAATATTCATTTGCCGAAGATTCTCGATTCTATGACTTCATCCCTTGCGGGTATGATCGGTCCGATCAGTATGGTGATGATCGGTATGCTTCTGGCGGGAGTTGACTGGAAGCTGGTCTTTGGAAAACGGAGAATCTATGGTATCGTATTTTTGAAAATGATCGTAGTGCCGGGAATCATTACCCTGTGCCTGAAACTGGCGGCACCGTTGATCCCGATGGAGAATGCAAAAACGATCCTGCTCATCAGCCTGCTGGCAGTGATTGCGCCGACGGCGGTAACGATCACACAGATGGCTCAGCTTTACAAGAGAGATGCGGCGTATGCAAGCTCGATCAATGTATTCACTACGCTGGTATGCATAGTGACGATGCCACTGATGGTGATGTTATATATGCTATAAGAAGCGGACGGAGAGAAAATTATGCGGATTAACAGAGAAGATATGCTGGAACTGACCCGGCGGATGACAGTAAAACGATCCTCGATGACACGGATCGCGGGAGCTTACATGGATCGGGAAGGGTATGTGGACGGAACCTTTAATACCAACTTCCTGAAATTGTCTCCGGCAGATAAGGAGAAAAATCTGGCACTGGCAAAAGCAGTTCCGTTTTCGGAAACAAATGTCAATCTGAAACGGTACCAGTTTCCGAAAGAACAGATGACAGCGGGAACCATGTGGCAGCTGTTAAACGGGATCAAGAACAGCGGACTGAAAAATGATGCACTGATGGATACCTTTTATGAGATTGCAGGGGAAGAGTACCGTTCCTACGGAGATTATGCCGTGTATATGTTCCATGATCGCTACGATATCCCGGTGAAAGCGGCAGATCATGAGCGGGTGGGAGAGTCAGAAGAAGTCTACGAATATCTGATCTGCATCTTCGCTCCGGTCAGCGGCGACTACGAGCCGGGACAGCCGGAGTGTGGATTCCTCTACCCGGCATTCTGCGACAGAAGCAGCGACTGGAACTATGTGGATATTTACCAGAGAAATGCGGAACGGCCGCACAATGAGCTGCGGAAGATTCTCGGGGTATAGAATAAAAGAAAAATAAAGTGAGTTACAATAAAGATAAGGTGACAACCAAGCCGGCATGACGGATCTGTGCGCCGGCTTGGTTTGAAAGGAGAAGAAAATGGCAATTGTATTCCACAAAGAGAGCAGATGTTTTCATCTGTATAACAACGAAGTAAGTTATATCATCCGTATCATGGAAAATGAGCAGTTAGAGCAGTTATATTATGGAAAGAGAATTCATGACCGGGAAGATTTTACCTACCTTCATGAAGAGTGTATGCGTTCCCAGATGTCCATCAATGTTCCGGAACCGGGTATCCTTTCCATGCAGTATACAAAACAGGAATTCCCGACTTATGGAACCGGTGATTACAGAAGCCCGGCACTGACGATCGTACAGGAGAACGGAAGCCGGATCGTGAACTTTACCTATGCATCCCATGAAATTTATAACGGAAAGAAAGACATTCTTCCACTGCCAGCCACTTATGTGGAAAATGAAGATGAGGCACAGACCCTCGAAATCACTCTTCACGATGCAGTGATGGATACTGACCTGATTCTTTCTTATACGATCTATGAAGATTATCCGGTAATTACAAGAAATGCAAAGATCAGCCATAAAGGAAGCGAGAAGATCGTTCTGGATAAGATCATGAGTGCCAGTGTAGAATATAATGATATGGATTATGAGATGGTACATCTGTCCGGCGGCTGGGCAAGAGAACGTTATGTGAAAACCAGAAGACTGGAGATGGGTATCCAGAGTATTCAGAGCCTGAACGGTACCTGCAGCGGTGCAGAACAGAACCCGTTCCTTGCACTGAAACGTCCGCACACAACAGAAAATCAGGGCGAAGTATATGGGTTCAGCCTGGTATACAGCGGCAACCATCTGGGACAGGTAGAGGTTTCGACTTTTGATATGACCCGTGTGATGATGGGAATCAATCCGGAAGGCTTCAGCTGGGAACTGGCACAGGGCGAATCCTTCCAGACCCCGGAAGTAGTTATGGTTTACAGCGATCAGGGTCTGAATAAGATGAGCCAGACATATCACAGAATCTACCGGAAACGTCTGATGCACGGAACCTGGAGAGACCAGGCACGCCCGATCCTGTTAAACAACTGGGAAGCAACTTATTTTGATTTTGATGAAGAAAAAATTCTGAATATTGCGAAAAAAGCGAAAGAAGCAGGTGTGGAACTCTTTGTTCTGGATGACGGCTGGTTTGGTGCGAGAAACGATGACTACCGTGGACTGGGTGACTGGTATGTCAATCTGGAAAAACTGCCATCCGGCATCAGTGGTCTGTCCAGAAAAGTAGAAGAACTGGGACTGAAATTTGGTCTGTGGGTAGAACTGGAGATGGTCAACAAAGACAGTGATCTTTACCGTGCACATCCGGACTGGATCATCAGTGCACCGGAACGTTTTGAGTCGCATGCAAGACATCAGTTTGTTCTGGATTTTTCGAAAAAAGAAGTGGTTGACTATATTTATGAGATGGTTGCAAAAGTGATTCGTGAATCCTCGATTTCCTATATTAAATGGGATATGAATCGTTATATGACGGAGCCATACAGTAAAGGAACCGAACCGTCCCAGCAGGGTAAAGTGATGCACAAATATATTTTAGGTGTGTATGATCTGTATACCAGACTGACCACAGAATTCCCGGAGATCCTGTTTGAGTCTTGTGCAAGCGGTGGCGCAAGATTTGATCCTGCCATGCTGTATTTTGCACCACAGACATGGACCAGTGATGATACCGATGCCAGTGAGAGAACCAAGATCCAGTACGGTACTTCTTATGTATATCCGATCGTCAGCATGGGATCTCATGTATCTGCGGTACCGAACCATCAGTTATACCGTACGACACCGATCGAGACAAGAGCGAATGTCGCTTACTTTGGAACTTTCGGTTATGAATTGGATCTGAATCTGCTCAGTGATGCGGAGATGGCAAGTGTTAAAAAACAAATTGCATTTATGAAAGAATACCGGGAACTGATCCAGGTAGACGGCGATTTCTACCGTCTGTTGAATCCGTTTGAAGGAAATGAGACGGCATGGATGGTTGTTTCTCAGGATAAGACACAGGCAGTGGCGGCACTGTACCAGAGACTGAACAAAGTCAATGCATCCTGGCTGCGCCTGAAACTGGAAGGTCTGGATCCGGATGCAAAATATCAGGTAAGCTGTGATCTGACCCCGTCCTCTTCTTTCGACACAGAACTGGCAAAACGCTACGGTTACGATACAGAAGAAAATCAGGTAAAAACATATGAAGCATACGGGGATGAACTGATGCGTGCAGGTATCCCGGTCGACAGACAGGAGCTGAATAAAAAGGGTGGAGATTTTGCTTCCTTACTGTATACAATTAAGAAAGTGGATTGATAAAAAATTTTTTAAACAGCACGTTAGTGTCAGCCTGAAAACTTACTGAAGGAAAAAGGAGAGACAGGATTATGCAAAAACAATACAGATTAGGAATTCCTTCGTTTATTACTGTAGAGACAGAAGATGGCAGCTGGATCGGGGAGAAGGATGCACAGAAAATAGAAAAAGACGATGTTGTTGTAACATATGAAACCACACCGGAAGCAGAAGAAGTCTGGCTGACCGCAGATCAGACAAAAGTAAAAACGATCAAATTCCGCTGGAACACCCCGGTCAATAAGAAATCGCGGATCCTTGGCGGTTCCTGGGAGAGAACATACGGGGATGTGGACTGGAAAGGTGTCAGCGGCAGCCGTTTTATGCCGTGGTATTTTCTGGCAGCGGTCGGAGAAACTGTGACAGGATATGGGGTAAAGGTAAGACCTTCCGCCATGTGTTTCTGGCAGGCAGATACCCGTGGAATTACACTGGTGATGGATGTGCGCTGTGGCGGTATCGGTGTGCAGCTTTCCGGTAGAAAACTTCGGGCTGCTCAGATCGTAGCGATGCAAACTGAAGGAATGGGGACTTTCGAGAGTGCCAGAGAGTTTTGCAAAGTCATGTGTACCGATCCGATCTTCCCGGACTATCCGGTTTATGGAAGTAATAACTGGTATTATGCTTATGGAGACAGTTCAGAAGAAGAGATCCTGCAGGATACCGACTATATCGTGGAACTGACCAAAGGCGTGGACAATCCGCCGTACATGGTGATCGATGACTGCTGGCAGGAACATCATCGCCTGGATGAGTACAATGGTGGACCATGGAAAAAAGGAAACATAAAATTCCCTGATATGGGTGCACTGGCAAAAAAACTGGAAGAAAAAGGCGTACGCCCTGGCATCTGGGTTCGATTCTTATTGAATGAAGAAGAGACGATTCCTCAGGAGTGGAGATTATCCCATAACGATTGTCTGGATCCTTCCCATCCGGGAGTCCTTTCCTATATTCAGGAAGATGTGGAAAGGATTTGTAACTGGGGTTATACACTGATCAAGCATGATTTTACCACTTTTGATATCTTCGGAAGGTGGGGCGTGGAGATGAACCCGTTCCCGACAGAGGATGGATGGCAATTTTACGATACTTCAAAGACCAGTGCGGAGATTGTAACCGGACTGTACCAGGCAATTTATGAGGCTGCGAAAAAGCACCATACTCTGATCATGGGCTGTAATACCATCGGCCATCTGGGGGCAGGTCTGATGCAGCTGCAGCGAACCGGAGACGATACCAGCGGTATCACCTGGGAGAGAACAAAGAAAATGGGAGTCAACACTCTGGCATTCTGTCTGCCACAGCATGGAACATTTTTTGATGTGGATGCGGACTGCGTAGGTATTACGGGTTCCATCCCGTGGAGCCTGAACCGTCAGTGGGCGGATGTTGTTGCAGAGTCCGGAACCTCTCTGTTTGTCTCAGCAAAACCAGGGGTGCTGACAGCAGAAGAAAACGAAGAACTGCACCAGATTATGTTAAAAGCATCCCGACAGGATCATCACAAAATCCCGTTAGACTGGGAAGAAACCGACTGCCCGGAAGTGTGGGGAGACGAAGAGGAAGAAGTAGAATACAACTGGTACGAAGAAGCCGGACCGGTAGCAAAAGGAAATGACCAACTGTATCATGCGTATATTCCGCTGTCATAAAATAAATGAGTGATTGCAAGAGGCGAAAAGTTTTTAAAAGGCTTTTCGCCTTTTGCCTGATATAAAACAGATTATTTTAGTGAAAGTAAAAAAATAATCCTGTATAAGATGAAATATTAGAATTTGCAAAGTGTACGGAGAATAAACGGAACTGACAAAATAGTATGGTATATGGAAATAAACAGGTGTATAATGCAGGGCAGAGACCGTGAGAAACACGGGTGCACCGGGAAAACTTAAAAGAAAAACCGGGTGCAAAAAGAAAGGACGAATGAAAATGGACATGACGAGAATAGAAAAAGTAATCGAAGACATGCGCAAGATGAATCTGGAACAGTTTCTTGTGACAGATCCGATGGCTGTGTATTATCTGACCGGACAGTATTATGCATGTGGAGAACGTATGATGGTTCTCCGACTGGATGTGGAAAAAGAGCCGGTACTGGTGATCGGAAAGCTGTTTCCGCAGGATGAAGAAAAACTGGGAATCAAAGTCGTATACTTTGATGATACCGATGACTGTGTGGAAGTTCTGACTTCCCATATGAGAAAAGGCGGAACCATCGGTATCGACAAAACCTGGCCGGCGCGGTTCCTGCTTCGCCTGATGGAACTTCAGGTGGGAGATGCGTATAGTAATGCATCCACGATCATAGATCATATCCGCCAGATCAAAACAGAAGAAGAGCAGCAAAAGATGCGTGTGGCATCCCGCTGTAACGATACCAGTATTGAAGAACTGATCCCGCTTGTAAGCAAAGGAATGACAGAAGCGGAGCTGGGAGAAGAACTCCTGAAAATCTATCTGAAAAACGGTGCTCAGGAACATTCCTTCGAGCCGATCATCGCGTACGGCGCCCATGCAGCAGATCCGCATCATGAAACAGACGATTCCAAAGGAAGTTATGGCGATGCGGTAGTCCTGGATGTGGGATGCCTGGTCAACGGATACTGTGCTGATATGACAAGAACTGTATTTATCGGAAAAGCCAGCGAAGAGGCAAAGAAAATCTATGCGATCGTCAAAGAAGCCAACCGCCGCGGTATCGAAGCTGCAAAACCGGGTGCAAGATTCTGCGACGTAGACCGTGCAGCCAGAGACTACATCGAAGAACAGGGCTATGGCCAATACTTCACCCATCGTACCGGACACAATATCGGATTGGAAGTCCACGAGTTTGGCGATGTCTCCTTCACCAACGAAGAAGTCCTGAAACCAGGCATGTGCTTCTCAGTAGAACCGGGCATCTATGTCCCGGGTGGCATTGGCGTAAGAATCGAAGACCTGGTCCTGATCACCGAAGACGGTTGCGAAGTCCTGAACCACTTTACGAAAGATCTGATTGAGGTTGAAGCATAGCAAGTAAAAAAATGTGCTCCCTGAAAGACAGGTAATCTGGGAAATCATCTACATAGGAAGGGAATCTGGTGAAAAGCCGACTTGCCCTCTGCGATATTATATTAAAAAGAAATAGCAATCACTTGGCATGGGTGATGCTATTTCTTTTTGTTATATGCTTATCTATATAAGACAGAAATAAGAAATCCGCAAAAAACATGAGTAAGTAGCCAAAATACCTTTTGCCCCCAATATCATGGTAATTTGAATTTACAAGATTTCGGTTTCTATAGTTTCAGCCAAGAACAGCATCAGGCAGGGATTTGCTCTGCAGGCAGCACTTTGTGGGCGCTTAGGGGAAGCTTTGAGATCCGACGCTTACGCAGGCTTTCGCGAGGGTCAGCTGACCCTCGTGAATCATAGCCGGAGTTAGCGGCTAGCTCAAAGTTCCCCTGCCCACGCTGCCAGCAGAGCAAATCCCTGCCTGATGCGTCCGCCTTGAAAAATCCCTCCAACAATTATTTCTTTCAATTCCCTGTTGACATATCCTGTATAATTGTATACAATCATACAAAGATACAGAAATACAGGTATGCAATACAAAAATAAAGAACAAAAGCACAGAATCAATCTGGAGGCAACTATGGAATATCAGGAACAATCCCTGGGGGGCCAGATCTTCAACCGGATCCGGGACGACATCTTATCCGGAAACTACACTCCCGGTGAAGAACTGAAAGAAGCAACCTTGGGGAAACAACTGGGAGTCAGCCGGACACCGGTGCGGGAAGCCCTGCGGCAGCTGGATCTGGAAGGTCTGGTGGAGATCGCACCAAACCGTGGTGCCAAAGTAATCGGCATCTCCCGGAAAGATGTGGAAGACATCTATCATATGCGGGCAAGACTGGAAGGCCTGGCGGCGAGAAAAGCGGCAGAACAAATCAAAGAAGAAGAACTGGCAGAATTGGAAGAGGTAATCCTTTTATCTGAATTTCATGTAAAGAAGCCGGAGAGCAAGCAGATGGTCCGGCTGGATGGAAGATTTCATGAGATTATGTACCGGGCATCGGGAAGCCGGATGCTCGAACACGTGCTGACCGATTTTCTTCATTATGTGAAAATGGCGCGCTCCCATTCCGTAAAAACAGAACACCGTGCGCAGGAATCCGTGAAAGAACATAAAAGGATCCTGGAAGCAATCAGACAACGAGATGGAGATCTGGCGGAACAGCTGGCAAACGAACATATTCAGCATGTAATCGAAAACCTGGATCTGCACTGAAAGATACCAATAAAATCTGTAAAAGAGAAAAACCAGAAACCTCAAACAGTTCGAAAGACAAAAAGCAGAATAAAATAAAAGAATAAACAGGAGGAGATAAGAAATGAGTAAAATTCAGATGACAACACCACTGGTAGAGATGGACGGAGATGAGATGACAAGAATTCTGTGGAAGATGATCAAAGATGATCTGCTGCTTCCTTACATCGACCTGAAAACCGAATACTACGATCTGGGTCTGGAACACAGAAACGAAACCGATGATCAGGTAACCATCGATGCAGCCATGGCAACCAAGAAATACGGTGTTGCAGTCAAATGTGCTACCATCACTCCAAACGCTGCACGTATGACCGAGTACAATCTGAAAGAAATGTGGAAAAGCCCGAATGGAACCATCCGTGCGATCCTCGACGGAACCGTATTCCGTGCTCCGATCGTTGTAAAAGGCATCGAACCGTGCGTAAAGAACTGGAAAAAACCAATCACCATCGCAAGACATGCATACGGTGATGTGTATAAAAACACCGAGATGAAAGTTCCGGGGCCTGGAAAAGTAGAACTGGTTTACACCGCAGAAGACGGAACCCAGACAAAAGAATTGGTCTTTGATTTCAAAGGACCTGGCGTGGCACAGGGTATGCACAACCTGGACAACTCCATTGAAAGCTTTGCAAGAAGCTGCTTTAACTACGCACTGGATACGAAACAGGATCTGTGGTTTGCAACCAAAGATACTATTTCCAAAAAATACGACCATACCTTCAAAGACATTTTCCAGAAAATCTTTGATGCGGATTACAAAGAAAAATTCGAAGAGGCAGGAATCACTTATTTCTATACACTGATTGATGATGCCGTAGCCCGTGTGATGAAATCAGAGGGCGGTTACATCTGGGCATGTAAAAACTATGACGGCGATGTGATGAGCGATATGGTATCCTCCGCGTTCGGTTCTCTGGCAATGATGACCTCAGTACTGGTATCTCCGGATGGCTACTACGAATACGAAGCTGCACACGGAACCGTACAGCGTCACTACTACAAACACCTGAAAGGGGAAGAAACATCCACCAACTCTGTGGCAACGATCTTTGCATGGAGCGGTGCTCTGAGAAAACGTGGAGAACTGGATGACAACAAAGAACTGATGGATTTTGCAGATCGTCTGGAAGAAGCGACCATCCGCACCATCGAAGAAGGAAAGATGACAAAAGACCTGGCTCTGATCACAACCATGGAAGATCCAACCGTATTAAACAGTGAAGGATTTATCAAAGCAATCGCTGAGAATCTGTAAGAGCAGAAATAATAGAGAAAAACAGGAGGAAGACCCATGGGAGTAGAAGAATTTCTGAACATAGAAGAAGAACATAAACGAGAGTTTAGCGAACTGTTACAGTACTGTCTGGCATCCGGCCGGATCGATCAGAACCTGTATCAGGAATATGATGTAAAAAGAGGTTTGCGTGACTCCAGCGGAAAAGGTGTACTGACCGGTCTGACAGAGATCTCGGACGTTGTCGGTTATACGTATGAAGACGGAAGAAAGATCCCGGCAGACGGACAGTTATTTTTCCAGGGATATAACGTAGCGGATATGGTGGCGAGCCTGGAGAAAAGAAAAAAAGGCTTCGAGGAAGTCATCTATACACTGCTGTTCGGACGTATCCCGAACGCAAGACAGTCAGCGATGTTTAATGATCTGCTGTCGGATATGATGAATCTGAACAACCGTTTTATCCGTGATGTTGTCATGAAAGCATCCAACGAAAATATCATGAATGCCATGCAGCGATGTGTGCTGACTCTGTACACCTACGATGATAATCCGGATAACACCAGCGTGGAAAATGCCCTGCGCCAGTCCATGCAGCTGATTGCAAAAATGCCGCTGATCGCTGTATATTCTTATCATTCCTACCGGCATTTCCGTCAGGATGAAAACCTGTTGATCAAAAACCCGAAGAAAGAGTACAGCTTTTCCGAGAATATCCTGTATATGCTTCGTGAAGACGGTCAGTTTACCGAACTGGAAGCAAAAGTTCTGGACATTGCACTGGTTCTTCATGCAGAGCATGGTGGTGGTAACAACTCCACATTTACCAATCATGTGGTAACATCTTCCGGAACGGATACCTATTCTGCTGTAGCGGCATCTATCGGTTCCCTGAAAGGACCGAAACACGGTGGTGCTAATCTGAAAGTTCAGGACATGTTTGAAAATATCATGGAAAACTGCCCGGACTGGGAAAATGAAGAATCTCTGAGAGATTATCTGAATGATATTCTGGATAAGAAGGTCTTTGACCATGCAGGCCTGATCTATGGTATGGGACATGCGGTATATACACTGAGCGATCCGCGTGAAGTGATCCTGAAACGTTATGCAAAATTCCTGGCAGAAGAAAAAGGAAAGACCAGAGAATTTGCCCTGTATGAGAAAGTGGAAGAGATTGCAGGTGAACTGATCATGCACAAGAGAAAACTATTCAAACCGGTATGTGCAAATGTCGATTTTTACAGTGGATTCGTTTACACGATGCTTGGCATCCCGAGAGAGCTGTTCACCCCGATCTTTGCGATCTCCCGTATGGCAGGATGGTCCGCACACCGTCTGGAGGAACTGGTCAACGCCGGTAAGATCATCCGTCCGGCATATCGTTATGTGGGACACCACAGACCGTATCTGGAAGTGGAAGACCGCGAGGAACAGAACCCGTTCACCGAGGAATACCAGAGAAAATATAAGATTAAGAGCATTAAAAATGCATAAATAAAAGCAAAAATCCGTCTGACAGAGAAAATCTGTCGGGCGGATTTTGGTATATACGCGGGTAATGAGGCAAAGTCCGGGCTTGCACAAGACCTTGACGACTGCCACAATAGTGAACGGGGAGGGCAACGAGCCAGAAGGGGGGTGAATCAGATCAGTCCGTAATGAGCCATTGCTTTCATCAGTCCGTCATTTTCCACAGTATCTGTGACATACTTCGTATACGGATCGAGCACAGGGTCGTGATGCCCCAGAGCCACGGTGTGTTTACCATAAGTAAACATGGCAAGGTCATTACTGCTGTCACCGAAGACATAAGCATCATCCAGTCCCAGTCCGAAGTGTTTCAGGATAAAATCAATGGCAGTTCCTTTGGAATATCCTTTCGGCACAACTTCATAGATACCGCCCAGCCGGTCGATCAGATCCATATCTTTTGCCAGTGCAGGGAACAGGGTGTCGGTATCGGTCTGCTCATCGGTGTAGATGACGAATTTGTCAAAGTCGCAAAGTCCGCTCTCGATATAGTGTTCTTTGGTCAGTCCCAGTGTGGCGAGATAACGGCAGGTTCCCTCCAGCTTTGCAAACCGGGTAATATGGGAAGAACGGTAGCAGTCCTCTTTTCCCTCGAGAAGCAGTCCTGCATTTGCCGCTTTTACCTGCCGGATGATCTCTGCCTGACGCTCCTTCGGGATCTGCGTGGAGGTGAGAACCTCATCGTTGTATACAATATAGCTTCCGCAGCCACACAGATAACCGCTGAACGGCAGCCGGCAGATCATCGGCGGCAGACAGCAGATGGTCCGTCCGGTGTTGATAAATAAAAGATGTCCGAGATCATGGGCTTTTTGCAGGGCAGCAGAGGCAGATTCGGGGATCTTACCGGTGACTTCACTTAAGATGGTTCCGTCGATATCAAAAAATAATGCTTTCTTATTTGTACTCATGTTGATTCTCCGTATAAATGTTTTCTGTAACTGTTTGGTAATCCGATTTTTATTACAAGTGCAGTTTATTATACTGCCTGAGAATCCAAAATGTAAAGAGATAAGATGAACAAAAGCAATGAGAAGAATGGTAGAGGAAAACGCATTTTGACAGTTAAAAAGAAAGTTGATGAGAAAAAATAGAATCTGGGGATTTCAGAGGGGGCAAAGTATGTTAAAATAGAACTATTCAGCGGGAAAATAGGAAGGAATCCGCAGAAAAATGATTAAAACAGGTGTAACTGTATGGTGAGTGGAAAGAGTGAAGCTATGAAGCAGTTACAAAAAGATAAATTTTCAGGAGGGAGAAAATGACAAAAAAACAGAGAACCCTGGAGATTATAGAGCGGTTGAAGAAAGAATATCCCGATGCGGCGTGCACCCTGGATTATGACCAGGCGTGGAAACTGCTGGTGAGCGTGCGGCTGGCAGCGCAGTGTACCGATGCCAGGGTGAATGTGGTCGTGGAGGGACTGTTTGAAAAATATCCCAGTGTGGAAGCACTGGCGGCAGCAGATGTGGAAGATATCGAGGCGATTGTCCGTCCCTGCGGACTGGGAAAAAGCAAGGCGCGTGACATCAGTGCCTGTATGAAGATGCTGCGGGATGAATATGACGGGAAAGTACCGGATGATTTCAATGCGCTGTTAAAACTTCCGGGTGTGGGAAGAAAGAGTGCGAACCTCATTATGGGGGATGTCTTTGGAAAACCGGCGATCGTGACCGACACCCACTGCATTCGCCTGACCAACAGGATGGGCCTGGTGGACGGAATCAAGGAACCGAAGAAAGTAGAGATGGAACTGTGGAAGCTGGTTCCACCGGAAGAGGGAAGCGATTTCTGTCATCGGCTGGTGATGCATGGAAGAGAGATCTGCACGGCAAGAACCAAACCGTACTGTGATCGCTGTTGCCTGAACGATATCTGCAAAAAGATGGGTGTAGAGTAGAAAATCGATATACTTGATAGTATTTGTTAAGGATCAATAAGGAAATTTTCAGTGGTATAGGAGACAGGAGGATGGAAGAATGAAAATCGGGATCATATCAGACACTCATGGAAAATTACATCCACCGGTTCTGGAGCTGATCGCTTCCTGCGATGTGGTCCTGCATGCCGGAGATGTGGATAACAGTCAGACACTGGATCAGCTCTGGATGCATCTGAAACCAAATGCCCCTTTTTATCTGGTGCGTGGAAATAACGACCGGGGATGGGCGGAGCGCATCGCGAAAACACAACGGTTTTGTCAGGCTGGTGTTTCCTTTTTCATGGTGCATGACAGAAAAGATGTTTCCTGGGACCTGGACGGTGTACAGGTGGTTGTCTTCGGGCACAGTCATAAGTTTACCGTGGAAGAAATCGACGGAAGACTCTGGCTGAATCCGGGAAGTTGCGGCAGACCGCGGTTCGGCGCACCTTTGACATTGGCAGTGCTTACGATAGAAGACGGAGTGGAAAACCAGGAGTGGACGGTGGAAAAAATCACGATTTCCAACCGGTATGTGGAAAACAGGAGTATAGTATGGAAAAAAACACAACCAAAACAGAAGTAAGAGAAAAAATACAGGAACTTTTAAAAACACTGAAAGCGGAGCAGGAAAAAAAGCCGCTGCGTCTGGTGGAGCAGCTGGGATATCTGATGTATGTCCGCCTGTTTATCGAATCACAGAAGAGGGTCAGCCTGCAGGAGAGCTTTCCGTTTGCCGGATTCCCAATGGAATGGATACCGGGAGAGGAAGAAGTGGAGGATGGTCAGCGCAGCTGGCAGCTGCAGTATCAGGTACAGTACTGTTCTTCCATGGTGGAGCAGGGACATTTTATGGAAACTGCAAGACTGGAAGAAAACAGTCTGTGGATGAAAGAATTATGTAAACTCATTGACTGGACAGCTGACCACTGTGACTGGGAAGAAGGGATGCCACATCTGTTCGGCGCGCTGCTTGAAGAGATGCTTCGTCAGATGTATGCCTGGGGAACTACAGGATTGTTTCTGATGCCGGAGAACCTTACGGAAGCACTGATCCGGCTGGCAGATGGTCGTAATATCGAAAAAGTCTGGAATCCGGCGACAAGAACCGGCGGTTTTCTTGCAGCAGCTCACAGACAGTATCCACAGTGGCAGTTATACGGATGTGAAGAAGAGAAAAGTCAGTGGCAGATTGCCCGGATGCTGCAGTTTTATCATGGCGGCGGTATGGAGGGAATCCGTCGGGAAGATCCGCTGGAAGCCGACCGCATCGATAAAACCGGGGAGCGCACACCGGAAGGGGAAGTGCCGACCTACGAGGAATACGATTTGATCGTGACCAATCCACCGGTAGGGGAACTGTCGATCGAAGACCAGGATCGGTACTGGATCAGTACCAGAAAAGCACAGCTGCAGTACATGCAGATGCTGATGAATCATGTGAAAAAGCAGGGAATGGTGATCGCGGTAGTCAACGAGGGAACCCTGTTTATGTACGATGCAGAACAGAAAGTCCGCCAGTATCTGCTAAATGACTACCAGATCCAGGGAGTCATTTCCCTTCCGGCGGGAGCATTTTTACCCTATACAGGAAGTAAGGCTTCGGTTCTGATCTTTACAAGAGAAGAAGAGATTGACAAAGAGCAGCCGGTATGGTTCTATGAGATTCAGAATCTCGGATACAGCCTGGATCGTCGCCAGGAAAGTACCGGGGTGGATGACATTCCGGCAATGCTGACATCATGGGAGAACCGGAAAGAACTGGCAGATCAGTGGAAGCATCAGTTGAAGGAAGCTGCTGCGCACAACCAGTGGGAAAATCCGGTTCCGGCACATTGGGAAGAAAAATCCTGCTGGTTTGCAAGTCTGGATACGATCGCCAAAAATGACAATAATCTGTCTGCGGGAAGATACAAACCATGGAAAGAGCAGGAGACGGTTGTGACCGAATCTCCGGCACAGCTTTTGAAAGAACTGGCAGATCTGGAAACCGATACGATGAAGAAAGTACAGGAACTGATGGAGATGGCGGGGGACTATGAGTAAGAAGAAAAATATGTACAAACTGGAATCTCTCGCCCGGCTGATCTCCGGAAGAACGCCGGAGCGGGAGCAGAAGGAATACTATGCAGAGACCGGAACACCATGGGTCAAGATTGAAAATCTGGATCAGGGTTATATCCGGGAGACAGCGGAATACCTGTCCGAACAAGGAAAAGAAAAGGTTAATCTGGTACCGGAAAACAGTGTGTTATTTTCCATCGTCGGTACAGTCGGAAAAGTAGGAATCGCCGGCCGGGAACTTGCCACGAATCAGCAGATCGTATCCCTGATCTTTGATGAGACCCGGGTGCTGCCACTGTACGGATATTATGCACTCCGGTATCATGCGGAAGAGATCCGCAAACTGTCCAATCAGACCACGATGGCGCTGATCAGCAGAAAAACCCTGGGACAGTACAGAATCTATGTGCCGGACAGTCTGGAAAAACAGCAGGAGATTGTGGATAAGCTGCGGCGTTTTGAAGAGATCAAGCTGAAAAAAGAAGAGATGCGAAGCCGGATGGAACAGTATGAACAGGTATTATTTCAGAGAATCTTTGCCTCTCAGCTGCGATACGGAGAAAAGGTGAGACTTCGCAACTATCTGAAAGAACCGGTAGGAACCGGTATTCCGAAAAATGAAGAGCCAAACGGAGAATTCCCCTGTGTGCGTCTGGAGAATTTTCGGAAGACTTATCTGACAGGACTCCATGCAGGAGAAAAAGCGGAGGTAAATGCTGGTGCAGACTGGGCGATCGAAGAGAAATACCGTGTCTGCCCGGGAGATATCCTTCTTCGAAATGGAAAGCTGATTCTGGTAGATCGGGTGGAAGATCCACTGTATCTGGATCGTAGTGTGCTGCGTATTGTGCCGGATCAGGGGCAGATTCTGCCGGAAGCCTTATATGCTTATCTGAGTCAGCCCTGTATGAGTGAAGTTCTCTACGGAGCCAGAAAAGAGGGCGATAACCGAAAACGTCCGATTCGTGCCGCCGAGGTGGAAAAGCTGATTCTGCCGCAGTTGTCCATGAAAAAACAGGAAGATTATAGCAGATGTCTGAAGAAAATCCGTGAGATCGAGAGAAATCTGGACCGGGAAATTGCACTGGCAGAGGCAGCATTTTCCGGTATGGGATGGCTGTTGCTGAGGAAAGAACCGGAGGAAGAGGCTAAGACAGATGCAATAAGCATTGAAGATGTAGAAATTGTTACGAAAGCGGAGACAGAAGAATTCACAGGGAAAGATCTGGAAACTATGGCAGATGCGAAAACTTCGGAAGGTGCAGCCGGTGAAGCGGAGCAGACAGAAGCCGGGTTACAGGAAGAAAAGTCGAAAGTGCTTTCGGGAAAAACAGGGAAGAGGATGCAAAGAAGGCCGGTGGAACTGTCCGAAGAACAGAAGCAGACGGCACATCTGATTCTTGGTGTGCTCTGCTGCTGGGCACCGAGAGATGAACGAACCGGTGCATACTGTAAGAAACGGCAGGAGATTTTCCGGATCGCGCAGCCCTATTTTCAGCCGGCAGCGGTTTCTTTTACCGATAAAAAGGGACAGCGGGAATACCTGCTCGAGAAGGATTTCCTGACCTATCGAAATGAGGAATTGAGCAAACGATACGCTACACCGATGTACTTTTTACAGGAACTTTTACAGGAAAGCGAAAACGATAATCCGCAGGACGCCCATCTGGCCTTCCAGGGAGAAGACGGGATCGCTACGGATGAACTTTGGGATTCAGCACAGATCCGGCAGATGGCAGTGTGTGGCTGGGAGATACTAATGGAGTATTCCGGGCTGGGTGCATGCGGATGGCTGGTGCGTGGAGAGAATGGGAAGTAACTATGCAACAGACAGTCGGGTACAGAACGGTTGCAACCGAGAAAAGGAGACAGAACATATGAAACCGAAGATTCGCATGGTCGGACTGGATCTGGACGGAACGGTATTTAATAACAATAAAGAGATTAGCACGCATACCAGAAGTGTGCTGAAAGAGGCGATCCGTCAGGGCTGCATCGTGCTTCCGGCCACCGGAAGACCGGAAATCGGACTTCCGGGTGCATTTTTGGAGATTCCCGGTGTGGAATACGCACTGACTTCCAACGGAGCCCGCATTATCCGTATTCCTTCCGGGGAGACGGTATATGAAGAACTGATTCCCTGGGAGGTCGCATTGCAGGTGATCGAAGTGATGAAACAGTGGGCAGGAGAATCATGCAACTGGGAAACATATTTTGCCGGTAATATTTATGTAGAGGAAGAAACGTATCATTTTGTGAAACATGAATCGATGAGTCCTGCGATGGAGCGGTACATCCGAAGTACCCGGACACGCCGGAAGTATCTGACAGAGAAGATCCGGGAGGAAAAGATCGGGATGGAAAAGTTGCATCTGATCTTTGCCGATACAAGAGAACGGGACTACAGAGAGAAGGAACTGCAACAGATGTTTCCGAATCTGAGTATCTGCCATGCGACACCGTTTAATATTGAAATTATTTCCGGCAGGGCTGGAAAAGGGAACGCGCTGGTGGCCCTGGGAAAGATCCTCGGTATCAAAAGGGAAGAAATCATGGCATGCGGCGATGCGCCAAACGACTGGAACATGCTTGAGATGGCCGGACTTCCGGTCGTGATGGCGAATGCAGATGAAGAGACGAAGAAAAAGGCAGCGTTTATCACAAAGTCGAATGAGGAAGACGGTGTTGCTTATGCTGTTGAGCAGTTTGTGCTAAAAAATGGATGACAGATTTGCCTGAATGGCAGAAAACAGATTGGCTGCGGTATCAGGTATGGCAACGGGAAGAAAAAGGAAAAGCGAAGGAAAATGAGAAGAAACAGCACATACGGAAAATGAAAGGAGTTTATGCATGACTTTGAAACAACAACTTGGAAAGCTGAAATGTAAGAACTTTCTCTTCCTCACGATTGCAGGTATGGTGAATGCTTTCGGAGTCACGATGTTTATTGCCCCGGTGGATCTGTATGACAGCGGAATCTCCGGAACATCGATCCTGCTGTCACAGCTGACACCGGAATGGCTGTCACTGTCCTTCTTTTTGATGGTATTGAATATTCCTCTGTTTTTATACGGACTCAGAAAACAGGGTGTGGTATTTACCATCTATGCGATTTACACGGTGGTGGTCTATTCTTTCGGGGCATGGCTGATCACAGATGTACTGCCGGTGGATGTAAGTATCGTATCGCCACTTGCCGGATCGGATCTGCTTCTCTGCGCTATTTTTGGCGGGCTGATCTCCGGTATCGGAAGTGGTATGGCGATTCGGTTTGGAGGAGCGATGGACGGCATCGAAGTTTTCGCCGTCATCTTTGCAAAACGGCTGGGAATCACGGTGGGTACGTTTGTGATGGCATATAATCTGGTACTGTATATTATCTGCGGATTTGTGATTCACAGCTGGATCCTTCCACTGTACTCGATCGTAACCTACGGGGCAGCGCTGAAGACAGTGGACTTTATTGTGGAAGGTCTGGATCGATCCAAAGCGGCTACAATCGTCACGGTGCATCCGGATGAGGTCTGCGCGGCACTCTCCGAAGCCTTTGAGTGTGGGATGACGATCACTGAGGCGAAGGGATATTATTCGGATTCCCCGAAGACAGTGGTGTACATCGTGGTAAACCGTTTTCAGGTTGGGAAGATGAAAGAACTGGTTCATGAAAATGATCGCTCCGCTTATATCTCGATTGCAGAAATTGCGGATGTGTACGGAGCAAATACGGACAAAGTCTGAAACGACAAAATATCATTGAGGATTGTGATAGTACGAAGTACGGAACAATCCGGTATCAAAGGGGTCAAAATACCTTTTGACCCCAACATCATATCATTATTATAAGCAGAAAGTGAAAAAAATATGGATGGAAACATTCTTTTGTGGATACAGGATCACTTCCGCTGGGAGGGCATGAACTGGTTCTGGAAAGGAATCACATCCCTGGGAAACGGTGGATGGTTCTGGATCGTATTATGTATCCTGATGGTTGTACTTGCCAAAATCTCCGGAGAAAAATGTTCAATAAAAAATGAAAACTGTTCCCGGGCAGTAATCGGAAGAGCCGGCTGGTATGGTCTGTTGTCGATGGGAGCCGGTGCACTGATCACCAATGTGTGTCTGAAAAATCTGGTAGCACGTCCCCGCCCCTATGAAGTGGTAGAGGGACTGGTGCCGCTGATCGGCAAACCGACGGATTATTCATTCCCGTCGGGACATACCTGTGCATCGTTTGCCTGTGCGCTGGTGTTGTACCGGATTCTACCGAAAAAATACGGTGTACCTGCAGTGATCCTGGCATCACTGATCGCATTTTCACGCCTGTATGTGGGTGTGCATTATCCGACCGATGTGCTGGGAGGCATGTTTGTCGGAATCTTTTCTTCCTGTCTGGTTCTGTGGATCGGAAAGAAGAGGACGAAGAAATAAGAAAATCTTAAAAGAAACGTAATTGTCTGCCCGTGTGGTGTTCTTTATAATAAGAGAGAAAAGAACGCCATCCGGGCAGAAAGAGGTTTAGAGGGGAATGGGAAAGAAAATATTGAAATTGTTACTGTATCTGATGGCAGTGGTCGGAGTGCTCATCTGGCTGGACAGTACAGTAGGACTGACAGAAGAAGGGGCATTGATTATTTTTGGCATTGCATTATTGGCGTATTTTGTGATGAAACTGATCGGCTTTTTGGTAAAGAGGCGCAGAATAAGAAGAGAAAGAGCGCGGAAAGCCAGAAGAAAACGTGAGTTGCGGGAAGTAAACAATTACAGGGTAAAACAGGAAACATCCGTTGCAGCGACAGCGGCATCACAGGCAAACCATCGGAAACAGCAAAAAATACATAATCAAAGCGGTCATAAAGTTCATATGACACGGAAAAAAATAGTCTGGACCGTTGGTTTGCTGGCCACATTCTGCATCGTTGTGCTGGCAGGGAAAACCTGGATCCGGCAGCACGAGCAGATTCCGGAGAGTCTTCTTAACATGGAAGAAAAATATCCGGAGGCTACAGATTTTGTAAAAAATTATCCGAAGCGAAGACACTATCAGACGATAGATATTTCATCCGAAGTGGAAGCTGCCAGAGAAAACAGTGAGATACCGTATTTTTTGCAGTGGGATGAACGCTGGGGGTATGAAACCTACGGCAGCGATTTCCTTGCCGTCACCGGCTGTGGTCCAACCTGCCTGTCCATGATCACCTGTGGTCTGACCGGTTCCGAAACATGGAATCCCCTGGCCGTAGCTCAGTTTTCAGAAAAAGAAGGCTATTACGTTCCGGGTGAAGGAACCTCCTGGTCCCTGATGACCGAAGGTGCCGGCAACCTGGGCCTCACAGCAGAAAACATCCCGGTAACACAAGAAAACATCCTTGCCGCCCTGCAGTCCGGCATCCCCTTGATCTGTTCCATGTATCCGGGTGATTTTACCTACACGGGTCACTTTATCGTTCTGACCGGTATCGATGAAAACGGTGCAATTACCGTCAACGACCCAAACAGCCCCGCCAACACCAAAAAACACTGGTCCATGACCGAAATATTACCACAGATCCGTCAAACCTGGGGATACCGTACCTGAACATACGGTATCCCTTTTTGTATATAAATAATGGAAGACGTATTATACAGTCTGTTTTAAAAGTAAACAGCCAATACCAGCGAAAGAGGCGGCACCGGTTGGGTGTCTGCAGCACTTTGTGGGCGGTTAGGGGAAGCTTTGAGATCCGGCACCTACGCAGACTTTTCACGAGGGTCAGCTGACCCTCGTGAATCATAGTCGGAGTTGGTGAATAGAGCGTGTCTGAAAAATCATTTCCGCAATCTGCAAGCCCCAGTTTGCGGTATATTTTACCCTCATTCGGTTGCCGTAGCCCGCTACGCCGCCCTCAT
>OFMS01001032.1_pt1 | contig 22587 bp, 18 predicted proteins | sample 1541871 | NCBI WGS metagenome assembly OFMS01 (sample SAMN04209251, study PRJEB22552) | human gut metagenome | biome: gut; material: feces | host: Homo sapiens | place: USA: Oklahoma
ACGGCGTAGCCCTTATGTTCTTGAGGGCATATGGACGCAAGTCCATGCCCGTATGTCTTGAAGCTCTTATGTTCTTATGTTCTTATGTCCTTTTGTTTCCGCGTTAGCGGCAAATTTCATAACTCGCAAACAATGCCCCCATGTGTGGCATGCCATTCTACACAATAAGTGTGGAAAGTTTCCACACATTCCACACACAATTCCCCACTTTCTACACTACCACTTATTTTGGCATGTGTGCAATAACATCTGATAATCAGTGCTTTTATGCCACTTGTGAGTTTTTGGCACACACCTTGCGCTTTATATGGGCAGAAACAACATTACTCACAACAACAAAAACGAACAAGTTATGAAAAAGTTCACAGTTTCTGCCATCGTGGCAATGGGAGCCGTAGTGCTCAGCAGCGCAGCATTCGCTGGTACAACAAGCTACAACAGCCGTGGCTTTGTGTCAAACTCATCATCGGCCGACACCGTGGTACCCACCGACACCGTAGTGCCCGAAAATCAAACTCCCGAACAGAAGGACACCACTGCCAAGCAGGAGGCTCCCGTCCAGTTCAGCCTGGTCGACACCGTGGTGCCTGCCGACACCCTCACTCCGGCAAAGAATGACGAACCTGCCAAGCAGGACACCCCCGTCAAGCAGGAAACCACCCCGGTTGAATAATCCTGTGCCCCATCAACCCAGGCTACAATAAAAAACAATTCAGACTTAGTATATAATCGTGTAGTGCAACAGATAATAGTGCCTTGGGTTGGTGCCACGCCTCGCGAATGTGCAAATGCTTTAGCAGCTTGCACATTCGCGAGGCTTTTTTTGTTTATTCAGGCAGACACATGGGCCACACTTGCCTGTGCCCCTTGTCGCCCCATCCTCCCGTCCCTCTGTTTACTTGTCTGTCTGTCCTCTTGTTCTCACGTCTTACCTATCCCCTCCGTTTATTTTGTGACCCAAATGTCGTTTCATTGTCGTGAAAATGCCATTTCAGTCCCCCATTTTCCACGAATTATTAACACTAAAGTCACTTTTCTGAATATATTAACAAAATTTTACCCCCCCGTTTGGAATATTCACTTTGCGGCAGTATATTTGCCACGTGAACGAGAGATGTATTTAAGTTTTGCTACCTAATATTTAACAACTTGACGTCTCAGCACGTTACACACAGTTCCGACTGGCTAAAAATTACTTTAACTTAATATTTTATCTAACATGAAGAAAATTACTTTCATGCTGTCGTTGCTCATGTCTATGGGAGCAATGACAACTTCTGCCCAAGTACTTCCGCGTGCGGGGTGGACAATTACTACGTCTAGCGAGTGTGATGACAGTGGTTATGGTCATGCCGCAGCCATTATTGATGGTAATAACAACTCTTTTTGGCACTCTAACTGGGGCGGTAGCAATGCTTCGGGTGATACGTCAAAGAGAATGCCTCAATTCTTCCAAGTAGACTTGGGTTCAGAGCAGGAGTTCCAGACAATTGGTTATATGCCACGTACACAATTAGACACAAATGGTGTGGTAAAAGAGTATAAATTATACGTGAGCAATAGCCCATTTGAAACGGTAAGTGGCAGTAAAACAGCAGCACAAATTGTATCTGCATTAGGTGAGCCAGCAATGAAGGGCACTTTCAGCTATGATGGCGAAACGTCAGCTTCGCTCAAGACGGCTACTGCATCATCTGCATTAAAAGGCCGTTATGTGTTGTTTGTTGTGACTGATGCGGTTACAAAACAAGCACCTGACTGTTTTGCGACCTGTGCTGAGTTCTATTTGGCCAAGGGTTCTACTATTGAGTCTAAGACCATGACCTATCATTACAAGGTTGATGGTGTAGAATACGCCACACGTTCTGTTCAATATGTTGATGCTTCTACTGCTGCTGTGCCAACTATCGATTACCTAACCAATGGTACAATAACAGACAATGCAGACGGAAGTAAGGACGTAGCTTGTACTACAACTTATCCATTTGTAGCGCAAACTACATTCGATGCCAATACCGCTCATTGGTATTCAATGGCTGTGCGTGCTGGTTCGGGCAATTTCCTGTTGGCTGCTAAGGACAACGGCAAGGTTGGTACTATAACCAAAGAACTGCTTGGCTGCCCTGGGGGTATAGGTGATGAAATGCAGTGGGCTTTTGTTGGTAACCTTAAAGATGGTTTTAAGCTCTACAATAAGGCAAATAACAAGCAAATTGTTGTAAAGCAAGTAACTGAAACTGTAAATAATAAAAAGACTACTTACACCCAATTTGATCTTGCCGATAATGAAGGTGCTGCGCTCAAACTTAGAAAGGATAACAATGGTTTTGGCCTTTATGCAACCGAAGGTAATTGGTTTAATCGATTCGACGAGGATCGTATTGCTGAATGGACAGGTTTTGATGATGGTTCAACATTCCGCATTCAAGAACCTAATGACTATATATTGAACTATGCAGCTCAGTATAGCATCTATGATGACAATGGCGCACCAAAGGGTGCTATTGGTGCAAACTCTTACTTGAGTGTTGCTGAGAACTTGAATGCTTTCAAGGCTGCATATGAAGCTGCTAAAGCTGGTGCAACAGACGAAACGTTGAATGCACTTGCAGCACAGAATAAAAAAGTAGAAGAAGGACTAGGCGAAACCATTCAAGCTGGAAAATACTACCGTTTGGTTAATGCTGCCAGCAAAAAGACCTTATACTTTGATGCGTCAGGCGTAATGAAGTCTGCTGACAATGTAAGCAAGAGCGCAACATCTGTTGTGAAATTTGACAATGCTGAAACTGGTCGCTTCCGCATGAAGTTGGAGGGTAAAATATTTGGTAAACGTGAAGGTGATAACCAAGCTATTACGCTTGAAGCAGACAACTCTGGCAAGAAGGGTAGCTACAAGGTAGTACAAGTTGGTACGCACTTCGCTTTCTATGATATGGTAAGCAATGTGTCTAACAGAAGCTATCTACATTGCAATGCCACTGCAGCTAATACATTGTTTACTTGGGACGCTGGTGACATCAATAGTGCCAGTCGCTGGTTCGTTATCCCCGCTACCGATGTAGAAATTGACATGACTGCCCAAGGTGACAAGAAGTATGCTTCGGCTTACTTGCCCTTCGGTGTAAGCAATGTAGCTGGTGCTACTGCCTACACTGGTGCACTCAACGCAGAGAAGAATGCTATCGACATGACTGCTACTACTGCTGTACCTGCCAACACTGGTTTCGTACTCGTTGGTACAGAAGACAAGGCTACTCTTACTATCGGTGAGGCAACTGCTATTGCAGGTGAGAATGTTTTGACTGGTACTAACACTGGTATCGCATTTGCTGAGGCTACACCTAAGGCCAACTACCTCGTATTTGGTGTAAACGCTCATAAGGTAGGTTTCTACACTCCGGGCAATGTAACCGCTATTCCTGCCAACAAGGCTTACATCAATGCAAGCGCTCTCAGTGCTTCTGCTATTGCCCTCAACTTTGGCAATACTGTAACTGGCATCAACGCTGCTACTATCAACAATGGTGAGAACAATGCCCCCATCTACGACCTCAGCGGTCGCCGTGTATGGGCTCCTGTTAAGGGCGGTCTCTACATTCAGAATGGCAAGAAACTTGTCAAGTAAGCATTACCCAATCATCAACATTTAACCAAACAAGTTACACAATTATGAAAATGACATATAGCAAGCCTCAAGCTCAGGTTATCAACCTCTATGCTGAGGACACTATGCTGGCTGGATCTGAAAGATTTGCCGTAGACGGTACCAAAGATACTGACGTTGTAATGTCTGACCAAAAGGGTTGGAGCAGCGACAGCTGGTCTGCCGACGAGGACTAATCCACATGGCATAATACGCTTTAAGGCGGAGATGTTTCCCGCTTTTAATCCACTTGCAAGGAAGTAGGTAGCCTTGCAGGTAAGAAATTATCAATCGTAATTTCTTTCATTTGGTGAGCCGCCCGGAATGCTTTTCCGGGCGGCTTTTTAGATATAGCGTTTGTTAGTAGCGTTTGTTGGTGGCGCTTTGTGCTTGAAGAAACGCAAGCTCTAATGGGGGCGACGCGTCTCGCGTCGGGGATAGTGCAGCTGTTGTTTAGTGGGCTTTGTGTGTCTTCCCTTTTTATTTTTCCGACGCGAGACGCGTCGCCCCCATTAGAGGTAGCGCTTTGTGGTAGCGTTTGTTGGTAGCGTTTTGACCTTTCGCTCTTTCGCTCACGCGCAAGTTAGGCTGCGGCTCGGAAATAAAAACGAAAGTTTTAGGACTTTCGTTTTGTATTTCGCTCGCCTTGCACTAACTTTGCTATCTCAAACAATAAAACACATAATAAAACAATAAAGATACTATGACACTGATTAAATCCATTTCAGGTTTCCGTGGTACTATTGGCGGTAAAACAGGCGATACGCTCAATCCTGTCGATATAGCCAAGTCTGTTTCTGCATTCGCTGCACTGCGCGAAAATGTGGTAAGCCGTGCCTTCCGCCGTAAGATTGTTGTCGGCCGCGATGCCCGTATCTCGGGCGAGATGGTAAGCCACGTGGTATGCGGTACACTCATGGGTATGGGCTTTGATGTAGTCAACATCGGCCTGGCCTCAACACCTACCACCGAACTGGCTGTGACCATGGAACACGCTTGTGGCGGTATCATCATCACTGCAAGTCACAATCCGCGCCAGTGGAACGCCTTGAAGTTCTTGAACGAAAAAGGTGAATTCCTGCCGCCCGCAGAGGCATCTGAAGTGGTACGTTTGGCCAACAACTGCAACTTCGAGTTTGCCGATGTCGACAGCCTCGGTTGCTACACCAAAAACTTCAGCTACGACCAGCGCCACATTGAGCTGGTTAAGGATCTCGAACTGGTTGACATCGAAGCTATCCGCCGTGCACACTTCAAGGTGGCCATCGATACAGTCAACTCGGTTGGTGGTATCATCATACCCAAATTGCTGGGCCAGCTTGGTGTGACAGAGGTTACTGGCTTGAACACTGAACCTACCGGCAACTTTTCCCACAACCCCGAGCCCTTGAAGCAGAATTTGAGCGAAATACGCAACCTGCTGCGTAAGGGACGTCACGACCTGGGTATTGTGGTTGACCCCGATGTTGACCGCTTGGCACTTGTATGTGAGGACGGCAGCATGTTTGGCGAGGAAAACACACTCGTGGCCTGCGCCGACTACGTATTGCGCCACACACCTGGCCCCACGGTGTCAAACCTCTCGTCAAGCCGCGGTTTGCGCGATGTAACCGAAAAGTACGGCTGCAACTACGCAGCAGCTGCTGTGGGCGAAGTAAACGTGGTAACCAAGATGAAGGAAACTGGTGCCGTAATTGGTGGTGAAGGCAATGGCGGTGTGATTTACCCCGCTGCCCACTCTGGCCGCGACGCATTGGTAGGTATCGCCCTTATCCTTACTTATCTGGCCAAGACTGGCATGCGCGCTACCGAACTCCGCAACTCTCTGCCGCAGTACTACATTGCCAAGAACCGCATCGACCTCGATCCGACTACCGACATCTTTGGCATTCTGCAGAAGGTTAAGGACCTCTACAAGAACGAGCAAGTTACCGACATCGATGGTGTGAAGATTGACTTTGCCGACAAGTGGGTACACCTGCGCAAGAGCAACACCGAGCCTATCATTCGTGTATACTCTGAGGCACACACTATGGAGGAAGCCGATGCCCTTGGCAAGCAAATCATGGACATCGTTTATAACATGACACAGAAGAAGTAATGGCATAGTTGCTCTTCAATAAATAACGCAAGTTGACGAGCTGTCGCTATAATAGCCGGCTCGTCAACTTTCTTTTTTCCAACCTCTCTTATGAAGAAGAATCTCCTGCTTTTAGCACCAATGCTGTTCCCCGCCGCTGCTGCAGCACAAGGGCACTACAACATTGTGTACATCATGACCGACGACCACACGGCGCAAATGATGAGTTGCTACGACAACCGTTTTGTCGAGACACCCAACCTCGACCGCATTGCGGCCGATGGTGTGAAGTTTGTTAACTCTTATGTGGCCAACTCGCTGTCAGGCCCCAGCCGCGCTTGTATGCTTACTGGCAAACACTCACACAAGAATGGCTTTACTAATAATGAGCACGGCGTGTTTGACGGTTCGCAGCAAACCATGCCCAAACTCATGCAAAAGGCTGGTTACCAAACCGCCATCATTGGCAAGTGGCACTTGGTGAGCACCCCCACGGGCTTTGACTACTACAACATTTTGCCGGCACAGGGTGACTACTACAACCCCAACTTTATCAACATGGACGGCACCGAAACACGCGAAAAGGGCTATGTGACCAACATCGTGACCGACAAGGCCATTGACTGGATGGAGCACAAGCGCGACAGGAGCAAGCCCTTCATACTCTTTGTGCACCACAAGGCTTGCCACCGTGCCTGGTTGCCCGAACTCAAGTATCTGCGCGAATATGAGGACAAGACATTTGCCCTGCCCGAAAACTTCTACGACGACTATGAGGGCCGCGATGCTGCCAAAACGGCTGAGATGCAGATAGGCAAGCACATGGACATTGTGTATGACACCAAGATGTACACTCCGGGTTCAAAGACATTCCTGACCGACAATTACCTCAACATGATTGGCCGTCTCGACTCAAGGTCGCGTGCCGAGTATGACTACTTCTACGATTCACTGGCCTTAGACTTTAACAGCCGTCACCTCACGGGCAAGGCTTTGGACGAGTTCAAGTACCAGCGCTACATGCGCGACTATGCCAAGGTGGTGAAGAGCCTTGACGACAACGTCGGCCGCATGCTCGACTACCTCAAGCAGTCGGGATTGCTCGACTCCACGCTCGTGGTTTACACCTCCGACCAAGGTTTCTACATGGGCGAGCACGGGTGGTTTGACAAGCGCTTTATGTATGAGGAGTCGCTCAACACGCCGTTGGTAATGCGTCTGCCAAAGGGCCTCAATGCCCGTGGCGACATCAGCGAGATGGTGCAGAACATTGACTATGCACCCACATTCCTGCAACTGGCGGGTGCCCCCGTGCCAGCCGACATTCAGGGTGTGTCGCTCCTGCCACTGTTGCAAGGCAAACACCCCAAAAACTGGCGCAAGAGCATCTACTACCACTATTATGAGTATCCGGCCGAACATGCCGTAAAGCGTCATTATGGTGTACGCAGTTCTGATGGTTACAAGCTCATTCACTTCTACAACGACATCAATAAGTGGGAACTTTATAATCTCAACACCGACCCGCACGAAATGCACAACATCTATGGCCAGCCGGGTACTGAGAAAATCACTGCCCGCTTGATGAAGGAGCTTGTCCGCCTGCAAAAGCAGTATGACGACCAGGACGCGCTCAAGTTTAATGCAAAGTGATGCGAGCATGGTAATGTGCCAATAGGGCAATGTGCTAATATGCTAATGGGCTGACGCCGTAGCGTTGCGAATAGTAACGCTACGGCGTCAGCTGTATTTGTACATTTGCATATTATTGCCAGTAAAACCGTACTCAAGCACCAAACGCTACCTCTAATGGGGGCGATGCGTCTCGCGTCGGGAAAATAAAAAGAAAAGACATACAAAACCCACTAAACAACAGCTGCACTATCCCCGACGCGAGACGCGTCGCCCCCATTACCGCATTCCCCCATCGCCACGTATAATAAACCTTAAATCTTTGCGATTTTATAGTACTATGTATTGCATAGTACCAAGTTATAGCCTATATTTGCAGCATCAAACAATTAAGGAATACTGTTTATGAATGTAGACAATGCCAAACAACAGATGCGCAAAGGCATGCTCGAGTACTGTGTATTGCTGTTGCTGAGTCGTGAGGAGAGTTATGCAAACGACATCATCGCACGTTTGAAAGAGGCCGAACTGATAGTAGTAGAAGGCACGCTCTACCCACTGCTCACCCGACTAAAAAAGGACGGACTGCTACAATACGAGTGGCGGGAGTCAACACAAGGGCCTCCACGCAAATACTACAGTCTGACCCCCGAAGGACGAAGCTTTTTGTGCGAACTCGACAATGCCTGGAACGAACTGGCACGCACGGTGTCGTTGCTCAAGAATATGACGCCACAGTTGCCGCTCAAGGCGTAGCACTTTATCATTAAACAAACAAATCAGAAACCCGCATTATGAAAAAGAATATTACCATCAACATGTTTGGCGTGCTGTATGCCATCGACGACGATGCTTGCCAGCTGCTCGAACAATACATTGACAACATGCACCGCTACTTCGACAAACGCGAGGGTGGGGCTGAGATAGCCGACGACATTGAGCATCGTGTGGCCGAATTGCTGAGCGAACTTAAAGACCAAGGTGTGGAGGCCGTCAGCATTGAGCACGTGCAGCAAATAATAAAGCGCATTGGCAACCCCGAACAAATGGACGAAACGGCCGATGATGCCGAAGCTGCCAGCCATGACGGTGAAGCTTCCGAAAGTCAGACACAGACCAGTGCCGAAGGCACGTCGGCCGGCCAGGAAAAGAACGGTATGGGTGCCCGCAAACTTTACCGCGACCCGCAGGACAAAATGCTGGGTGGCGTCATGTCGGGCTTGTGCCGCTATTTTGGCTGCGACGACCCCCTGCCGTGGCGTATACTCATGGTGCTGCTGGCATTGGTCAGCTTTTCAACCATCGGCATAATTTACCTTGTGGCGTGGGCACTCATACCGGCAGCCAACACCCCCGAAGATCGCTTGCGCATGCAGGGCAAACCCGTCAATGCACAAAGCATCAGCGAGGAGGTTATGCGCGAAGCCAACCGGGCGGCCAACTATGTGCAGTCGCCAGAGTTTCGCAGTGCCGCACGCAGTTTTTGGGGCACATTGCTAACCATCTTTGTGTTCTGTGTCAAACTGTTAGTACTGCTGATTATTGGCACTTTAATCGCATCGGTTTTGGCGTGTGCCGTATTCCTTGCCATAGCCTATGGCGAGAGCAGTCACATTGGCAATGCCATGAACGACAGTCTGGGGTGGCTCATAGCCCACGATGCCATGATAGGTGTGCTGGGCTGGTTGGGTGTAATATCGTCACTGGTGTTCTTAGGTACACTTTTCTATTTGTTGGTGCGCTCGTTGTTCAAGTCGTCAAGCACCCGTCCGCTGTCGGCCGCTACAAGATGGGCTTTGGCTCTTGTGTGCCTTGTCACGCTCATTTCGTCAATAGCCTTTGGCAGCCTGTTTGCTTACAAAGTAAAATGGGTGAAGGAGACGAACCCCAACATCTACAATTTGTCAACCATACCACGTTCGGTCAACCTGTTGGCACGCGATGGGTGGAAACTGAACACGGCTGTCAACATTAATGCCGGCGACAGATGTGTGTCTACTACCGACGACTTTGGCAGCAGTGTAGAATTGCCGTACTACAAGTTTGAAAAGGAAATAGACACTAAGCCTATGTCGCTTGACATGGAGCGTAGTGAAACCTTGTCCGCCGGTCGTTACCACATCGAGGCCATTACGGCTGCCGATGGTCCTGGCATCAACCTGTTCTATACCGAGCGCGGCCGGCGCATCGTCACGCCAGTTTTGCCGCGTCTGAGCTCGGGCTTTGGCAACATGAGCACCATGCCTTACGACAGTGTGGCAAGACTCGGACTCTTCACCGACAGCGTAACGCCCTTGCAATGGCATACCATGCAGGCTGATGATGCCGGTGAGTGGAGCTTGCAGCGTACCCCGTCGTTTGACCATGCTGGTGGCAAGCTGACCTATGGCTTTGCTGGCACACTGCCTGTGGGTGCCGACAAAATAAAGGTGTTGCGCATACGTGTGGTGCCTGAAGCGTATGGGGCAAAATAAGATTGACTTTTTGTTTATCAGTTGATATATAACCATTATGTGGGTGCAGTGCTTTGCGATAAAGCGCTGCACTTTTTTTGGCTACAAGGTGATGGAACCAGGGGAAATAGGAACTTGGTTTGCCTTAGGAAGGTGATGACGGTAGGGTGGTGTAAGTGGCAGTTGGCTTATCCCCCCCAGATTATTTGTTTTTGCAAAATTGTCTGCACTCTGCACTTTTTGTCTGCACTCGGTTGATTTTCAATGCGTTACGCAGTGTATGTAGGTGCAATGTACCTACACTTTTGTCTGCACTACCTACACTTTTGTCTGCACTGCCTGCACTTTTGTCTACACTACCTACACTTTTGTCTGCACTGCCTGCACTTTTGTCTGCACTGCCTGCACTACTTGCACTTCGTCTGCATTGTCTTACATATACAAGCATATTATATGTTGTGCCGGCAAGGAATGCGGGTATAGAGAGGGCGTAAAATTTGTTGGAGCAACTGAAAATCTGCTCTCCCTATGTCCGGCAAACGCGTCCCCTATGCTGTTAGGTCATGTGGATACGGTGTGCAGGTAGTGTAGGTAGTGCAGGCAAAAGTGTAGGTAGTGCAGGCAAAAGTGCAGGTAGTGTAGGCAAAAGTGTAGGTAGTGTAGGCAAAAGTGTAGGTAGTGTAGACAAAAGTGTAGGTATATCACCTCTACATACACTGCGTAACGCATTGAAAATCAACTGAGTGCAGACAAAAAGTGCAGAGTGTAGACAAATTGCACAAAAAGTGCTGTGAGGGGGTGTGAGCCATGCTTGTTGCACTTGCAGATGTGCAAATATTGCTGTCCAGTAAAACGTAAGCATTCTAACGTACTCAAGCCCCAAACGCAAGCACTAATGGGGGCGACGCGTCCCGCGTCGGGCATTAAGGCAAAGGCTCATACACCAAATAAAGGCTCCCAGACAGTGCTAATTACATGTCTGTCTGTGAATCTTTGCCTTAATGCCCGACGCGGGACGCGTCGCCCCCATTAGAGCTTGCGTTTGGTGATAGCGTTTGGGGCTTGAGTACGGTTTTACAGACAGCAATAATGTGCAGATGTGTAAATATAGCAAACGCCGTAACGTTTACTATTTGTAACGCTACGGCGTCAGCCCATTAGCATATTAGCTCATTGTCACATTAGCATGTTAGCTCATTGTCATATTAGCACATTAACGTGCATCGCTCGTTATGGCACAACCACCTTGGTGTCGTTCACCACATACACGCCCTTGGGCAGGGCGATGGTGCGGGTGCCCTTAACCTTGCTGCTGAATAGTATGCGGCCATTGGCATCGACCACTGTCACCTTGGCAGCTTTGGCTGCGTTGAATGTCAGTGTGCCGGCCGCTGTGCTAAAAGTCAGCGCACGGTTATTGGCAGCATCTTTAACGGCAGTAGTTGTAGAACTTGCAAACTGGCCGTCGATGCTTATGTCGCCATCAACATAGCGTGCATCGAGCGTGTAGGTGCCATCGGCAGCAAAGTCGGCCGCACGCACTACCAGTTTGTCATACTGCTTGTTGCCATAGGCATTGTACTGGTCGCCTTCGAGGTTGTAGCCGTGGCTGATAACGAGTGAGTCGATTACAAAGCCGGGGGCAGGAGTAGCCTTGAGCTTTACCGACTTGCCAAAGGCCGTTTTGTAGTTGACAAGTTCGGTGCCATCGCTCAATGTGATGTAACCGTTGCGGCTGCCAGCCGACAAGTTTACTTGGTCGGCATGAACGTTGAGGCGCACGTCGACAATGTAACCACCATTCTGCTGAATGCTGTTGGTGCTGGTCATTCGGCCTGCGGGGTCGATGTTGCCCCAGTCCACCTTGTAGCGCATGCGGTAGAAACCAGGTGTCATGCCGGCTGGCAATGTAAATGCCGGTGTTGACAAGTTGTTGCGATCATTACCGCTAACGGCAGTGCCATCGTACTTGTAGCCACTTTTGTCTTCAACTGTTTCGTAGTAATAGTAGCTCATCAAGTCCGCCCCTTCGGTAACCTTGTGCGTATTGTTGTCAAATGTGGCTTCGAATTTGCCGTTGTTGTTTTGGTCAACGTACACGTAGCCATTCATCCAGCCACCATTTTTATAGTCAATAGAGGGTGTGAGCGTTTCGCCCGCTTTGGCATTGAACACCTTTTCGGTAAAGTCGCGATAGATGAGTTGCGGCGATACGGAACCCACTTCGATAGTTTGGTTGCCGGCAGAGGGGCTGTTCAGCTTGACGCTGGCAATGTAGCGTTCAGGTTTGCCCGAGGTTGCGCTTTCTTCAAAGTTGAGGCCGTAGATGGCTCCAGGCGTGAAACGTGGGTCGGGTGAGTCGTTTACCTCAATATCGTCGATGTATGCAGCAAAATCGCTGGTAAGCTCCTGTGGCGACGAGGCGTCGGGCACAACCACAAGGCTGTGTACCTGCACGCCATTGCAGCCCTTGATGGGGAACACGGCATCGAACCATTGGTTGGCAACCGACACAGAGGTGGAGTATGCCCAAGCCTGCTCCACATCGTTGCTTTGGCCTGCGCGGTCGGGGCGCTTGCCAAGTGCCACCAGCATGACACGGCCTTTGACGGGCTTGTATATTTTGACGTGCACATACTTGTAGTCGGGTGTAATGTTGAAAGGCGTGTTAAGGTCGATGCGCGCACCAAAGGTGTTGCTGCCGAAGCGTGAACGCTGTACGCCCAGAATTTTTTTAGAGTCGTTTACTACTTCGCCTAATTCGTTGGTGGGAGAGATGAAGTTGTCTACCACAGCACAGTTGCCCTTGAGGGTGCCAAGGCGGAAGGGAGACTCCTCCCAGGTGTCGTAAACGCCCACACTCTTGTAGCCCGAAGCGTCCTCAAAGTCTACTTTTACGGTCTGTGCCATTGCTGCGAGGGGCAGGCCCAGGGCAGCAAGCGCTATTATATGCTTTTTCATTGAATAATCTATGTATGTCAGATGAACTCCTCAAAGCGCACATGCAAAAGGTGTGCGTTTGGTAGTCCACTTGTTAAACCATGCTTTGTTTTATCGCAGTTCAATGTTCTCAATAGTAGGACAAGCGCGGCTGTCGAGAATGTTGACGCGCAGGTACTTAACCTTTTGCGGGTTAGCCTCGTAGCTGTTTGAGGTGCTGCCGTTGAGCGGAATGATGCGCTTGTAACCAATGGTAGTGGTGGCAATGTTGCCGCCGCGCTTGGTCCATTTAGTGCCATCGTTGCTGGTTTCGATGCTGAATGCCTTGACGCGCTGGCCGAGCTGTATATGCTCTTGAAGCACTACATAGCGAATGGGTTTGGCCTCGTCCCATGCAAAGGTGATAGTGCCCTTGTTCACACCATCGTTGGTGGCCCAATAGGTGGCAGAGTCGCCGTTGCACACGTTTTCGGCCTCGAAGTTGCGACCAGTGCCTGCGCTGCGGGTTTCGTTGGCAGTGACGGTGGCCTCTTTGGCATAGTTGGTGCCTTGCAGACGTTCGGTGAGCATTTTGCCCATTTCCTTTAAGCGTTCGACAGTGGCAGCGGGCAGTGAGCCCGATTTGTCGGGCGGGCAGTTAAGAATGAGTGTGGCGTTGCGGCCCACGGTTTCGAGATACATTTGGAACAGACGCTCGGCGCTGAGCTGGTCCTCGCCTGAGTGCCAGAACCAGCCACCGGTGGTCATTTTGGCATCGCTTTCGCCCGGTTGCCAGTACCAGCCGTCCATGTTGCCGTACATACCGTTCTTTTCGGGTGCATAGAGGTACTCCTCGGGGCTCCAGTTGGTCTCGCCGGCCCAGCCCTCTTCGTTGCCAATCCAACGGCTCTCGCCGCCTACACCCCAAAGCACGCAGTCGGGGCATACCTTGTGCACGGTGTCGCGCAGGTTAGGCACATCGTAGTAGGTGGAGCGGTCGATGTTGCGTTTGCCGCCCTTGCCGCCATAGTAGCCATCGCCGCCATTGGCGCCGTCAAACCACATCTCGAACTGGTCGGTGCCGTATGCTGCCAATTCGGCACACTGGCGAAGGAACACGTCCTTTACGTATGTGTCGTCGCCATAATGCTCGTTGTTGCGGTCCCACGGCGATACGTAGAAGCCGTACTTCATGCCCAACTTTTTGGCGGCAGCCGCAAAGTCGCGCGGAATGTTAGTGGCCTTGGCGTAGGCGTTGTTCGACGAGGTCACGTTGTGTGTGGTGGTGGCAGTGGGCCACAGGCAGAAGCCATCGTGGTGCTTGACCACGGCTATGCCGCCCTTCATGCCGGCAGCCTTTACCGCGGTGAGCCATTGCTCGGGGTTGGGGGCTGCCGTGGGGGCAAATTTGTTTTCATCTTCATTGCCATATCCCCACTCATTGCCGGTGTAGGTGTTCATGCCGTAATGAAAGAACGCATAAAACTCGGTGCGCTGCCACTTAAGCTGACGAGGGGCAGGCACGGGGTGTACGGGGGCGGGCTCGTTTTCGGCATTCACCACGCTCTCGTTGACCAACTGCAACTGGGCGTTGGCGGTGAGCGGAGCTGTCAGTGCCAGGCACAGAGCCGAGGCCCAAAGGTAGATTTGCTTCATAATTTGTATGTGTTAGATGATGTTTCTCATTTCGTGCGCTAATATACGCATTATATTCCGTATCGTAAACTTATGGCTTGCTTGGAGGGGCATGTTTTTAGCTTTTTTGTGCATTTTCGTGCGCTTTGTAGTTATCCAGCTCCTTGCGGCTGCGGCTGGCCGTTACCAAATAGACACCGCCAAAAATCAGCACCACTGCCACGCCTTTTATCCAGTTAAAGGAGTCCATGCCCCAAAGCACGGCCACAATGCAGGCCACGAGCGGCTGTACATAATTGTACATGCCGGCCACTGTGGGACGCAGTAATTTTTGACCTACAACAATGAGCATGTAGCTAAGGAAGGTGGCGCCTATCACAATAAAGGCCAGTGCGCCAATGTGGCTTGGCTGCAAGGCTGCCCAGTTGGTGCGCATGAGGTCGCCGGCCGAGAAGGGCAGGGTGCATATAAAGGCGTAGGTAAACATCCACTTCATGATGGTGGTGAGCGAATATTTGTTTACGAAGTTCTTGTAGAGTACAATGTATAGTGCGTAGCAAAGCTGTGCGCTCAGCACCAGCAGGTCGCCCCAGATGGCATAATTGCCGCCTGTTGTGGCAGTGGCCTTAACTTGGTTGCCGCTGCCCATGATGAGCAGCAGTGCACCAGCGGCGCCAGCGGCTATGCCGAGCACTTTTTTGCCAGTGATGGGTTCCTTCAGTATGAAGGCAGCCAGCACCATGGCCCATAATGGCATGCTGGTGGTGATGATTGAGGCATCGCCGGGGGTGGTGAGGCTTACACCGAATATAAAGCACCCTTGGTTGAGCACAATGCCCAGGAGGGCTGCGCCAAACAGGCGTGCCAGGTCGCCATGTGGCACGTGTTCGGGTTTTTGAAAGAACGATGCTATCCAAAACAGTACCATGGCGCCGGCTATGCGCATATCTGTCACCACGAGGGGGGTGACGACACCGGCCGCCATGACAAATTTTGAGAGCGGGGACATCAATCCCCATAGTGTGTTGGCACCTAACATTGAAAGGTGCCCTTTGATTGATGAATTCATGTGTTTGTTTTTGTGTTAGTGCGTGGGGGGAGAGGAGGCTGTACTATTTATAGTGGAAGGTATGGGGTTATACTAACTTACCTGTTAACCCGTCACCCCGTCAACAGCGTTTGTATACAATGCCGGCCCCACACTTTAATCTGCTCCCCTGATTATTAAGAGAGAAGATTAAGGTGAGGGGCCGGCCTTGTTGGGGTGACGCGGTGTCACTTGCCTCCTTTTTATCGAATGATAGTAGCCTCGCGGTCGGGTCCTACAGACACAATTTTGATGGGTGTGCCCGTGGCCTTTTCAATATAGGCAATGTAGCTTGCAAAGGCTGCGGGGAAATCCTTCTCGGCACGTACGGCGGTGAGGTCGGTTTTCCAACCGGGCAACTCCTCGTATACGGGCTGCCAACCCTCGGTGTCGTAAGGCATTTCGGTAACAGTTTCGCCGTCCTTGGTGTAGGCTGTACATACCTTGATGGTGTCGAAACCATCGAGCACGTCGCCCTTCATCATAACGAGGTCTGTTACGCCATTTATCATGATGGCATATTTCAGTGCTACAAGGTCAAGCCAACCGCAACGGCGGTTACGTCCTGTTACAGCACCATATTCGTTGCCAATATGGCGAATGGTGTCGCCAGTTTCGTCAAACAGCTCGACGGGGAAGGGGCCACCACCCACACGGGTGCTGTATGCCTTGAAAATGCCGAACACATGGCCAATGCTGTTGGGGGCAATGCCCAATCCTGTGCAGACACCACCACTTGTGGTAGATGATGATGACACATAGGGGTAGGTGCCATGGTCGATGTCGAGCAATGAACCTTGTGCGCCCTCGGCCAGCACATTTTTGCCTTCGGCCAAAGCGTGGTTGAGCTCATATTCGGTGTCGGTCAAGTTGAACTTGCGCATGTATTCGATGCCCTGCATCCACTTTTGCTCCTCCTCGGTAATGTCGTAGTCGGTGTAGTGCAGGTCGCGCAGAATTTGCTCGTGGCGTGCTTTGAGCGCCTTGTATTTCTCGTCGAAGTTGTGCAAGATATCACCTACGCGCAAACCTACGCGGGCAGCTTTGTCGCTGTAAGTAGGGCCAATGCCCTTACCAGTAGTGCCAACCTTGTTCTTACCCTTTGCTGCCTCGTAGGCACGATCGAGCACACGGTGGGTAGGCAGAATGAGGTGGGCGCGGCGGCTGATGTGCAAACGCTTGGTCAATTCATAGCCGGCAGCTTCGAGTTCGTGGGCCTCGGTCATAAAGAGGTCGGGGGCTATCACGCAGCCGTTGCCAATGATATTGATTTTGCCCTCGTCGAAAATGCCTGAGGGAATAGAGCGAAGTACGAATTTCTTGCCGTCGAATATAATGGTATGTCCAGCGTTGGGGCCACCTGCAAAGCGGGCCACAACATCGTAGCGCGGTGTGAAGTAGTCTACAACCTTACCTTTACCTTCGTCTCCGAACACGATACCCAGCAGGGCATCAACTTTTCCTTTTGTCATATTTGTTATAGGTGATGATTAGCAATTTTAAGCAACACTATAGAGGCGTAACAACATCAATTGTCGCGCCTCCCGTCCTTTTGTTTGCCAAAGTTAGTGCAAGGCGAGCGAAATACAAAGCGAAAGTGCAAAAACTTTCGCTTTTTATTTCCGAGCCGCCGCCTGACTTGCGCGTGAGCGAAAGTGCAAGGCGAGCGAAATACAAAGAAAATGCCCAAAAACTTTCGCTTTTTATTTCTAAGCCGCCGAGCCGCCGCCTGACTTGCGCGTGAGTGAAAGTGCAAAGCGAGCGAAATACGAGTTAAAGCGAAGGGCGAAAGTACAAGGTGAGCGCGACTTTTTTTCTCCACTTAACCATGAACTTCAACCACTTATGCTTTGTTTGTTACCACTTGTGCACTGTGCTGAATATGGGCAAGTGTTTAGAATGCTTATTCTTTGTATTTTTGCAATAAATATGACTATAAAACCACAAAATCATGAAACATCTTTTATTGCTATTAACAGCTCTTGTGTGCTTTCTCACAGCATCGGCGCGTCGTGACCCTCGATATCATTATGAGGGTGCTAATAGCGGAACTTACGGCCTTTCTAATAAAAGAATACAGTGTTCTAATTGCGGTGAATTCTATTCGGCTGGTTCGCAACACATGTGCTTAAAACATGATGCGGGAGGTAGTGGTTCCTCATCATCGTACCCCACAGATGGTAGCGATGTGTCGGACGGGGAGGCTGATGCTCTTCTTGCAGCAAATCCTGATTTGCTCATTAACCAAACTGGTATTCGCAATCCCGCTCCTAATGAAGAAGAGGCTGAGAGTGCTTCTGACGATGATGATGACAATACTGACGCCTGGATAGGTGGTGCAATTGTTGTTGTAGGCATTATAATATGGCTAAAATCGAAATCTTGACGATTTTTGGCGCTTTTACCATCATATAGTTGTCCCTCTTAAAAAAGCATCTCGGCGAGATACTGCTTTTTCAAGAGGGACAATTGTATTTATTACGTTCAAATATTAAACATTGCTTTCGTTGTGTCCATAAGCGTTTGTGCTACATTGTCGACTGGCAGTTCGTACACCTCGGCCAATTTATCGATGACCAATGGCACAAACGCCGGTTCGTTGCGCTGCCCGCGGTGCGGTGTGGGGGCCAAGTACGGCGCATCTGTTTCAACTACAATGCGGTTGAGCGGCACGCTGCTGCGCAATACGGCGGGCAACTTCGACTTTTTGAAAGTCAGCACACCGCCTATGCCAAGTACAAATCCCGGAAACGTGTCGAGCAGTTCACGCGCCTCTTCGGCTGTGCCGCCAAAGCAGTGGAACACACCCGTCAGTTCGTCCTTCATAGGTAGCAGCGTGTCCACCAAGTCGCGGTGTGCCGCCCGGCTGTGCACCATGAGCGGCAGATGATAGCGCATAGCCCATTGTGCCTGGTGCTTGAACACCGCTATCTGTTCGTTGCGGCGGGAGTCGTCCCAATAAAGGTCGATGCCCACCTCGCCCACTGCCACATAGGGATTGTTGGGCGCGGCAAGCAGTTGTTCCATGCGGTCGAGCAACGGCCAGGGGTCCGACGGCAGTTCGGTGGGGTGCAGTCCCATCATGGGGAAGCATACACCAGGATAGTTTTGGCATATTTGCAACATGGGGCCAATGCTTGCCTCGTCAATGTTGGGCAGTAGCAGCATTCGGGCACCAGCTTGCAGGGCGCGCTCCATAACCATCAATCTGTCGTCGTCAAACTCCTCAGTATATATATGTGTATGCGTGTCGATAAATTGCATGTGCCAGAGTGTGTAGGTGTTGACATTACTTGTTGCGTCCTAACAGCGATGTGGCATAGTTCCACAACACGCTCCATTGCGACTCGGACAATGAAAGTTTGTGCAATTCGCTGTGCGCCTCGTCGTAAAAGCGGTTGATGGCGGCGCGTGTCAGGGCCGGAATGTCGAGTGCATTATAAATGTCTGTCACGGCCTTAATCTTAGCCTCAGCCTCCATGCTGTTGTTGCCAATGAGCGTGAGCAGTTGCGCCTTTGTAGCCTCGTCGGCACGCTGGTAGGCGTTGATGAGCAGATACGTCTTTTTGCCGCAAAGAATGTCGCCGCCAATTTTTTTGCCAAACACGGCAGGGTCGCCATATACATCGAGATAATCGTCCTGTAGTTGGAAAGCCAATCCCACGCGTTCGGCAAAACGGTAGAGCACCTCGGCGTCGGTTTCGGGGGCGCCAGCCAACAGGGCGCCCATCTTTGTGGCACAGGCCAGCAGTACAGATGTTTTAAGGCGAATCATTTCAATGTACTCGTCTTCGGTCACATCGGTGCGTGTCTCAAAGTTTACATCATACTGTTGTCCCTCGCAAATCTCTTGTGCCGTGCGTGCAAAGAGGTCGAGCGCTTCGGCCTGATGCTGGCACTGGCATTGCATGATGTGGCGGAAGGCCATGATGAGCATGGTGTCGCCCGAGAGCACAGCCGTGTTGTCGTTCCACTTTTTGTGTACGGTGGGTTTGCCGCGTCGCATGTCGGCATGGTCCATCAAGTCGTCGTGCAGCAGGGTGTGGTTGTGGTAAGTTTCGATGCCCACAGCCGCGGGTGTGGCATGGTTGATGTCGTCCTTGTACAAGCCATAAGTCATGAGCAGCAGGGTGGGGCGCAGACGCTTGCCTCCCATCGAGAGCACATATTCGATAGGTTCGTACAGTCCCTCGGGCTTTTGGGGGTAAGGTACCGCCGCCAGCGCCTGTTCGATGTAGGGCACCCATGACGTATGTTTGGCAAACTGGGCCATCAGCCATTGTTGCTGCTCGGCAATGGTCATGTCAGAGTTGTCAAGCAGCACTGCGTCGTCGGCCTGTCGCAGGGGGGCCACCTCGCGGTGTGAATCGATGTAGTCGCGCTCCTGCACATTTTTCAGTATATCGTCATAGTCCACCTCTTGCCCCTTAGTCTTGAGCTCGTCGTAGCGGCGTTGTGCACGCACCTCGGCCGATGCGGTGACAAATATTTTGAGCTCGGCGTCAGGAAACACCACCGTGCCAATGTCGCGGCCGTCCATCACAATGCCTTTGTCGCGCCCCATGCGTTGCTGTTGGGCAGTCATGGCCGCACGCACAAAAGGCAGTGCCGCCACCGGACTGACGTGCGAGCTCACCTCAAGTCCGCGAATTTCGTTTTCCACACATTCGCCGTTAAGGTGAACCAGGGGGAGTTTGCTCTGCTCGTCAAGCTTAAAGCTCACCTCGACCTGTGGCATGAGTTGTTCGAGTTCGGTAGCTTTCACAGTGCCGTCGGCATTAAACAATCCCTGACGGAGTGCAAACAATGTGACTGCGCGGTACATGGCGCCGGTATCAACATATATGTAGCCCACCTCGCGGGCGAGCGCTTTAGCCATAGTGCTTTTGCCACATGACGAGTGACCGTCGATGGCTATGACAATCTTTTTCATACGAAAATTAATAGTGCCGTTTTGCAATACCACGGCATAAGTTTTATATATTTATTCGTTTGTTCGGAGATTAAGACACAAGGAGATAGAACACCCTATATTAGGCAAGTATCTGGTTGCAACTCGGGCAATTTGATGTGTTATACTGATGAGTAGAACTTTGAGTTATCATACACGTACTCTTTCGTCGCAGACTTTGCCAAATCTTCTATCCTTTATAGAATCCGTTAGGACTCATCTTTGCCCAACGGATATACATATCCTTGTAATTGTCTTTGATAAACTCTCGAATGATACGTATGTCTCTGTCTGTAAGTATACCTCGTGCCATTACCTCTGTGTCACCATTGCCTTTTACAAAGAGCTTCGCAGAGCCGGCCTCTGTGAGTTTTTTGTCGCTGGCATGCACGTGCATGGCTTCAATGATGCAGTGTGACGTGTAATACAAGTAATAACCCGAAACCTTGAAATCGAAATATTTAGGCATACGACTCCTCCATATACTTTTTGTTCTTCTCCCAATATCCTTCCACAATGCTCAATTCCACATCGTCCATGGTAGTTTCCAATACCTCACCTTGTGCAGACATAAGTATTGCATGGTGGGGTTCTTTAAGGTCTAACACTCGTATATTGGAATTTTCTGCTTTGGAAAACGCATAACCACAAACAATCATGTCAGCAGCAGAGCTTACTTTCAATAACTCGTCATTGTTCATAGTTCCCGATTTTTACAGTTTGAATATTCTTTAAGAATGTCTTTGGATTGATATAGAGGTTCTGAAGTATAGGCACTAAATCAATGTATTCTTCAGTTATTCCCATACCGTCATAGTCTGCCATAACAACAATATAACCATTGTCCCACGACTTTACTTCAACATACTTTTTCAGTATGCTTGGAGTTCGGAAACGAATGTTGTAGCCGGCATATCTGAATGAGGTCATATTGCCTTGATTCGACAATATAGCCTGAGTAGTTGCTTCTTGCGTATTCATAAGTTCACATTCTGTTCAACTTTCGGGGTTAGACGGTGCACACACATTCTGCATTAGAAGGCGTACCCCACGTTGGCCATAATAGAGTTGCTGGCCTGGTGATATTTGGCGTACGACACGCCAAACTTGAAATGCTTGACATTAACGCCGGCACCAGCCGACAAGCCTGCCAAATGTGACGAACCAGAAGCCTTGAGTTCGTAGGCACGGCGGAAGTTGTAGCCGACCGACAGATACAAGTAGTCGGTGGGCAGAATATCAAGGCCCAACACAAAGTGGTTGAGAGCCTTTTTGCCAAATCCCACTTTGTCGCTTTTGTCCTTATCCTTGTTTTCGGGCAACACGTAGTAGCTCGACTTCCAGCGTGTTACGTCGGTCATGGTAACATGAAAGCGCACTGGCAGGTGTGCCATGCCCTTGCTAAAACCTAATGCCAGGGTGAAGGGCAAATGCGTGCGTTGCCCGTCATGGTACGCCTTCAGTTGTGTGCCAATGTTTTGCAGCGAAGCCGACACCGACAGGTCATTTTCATCGTCATAATAGTTTACGCCCACATCAACGGCTGCTGCCAGGGCAGTGTAGTCGGCCAGGTTCGACACCATCATTTTCAGGTTGGCGCCACCCGTCCATCGGTCAGACAGCAAATAGCTGTAGCCTGCCCCTATTACAATGTCCTTGGCGCTGAATTGCCTCAAGGTGTTCCCTGCCTCGTCGGTCTCGTCCATTTTGCCGTAATTCATGTATTGCGCACCGACAGCCATGGTGTGGCGTTCGCCAAAAGCCTTGACAAAGTGTGCTCCCATCCACGTGCTGCCCGCGGCATAGGTCATGAAATCAAGGCCGGCCGACAAGTCGCTTACGTTGGCATAAAGTGCCGGGTTATACCAGCCGGCAGTTGGTTCGTCCTCAATGAGCGTCACGTTTTGCCCGCCCAGGGCGGCTGCGTGCGACGACGCGGGAAGCCTCAATGTGTTGAACGCTGAGGCATACTCCTGTGCTAATGCCGTTGCAGGTAGTACGGCCAGTAACAGGCTGAATATTTTGATGTTCATTGTGAGCATTTCTGTTTCAGTGCCAAAATTACAAATAAAACTCGGTGCGGAGGGGCCTGTAACTTAAAAACTTGTATTATCTTGCTGCTTCTCCTAATAAGATAGGCTGCACCTCGGCAGAAAGTTCAAGCAAGCTTGACTTTCTTCACTC
>OFMS01001044.1_pt1 | contig 22199 bp, 10 predicted proteins | sample 1541871 | NCBI WGS metagenome assembly OFMS01 (sample SAMN04209251, study PRJEB22552) | human gut metagenome | biome: gut; material: feces | host: Homo sapiens | place: USA: Oklahoma
GACGGATGCACAATTTGTTTATTATTTGCGCTCGTTGAAGAGTACGTATCAGTTCTTTGTCACGCCGAACGAGTATATGAAAGACTATGTGGACCCCGTGGCGAAATCATACGCCTCGGAAAACTATCGGTGTAACTTGGAGTTCCAGTTGACACCGCAGAATACGGTGGCTGCCGTGCCGACCCGTACGTCCGACGGGACGGTGATTACGGACAATAACTTCCCGTTGGGGTATAACGGGACGGTCAGCAATTCCTCCATCTTGAAGAACCGTTTGGAAGACATCCTGAACTGCCAGACTTTGGTCACGGAAAGCAATGAAGCCTTCGAAGCGGCTCGTGCGGGCGGACAGGAGTACTTTATCACTAAAGGATATGCGCCGGTTCGTATTACGCAGGACAACAAAATCAGTGGGGCCGGAAATGAACGGCCGCTCACAGTGAGTAAGATATATAATAAGGAAAACGGAAATACTTACCTGATAGACGGTATCTTGCAAAACACGACGACTTCCATTTATGATGTATTGTCGTCCAAGGATGATTTCCGGGAGTTTTATGACATGTGTGCTTTGCTGGGCATCTTCGTCAACAATCCGACGTCTTCTACCGTGGCACCGGGACGTAAGGTGAAGTTCCTCAACCAGTATCATTATACGGTGTATGTACCGACGAATGAGGCGATACGCGAAGCTCAGGCGAAAGGATGGATTCCCACGGTGGGGCAGATAGAGAACGAGGGGGACCAAAGCGTGAGGGATTCTCTGGAAAACGTAATGGAGCGTTTTGTCCGTTATCATTTCCAGGATAATTCCGTGTTTATAAAAGGTGAGAAGGTGGAAAACAAAGCTTATCTGACCTCTACGATCAACGAAGCAAGCAATAAATTCTATCCGGTGTATGTGACGAACAAGGACGGGAATATCACTTTGGTTGATGAGGCTGACTATGGCACGGGAAGGGTTTCGGCCCGTGTGGTCAAAACGGAAGGAGTGTATAACCTGATGACTCGCGACATGACGTTGAACAGCGGCGATAAGGAAAAGGCCACGACGATAGAGGCTTATACCTACGCCGTGATACATCAGATAGACGATGTGTTGTGGTTTGAACAGCCCAAAGGAGAGAATGCAAAAGACCAAAAATGACCTTAAAAAAAGAGAACGATGAAGAGATATTTGTTATTAATGGCTTTTCTATGCGCGGTATGGCGTGCCGGGGCGCAGGTCATGGTGAGCGGGCGTGTCGTGGATGCGAACGACGGGCTTGAACTGATGGGATGTACCGTGGCGGAGAAGGATGCGACCAATCGTGTGGTCGGCGGTATGACGACGGACATGAACGGTAACTTTGCCTTTAAGGTGAAGAACGTGAACAACAAACTGGTATTTACCTTTATGGGATATAAAACGCAAGAGTTCCCTATCGGTTCCCAACGTAAGTTCAATGTCAAGATGGAAGACAACACGATGAAAGTGAGTGAAGTCGTGGTCAAAGCGCAGAAGAGAGGGCCGGACGGGGCTTTCAATATTCCGCAACGGGAGGTGAGTATGGCCATGACTACTTTCAAGATGGATGCCATGGAAGGAGTGTCTGTAGCCGGTGCCGACGATGCTTTGCAAGGACGTGTGGCCGGTTTGGACATCGTGGTAGGCGGAAGTCCCGGTTCGGGCAGTCAGATGCGTATCCGTGGAACGACATCTATCACGGGTAACTCACAACCTTTGGTGGTGGTGAACGGCGTGCCTTATAGCGGTGAGATTGATGAAAGTTTCGATTTCGGTACGGCTAATGAGGAAGAGTATGCAGACTTGTTGAGCGTCAATGTGGAGGATATCGAGGAGATTACCGTATTGAAAGATGCCGCCTCCACCGCCATGTGGGGTTCTAAGGGAGCCAACGGCGTATTGTTGATCAAGACGAAACGGGGTACGAGGGGGAAGACACGTGTGTCTTATACCTATAAACTTTCCGGTTCCACCCAACCCAAAGGGATGAAACTGCTGTCGGGAGGGGATTATACGATGATGATGAAGCAGGCGTATTTTAACCGAACTTTGAGCGGACGTGACGAGACTTACGAACAATATGATTATGACGAGTTGCGCTACGAACCGGACAACCAGAATTACAATAATAATACAGATTGGGTGGACGAAGTGACGCGACACGGATGGACAAACGACCACTATCTGACCGTGTCGGGTGGCGGTGAACGGGCTGCATTCCGTATTTCCGGTGGTTACTATGACCAAAAGGGTACGGTCATGGGGCAGCGGTATCAACGTTTTTCTACCCGTTCGCAACTGGATTATTATGTGTCCGACCGTATGGTGTTCGGTTCGGAATTCCAATTTACTTATTCGGACAATGACCGGAATTATGAGAATTTGTTAGACATAGCCTACAAGAAGATGCCGAACATGGCCGTGTATGAGGAAAATGCGGACGGGAGCAGTACGGGGCGTTTTTATAATATGGATGCCGAGTCGGGCTTCAACAAAGAGCAGCGGGAATTGAAGAATCCCGTGGCGTTGGGCAAGTTGGCCAAGAACAACCTGAAAGGGTACCGTATTATGCCCAAGTTGTCGTTGCAATACGACTTTTTCAATCCGGAGGAGCATTACCTGCGTTATCTTGGTTGGGTGGCCATCGACTTGAACAATGAACGGGAAGAGAAGTTCCTACCGGCGGAATGTGTGTACAATGCGGCGGACAACTATGGTTCGGCCAATGTGGCGGAGACGAAAACGTCCGGCAAGCTGACGGTAGCCACGGAACACGGACTTACATGGCAGAGCCGTTTCCTGAATGACGACCATAACTTGCAGGCGCAGGCTCTGATGCAGTTGACTACGACCACGAGCCATTCCCAATATGTGAAGATGCAGGGATTGCCGAGTTCTGCCATTAACGATGCCACGGCTACGGGATACATATCCGGCACGGAAAACGGGAACAGTAATGACAAGACTTTAGGTTGGATGGGACGTGTGCACTACAGTTTCAAGGGGCGTTATATCTTTGATGCCAATCTTCGTGTGGACGGTTCCACACAGTTCGGTCCTTCCAACCGTTACGGATTTTTCCCGGGAGTGGGTGGCAAATGGATTATCTCGGACGAACCGTGGTTGCAGAAGTACACGGGAAAAGTGCTGACCTTGTTGGCTTTCCGTCCGAGTTGGGGTATCGCCGGTCGGCAACCCGGACAGAATTACCTTCAGTATAGTGTATTGACGACGAATTCTACAGGCTATATGGACATGAGTGCCGTTTATCCCACACGTATCCGTCTGGACGGGTTGAAATGGGAGAAGGTGACTTCGTTGAACTTGGGTTTCGACATGGAACTTTGGAACGGAAAGGTGTCTGTCATTTACGACTGGTACAAAAAGCGTACAGACGATCTTTTGTTTAAAGACATCGACATTCCGTCTTCTTCCGGCTTTGCTACATTGACTTACAAAAACGTGGGGCGAATGGATAATGACGGTTGGGAACTTACGGTCAATTTCAACAAGGTGGTGGAGAAAGGTAAGTTCTCGTTGGACATCAATACAAACTTTGCTTCCAACAAGAACATGATTCGCAGTCTCGATCCGAGTGTGCTGAACAACTTCAACAACCATTCCGACTTCGGAAACGGGGCTTACTATACGCGTTTGCAGGAAGGCAACTCGTTCGGCTCCATCTATGGGTTCCGTTACAAAGGGGTATATTCCTACAGTTACGACCGTTACGACCAAGCGGTGGCAGAAGGCAAGACGGTGCCTGTGGCCCGTGATGAGAACGGAGTCCCGATGACGAATTTCGACGGTACGGTGAAACCGATGTACTATTACCACAGTACGACCAAATACCAGTTCCAGGGCGGTGATGCCATCTACGAGGATATCAACCACGACGGAAGCATCGACCAGTATGATGTGGTCTATTTGGGTAATTGCAATCCTAAACTTACGGGTGGTTTCGGCTTTACGTTGCGTTATGACCGCTTCTCGTTGAATGTGTTCTGTAACTACCGTTGGGGGAACAAAATCGTGAACATGGCGCGTATGAATGCTGAGAACATGTATCATGCCTACAACCAGTGTACGACGGTGAACTGGCGTTGGCGCAAGGAAGGAGACGTGACGGACATGCCGCGTGCAGTGTACAACCAAGGTTATAACTGGCTGGCATCCGACCGTTATGTAGAGGACGGTTCTTTCCTGCGTGTGAAGTACATCACGCTTCGTTACCGTTTCCCGTCCAACTGGGTGAAGCGTATCGGCATGACGAACCTGAGTGCTTATCTCACTGTGAACAACCTTTGGTGTTTTACCAAGTATTCCGGTGTAGACCCTGAGATTTCTATTTGTACGGATACGGCCAAAGACTATTACGGCATAGCGGTGGACAATTCCATGACTCCGCGTGCCAAGGAATGGACATTCGGACTTTCAGCTACATTTTAATTAAAAAACGGAAATGATGAAAACAATGAAATATTATCTGAAGAATATCTTTCTGGCGGCTTCCTGCTTGTGGCTTTTTACCGCATGCAACGACTTCCTGACGCTTTATCCGGAAGACGATATCGTGGACGACGAATATTGGGAAACGGGAGAAGACGTACAGAGCGTGGTGGCTTCCTGTTATCGTTTCATGCTGGAGGATAATGTGATCAGCAGAATCATTTATTGGGGCGAGGCGCGTTCGGACAATATGGATTATTCTACGTCGGCTTCCACTGACGAGCAATATTTGAAAGATGCGAACCTGCTGTCATCGAACGGATTGGTGACGTGGGGCGATTTCTATAAGGTTATCAATATTTGCAACAAAGTCATCAAGTCGGCTCCGGCCGTGCGTGACCGCGATGCCAACTTTACCGAAGAACGCCTGCACAATTATTTGGCGGAGGTTTATACTTTGCGCGCACTCTGTTATTTCTATTTGGTACGCAGTTTTGGCGACGTGCCTTATGTGACGGAGCCCAGCGAGAGCGAACAACAGGACTATCAGGTAGCGCAAAGTTCGGCGGACGATGTGATTGTACCGGCTTTGATTGAGGATTTGAAACTGGCGGAGGAGTACGCTCCCGAAGAATGGCCGACGGAACAATACACACGCGGGAGGATTACGAAGAACGCCGTGCGAGCCCTTTTGGCCGATGTATATTTATGGAAGGCTTCCGACGCGGGCAATTCCGAAGCGCAGGCGGATTATCGGTCTTGTATGGAAGCTTGCGACCGTGTGCTGTACAATCAGGCCATGTATGAAACGGAAATGATGATGGTAGAGGGTAACAGGATGTATAATTCGGTCTTCTACACCGGTAATTCCACGGAGGCGATTTTTGAATTGAACTTTGATAAGGACGGAAAGATGAACGGGGCCACTGCCAATTTGTACGGGAATACTACAAAAGGCAAAAGTGCCCATTTCGAGCCGACGGCACAGTTGTTCAATACCTATCTGGATGTGCAGTACGATTATCGTGCCCGCGACTTTATTGCAGCTACGGTAGAGGCTGGTTCCGACGGTTCCGTCGTGCCGCCCACGAGCTTCAAGGTATTCAAATACGAGGGGCAGTCGCCGGCATCGGCCTTGGTGCCGCACACGTCGTATGAATATAGTTATCGTGCTTCTACCAGCACGGCCAACTGGATATTCTACCGTTTGTCGGATATTTACTTGATGAAGGCGGAAGCATTGGCCGAATTAGCCGTGACGGACGATGAACGCAAGACTGTCATTTCCTTGTGTAACGTGACGTACAAACGGGCTACCATGGAGATGGACTCTTTGGAATATGCCGACTATCCTTCTATGGATGCCGTGAAAGCGATGGTACTCCAAGAACGCCAACGCGAACTTTGTTTCGAAGGCAAACGCTGGTACGACCTGTTAAGGAAAGTTCGGCGTGAGGGGGCGACTGCGGGGGCTTACGCTTTGTTGGAAAAGGCGTATGCTCGGGAGGTTTCCACCTATAAAGCCCGGTTGTCCAATCCGGAGGCATGGTATCTTCCTATTTCGCTTACGGAGATGAACGCCAATACGCAATTACACCAGAATTCATATTATGCAACGAAAGAACAGTAATCACAGAGGAAAGCTATTATGAAAAGGACTATTATACAACTATCGTTCGGTTTGGGCATGCTGGCTTTTGCTGCCGGTTGCCAAGACCATTTATGGGACGACCATTACGGGATAGACGGTTCGACGGAGACCCGTACGCTCATGCAGGTATTGGAAAGCCGTCCGGAGTATTCGGCTTTCTGCGAAGTCGTCCGGATCCAGGGGCTTGATTCCTTGTTGTCCACGGATCAGACCTTTACGGTGTGGGCTCCGACCAATGAGGCCATGGCGGGTTATGTAGAGGACGCAGATACGAAAGACCAGTTCTTGAACAACCATATCTCCCGTTACCTGTACGGTATGGTCGATTTGGCAGATACCGCTTCCGTACGGGTCAGGATGCTGAACGGCAAGTCGCAGGACTATGTACGTGAGGGAGGAGCATACACTTTTGCGGGTGTACCGGTAGAGGCTACGGACATTGCGGCCGGTAACGGGATTATCCATACGCTTCGCCAAAGGGCACCGTTTTATTATAACCTGTATGAAAGTATCCGGCAAAAGGATAACGGGACGGACTCCATAGCCCGTTTCTTGACCTCGTTCGATGAATATACTTTCGACGAGGAGGGGAGTACGGCCATCGGAAAAAATGAGCAAGGCCAGATTCTTTACGACTCGATTTTCGATTTTAATAACGACTGGTTGCGCCGCTACGGTTTCCTCCATTCTGAGGACAGTGTGTACACGATGATCGTACCGACCAACGAGGGATGGGAGGACGGACGCAGGCGTATGGCACGGTATTTCCGGACCTTCGGAGAGACATTGAAAGACACGGTGAAGTCTTTGATTATTCCCGACCGCGAGTATGCCGTGGGTACGGCATTGGCTGACTCTTTGTCCGATACCTACCTCAAGCAGGCGATGTGTATGGACTTGGTGTTCCGTAAGGATTTGGATTTTGGAGATGTGCCGGGTGACTCTTTAGCCTCTACCTCGGGAAATGTTTTCCACCATCCGTCTTACCTGTTGTCAGGAGCGACAGAGGTTCCGGTCAGCAACGGCAGGATATGGAAGACCTCGGCGTTGAAACACAAACCGGAGGAGTCGTGGCTGAAGACCATTGTCGTGGAAGCGGAGAACACTGCCGGACGGGAGTCGAATTATGCGGTCATCAGTTCGCGTAGTGCATCCTCCACGTCGTTCCGCGATTCTGTATCGGAAGGACGTTTCATCGAGGTGGCCGCTACCAGCGAGAATCCCCGCCAGCAACCCGTGGTGCAGTTTACCGTGCCGAACACATTGGCAGCCAAATACAACGTGTATTGCGTGTTTGCTCCGGCCGGAGCTTATATGGAAGGAGTCGCTGCCGATAGCACGAAAGTGAATTTCTATCTGAATTATGTGCACGAAGACGGAAGGATGTACGAAGATGCGGTGATTGCCGGTCCTATGCCGACTCATGGGGAAACGATGACCAAGATGTTTGTGACCCAGATAGAATTGCCGTATGCCAACTATTCTGAATCTCCGTTCGAGGGACCCCTTACGCAAGACGACGATTGTGTGAAGTTGCGTGTACAGGCGAATGTCGACCGGAACGAGACCACGAAGTTTACCCGTACCATGCGGATAGACTGCCTTATTTTTGAACCTGTAATAGAATGATGCGATGACGAACATATTGAAATACGCCATGCTGGCCATGGCTTTGGGAACAGTTCCCGCACGGGCAGCCGGGGACGGTGTTCCGTCGGAAAAGGACGGACAGGAGATATATGTAAATGGCCGGGTCACGGACGCTCGGAGCGGAAAGCCCGTACAGGGTGTCAGGGTAGCGGCCGGTTCATGGTCGGCACTGACGGACGAGGAAGGCCGTTATAGGGTACGCGTACCGTCTTATATGGTGCAGTTGACCCTTTCTTCTGAAAGTTATTTGCAGAGGATAGTGCCTTTGCAAGGAGATTCGGTGAAAGATGTGTCTGTTTATAGCGATGCCTTTCTGACCTTGAAGGGAGATGATGCTTTTACCAATACGCAGGCTGTGTCGTTGGACGAAGTCTTGGGCGGACGTTGGGGAAGCGATGTGCGTGCGGCGACCCGCAGTGCAGTGGGCGGCGAAGGGGCGAACCTGTTTATACGCGGATATAATTCGCTGAACGTGAACGCACAGCCGCTGATTGTCGTAGACGGTACGATTTGGGACACTTCGACGTTGGTGGAATCCGTTCATGACGGTTTTTATGAGAACCCTTTGGCTTTCGTCGATGTGAACGACATAGAGTCCGTGCAGATACTCAAAGACGCTACATCCTTATATGGCAGTAAGGGAGCTAACGGGGTGATACTCATATCCACAAAGCGGGGACGGAGCATAACGACCCGTATTGCGGCCGATCTCTCATACGGCTTTGTGCAATCGCCCGAACCGATACGGATGATGGGATCCGCACAGTATCGTACTTATCTGAGCGAGATGCTGAAAGGAAGCGGTCAAGGCAATAAACTGGCCACTTTGTTCGACGGATACTTGGGGATGAATCCGTCATCGGCAGATTATTCCACATATCATCAGAACAATGATTGGACGGACAACGTGACCCGTAACGGTAACATGCAACATTACGGTATTAACGTGCAGGGCGGGGACGACATCGCCAAGTACTCCATCTCGTTGAGTTATGACAATCAAAAGGGAGTCGTGGAAGAAACCGGATTCTCCCGCTTGAATGCCCGTATCAATTCCGATGTGTTCCTGACCAAGACGCTGACCTTGGGCACGGACATTTACTTTACGAACTTGAATTATACGCTTCAGGACGACGGCGTGAACGCTACGACCGCTCCCCGTTATCTGGCGTTAATCAAAGCTCCTTTCTTGGTGGGCTACAGCTATACCGACGACGGAACGCAGCTCACGAATACGTTGAACGACGTGGACGAACTGGGGGTATCCAATCCGTTGGCTTTGTTGGAGAACGCGGAGAATACCAATAAGCAATATCGGTTCGGAGTAAGTCTGGCACCGAAATGGGACATCACGGATGACTGGGCGGTAGAAGGACGTTTCAGTTATAGTTTCAACAACTCCAAAAGCCATTATTTCTCCCCGATGGTCGGCGTGGCTCCGCAGGTTGTGGGCAACCAGGTGTGGGAGAATACGGTGAAAGACCAGACGGCCACGCAGAACGATTTGTTCGGCAACGTGAAGTTGTCTTATCGCAAACTGATTCATAACGATCATTTCGTGGATGCTTTCGTGGGTTACCGCATCATGAACACCTCTTTCAAAAGTGTGTATGAGGACGGGCACAACACGGGCAACGACAAGGTGTCCAACATGAATAATTCGTTGTCTTACCGTACGGTAGACGGCCTGAATACCGATTGGAGTTCTGTGGCTTTGTATGCGCAGGGCAAATACACCTTCCAAGAACGTTATACTTTGTGGGCCGCCGTGTCGCTCGACGCTTCTTCGCGTTTCGGCAAAGATGCCCCCGGAAGTTTCCGCATGTGCGGCGGCACGTGGGGCACGTTCCCGAGCATAGGCGGATCGTGGTTGGTCACAGGCGAGCGTTTCATGCGTCGGCTGACGTTTTTGGACCGTTTGAATCTGCGTGCAAGTTTCGGGGTCACGGGAAATGATAATATCGACGGGATGTATGGCTACTCCTATCTGTCGGGTGTGAACTATTTAGGTTCGGCCGTGGGGTTGAAATTGGCCAATCTGGCCAATTCATCCCTGAAGTGGGAGACCACGCGCAAGTGGAATGCCGGAATCGACTTGGCGTTCCTGAACGACCGGATAGGAGTGAGTTTCGACTATTTCCGGCACAAGACCAAAGACTTGCTGACGTGGAAGCAGGCCGATACGGAGACCGGGCTCGACACCTATTTATATAATGGCGGAGAACTTACGAACCGAGGCTTCGAGGTTGCCCTTTCGGCCAAGGTGTTGGACACCAAGCCCTTTAAGTGGAATGCGGAGCTTGGTATCGCGAGGTACAAAAATGAGATTTCGGCCTTGCCCGATGGAGATTATACAACGGAAATCTTAGGGGGAGAAGTACTGACGGCCGTGGGCCATCCTGCCGGAGTTTTCTACGGCTATGAAGCCCACGGGGTATATGCTACGGAAGCCGAGGCGCAGGCCGCCCGCTTGAAAGTGCAGCATGAAGATGCCTCTTACACCTATTTCCATGCCGGTGACGTACGTTTTGCAGACCTTCATGCCGACGGGGTATTGGACGAAAGGGATAAAACGATTATCGGCGACCCGAATCCCGATTTCACGGGGTCGTTTGCCAACCGTTTTACGATGGGACGTTTCGCTTTGGATGTGTTATGCACGTTCAAATGCGGGGGAGACGTTTATAACTACCAGCGTCAGACATTGGAGAGCATGACCGATACTTACAACCAGACAGGTGCTGTCATGAACCGTTGGCGGCATGAGGGGCAGGTGACGGACATGCCGAAGGCCGTGTATGGCGACCCGATGGGTAACAGCCGTTTCAGTTCCCGTTGGATAGAGGACGGTAGTTTCTTCAAGTTGAAGAATGTGCGTCTTTCCTACGTGTGGCCGATAAACAACGTCTTCATCCAAGGGGTGACTTTCTGGGCAGGTGCATCCAACCTGTTGACGTTGACTAAATATTTAGGTCCGGATCCGGATGTGTCGATGCAGACCGGCGTGTTGTACCAGGGCATCGACAACGGATTGCTGAGCCATGGACGTTCTTATCAAATCGGTGTGAAACTTAATTTATAAAAGTCATGAAGAAATATTTGAGATATATCTTACCCGTTTGTTTGGCCGGAAGCCTGTGCGCTTCCTGTACCGACTTTTTTGAAACCGATTCGGACGGAGTTCTGAAAACCGAAGGCCAGCGTTACCAGGACGAGACCACGGCGCGGGCCGGTCTGTTCGGTTTGCTGCAAGGTTTGCAACGAATCGGCGACAACTATGTGATTATGGGTGAGCTGCGCGGTGACTTGATGGACGTGACGGAGAACTCTTCCCAGGAACTGCGCGACATCAGCCGTTTCGAGGTGGATGCGGAAAATTCCTATCTGAAAGAGCGGGAGTATTATTCGCTCATCAACAACTGCAATTATTACATCCATCGTTTGGACACGACCATATCCCGACGGGAGGATGACAATAGCTATCCGGTGAAAATCCTTCGTCCTTACATGGCGCAGGCCAAGACCCTCCGTGCGTGGTGTTATCTCCAGTTGTGTCTGGACTACGGACGGGTGAAGTATGCCGACGAACCTTTTTTGGATGTCAGCCGTCCGGTGGAGATGCAGGCGTTGGACTTGGACGGTTTGTTGCCCGTACTGATCCGGGATTTGGAGGGCGTGTTGCCTTGGATGGTGTCGGACGACACGCCGGAGAGCAGCGGATGGATACGGGGAAATGCCGACCCCGGGTTTGCCGGTTCTGTCCAGTATGAAGGTTATACGGCCAACCAGTTGATGCTTCCCGTACGTTTCGTCTTGGGCGAGCTATATATGTGGAACCAGGATTTCCAGAAGGCGGCCCAGACATATTATGACCTGATTTATTGGAATCAGTTGTATGTCTTGTCGACTTATGTGAATTCATATAATGAAACCACTCTGTTGCCGGCCGGAAAGAATTGGACGAGTCAATTCTCAGGATTTTCCTACTACGACATTCTGACTGCCATTCCGTTCACGGATGAATATACGGATAATTCTTCCGCTCTTTCGAAGATGTTCACCACCTCTTATGTGCTGGCGCCTTCGCAGGCTTTGATTGATATGTTCGACGAGCAGTCGTATTCCATCAACACGAAACCGGTGACGGGGGATCTGCGTGGGATTTACGGAACTTATTATGACAAGGAAGAGACCGTGGACGGCAGCGAGACGGAACGCCCGTATGTGGATAAGTACAACTATATGCAAAAGAATGAAAATGCTTATGTGGTACTTTGTCGTACCGCTTTGGTTTACCTGCGTTATGCCGAGGCCGTCAACCGCTTGGGGAAACCCAAACTCGCTTTTTATGGTGTGCTGAAATACGGTTTGAGCAAGAACACTTTCGAAATCTACAATGACCTGTTGAAAGACGAACTTACGGGTGAGCCATGGATCGACTTCGGCCTTACCTCTTCCGGGGATATCGGGATGTTCGATGTCAATTCAGGGTTGCATGGCCGTGGGTGCGGCTCGCAAAATCTGGAGTTGGATCCTACTTTCGTCATCGAAGCCTGTGCTTCGTCGGCCGATACCTTGTTGCAGGTGGAAGACAAGCTGCTGACGGAGTATGCTTTGGAAACCTCATTGGAGGGCAACCGTTTCCACGACTTGATGCGTGTGGCCCGTTACCGGAACGATCCGTCTTGGTTGGCGGACAAAGTGGCTGCCAAGTTTCCCGAAGGAGAGCGCGAGGCCATCCGGGCCAAGTTGCTCAACCGGCAGAACTGGTATCTGCCTTCCACAGTGGAATTTGGAGAGGAATGAACCTAAAAGGAATATGATGAGGACATTCACATGTATTATAGCCTGCCTTGTTGCCTTGAGCGCAACGGGGCAGCGCAAGTTTAAGCATCCGGGTATACTTTACACTCAGGCGGATTTGGATCGGATGAAAGCGATGGTAGAAGCCCGAAGGGAACCGTTTTATTCGGCTTTTCTGGATTTCAAGGAAAGCCGTTTTACGACATACCGCGACTATGACCGTGCGTTGCCACTCCACAAGGGGCAGCCGGTCGTTTGGGAGAATACGAATTTATGGTTGGGCGAGTTCGGTAATGTAGCGTTCAACAACGCTTTGATGTGGCGGCTCACGGGGGAACGCTTGTACGCAGACAAGGCTGTGGCCGTGCTTAACCGTTATATTCCTGTGCGCAGCACGATTCCTTTCGGGACTAATTGTTTGAGTAATAGTTCGGCCATGATGCTCATCGATGCAGCCGAACTGTTGAGAGATTATGAAGGATGGAAAGCCGAAGACCAGCAAGGTTTCAGGGACTTTCTGGTTTGTCCCGGTTATAGTTCCGTAGAAGATTATTATGAGAAGTATTCTTCTTCAGACACGTTGGAAAACCAAGTGACGATATATTGGAACATATTCCAAGGCGACCCCGGCCGTCATGGCAACCAGGGATTGTATGGGTTGCGTACGCTGATGGCCATGGGGATTTATTTGGACAACGACACGATTTACGACAGGGCGTACCGGAAACTGCTGAGTTTGCCTCATCGTCCGGACGACCTTCCTTATCCGAAAGGCCCGAAGATTCCGCATGGTTCCTTGTCGCATGTGAACGATGAATATTATGTGCTTTACAATTCCAACGGGATTACCGTGGGCGACCGTGAGGACTATGGCTATGACGACGAATTGCAATACTGGATTTACGAGAACGGCCAGTGTCAGGAAGCTTCACGCGACCAAGGGCATATCATGGACGGGATGTGCAATATGATGGATATCGCCCGTACAGCCTGGAACCAAGGCGATGATGTGTGTTCCGCATACGACGGACGGATATTGAAAGGCATTACTTATGCGGCGAAATACAATTACGGATGGTACAACCGGAATGAAAAAGGTAATGCTTATTGGGCGGAAGAGGATTTGTTTGAACCCACAGTCGAGAACGGCCAGTTTCTCCGCAGGATGGCCCGTTGTGCCCGTTGGGAAAGTTTGAAAATCAACCCTTGGTCGGAAAACAACCAGACGGACTGGACGCGTGGGAAACAGTTTCATAGTCCCGGTGCCATGTTGATGCATTACGGGATAAGGATGGGACTGTCGGAGGACAGCCTGCTTTGGGTGCAACGTGCGTGGGACGTGAAAAAAGCCGAAGAAGGGAAAATCCCCGAAGGGTTGCTCGCCTACCGTACGGTTTGGATGGCCGGTGACGGTGGGACATTTGTTGACGGAGAGCATCATTCGGGACTTCCGGACATGCCCGGTACGATTCAAGCCGTGGACTATGACTTCTACAGCTATTCCCGGAGCGGGGAAGGACTGACCTATCACAATCGCGGCACCACCCCTTCTACGCTGTATCGCACTGACGGTACGGTGGAGATAGAGGCCGTAGGCGGGGCTTTCGTGGTGACGGATATGGAAGACGGGGAATGGATGAACTATACGTTTACTTTGCCCCGTGAGGGATATTACAAGATATTGGTGGATGCGGAAGTTGTGAAGGAAGGTGCTTCCTTTTACGTAGCAGTGGACAATGGTACGCCCGTAGGACAGGAACTGGCCGTGACGGAAGGTTTCGGTCGTCAGGAGGTCGGCGTGTTGAAACTTGCGGCCGGTGCCGGTGTGTTGCGCCTTACGGTGAAGGGGACGAACCGCGCTGTCCGCTTGCGTTCCATTGTGGTGGAAGAGACATCCCATCCGGATGCGGTTGCCGATTACGTTTGGAACTCCCGCGATTATGTCTCTCCTCCCGGCGAGGGCAGTATCCTCACGGATCGGAGCGACCGGTTGCTGGTCTTATGTGGTTATGCAAGCGATATGGTACCAGCTTTTACGGTGGAAGCCGATGGGATGGCTTATCGTGTGCCATCCGGTAAGTTGTATCTGGCTATCCATGGACGGAACCTGAACATGGTGATGTTCAAAGGAACTTCTTACCGTTTGCCCGGAGAAACGGATGATGAGGTGAAAGACAGTGCTTCCGGTCAGGCTTCCACTTGGTCGGTCAGGGGATGTGGTAGTCGGGAAGACGAGCAACTGTTCGTTTGGCAACTGGACTCTTCGGCCAATCGGCGTATCGAACCTTTGCTCGGAGCCTGTTACGAAGAAGGAGTGGAGGAATACACCCTGACGCGCTTGAACTTCTCGGTGAACGGAGAGTATTTGTATCGGGATACGGAGATAGACGATATCGGTTTTTACACGTTGGATGAGCTTTTGGAACGCTATGGCGAGGATTTGCATGACACGCCGTTGGGACTGCCCGCGACGGCAATCCGCGTCGATGTTGCTCCTGCCGTTTACCGTTTGGACGGTACTCGTTTGCCGGTGGATACTTCCCGAAAGGGATGGCGCACTTCCCTGCCTAAAGGTATATATATTGTGGATGGGGAAAAGATGGTTTGTCCATAGATGGGAATCAGACAAATGTAAACAGGAAATCTCTTTTTATAGGTGTTTGTAACCTCTCCCGCTGACATTTTGTAAAAGTTGAGGTTGGGAAAAACGGTCTTATAGCAAGTCGGATATACGGAAAAATAGAATGTTTATTCATTTTTCCGTATTTTTATGCAGGTTTTTCTGTATATCATGCAATCGTTTGCAGCCGAACGGAAAATCGTTTGGCTGAAAGCGAAAAAAAGTTCTCCGCATGACTTTTGGAAGTTGTGCGGAGAACGTTTCATTATGGCGGTGCCGAAGGGACTTTTTTGTCCCGTGACGTCTTTGTTTTTCTCTATTTCAAGAGGATTTCCTTTCCTTTTCCAACTTTCATTTATTCGCCTTTTGGCTCATTCCGGTAGACGGCTGTGTGACTTTGTGCGCAGGGTTGACCGTGGCCTTTGTTCGCATGCCAGCGAAAGGCGATGAAGACTGACATGTTGTATTTGCGGAAGTGTACGAAAATGGCGCGAATCCCAAGGAGCAGGGATTCGCGCCGAAATAAACGATTCTCGCAGGGCTGTCCTGACAAAATGACATTATGGCAGCGGCTCAATCTCCATGGCTGCCCCTCCGCTGGCCAGTAAGTCGAGACGGATACTGTCGCCCCCTTTGATGGTTTTCCGTGACACGGCTACTTTCGTACGTGTTTCCATTTTCGGGTCATCCTGATAGAGGGTGAGCGTGTATTTCTTTTTAGGGAGCAGGAAACCGGTCGGGATGGTCAGCTTCCGGGCTTCCAGTCCGTTCATTACGCCCACGAACCATTTCTCTCCGCTGCGTCGTGCCATGGCAATGTATTCGCCCGGTTCTCCGTCTATCGGGTAGGTCTCGTCCCATGTGGTCGGTACGTTTTTCCAAAATTCCAGTTCTTTTTCGCCTTGATACAGCGACGGAGTATCGTACCAATAGAGGAATGTGATGGGGCTGTAATAGACGACGGGCATGGCCAGTTGATGGGCGTGCGTGTTCTTCACCCTCGCGTTGAAGTAGCAAGGGGTGTAGTCGGCCGGGCCGCAAAGGAAGCGGGTGAACGGCAGGATGGTGTTGTGGCGTGCGTCCGGCATGGTCTCGTTGCCGGCGATGCCTTCCTGCGTCATCAGGTGGGGCAGGGTACGGCTCACGCCCGTGGGGCGGTACTCGTCGTGTATGTCCACCATGATGCCGTAGTCGGCACATTGGCGGACGGCTTTGTGCAGCCAGATGGTCCAGAATTGGTTGCCTACTTGCACGAAACCGAACTTGATGCCTTTTATGCCCCATTCTTTATAAAGAGGCAGCAACCGATCTATTTGTTGGACGAGGGCGCGTTGGTTGACGTAAAGCCATACGCCGATGCCTTTCGTGGAGGCGTAGTCGCAGATGGCCTTGATGTCCAGGTCTTTGCTTTCGGATATATGGGTCGCGTCGCTCTCCATCTTCATTTCCGGTCCGTACCACCCGGCATCCAGATGGACGTATTGCAGTCCGCGTTCGGCGGCGAAGTCCACGGCGGCCAGTGCTTCTTTCTGCGAGAGTCCGCTACGGAATGTCTTTCCCGGCCTGATCCAAGACAAGTCCCCTTGCAGGACATTCGGTTCGTTCAGGTTCAGGTAGATGAAGTTGTGGGCTATCAGGTCCACGGGGCGTTCCGCTGCCATGATGACGCGCCACGGCGTGTCGTAGGGCGTGATGATGTCGGCACAGTCGTACATGGAGGTTTTCAGCGTGTGAGCCTTCCCGGAAGCGAGGGCGAACTTGGTACGTACGTAATCCACCATACGGGCTTCTCCGAGGGAGACCGTCAGGCCGTTCCCCAGTTTCATCGTCAGGGGGCGTTCGCTTTCGCCTTCCCAACCCTCTAACGGGAGCAGGGAGACGGGAGCCTGTGCCCACGGTTCGTGCCAGGCCATGGTGCCCTCCGGCATGGCAAATTCGGTGAGTTCGTCTGTAATGTGCAGGAACAGCCCGTTGCTGGTGGCCGGGAAATGATAACGGAAAGCCACTCCTTCGTTGTAAGCCCGCACTTCCACGTTCATGAAATAAGTGCGTGAACGGTCGTAACCGCCTGTCACTTCGCTTGCTGGTGCTTCCCCTTTTCTGAATTTGATTTGCAGGCTGCGGTAGCGGTCCGGGATTTCTTTGCGTTCGCCGTATAAGGGTTGCCATGTTCCGTCGTGCGAGGCCGAGTCTGCCCCGATGAATGTCAGGTTGTCCCTCCAATTTTTGCAGGCGTCATTTTCGATACCCAACGCGCTCTCCAAGAGTTTGTTTTCGATTTCCACACCCAGTTCCGAACGGTGGACGATCTCTTTGCCTTTATAAGATAAGGTGTAATACATCCGTGTTTTGCCTTCCGGCTCTTCCTGCGTGAAAGTGAACACATAGTTGCGGTCGGGCGACGACACTTGGAACGTGTGGGGCGAGGCCCATCCGGTGACGGCCCACCATGCCATACATAGGGATATGAACTGTTTTTTCATTATGGATAAATTTGTAGTTTAAAATATGCTTCTACTTCTATATACGATTGAAAAGGACGTTTAACGTACTCCGAGAGAAAATTTTTATGTGTGGTGTGCGTAAATAGGGCTTTTCAATCGTATTAGACTATAGAGACATCAAATCATAAGCATATACAGATGAAGAAAATCGTAGTTTGTGTGGGAGGTTTCCTGTTGGGCCTTTCCTTATGGGGGCAGCGCGTCAACCATCCGGCGTTGCTCTTCACGAAAGAACGGGTGGAAGCGGCCAAGGCACGTGTACAGTCGGACACTTGCATGGCTCGTTGTTGGGCGGACATCCGTAAGGTGGCCGATGCCGCATTGGAGAAAAACGACCTCAACCGGTCGGATTATCTGGCTCTGGCTTATCTGATGACGGACGACCGCCGGTATGCCGACCGTTTGAAATCCATTTTGCAATCGGTCACGCAGGCCAGGACTTGGGGAAGCGAGGAGATGCTGTCGCGTAAGCCGGTGTGGCGTGCCGATTTGGGACTTTCCCATAAATGCCTGATGGCCGCGTTGGCTTACGATGCCATTTATGAGACCTTATCGTCACGTGAACGGAAGGAACTGGCCGAAGATTTGCTCCGTCTTGGTGTGGAACCTTCGTTGGGCGACTGGGTGTTGGAGCCTACCCGTATCCATTCCCTGAACTCCATGGGGCATAACTGGTGGACTTCGTGCGTGTACAACGGCGGAATGCTGGCCATGGCTTTACAAAATGAGTTGCCCGAAGCCGTCGAATGGGTGGAGACGCTGAACGAGGCCATGCCGGAGTGGTTCGGTTTTGCCGGTGACGTGTTGCAAGCCAAGATAAAATCTTTCGACGAAGCCGGTGGCATGTATGAGAGTTTGAACTATGCCAATTTCGGTATCCAAGAGGCTTTGCAATACCGGATAGCCTGGCAGAACACCCATCCGGGGGGGAAGGCTCCGGAACTGCCCCAGTTGGAGCGTTTGCCCGACTATTTCGTACAAGTGTGCTATCCGCGTACGGGCATATTGTATAACTTGAATTTCGGAGACAGCCATAAGAACGTGACGGCAGAATCGAGCATGATGCTGTTGTATGCGTTAGGCATACGGCGACCGGAAATCCTGTGGTACATCAACCAGGTACAGGAGGGGCAACATCGCGACGGCTATTTCCGTAACCGCCCGATGGGATTCCTTTACATGCCGGATTGCAGTAAGGCACCCGCCGTGCCGGACGTGGCTACTTCGTGCCTGTTTGCCGATTTCGGCTGGGCCGTGATGCGCGATTCTTGGAAAAAGGACGCGGCGATGCTGGCCGTGAAGAGCGGACAGACGTGGAACCACTCGCATGCCGATGCCAATTCGTTCATCTTGTTTTATAAAGGCGTGGATATACTGAAAGACGCAGGCAACTGTTGGTATCCCAATCCTGCCTACCGGAACTACTTCTTCCAAAGCCAGGCGCACAATGTGGTGTTGTTCAATGGGGAAGGACAGTCGCGCGAACAGCAGTATCAGGGTTCTTATTTGCGCGGAAGCCTGCATTACCTGATGGATAACGGGAAGATGAAATATGTGTTGGCCAACGGTACGGGGCCGATGTCGGACAAGTTCAGCCGGAACTTCCGCCATTTCCTGTGGATGGACAAGGTGATTTACATGATAGACGACATAGCTGCCCATAAGCCCGGGCATTTCGAATGGCTTTGGCACTATAACGGGAAGGCCGTGAAGCGGGGAGCCGACGTGACGGTGACCTCCGACAGTGCTTCCGTGGTCATCCGTCCGTTGTATCCCCGTCTGCTGGCCTTATCCGATTTCGTACATGACTATCCCGACGATTTGTATTGGGAAGTGAAAAAAGGACCGACCGAGGATTTGAAGGGTGAGGAAGAATACTATTCGTTCCATCTGCCCGGCGAGCATAAGCGTGTCAAAGGACTGACGGCCGTCATCCTGAAGGATTCGCCCGACGATAAGGATTTGCCGATGATGGAACGTACGGAAGGAAAAGACTGGATAGGGTTGAAAGTGCGTCGGAACGGAAAGGTCACGGACATTTATATCAACCAGTTGGCCGACGGACGGCTGATGCACAACAATTCATGGATTACGGCCGACGGATGGACTACGGATGCCTACATGTTTGCCGTGACGTATGACGAAGGTACGGATCCGGCAAAGGCTTCGGAGATGTTCGTTTGTTACGGCAGCGCATTGCGCCGGGGCGAGGTGTCTTATTATTCATCCTTGTCCAAGCTCTTTGTCATGCAACGCCGGGAAGGCAAAAAACTGGATTTGCGGGTGGAGGGGCAACCCCGGGTAAATGTGAAGATACGGGAAGAGGAGCGACCGTCCTCCATGACTGTGAACGGGAAGGATTTTCCTGTGACCTATAAGGACAAATCGGTGAAGTTGAAGTGGTAGCATGTATGGTTTCCTATGTAAAGAATGATGGGATGAAACACAAGATGTTTTTTGTCTTGATGTGGGTCTGGTGGACCGGAAGTCTTTTGCATGCCGAAGTATCGGAAGTGCGAAGGCAATATGAATGTAGTATCCTTGACTTTGGTGCCTCAGTCGATACCAATATCGTGAATACGACGGCCATCAATAAGGCTATAGAACATTGTTACAGGCAAGGAGGCGGGCGAGTAATCGTTCCGGCGGGCCGGTTCAAGACGGGGACTATATTTTTGAAAGACAATGTGGAACTGAGGTTGGAAAACGGTGCGTACCTGTTTGCCAGTGAGAACCCGGACGATTTTCCCTTGATGCCGCCTGCGGCTTACCGTTCGTTGAAAGATGAAGGAGGATGGTCGGCACTTATTTATGCTGGGGAGGCGCGGAATATCGCCTTGACCGGATACGGTACGTTGGACGGCAGGGGAAAGGGACGTAAAGGACGTGTCGGAGGAGTGGCGGGTGATGCAAACGGCCGCCCTCGCAATCTCCTTTTTATTTCGTGCCGTAATGTGCGCGTGGAGGGCGTTACGATGCAGAATTCTGCCCTTTGGAACCAGCATTATTTGAATTGCGAAGACGTGACGGTAGATAATATCCGGGTTTATAATCATTGTAATGGGAATAATGACGGGATTGACATTGACGGATGTCGCCGCTTCACACTCTCCAACAGTATTATTGATTCGGACGATGACGGTATCGTATTGAAAAGCACAGGAACGGCTGCTTGTGAGGATATTATCGTGACGGGCTGTATCGTCAGTAGTTTTGCAAATGCCATAAAATGCGGTACGGAATCTACCGGAGGGTTTAAAAACATATTGGTGGCCGATTGCATTGTCAAACCGAGCCGGAATAAAGGCGAACGTATCATCAAATCCACCCCGTCTGGTATTACAGCCATATCTTTAGAGATCGTGGACGGCGGGATAATGGATGGGGTAATGGTACATGACATTGTAATAGAAGGTACGGAATGCCCGCTTTATATCCGCTTGGCAGATAGGGGAAGGAAGCATCTGAAGGACGCACCGGATCCTCCGATGGGACGGATGAGGAATATACGTATCAGCAATGTGACTGCGTATGGGACGGGGAATTTTTGTTCTTCCGTGACAGGCATACCTGACGGATGTATCGAAGATGTGTGGTTGGATAATATTCGTTTTGTCAACAAAGGAGGATTGGTTGATGGGAACTTCCGTACGCCTGGTGATATGAGAAACCGCAGGCATGACACATCGGGGAATCTGTTTTTCGACAAGTATTGGGCTTCCCATCGTGACGTTGTTGAAGATGAGAAAGGGTATCCTCAGCCTACGGTTTGGGGTAATCTGCCGTCTTATGGTTTGTTTGTACGTCATGTGAAACGTCTGACTGTGACGCATTCGGCTTTCGGTTCCGAGGCGCAAGATCCCCGTGTGCCTCTCATTGCAGTGGATGTGGAGCGTTTGAAGATTCATGATTTGGATGTGCCCGAAGGAAGCCGGGTACAAGTATTGATGGACGGGGTGAAGGATTATGTGATAGATAAGGCATTAAAAATTTCAAAATAAGTGATATGGAGTTTTTCAAAAAGAAGATTATAGTAATGATTTCCGGACTTGCGGTTACCGTGTGCGGATATGCCCAATCGGTGTATCCCGGAAGTTGTGCAGAGAAGTTCAAAGTCAAAACGGATATCCCCTTGGCTGCCGAATCGTTCGATTTGCAGGACGTGCGCCTGTTACCCGGACGTTTCCGTGACAACATGATGCGGGACTCGGCGTGGATGGTCTCCATTGGGGCCGATCGTCTGCTGCATGGTTTTCGGACGACCGCAGGGGTATTTGCCGGACGTGAGGGAGGATACATGACGGTGAAGAAACTCGGCGGATGGGAGTCCTTGGATTGTGAACTTCGCGGGCATACGACGGGTCATGTGCTTTCGGCTTTGACTTTGATGTATGCAGCCACGGGGAGCGATGTTTTCAAGATGAAGGGGGACAGCCTTGTGGCCGGACTGGCGGAAGTACAGGCTGCGGGGCCGAGCGGTTACCTGAGTGCTTATCCCGAAGAGCTCATCAACCG
>OFMS01001046.1_pt1 | contig 22193 bp, 11 predicted proteins | sample 1541871 | NCBI WGS metagenome assembly OFMS01 (sample SAMN04209251, study PRJEB22552) | human gut metagenome | biome: gut; material: feces | host: Homo sapiens | place: USA: Oklahoma
TAAAATTATCATATATGTTCTGTTATGATCCAGCGCATCCCAAATAGGATTGCCTGCCGGGTCTTTCCTCTCTTGTTTACACAAATTTAGTGATAAAAACTATTCCCTCTACAATAAAAAAAGCAAATCCCTGCATTAACACAATACCGGAACCAATATCTTTTGCTAATCGAATCTCCTCATTGTATTTACCTGATATAGCATTTGCAACATGTTCAATAGCTGTATTCGCTAATTCAGCCATCAAAACTCCACTTGTTACAATTATGTACAAAATGTAATCCAGTTTTGTTGATTTTAATAAAATATTTAAAATCAGAAAAAATAAGGCAATAAAGAAATAATATTTAAAATTTTTTTCTGTTTTAAAAGCATACTTCATTCCCTTTACAGCACATTTAATGCTGTCTAAAAAAGTTATATTTTTCATAATGATTTAGTGCCTTTCAAATCAGCTTGCTGAAAATACTTTTAGATTTCAAAAATGCAGTTCCATGATAGATACGTTTCCCAAGCAATGACTATATACCTATCACAGAACTGCCTTCTGATTAAAACATTTATTCTTTATTCCACATCAACCTTCACCTTCGGTAAATGCCAGATATCATCCACATATTCCTGAATCGTTCTGTCTGACGAGAATTTCCCGCAGCATGCAGTATTCAGTAATGCCATTTTAGCCCATCCGTCTTTATTACGGTAAGCCTTCTCCACCTGCTCCTGTGCATCTGCATAAGAGCGGAAATCTTTCAAAATAAAGTACATATCTGCTTTATCGTATGGCGTACTCTTCAGCAGACAATTGTAAAGATCGCGATAGAGCTCCGTATCTCCATCTGCATAGGTTCCATCCACCAACTGATCTACAACCCGACGAACATCCAGGTCATTATTATAGATTTCATATGGATCATACCCGCCGTGCTTCTCATAGTTCATAACCTCATCAGAGCTTAATCCAAAGATAAACGCGTTTTCTCTTCCTACTTCTTCCACGATTTCTACATTGGCTCCGTCCATAGTTCCAAGTGTCGGTGCACCATTTAGCATAAACTTCATATTACCTGTTCCGGATGCTTCCTTAGATGCTGTAGAAATCTGTTCGCTGACATCCGCAGCTGCAAAGATCATTTCTGCATTGGATACGCGGTAGTCCTCAATAAATACTACCTTCAGCTTTCCATTAATGCTGCGATCATTATTAACCACCTCTGCAACAGAGTTAATCAGTTTAATAATTTCCTTTGCACGCACATATCCGGCAGACGCCTTGGCTCCAAAAATAAAGGTTCTTGGATAAAAGCTCTTCTCTGGATGCTGCTTGATCTGATTATAAAGATACATCACGTGCAGGATGTTAAGAAGCTGACGCTTATACTCGTGCAAACGTTTTACCTGTACATCAAAAATAGATCTTGGATCTACTTCGATACCATTGTGCTCCAGGATATATTTTGCCAGGCGCTCTTTATTCTTGAATTTAATTTCCATAAATTCTGCTCTGGCAACATCATCTTCTGCATATTTTTTAAGTCCGGACATCAAAGACAGATCTGTAATCCAGTCTTTTGTTCCCAGTTTTTCAGTTACCCAATCTGCAAGCAGCGGATTTCCATGCATCAGGAACCGTCTCTGTGTGATACCATTTGTTTTGTTATTGAACTTCTCCGGCATCATCTCATAGAAATCACGAAGCTCTCGTTTCTTCAGAATCTCTGTATGAAGTCTGGCAACACCGTTCACGGAATATCCGGCTACAATCGCAAGATGTGCCATCTTAACCTGACCATCTCTTAAAATTGCCATCTTCTTGACTTTCTCTTCATTTCCAGGATACATTTCCCGAACCTTAATAAGAAATCTTCTGTCAATTTCCTGGATAATCTGGTACACACGCGGAAGTAATCTTGAAAACAGGTCAATCGGCCATTTTTCAAGCGCTTCTGCCATAATCGTATGATTCGTATATGCACAGGCTTTTGTTGTGATCTCCCATGCTTCATTCCATTCAAGCTGATAATCATCTAATAAAATTCTCATAAGCTCTGCAACAGCTACCGTCGGATGCGTATCGTTCATCTGGAATGTTGCTTTCTCATACAATTTATGAATATCATCATGGCTCTTCATATACTTATCTACTGCAAGCTGAAGACTCGCAGATACGAAGAAATACTGCTGTTTCAGACGAAGTTCTTTTCCTGCATAATGATTGTCATTTGGATACAGAACTTCAACAATCGTTTTTGCCAAATTCTGCTGTTCTACTGCTTTATGATAATCGCCTCGTTCAAAAGACTCCAGCTGGAAGTCTACAATCGGCTCTGCATCCCAGATACGCAGTGTGTTCACCTGTCCATTTCCATATCCAACAATCGGATAATCGTATGGAACCGCTAATACGGATTCATAATTTTCCTGTTTAAACAAAGTCTTTCCTGTGGTATCATCATATTCCACCCGGATATTTCCGCCAAACCGAATTTCTTTTGCATATTCCGGTCTTCTAAGTTCAAATGGATTGCCGTATTTCAACCAGTTATCTGGCTTCTCTACCTGATATCCATCTTTAATCTTCTGTTTAAACATTCCGTAACGATACCGAATTCCACATCCATAAGCTGCATAACCAAGCGTTGCCAGAGAATCTAAGAAACATGCTGCCAAACGGCCAAGTCCTCCGTTTCCAAGAGCCGGATCCGGCTCTTGGTCTTCTACCATGTTTAAATCAATTCCCAGTTCATCAAGTGCTTCTTTTACTTCCTTATATGCCGTCATATTAATCAAGTTGTTTCCAAGCGCACGCCCCATCAGGAACTCCATGGACATATAATACACGATCTTCGGATCTTCCTTATCGATCTTCTTCTGTGTCTCAATCCAGTCATCAATGATCGCCTCTTTTACAGCATAAGATACAGCCTGATACAATTCCTGCGGATTTGCTTCATGCAGTTCTTTACGAAACAACGTCTTAATATTATTCGTAACATCCTTTTTAAATGCTTCTTTTTCAAATCTTGGATTATACATATAAACTCTATCCCTTCCCCATATTTCCAAATTATTGCTTTTCAACACCAAGTGTTACGTTTTCTCCGTTAATTTTCCACTCTTTTACATATCCAATTGGTGATTTCTTCTCAACAGATACTGCCAAAGTCTCCTCCCCAATCTCAGAGACATGATCAGCAAAAACAGCTTCTGCTTTCTCTGTTCCTTCATACGTAATTGCAATCTTATCCATTACTTCAAAATCCGCTTCCTTACGCATGGTCTGTACTTTACTGATAATTTCACGTACAAAGCCTTCCTCCAGGAGTTCTTCCGATAAGTTGGTATCTAAAACGACCGTAATACCATTGTCATTTTCAGATACATAACCTTCCATCTGTGCAGATTCAATCAGAAGGTCTTCGCGGAACAAGATTACTTCCTGACCATTGATATCAAGCTTCAATGCCTCTTTCTCATTCAGTTCATCCATTGCTGCATTTCCATCCAGTGAAGAGAGCGCCGCTTTGATTCCGCCAAGTAACTTACCATATTTAGGTCCAACTGTCTTTAACTGTGGCTTAAATGTATAAGAAGTAAATTCACGTACGTCCTGTGTAAATTTCACATTCTTTACATTCAATTCTTCCTTCACAATATCCTGGTAAAATTCAGGAAGATCAAATTCTGCCTTTACATACATCTGGCCGATCGGCTGACGGTTCTTAATGTTTGCAGTATTTCGACATGCACGTCCCATAACAACCAGTTTCAGCACTTCATCCATATGCGCTTCCAGTTCCTGATCAATGTGTGCTTCATCCGCTACTGGGAAGTCACACAAATGGATACTTTCCGGCGCATCCTTATCAATACTTCTTACCAGATTCTGATAAATATCTTCTGTCATAAACGGAATCATCGGAGCTGCAACCTTACATACTTCTACAAGCGCTGTATAAAGAGTCATATAAGCATTGATCTTATCCTGTTCCATTCCCTTTGCCCAGAAGCGTTCACGGCTTCTTCTTACATACCAGTTACTCATATCATCTACGAAATCCTGCAATGCTCTTGCTGCTTCCGGAATCCGATAGTTTCCAAGATGATCATCCACAGTCTTAATCAGCGTATTTAATTTGGACAGAAGCCATTTATCCATAACAGATAATTTTTCATAATCCAACGTATATTTTGTTGCGTCAAACTCATCAATATTCGCATACAGTACGAAGAATGCATACGTATTCCACAAGGTACCCATGAATTTACGCTGTCCCTCTACAACTGCTTTTCCATGGAAACGATTTGGCAGCCATGGAGCGCTGTTAACATAGAAATACCAGCGGATTGCATCAGCTCCATATTTTTCCAGAGCATCAAATGGATCGACCGCATTTCCTTTTGATTTACTCATCTTCTGACCATTCTCATCCTGCACATGCCCAAGAACGATAACATTCTTATATGGCGCTTTATTGAAGATCAGCGTAGAGATTGCCAGCAGGGAGTAGAACCATCCACGAGTCTGGTCCACAGCCTCGGAAATGAAATCTGCCGGGAACTGTTTTTCAAACAATTCTTTATTCTCAAATGGATAGTGGTGCTGCGCAAATGGCATGGAACCGCTGTCAAACCAACAGTCAATTACTTCCGGTACACGATGCATCGGCTTGCCACATTTCGGACAACGAATCGTTACGTCATCGATATATGGACGGTGAAGTTCAATATCATCTGGACAGTTATCGGACATTTCTTTTAATTCTGCAATACTTCCGATAGAATGCTGGTGTCCGCACTCACATTCCCAGATATTCAGTGGGGTTCCCCAGTAACGATTTCGGCTGATTCCCCAATCCTGAACGTTCTCCAACCAGTCACCAAAACGTCCTTTACCGATACTTTCCGGAATCCAGTTGATCGTATTATTATTCGCAATCATGTCATCCTTTACTGCCGTCATATTGATAAACCAAGATTCACGTGCATAGTAGATAAGTGGCGTATCACATCTCCAGCAGTGCGGATAGCTATGCTCAAAATTCGGAGCTTCAAAAAGAAGTCCTCTTTCTTCCAGATCTTTCAACACTTCCGGATCCGCCTTCTTTACGAATAAGCCCGCAAATGGAGTGGTCTCTCCCATATTTCCCTTCTCATCAACCAGCTGTACAAATGGCATATCATACTTACGGCCAACCTTTGCATCATCTTCACCAAATGCAGGTGCAATATGAACCACACCAGTACCATCTGTCAATGTTACATAGGTATCACAAGTAATGAAAAATGCCTTCTTATTCTGCTTTGTGGCACAGTCTGCCGCACACTGATAAAGCGGCTCATATTCCTTGTATTCCAGATCTTTTCCTTTGTATGTTTCCAGCACTTCATATGCCGGTACAGCCTCTCCATCTTCCGTTTCCTTTGCAAGCTTGCCAAGAACCGTATCAAGAAGCGCACACGCCATATAATAAACGTATCCGTCTGCTGCCTTTACTTTGGCATAATCTTCCTCTGGATTTACACAGAGACCGATGTTGGACGGCAATGTCCATGGTGTCGTAGTCCATGCCAGGAAATATGCATCTTCTCCAACCACTTTAAATCTTACGATAGCGGAACGTTCCTTTACATCCTTGTACCCCTGTGCAACTTCCTGTGCAGAAAGAGGGGTTCCACATCTTGGACAATAAGGTACGATCTTGAATCCTTTATACAGAAGTCCTTTGTCCCAGATCTGTTTTAACGCCCACCACTCTGATTCAATAAAATCATTGTGATAGGTTACATATGGATTCTCCATGTCCGCCCAGAAGCCAACGGTTCCGGAGAAGTCTTCCCACATTCCTTTGTATTTCCACACACTTTCCTTACATTTATCAATAAATGGCTCCAGACCGTATTCCTCGATCTGCTCTTTGCCGTCAAGTCCAAGAAGTTTCTCCACTTCCAATTCTACCGGTAAACCGTGAGTATCCCATCCGGCCTTTCTCGGTACCTCATACCCTTTCATGGTGCGGTATCTTGGAATCATGTCCTTGATTACACGCGTCAGCACATGTCCGATATGCGGTTTACCGTTCGCTGTCGGCGGTCCATCATAGAACATATACATCTCGTTGCCTTCACGTTCCTTCATACTCTTCTCAAAGATCTGATTTTCTTCCCAGAACTTCTCGGTCGCTTTTTCTCTGTCTACAAAATTCAAGTCCGTTGAAACCTTTTTATACATTGAAATCCTCCTTCGGGGACGTGTACAAATGAAAAAAACTCCGTCCCAAATTAAAAATACCCTGTCCCTTGTGGAATCCACATACTTATCTACACTTTTATCCACATTGGAACAAAAAAACTTCCGTCCTGAATAGGACGGAAGTTCTACTACCGTTTATAAACCACCTAAACATACTAACATATGCCTTCCCTATAACGGGGGAATTCCGACAGGGCCTACTTAGAAATAAGTCGATATCCTCTGCAATTCTTTTCGGCGACTGCAACTCGGGAGTGATATTCAGATATCTCTTACTTGCACCGGGCTTTCACCATCTCCGGTTCGCTATGCCGTTCTGATATACCTTACTGTCTCCGTCATCATTATTATCTGTATACACGCTATATTATAGTAAGAAAACACTGAACCCGTCAAGGCTTTTTTCTACCTTCTGGAATTTCTCCTAGGATTTCTTTCCCGCTGTTCCATGGCTTGTCTGCGCCTTCTTCTCTGTGCAATTCTGCGTGCACGCCTCCGGCGACGATTTCTTCGAATCAACATCCAGATAAAAAGAAGAATAAGAAGAATACTCACCACAATGCAAACCGCCAAAATCTTCTCTTTCAACGTCCATCCCTTTTCGTTTTTCTCTTCTTCTTTTTTGGTTGAAATCTTTTTTAACTTCGCTCCATGCTCGTCAAGATATTCATCACTTAATTTCCCTCTTACGGATCCTACGACATTTCCCTCATAGGTATAAGTCAAAGTTGCCTCATCGCTGGTTCCTCCATCCGGCTCAAGTTCCATCTTCAAATCTTGAAATTCGATTCCCTGTGGAAGTACCACATAGCCAGTCTCATCTTCATCCAAAATCTTTTTCACATCTTTAGATTCTTCCAGTCCTGCAACCTTAACTTTCTGGAAATTACTGTAAACATACTCACATAGATTCCGGGTATCCGAATATGTATTTCCGGTCTGAGTCCGAAGCACCACACAGATAAGCTTCATATCCCCATTATCTGTCATTGTTACTAATGTAGACAATGCATCTGAAGTAAATCCGGTCTTTCCGCCAATCACATATTCGTAATAATTCTTGTTCTCTGGCATCATCATCTTATGATGCTGCTGAAAAATATGCTCTTCTGTCGTCTCCGATGCCGGAATCGTATAATTTAATGTCTGAGCCATAGCAAAAAATTCCGGATATTTGAATAATTCCCGCCCAATTAATGCCATATCTCTAGCGCAAGTATAGTGATTTGGATCATGCAGTCCGCTTGTATTCACAAAGTTAGAATTCTCACCGCCAAGCTCCCGACATTTTGCATTCATCTGCTCCAAAAACCAAGGATAATCATGCCCCGCATTGACTCCCACACTTTCTCCCACCGCATAAGCCACCTCATTTGCGGATGCAAGAAGGGTTGCATATAATCCCTGTTCCAGTGTAAGCTGATCGCCTTCTTTCATTCCAATTGCCGAATCTCCCGGCTGAATACATGCAATACTATCATGTGAAAATGTTACCGTATCGTCCATTTCTCCGTTCTCTAACGCAATCAGCGTTGTCAAAAGCTTCGTAATACTGGCCGGATATTCCTGCGCATCTATATTCTTTGCATAAAGAATTGCACCGGTTCCCGCCTCCATCACAATCGCTGCATCTCCATAGGTTCCCGGTCCCTGCGGCCAATTTTTAATTCCATTTGACTCCACCGGAATTGCATATGCCTCTTCCAACGCTTTCTGCGCCTGTTCTTCTGGCGTTAATTCCTCTTCCGGCGTCTGCGCCTCTGCAGCGTTCTCTGTCCCATTTTCCGTCCCATTCTCTCTGGTCGCATGCGCCGTCATTCCCATGGATAAAGAAAAAATAAGCATCAGACTTGCCGACAGCAGTCTTACACCTCTCCTCATACATTCCTTCCTCCGATTTCAAACTCTTCTATCCCCTATGCGATTTATTCTACCATAAAGCCTCCTTCTTTTCCATCCTTTGTTCATTTACCTGTATATTTATCCACTTCTAAGGTCATAATTATATTGACTGACAGTCGTCGCCATACATGACTTTTCACAAAATCAAATTTCAAAAAACAGATAGAGGAGGATTCAAATGAAAGACAGAGGTTTTACAGATCAGATCAAAGGCAAAGTAAAGAAGACGTTCGGCGATCTTACGGACAATGAAAAAATGCAGGCAGAAGGAATTCTCGACCAGACAATTGGCAAAACTAAGGAAATGGCGGCTGATATTCAAGATGCAGCTGAAGAAGTCATCGAAAAAGCAAAAGAGAAATTTCACAAGGATGGTTAAGGCTTACGCCTTCTCTTTATTTAGGATTACTCCACTCATTACTTTATCCATTATTCCATCGAACTTTTCCTTATCAATCTAAGCTAATGTAAAAGAATTCCTATTAAAAATGCAATTGACATAAAACACGCAGAAAGTTATTATGATGATAAAATATAATCACATAAAAAAGGAACGGTTCATAATATGAAATTGGAAAAAAACAGGAAAGACCAAATGACGCCATGGGAAAGAAGACAGGCTATCACAAAAGGAACAACGGCAGACCGCGTTAAAGTCATGCCGTTTGCTGATGAATTTAAAGGTGTTTTAGCCGGTATCAGTATCTGGGAATTTTGGCATGATATCGATAAAATGCTCCTCGCTGAAAGAGTTGCTTTTAACCGATATGGATACGACCGGATTGTAATCGGACCAAATACTCGCGGTATCTCAGAAGCTTTAGGCGCTAGCTATACTTATCCAAAAAATGGAATCCCCTATGCAAATGATCCCCCGATCCAGGATTATGAGATTCTCAGATCACTGGAACCCGTTGATGTATCCTCACATCCAAGAATGAAAGTTTTTGAAGAAGAAGCAAAAGTTCTCAGCTCTGAGGCCAAAAACATTGTCCCAGTCAGCGCAAGCATTGGCGGACCTTTCACAATCGCCTCCATCTTACGTGGTGTAGAACGGTTGCTTCGAGACTGTCGAAAATATCCGCAGGAAATTCATCGTCTGATGAGAATCATAACAGACAGTCAAAAAAATTATATCGATATAGCTGCAAAATATGGAGTAGAAGTAGATATGGCAGATCCTGTTGCAAATCCCGCCTTAATAGGACCTAAAATGTACAAAGAATTTGTTTATCCTTATACCAAAGAATTGACAGATTATGGATTTCAAAAAACAGGTTACAAAGTATCTCTTCATATGTGTGGAAATACTTACAGTATTTGGAAATATTTGGGTGACTATCAGCTAAATGAATTGAGTTTAGATAATATTATTGATTTGAAACGCGCAGCGGCAGAAATTGGAAGCCATGTCCCAATTGCCGGCAATGTAGATCCCGTAAATATCGTTATGAATGGAACAAGGGAAGAAATTTTTCTTGATGTACAGAAATGTATTGACGAAGGACGCCATGCAGAAAAAGGATATACATTAGCAACCGGATGCGATATACCTGAAACTACAGATCCTCAAAAAGTAGAATGGTTTATGGACGCCGCAAGAGCCTATGGAGAATACACAGAATATAGAAAAATCAAATAATGCTTCATAATATATAGAGTGAATCTATTTGATAATAGATTCATGTTTTGATATGCTTAATTAGATGGAACATTGTTACAAATACAAATAAATTTAAATGTTTCTATCGATACAAAAAGGAAAAAGAAAGGACAACTAAAATGAAGAAAAAATTGGTAAGCATCATGTTATGTACAGCAATGGTAGTATCATTAGCCGCAGGATGCCAGGATAAAAAAGAGGCGAAAAATTCTGATGGCAAAACAATACTTACTCTTTGGTGCCACGATAACGAACCTTGGATCAAAGCATATCAATCAATGGCAGAAAAATTTTCAAAGGCAAACCCGGAATACGCGGTAGAAGTAAAAGATTTTCCTTTTGAAGTATACAATGATAAAATCCAGACAGCCTTAACGTCTAAAACAGGGGGCCCTGATATTATCACTGTATTTGGCGGAAACGCAACATCCTTTATTGAGTCAGATGCACTTTCCCCTGTCCCGGAATCACTCTCAAAAGAATTAGATGAAGATTATCTGTCACCGACAACAGGGCTTTATAAAAAAGAAGGGAAATATTATGGTGTACCAATGGAATTTAACTTGGAATATGGCGGTATGATCGTAAACAAAAAACTTTTTGATGAAGCCGGACTTTCCTATCCTTCTACTTGGGAAGAGCTACGGACAACCTCAAAAAAAGTAGCAAAATCAAATGGTAATATTTCAGAAATGAAAGGTTTTGAAATGATCGATACAGATGCTCTTTTGCTAAACTATCTTGCCATGATTTTGCAACAAGGCGGACAATATCAACAAGAAAACGGATCTGTTAAATTTGATACTCCTGAAGGAATAACTGCAATGAATGAAATTCTCAGCATGGTAAAAGATGGTGAATGCGATTTGGAAAACCTGACCTCTGGAGAATATTGCTTCAATGATGTTTATCAGGATAAAGGTTACATGGCTTCTGTTGGATCATGGGCAATCGGCGAGGGTCCCGATTCTTATAACCTAACTTATGGAACAGATTTTGAATATGTACCCGTTCCTCAGTATGGAGATAAAATGGCCTTTGCATCTGAAACTGGATGGGGAATTTTAGTTCCAGAAAATAGCGAAAATAAAGATGCTGCTTGGAAATTTGTTGAATTTCTAAGCGAGCCGGAAAATTTGGTACAACATAATATTGCCTGCAATCAGCTTCCACCTAGAAAATCATTATTAGATAACCAGGAATATAAAGAGGCAATGCCAAATGTTGCATTTTTATTAGATATTTTACCAAACGGTCAGTGGATAGGTCCTTATCATACCTTTGATATGAGAGATATTTTTATTGATATGTTTATGGATCTTTGTCAGTCAGAAACCCCTGATGTAAAAGCCGCATTAAAAGAGGCTTCTGAACAGATTACAGAAACTTGTAAAATCAACTATTCTATGGAATAGTCATTATGCGACAGAGAATTCTTTCTGAATTCTCTGTTGTTTTCATTTCATTTCAGAGAGGATAGTACAAATGAGAAATAATCGTTTTGTAGCATGTGTACTAATACCAGGATTTCTATTTCTACTCATATTTTCCGTATTTCCGGTGATTTATGGATTGGGAATTTCCTTTTATAATTATAATCCTGCAAATAGTCACAATACATTTCTTGGGTTTGAAAATTATCAACGACTATTCACAGATAAAGTATTTTGGATAGCCGTCAAAAACACGATATTTTTTTGCCTTATAGCCGTTTTGGCAAATATTATTATAACTTTATTTTTAGCAAAAATAATCTCTATTCTACCATCAAAAAAAATAAAAACACTATTTCGGACTATTTTTTTTATTCCGTGTATTGCACCAATGGTTGGAACTGCCATGGTTTGGAAAAACGGAATTGCCGGCACAGACGGAGGACTTCTTAATCGCTTCATGGAACTATTAGATCTCCCTCCACAGAACTGGTTTTTAACAACCTGGCAATTAATGCTTATTCTTATTATTTATACATTATGGGCAGATCTTGGGTATAATATAGTGCTGTTTACAGCCGGAATCGAGGGCATACCAAAGGAATTTGAAGAATCTGCAAAATTGGACGGAGCCGGACCGATAAGACAGTTTATCTCTATCCAACTTCCATTGATGGGACGTACTTTTGCCTTCGTAGCAATCATGACAATGTCCAGCTATTTTCAAATGTTTGCTCAATTTCGAATTTTTGCTCCTAACGGAGGACGAAACGACTCTGTAATGATACTGACCAATTACATTTATAAAACTAGTTTTTCCAGCTACGATATGGGATATGCTTCTGCCATAGCTGCAGGATTATTTGTAATCGTTTTTATCGTAGCTATCATTCAAAATAGAATAATGCGTACAGATTGGAGTTATGAATAATGAAACAAAGGATTAAAAAACATAAAAAATATCATATCCCAATAATTATATTCTTATCTATATTTTCACTAATTATGATGTATCCCATGGTATGGATGTTAATGACCTCTTTTAAAAGCAATGCAGATATTCGAACAAACCGGACAAAATTTTTTCCCACAGAATGGACATTAGACGGATATCGAGCTGCTTTTGAAAAAGCGCCAATTGGGCAATGGTTTATCAATAGCATTCTTGTCGTTGGTTGTATTACATTAGCTGTTATTTTCACAAGTACCTTAATTGGATATGTATTTGCAAAATATGAATTCAAATGTAAAAAACTATTATTTATTCTTTTACTTGCAACAATGATGGTTCCACCACAGGTAACCATGATTCCTAGATATCTACTAATCCAGGAGCTACATTTGTTCAACACAATAGGCGCATTAATTGTACCGGGACTTGTAAGCGCATTTTCCATTTATCTGGCAAAACAATTTATTGCAGATATTCCAGACAGCATCTGTGAAGCTGCAAAAATGGATGGAGCCGGATCCTTTCGGATTTATTGGAATATCATACTCCCCAATATAAAACCGGCAATTGGTTCAATTGGTATCTTCACTGCTATGATGAACTGGAATGACTACCTAAATCCACTTCTAATGCTCAATGAAATAGAAAAAATGACATTACCGCTTGGTCTTGTTGTTTTTGACAGCCAACGCGCTGCCGATTTATCAGCAACAATGGCTGCTGCCTCTATTATGATGATACCAATGATTATTATTTTTCTTTTATTCCAAAAACAATTTGTTAAAGGAATGACCCTCAGCGGAATGAAATAACCCCATTTGGGACGGAGTTTTTTGCAAAAAACTCCGTCCCAAATGGGGTTTTACTTTATCCACATTTTCCACCTAACTACGTTTCCGCTTGGTAATTACTACTGCGCCGCTTGCCGCACACACACCTAATAATACCATCCAAACAACCATATCAGTGGTATCCCCAGTCTTTACTTTTCCAGCAGTTGGCTTTTTCGCCGGCTGACCTGTGCTCTGGCTTCCACTGCCCGGTTTTCCAGTGTTCTGGCTGTCATCAGGCTTTCCATCATTGGAACCACCCTGGCTATCTCCGTCTTGGTTATCTCCACCTTGGTTATCGCCGCCCTGATTGTCGCCGCCATCCGGATCTACACCCGGATCTTCTTTCTCCTTGACTTGAACCTTCATTGTCACCTGGATAGGCGCAGAACTGTAAAGCTCCTTATCTTCTGCAAGATAGCTTGTAGAACCATCTTTTCCAACCCACTGATCTTTGTTCGCACTGATAGACTGTACAGTTCCGATAATATCATAGGTTCCTGCTTTCTCTGTATCAACACCAGTTGTATCCCATACTACCGGAAGGTTTGAAGTTCCCATATTATACGCAAGGTTCACTTCCGCTGTCTTCGGAAGAACTTCTTTCATTCCCGCTTCGTCGGCACCTTCCTCAACCTCAGCTACTCCAAGATCTTCCTGTACTGCAGACACTGCATCTGCATTTCTGATCGCATCATACTGAGCTTTGGTCAAAGAGATAACTCCACCATGTTTGGTATGTGTCGTCAGGAAATAATCTGGGCTGTCAAGATACTCAAATCCCTTAGACAAATCTGTCGAGATCATTGGCTGATATCCCGGTGTCGGAAGATCATCTACAAAGAGATACCATCTGTTTTCCTGAGAATGATCCTTAAATGATGCCGGACCTTCTACGGCTCCAAATCTGCTCTGACCGATATGACTCTGCACTCTCGTCCATTCTGTCGTCTCATAATTCCACCAGTCTTTTGCCGTAGTCACTTCCATAATAATCTCTTCTGCATTACTCTTGGTAATGTGATACGTCTTTTCTCCATCACGGATGATATTTGTATCAATCCATCCTGCGTTTCCACCCTCCAGGAACATTCCTCCAAATTCCCAGGTTTCCTGGGTGAAATCAGTGGTTACTCCCCACATAATGTCAGCTCCAAGAGACTGCATCTGTGCCTCGTCTGCATACCGATGAGAAGTCCAATATACAACAAATGCACCTTTTCCTTCTCCATAATAGTCTTCTACCCAAGTAGTCTCCGGCGCCCACATCATACCGAGATTAGCAAGCTTTTCTCCGTCCATATTCCGAACAACATCAAACTGACGCACATCGGACCATGTAATTAAGTCTTTCGACTCCCATACATTCATTTTCGTACTGTAATTTTTCTGCCATTCTCCCCAGCCTGCGTTGTCTCCGCCAAATACACGAAGATCTGTCGCAATAATATAATAAGTCTGAGTCTCCGGATTATAAGTAATAAATGGATCTCTTACTCCTGTTGTTCCAAGGTTGGAAGTAAGAATTGGTTTTCTTCCATTTAATGGGTCCCACTGTTCCGGATTATCTCCTCTGGAAATATCCAGATAAATTTTCTCTGCATATCCCTGACTATCTTCTACAAAATGCACCATCAGATACCCATACTGATCGGTTGGCGCATACTGTGGTTTGATCGTCACCGGAACCTCTACCTCTTCTGTTCTTCCTAATACATGAAGTACTGCTGTCAACATACCCTTAAGCGCTTCTTCTCCATTTGCCGGCTGCTGAACTTTTACGGTACATCCATCTTCCTGCACCACGATCTGCGGCATAGAAGATTTCCACGTTACCATTCCTTCATAACTGGAAAGAGTTGCTGTCTCATTATCTAATACAACTTCTTTCAGGCTATTCTTTAATCTTTCCAATTCCTTATTTACGAAATAGTCTGGTACCTGCTTCTCAATCTGTTCTTTGGAAAGAGCCTGTCCATAAATCTTTAAATTATCCATGGATGCCTGGGTATATTCTCCACTGCCCCAGTCTGCCTTTCCAATCTGTAAAATGCTGTTCTCGCCCAAAAGCTCTGGAATCGTGTAAGCACTTTCTACACTTGACTTTTCTACACCATTTACATAAATAGTCGTATTGGTCTTACTTAACACAGCATCTACGTGTGTCCACTCTTCTCCAACTTTTGCAGATGGACTGGACGGCCGGCTTCCGTTTGTATTATTGTAACGCTCCACCGTCAGATTTCCACCATTATGAAGGAATCCAATATAATGCTCCTGACCATACTCCCAGCTGCCTGCGCGCTGCGCCGCATACACAGCCCAGTTGGTCTGCGTTCTCTCATTCTTAATATCATAAGAAATCGTCAGTTCCTCTACTCCCGTCAAAAGACTCTTTCCCTCTTGATCTGTTACAGTCAGCCACTGATTCGCTGTCCCGTCGAGATGCAGCGCCTTTCCTGCATTTGCCTCATAACTGTCCGTCAGAGTATGCCCACCGGATGCTTTTGCCTGGCCGCCGGAAAATCCTGTTTCTTCATCATCAAACGTAAACTCTGCCAGTAATGAAGGTTCTTCTTCTGCGGCGTTTGCCCTGTCCATGCCAGGGGTAATTCCTGCACCCAAATATCCCGAACCACCGATCATGGCAGCGGCCAAAATGAGCGCAAGACATTTTCTTTTTCTCATACATTGCCCTCCTCTATAAAATATAATTTCCTATTACATATCATACGACATTCGGTTTTCCACATAAATACAATAATTTGTGGGAAATGTTGAAAATTTTTAAATTTCTCGGAGCAATCGGGGACGTGTACAAATGAAAAAAACTCCGTCCCGAATGTAACTCCAGCCCCTTATTTTTTATTAAAATTGCACAAAAAAAAAGATGGCAAATCCATCATTTGTACATATTGTACATTTCCTCAATAGATGATACTATCTTCATATAGACCGTGCCGTCTAAAATTTTTTTGCAAGGGAGGTTATTTTATGAAACACGTGAAAAGAAGACTGTTGGCAATCATCCTCTCAGCGATGATGATTCTCACAACGGCAATGCCAGCCTTGGCAGCGGAACCAGGGGTAACAGCTCCGGAAAGTACAGAACAGATTCAAGTACCGACACCGAGCCAAACAGAAACCAATCAGCCAGCAGCTTCTACAGAAAATCTAACAAAACCTGGAGCAGCTACAGATGCAAACACCGAAAGCACTCCTGCACCAGACAGCGGCAGTACTCCTGCTTCTCCTAATAATATAGAAGCAGCGCCTTCCGCTCCAGCAGCAACGCCGGAGGCTAACGCAGAAATCGGTACAAATACACCGGCAGGGGAACCGGGGAATGCTGTACCTGCTGCAAATCCGCAGAAACAGACTGCAACCATCACATTTAAGTCCGCAGGAAACGGCTACTTAAATGGAACCAGCAGCGTCTATCCGCCAATCGTTTACGAAAATGTGGAAGTTGGAACCACCGTTCCTGTACCTAGCACCAATCCAATCACAGCTTACGAATTTACTTATTGGAAAAACAGTGCCGGACAAAAAGTGGAATTAGGCAATACCGTAACCGTAGGCGAGGCAGACGAAACCTATACCGCATACTTTGCATTAGGCAACTATACCATCACATTCCGATCTGAAAATGAAAAGTACGGAACATTAGCAAAAGACGGACAGCCTGTTTCCGAAATTCAGATTCAAGCACAGGGAAAAAAGAACGTTCGCTTCCCTAGCGGCTCTCAGTTGCAGCCGGTCAAAAATTGCGAATTTGATACCTGGAAAGACCCTGAGGGAAAAGAAATTGGTTATACCAATATTACAGCAAAAGAAAATGCTACTTACACAGCTGTATTTAAACCAAAAAACGCTCTCCAATTTAAATACAAAGTATATGACCGTGCAACCGGTGAAGTTCTTCAGTATGAAAATTCTTCCGGTAATACCGTAGATATCGGCGGTTCTTTTAAAGGTCTTCTTAATACACCTTATGAGATCGTATATGATTCCTTATTAACGAAATTAGAAGGAATCGGATACCATTTAGAAAGTCCGCATTACTCCTTCCTGTACAGTGATCTTAACACCTACACACTGAACGGAGAAGCAATTGAGCTTAACAACATTGAAACAGATTATGTAAAACTTTATGCTACAAAAGACGTAAAAACTTCAACCGTTACCTTCAAATCAGCAGGAAACGGTTTCCTAAATGGAGCCAGCAACATCAATCCACCAATCATTCACGAAAATGTGGAAGTCGGAACCACCGTTCCGGTACCTACCACCAATCCAATCACATATTATGAGTTCGATTGCTGGAAAAACAGCGCCGGACAAAAAGTAGAATTAGGTGAGACCGTAGAGGTTGGCGAAACCGATGAAACCTATACAGCCTACTTTAAAAGAGCAACATATACCACAACCTTCCGGGTAGAAGATCCAAGGTATGGTAAACTTTTAGACAAAAAGAATCCTGTGGATGAGATCCAGGTTACTGTAACCGGAGGCAACACTGTTAGATTCCCGAAATACCAGGCTACCAAGAATTGCCAATTTCTGACTTGGAAAGATGGAACCGGAAAACCTATCAGTTATCTCTCTTTCAAACCAGAAAAAGATGAGACCTATACCATCTCATTTGAACCGGTAGCTCGTCTGGATATTCGTTACAAAGTTCTCGATCGTGAGACTGGCAAAATCCTGCAGTATGTAGGTTCTTCCGGTAAACTGACCGACATCGGCGGTCTGTTCTACGCTTTCCTGAATAAGGAATACACGCTCGGAGATGAAAGAATCGAAAAACTTCTGGCTGATCAGGGATACGAGCTGGAAAAACCAGAATACACCTTCCTGTATAGCGACCTTGATACTTATACACTGGATGGCGAACCAATCGAACTTAATGATATTTCAAAGGATTATGTAAAACTTTATGCAACTAAGAAAACCATAAACTACACAGTTACAACAGATGTAGATGGCAAAACCAGTCAGATCATCGTCAGCAGCGAAGAAGGCAAACTCGGCGATAAGATGCCGAAAGACCCTGTAAAAGACGGCTACGTATTCAAAGGATGGAATACAAAGAAAGACGGAAGCGGAGAAGCATTCACAGCTGAAACTGCAATTACAGGCGACATTACCATTTACGCAATCTTTGAGAAGAAAGCAGAAATCACACCGCCTACCAAACCAGACGATGACAATAAGAAGCCAGGAAACACCAACAAAGACAATAAAAAACAGGCGAAGACCGACAAAGCCGGTACTGTTAAAACAGCTGATCAGAATGCCGTTGCTTCCTTATCTGTACTTATGAGTCTCTCTTTGATGGTAATCTTAGCATTTGCCATTATGACATTTAGAAAAAAATATAAAAGATAATCCACGAAAAAAACTGTCAGCAGACTAAACTGCTGGCAGTTTTTTTATGGAGAATCCGGGTTCAGATACCTTCACACCGATATTCTATGGATATTTTACAAACCCGCATAAACAGGGGCTTAAATCAATTTGGGACGGGGTTTTTTGAAAAAACCTCCGTCCCAAATTAACAATTATCTACGTTTTCTTCTTACGAAAGTAACTGCCATCGCCACGATCACTGCTAATGCTGCCATCATCACAATGAGCATTACTGTAACTGGCGCCGTATCGCCCGTCTTAACACCTGTCGGGCCCTTCGGCTCTTCCGGCTTAGCCGGCTGTGCTGGCTTAGTGTATTTATTCGTGAATACCGGTGCTTTTCCGCCTTCGTATTCTACCTCTGCCAGTAAGCTTCCCTCGCCGTTATCTGTAACGGTAATCGTTACGCCATATACTGTCTTATCGTAGGTAACGTTCTTCTGTTCATCATTTACTTCTGAAATCTTGTACTTATAAGTACCAGCTTTCTTAAATTCAATGGTCTCAAATACTACCTGACCATTTTCATTGTTTTTCGCTTTGGAGACCACCTTATCGTTTCTGTCCCGAAGCTCAAATGTGAACTGTCCGTCTTCTAGTTCGCCTCCGACATACATCTTAGAAGCTCCCAGTGTTACGGCTGTCGGCTGTGCTGTGTAGATGTTCTTAAATACGATCTCGTTCTTGACTTCTTCTTTGCTCTTAAGTTCTGCCTTCGCAGTCAAGCTTCCATCGCCATTATCAATTACCACTACCACAACCGTATGCTCTGCCAAGTCGTACTGTACTCCGCCTGCGCTTCCCTCATGCTCGCGGATCACATAATTGTATGTGCCCGGTTTTTCATAGGTGAGCGCTTCGAATGTAATAGAACCATCTTTTGCATTTACAGCTTCCCCAAGAACGGTTTTATCTTCACCAACCAGCTCAAATGTAAACTCGCCTTCTCTTAATTCACGTCCATCTAATTCCTTCGTGATCGTAAGATCTGTATTGATGCTGTAATCAACCGGCGTTACGCTGTAGGTGTTGGTAAAGCTGAATGGGAATTCATTTTCTTTCCATGACTTTTCAACAGCAATCGTTCCATCTCCATTATCTGTTACCTTTACGGTAAATGTCTTACTGCTTCCGTCATTTTGTACTCCCGGAACGCTTCCGCTCTCTGCTACTGTGTAAGTAAATGTCTTCTCACGTTTCGCACTCTTTGCTTCTGCCACTTCTATCTTGCTTCCTGTGTCGCCGAATACATTTTCCATTGTGTATGTAATCGCTCCAAAGGTCACATTGCCTGCGGCATCATTCGTTACTTTGGTTTTCTCTGGCATCGGAGCACCTTCGGAACCAGTGATGGTAAATGTATACTTGCCTGTAATATCTGGTTCGTTATCTCCTGATGCCACCTCATACTGCTTATGACCATTGATAGTAATTTCTGCTTCTGCCCCTTCACCGTACAGGTTCTTGAATGCAAGAGAATCCGTGCCTTCTGGGTACTGTACCTTCAGTTCCAGTGTTCCGTCTCCCTTATCTGTTACAATCACCTGAATAGCAAATGTCGTTGCATCTCCAGTCACTCCATCTGTGGTCGGCGCTTCTACAACCGTATAATCATAAGTGTATACATATGCGCCTTCCTGCACAGACTTCTTCGCAATTCCTGCTTTCTCATCTGCAATTAACTTATTGGTATCATACGTTACCGGGGCAAATGTGATCGTTCCGTCTGCGCTGTTCGTACCGGATGTAACCGGATTCTGATTCTTGTCCAGCACATGGAATGTAAATTCACCATCTACCATCGGTCTGTTCGTCAGAGACTTCGTAGCATTGATCTTGACATTTCCTTCTCCTCCAAGAGTTGTCGGATTGTCATTGTAAGTATTCACAAATGCTACTGTCGATTTCTTCTGACCCTCGTCTGCCGTCTTCACGATCTGCTCATCTACAAGCTGTCCATCTTTCATTACTCTTGTTGTAACAGTCAATGTAGAATCTGTGTTATCCACTACCTCGATTGTCACGGTACGAACTGCTGTGTCATAGCTGTAAGCCGAATTGTCTCCTGCTTTCTCAGCAACAGTGTAAGTGAACGTCTTGCCCGCATCCGCCTGTGTAAATGTCACATTCTTACCTGCAAGCACATCCATCGTATCTGCCTCGCCTGCCGCCTTCGCAGTATTCGTGAATTCCGTTGCTCCTTCTGCCAGTCCAAGCTTGTCAGCGGAAGCTTTGTCTTCCGGTGTTACCGTAAATGTAAACTGTCCGGCTTCCATATCTCTTCCATTCAGTACCTTCGTAATCTGAAGTCCGCCAACTGCCGTGTAGTCAAGACTTGACTCGTACGTATTGGTAAATGTACCGTTTGCTACAGTTACTCCGGCTGTTGTACTCAACTGGCCTTTCTGGTTATCCGTTACGGTGATCGTCAGTGTTGCCACATGATTATCTTTGGTAACGCCCGGCATTGCCTCTGCATTCACATCATTTTCTGTAATCTGATATGTAAATGTCTTAGACAAGGTACCGTCTTCATTCGTTGTTGCTCCTGCCATATCAGCATCCGTAAATGGAATCTTGCCAAATCCGAATGGTACGGATTCGCCTGCTTTCGCACTGTCAGATGTTACGCTGACCGTCTTCGTTCCGTCGTCTGCTGCGCCTTCCGGTGCCGGTGCGTCACCCTGCGGTACGATAGTGAATGTAAATTCATCACTTTCTAACCAATCACGACCTGTCAGCACTTTATTAAAGTATGCAGCTGCTTCCGTCGGATCTGTGTCTATTTCCGTTCCTCCGGTTGTGTAAGTATTCTCAAATGCGATGCCGTTTTCCGGTGTCTCTACTGCTGCTGTCAAGGTTCCGTCGTTATGATCTGTTACAAGAATGCCAAAGTCATAAGATGTCTTTCCTTCTACTGCTTTCACTCCACCCGGCAGATTCGTTGTCAGCTCTCTTGCGGTATAAGAAACCATCCATGCTACCTGACCATTCTGCTGAACCTCTTTCACTGCGTAGCCGTCTTTCACTGCCTGATTCAAGGATTCTACTGTGTAAGTAAGGTTTACATCATCTTTTCCGGCAAATGTAACTGTGCCTAATGTATCATTTGCAGCTTCGGCGTTTGTTCCGACTGCTACAACTTCTTCTTTGAATCCTTCTACTGCTTCATCTGCTTTTCTTGTTACAACTTCAAACTGGAATTCCTCTGCATTCATGTCGCGTCCGGTCAGTTTCTTTGTTGCCGGGATCTGTGCTGCGATATCCTCATCTCCGGTGCTTGCACCGTAAGTATTGGTAAAGGTCAGATTCTCACTCTCATCTTCGACGATGACTATCTCAAGTGTTCCGTCTTTCTTGTCTGTCACTTTCACAACTACGGTTCTTTCCGCTTCCTGATCGTCCGTAATACCGGCGATACCGCTTGGCTGTTCTGTAACATTGAACTTAAATGTTCCGGCAATCGTAAATTGGATATCTCCAAATGCCGCCTGATGTTCCGCAGATGCTTTTGTAATCTCAAGACCGCCTGCATTCTCTGGAAGCGTGATAAATCCGCCATTAACTGCTGTTGCCGTCGCTTCATCTGCTGGCGTTAACATATATGCAAAGTGATCTGTGTCAAGCCATTCACGTCCTACAAGTTCTTTCGTCACAGTAAGCGCATCACTTCCGATAAGACTTCCTGCCACGCTGTAAGTATTCGTAAAGTCTGCAGCCGCAGTTTCCTCAGCAGCGATGGTACCGC
>OFMS01001058.1_pt1 | contig 21988 bp, 12 predicted proteins | sample 1541871 | NCBI WGS metagenome assembly OFMS01 (sample SAMN04209251, study PRJEB22552) | human gut metagenome | biome: gut; material: feces | host: Homo sapiens | place: USA: Oklahoma
ATGCGATTACGACCGACTGTTTCCTGCGGGATTTCCAGCTGACCTATGCAACGTTATTCTCCGGCGTGCGTCATGACAGCGGAGATCCGGTGCAGTGGGGCGAAAAAATGATCGCGCACTACCAGAAACTGGGAATCAATCCGGCAGGCAAGACTTTATTGTTCAGTGATTCTCTCGATTTTGCACGGGCACACGAACTGTATGAACATTTCCGGAACCGCACAAAGGTGGCTTTTGGAATCGGCACCTATATCTCGAATGATACGGATGTACCGGCACTGAATATCGTCATGAAAACCACACTGTGCAACGGTATGGATGTCGCAAAGATTTCCGATACTCCGGGCAAGGGAATGTGCAAGAACCCGGATTATGTGCACTATCTGAAACGATGCATCGACTGGCGTATGAATCATGACAGATAAAAATTCTGATTTACAGACAAAGGAAGAAGGAACAGACCTATGAATTATACAGAGTGTATCGAACAGGCGAGAGGCCGTATCGGATCTTACTGTAAGGCGTGCTGGGAATGTAACGGCAGAGCCTGTAAAAACCAGATGCCGGGGCCGGGAGCCAAAGGCATCGGAGATACCGCCATCCGCAACTATGACAAATGGAAAGAAATCCGTGTTCAGATGGACACGCTGGTCGAAAACCGTCCATGTGATACGACACTGGAACTGTTTGGCAGAACGTTTCAGTATCCGTTTTTTGCAGGTCCGGTAGGTGCCGTGCAGCTGCACTATGGAGACTGCCTGAATGATATTTCCTACAACGATATTCTCGTTTCCGCCTGTGCGGCATCTGGCATCGCTGCTTTTACCGGAGACGGAACCGACAGCAATGTCATGGTCGCAGCGACAAAAGCGATCAAAAATGCAGGCGGACTGGGAATTCCGACCGTAAAGCCGTGGAACATCGAAGTGATCCGGGAGAAAATGGCGATGGTAAAGGATTCGGGTGCCTTTGCCGTGGCAATGGATATCGATGCGGCCGGACTGCCGTTTTTAAAGAATCTGACTCCACCGGCCGGAAGCAAATCGGTGGAGGATCTGCGTGAAGTGAAACAGGCGGCAGGGCTGCCGTTTATCGTCAAAGGAATCATGACCGTCAAGGGTGCCATGAAGGCAAAAGAAGCCGGGGCAGATGCGATCGTTGTGTCAAACCACGGCGGGCGTGTTCTGGATCAGTGTCCTGCCACCGCAGAGGTGCTCGAAGAGATCGCAAATGCAGTCGATGGCTCCATGAAGATCTTTGTCGACGGAGGCATCCGTTCCGGTGTGGATGTGTTTAAGGCACTGGCACTGGGAGCCGATGCGGTGATCATTGCCCGCCCGTTTGTGACTGCCGTGTATGGCGGAGCGCAGGAAGGCGTCGAGGCTTATGTCAATAAGATCGGAAGTGAGCTGAAAGATACGATGGCAATGTGCGGTGTGGCTTCGCTGAAGGAGATCACACGGGATTGTGTCAGAGTGTGAGAATTACATATTGGGAAAGGATGAAACGCTTGTGTTCGTGGCGGGTGCCATGGATATGGGCGTTTTTTCTGTTGAGGTGAGAAAATGGATGGATTTTGTTATATTTTTTGCAGAAAAAGGTCGGTTGATGTAAAAATGTGATATAATCTATTTTAGAACATGGTAAAATGAGTCTGTATATTGAGAATAAATAGATGAAAAATAATAATAAAAATATGTTTGGCTTACACAGAAAAATCAGGATTGCTTATAGCTTTTATTTGCTTGATAGATATAAGGAGACAAAAAAAGAATGACAAAAGCTTTTGATATCGTTCTACAAAATGAAGTAGACGCTATGGATATTGCAAAAACACCATATTATTCTTTAAAAGGGAGATTCCGTTATCAATGTCTGTGTTGTGGGGAAGAGGTTTATCTTGCTGCTGCTGATAGTCGAGAACGTTCTCCGCATTTTAGACATCGGAGAGGTAATAATGATACAGAATGTGAACGATATCTTGGACAACCAGGGGCAGTGGAACATTTTTTAAATTTGAGAAGGCATAAACAAGAACATATTGAATTTTATTTTAACAAAGATAGAATGACATTTGAAATTTGTGTTTTTTTCACAGAAAAAGATCTTCAGGAGTATGAAAAAGAGGATAGTAAAATGATGGTGTTTTCACAATATTATGGAGACCCATTTCTTTCGATACCGCTTAACAAGAAAAATTTCATTTCTGATAGAAAAAATTATTTTGTTATTTCGGAATTTTCGATAAATTATTTTGTCTCCTTTAATTCTGGAGTTAATCGCTTTATCTATCCAAATATAATGAAAGCTGCAGAAAAAATTAATATATTTAAAGTTAGAATGCAGGATGAACATTGTAAGCTTCAAATGTCATCATTTCTTTATACAGATATTGTGTATATTGGAATATCGAGAAATAAAGAGGAATTACAGGAACTGGTATCTTTAAAAGATATTGTTTCAGAAGAAATATTTTCTTTTACAACAGAAAACAAGATATTTTATGGAGTGCAGTTTTATGTAAATAGGGTAGAAAGTATAGCCTATCATTTTTTTCAAAAGCATGGTTATCAGATTGAAAGTTCGGAAGAATTTAACATTTTATGGCCACCGGTTTATACAAGAGATTTACATTTAATAAGTACTAAAGATACAATATATGTTAATTCGAGTTTCAAGTTGATTCCACATGAAAATATGAATGTGGATGTTATTTTAACTAAAAATATTTGTGAAAACGTAGTAAAGATTCATATTGAGAATGAAATAAAAATACATGAAAAAAATATTGATATGTGTATACAAAGAGAAAGAAGAATAGAACAAGATATATTTACAAATGCTCCCAGGATTATGTATTACAATAGATATACAGTTTCAAATCAGTATGATTATTTTTTGTTTGACCAAAATGGATGTTCACGATTAGTTCCGGGATCAAAAATATATCTCTCGGAAACTGACAGAATTGTAGGGTATAAAAATGGACATTTAAAAGAAATTATATATGCATATCCGAAAGAAAAAATAAGTATTAGTGAACTTATAGAAGATATTCGAAAATATCATCCACAATCAGAAATATTTAATCCTGATGATTTTATGGAAATAAAAACTGATGATATAGTCTTATCATACTTGGAGGAATGTTATAGGAATGGACGAATTAATACGGTTGTGAAACGGTATATTAAGGAGGGGATATTTTGAATTATTTGATTGAACTTACAGAAGAAGAAATTAAATATATATGTACTGTTATTCCTTTTAAAGAAGCATCTGCATATTTTAAGAAATATCCGAAAGAATTTACTAAATTAAGACCGGGTTTTCGAGTGAAGTCATTAAATGAAGACACAGTTATTCGAACACTGTATGATTTCCGTAATAAAAATTTCATTGCAACTTTTTTGATTAAACATATTGAACGATGGATCAAAGAAATTGATGAAGCTTTAAAAAGAGCACTCGAAAATGGTCTTGATCAAGAGGCTGCGTATATTCAGGTGTTATCACGCTCATTTTTTTCTGAAAATATCGCATTATTTTTCAAAATAAACGGAGAAGAAAAATCAGAAGATTATTTGAAGGTTATGAGTTCGGCTGTCTTTTTTGAACATATTTATCAAAGGACAAATGAGAAAGAAAAAGATTCTTTGAAAAAAAGAGAGCAAGAACTTGTTGATACTTGCGAAAAATTGAAAATTCAATTTTTAGATGAAGAGAATAAAACAGAAAAGTTGAGAAAAAAGGCAGTAGAATTAAATGAAAAATTAACTAAAAAAGAAGAACAATTTAATTCTGAGAAGGAAGAGAAAATACAACTTTTCGAAAAAATAAATAAATTGGAACAAAAACTTAAAAAGATGCAGGATGATGAAGTATGGAAAACTGAAGAGATGCAGCAAAAAATAAACAATCTTACTTCTAGATTAAAGGAGCAGACAGAAATAACAGAGGAATATGAAATTACACTTTCCAAATATACATCAAAGATTTCTTCTATGGAAGATGATATTAATACATGGAAAAATCAAGTGAGAAGCCGAGAAAAGCAACTTTTTAAATATAAAGCCGAGAGAGCAACACTTTTAAAAGAAAAAGAATTTGACAGAACGAAGATTAAGGAACTTAAAGAAGCACTTGATAAAGCATTAGCCAGCGAAAAGATATATGAAGAAAATCTTTCTATGTTTAGTACAGAGACAGAGTTTTATCATCAGAAAAATAGAAAGTTAGATGAACTAAAAGAAATAGAGAAGGAAGGAGAAAACTTTCCCAAAACATATACAAATAATGATCGAAAGATGCCATTATGTCCGGAAGATATAGATGATTTTGATGAATATTTTAGGTATAATCTTGAAAGCATTGGATTTGATGAGAATGAAGATGGTTCGCAGGAATTTGTAGATTATGTAGAAAGATGTGTTTTTTGTGGAATTCCAGTATTGATAAAAAGAGGACCAGGGATTAATTTGGCTAACTGTCTTGCAAATACTCTTTATGGAGTACCGATTGCAGCACATTTAATATATTCAGAAGGAACAAATATAGGGAATGTTAATAAATTTCTTGAAGGTACACCTGATAGGGTTGTTTGTATTGATGGACTTATTGGAAATTGTAATGAAATGGAATTTATTCCTGTGCTTGAACAATATCGCAATAAGATTATTATTTTGACATATATGTATGACAAGACGTTACGTTTTATCCCAGATGAATTTTTATCATCAGTTTATTTTATTAGTGCGGATATTTTTGGTTCGTTATTGAGAATTAGAGATATTATGGAAGATCCTTCTGAAATAAAAGAGATTTTGGCTGTACATAAGAATAATACTAAAACAAAGTTTGATAGTCGGTCACAGAAAATCTTTTATGAAATTGCATGTGAATGTGGATTAGAAAAAGATATTGCATATACAATGGCTGACGTGTTAAAAGATGAAGATTTTATGAATGAAATGTTAATGTTCACGCTTCTTCCATATGTAGTTAAGGTTCTTGGAAAGAATCCGTATAATTGTTCAAAACGTCTTCAACGATATGCGGGAGAAGGTGGGCGTTGTCTTAAGAAAGATATTTTGATGAGGTGGTTTGGATAGTGAATGAGTTGATTAATATCATGGCAGATGATATGCATATTTGTCCTTATATAAAAGAACCGGCTGAAGCTTTTGGCTACAGGGTAATTTATTCAGCACTGGGGTTGTGGTGTCTTGAGTCAGCACTTAGTGAAAATGATAATAAGAAGGGTATTAGTAAAAATGGACAAAGTATTTTATTACATAAATTATGCAATAAATATATTGAATTATGTCCGATGGCAAAACATTTTATTTATCCTTCAAGAAATATAGATATTGCTGTGTTTATTCGAAATATTTATGAACAGACGGGATATTTGATAACAGATGATGACAATTATAATGTTTTAAATAATAGTGGAGAGACAGTAAAGTTTTCTGATACAGATTTTTTGTACTTGGGACTTCCATCAAAAGATTATATTATAAATGGGCTTGGTATTCATTTTACAAAAGGTAAATATGAAGTAAAATTAAAAGATTTTCTTATACGAGATGAATTGACACCTGAAGAGTATTTAAGTGTAAATTATAATGAATGCGATTTTGATAAAAAGGATATTGATGTAAATGAAATGGAATTTTTTAATCCATTTTATTATGGAAATGTATCGAACTCATGGTATAAATGCATGAAATCTAATATGACTATGGCACGTAAAAGTCCTACAGGACCTTATTATAAGGTTATCAGAAAAGAAAATGGAAACTTTCTTTTTTGTGAAAATAATAATGTGGATGAGGCTGATTGTATGACAGGAGCTGAATTTCGTCGAATATATGTTGCACTTAGAAAACATTATGATAACCCTATGCAGATGCTCATATGTCCAATTGATAAAAAATATTCTTACATTCGGATTCTTGGACAGCTGCCAAATAGAGAATATTTTTATTTACTTATGAATGCATGGCCGAGACACAATTTTTTAGATCGTAATAATTTTATTATTCGAAACAATTTAATAGAACAGGTTGCAGAAGTTCTTGGAACAATAGGATTTACTGCAAGAAATGGTGAATTTTATGGATAAAAATATGAATGGCATACAGCAATATTATCAAACAATAAGAAACCGATTGAAAAACTATATTAAATCAGATTATTTTGCAAATAGTGAGACATTACTCTCATATGTAGATGAGATTCTTGGAGAAATGTGCCCGGAAGATATAAATATTGCAAGAGAGCCATATATTGAGACTTCTTCTTCTTATCGAAAGGTAAATGATGGTATTCGAACAGCAAATATTGAAAATAATGTTAAAGAAGTTCTTTTAAAACTTGTTGAGGCAAAACTTGGTATTTATTCAACTCCTTTTGTACATCAGGTAAAGGCACTTACAAGTGCATTGAAGGGGAAGGATTTGTTTGTGTCCACGGGTACAGGCTCCGGTAAAACTGAATGTTTTCTTTGGCCGATTATTGCACGCGCGATAGAGGAAGCTATTAATCGACCAGAAAATTTTAAAATGCCAGGGATAAGAACCCTTATTATTTATCCAATGAATGCATTGGTATCTGATCAGCTTGCAAGGTTTCGTAAAATTATGGGTTCAAAAGAATTTATGAATATTTTTACTTCATCAACAAAAGCCGAACGTATTCCGCATTTTGGTATGTATACTGGAAGAACGCCATATTCGGGAGAGTCGAAGAAGCAAAGTAATATTAAGCTTGCGGAGACATACCGCAAACAATATATTGTAGATGAGAGTGCAACACAAGAAGAAAAGGAAGAACAATTACGAAAAATCAAAGGACTTAGAAGTATTAATAAATATCCTGCAAGATATGGGGAAGAAGAGGGATTAAAAGTTTTTATTGATAATCTTGAAAATAGTATTCACGAGCCTGGGCCTTATGATGCAGAATATATTACAAGATTTGAGATTCAAAAAAATACTCCAGATATTCTAATTACAAATTATTCTATGCTTGAATACATGCTTATGCGTCAGATAGAGTCGGGAATATGGGATGATACGGAAGAGTGGTTGCGTAAGTCAGAAAAAAATAAACTCCTTATTGTTCTTGATGAGGCACATATGTACAGGGGATCATCAGGTGGAGAAATTGCATTTCTACTTGATAGACTTTTTTCACGTTTAAATATTTCTCTTGAAAAGGTGCAGTTTATTCTTACAACTGCCAGTATGCCGATAGAAAATGAAGATGCAATTTCACATTTTTTTAATGGACTTACGGGAAAGAAATACTCAGAATGTGTTACACTTTTTGGTGATAAGGAGGTTGTACATAATAATTTTAAAGTGATGACTGATGCGGCTGCCATTGCTTCTGTAGGAACTAGTCAGGTAACAGAGAAACAAATTAGCGCAAGAGTTTGTGCTTTTGCTAAAAGAATATTTGGTGTTGAACTTCCAACTAATATTTCGACATCAAATGCACAGAAATGGTTATTTGATAATCTTCCAAATTATCAGGCATTTGTAAAACTTCATGAATTGTGCAGAGATGGGGCAAAATCTTACACAGAGTTAAAAGAGAAAATATTTGGAAAAAATAAATATGCAGATGATGCTCTTGATGCATTGCTTGTTATTGCATCTTTGGCGAAAAAAGATGGTGAGATACTTTTCCCTGTAAGATTACATATGTTTGTTCGTGGAATTCAGGGATTGTATGCTTGTTCTAATCCAAAATGTACTTGTGGAGCAAAATATTCCGATGAAGAAAAGCTTCCACTTGGTAAAGTTATTTCTATTCCTCGTGAAAAATGTGGATGCGGAGGAAGAATATATGAACTTGTAAACCATATTAAATGTGGAGCTTTGTATTTTAGGGTATATGTTCAGAAATTGTCTGGAACAGGATATTGGTACGTGTTTCAAAATAGAGGACTAAGGGGTGGAACAAATGATTTAACAGAGATGCTTCTTTATATTTGCCCAAATGGATATGAATTAAATAGTAAAGATAATGTGGGATATCTTGATCCTATAACGGGAAAACTTTATCTTGATTATAAGGATGATGATTGTTTGCTTAAGGTTCTTTACTCAAGTTATGATGAAAGATACAATTGTTTTATGTTTGATACATGTCCAAAATGTAAGAAAACTATGCCTTTAAAGAAACCTACAGATTTTGCAACGAAGGGGAATATACCCTTTTATAATTTGACAAAAGCACAGTTTGAACTTCAACCGGCAAAGTCTGAACTTATTAATCAAGGGAAAAAGGTACTGCTATTTTCAGATTCCAGACAGAATGCAGCAAAACTTGCACTGGATTTGTCAAAGTCATCCGATGCTGATGGATTTCGTCAGGCTGTTATGTTAGCTGCAAAAAAATTATCATTAGATGGAAAAGAACATTCTTTAAAAGAATTGTATAATATGTTTCTTGCAGTTTGTGTTGAGCAGAGATTAGAATTCTTTTCAGGTCACAGTGCAGAAATCTTTTGCGATCATCTGGAAAAAATTCGTAAAAGGCTTAAGAGAGGGAGAGACATTACAAAGGAAAATTTTGAACCACTTCCGGATGCATATTATGAACAATTGTTAAATTTCTTTACTGAGAGTCCACGTTCATTTAAGGATATAGGTCTTGGATTTCTCGGTCCGATGGATGAAACCTTGGAAGAATGCAGTTATGCGTTGGAAGATGATTATAATATTGTAATTGATAAAAAAATATTTTATTCCATTTTAGTACTTCTTTTTTGGGATGTTATGGATGGAAGTGCAGCTTTAGGTAATACAATTGGAGATGAGGTGAGAAGAAATCTTCCAGGACGAAGTAAGGTACAATCATTTGGACTTGATGGAGATTTTAATGTTTCTTTGGATAGAAAATTCATTCGTATTGTAAAAGGCATGCTTGGATTTAATGATAAAAAAATGGAGCATTTCCTAAATTGCATAAAGAGTTATTTCTTTGGACCGGGAACAAATCGGATGTATTATCTAAAGCTTGATGCAGTGAAAATTATCATTACAGACAAGAATTTTAATTGGTATAGGTGTGAAAGATGTGGTAAAATCTCTCCATATAAACTTAGTGATTATTGTGGAGCCTGTTTTGAGTCAAAAAATTTTCATGTTATTACTAATGAGAATCTTTCAAGGTTTGATTTTTGGAGAAAACCAGTGTTGGCAGCTATTGAGGGAGAAGAAAGAATACATACTATTGATACTGAGGAACATACAGCACAACTTTCTCATAAGGAAACCACCAGTGATATTTTAAGTAGAACCGAAGATTATGAAATTCGTTTTCAGGATATTGATGTTGGTAAGTTTGGAGAGAATTCGATAGATGTATTGAGCTGTACGACTACGATGGAGGTTGGTATTGATATTGGTTCTTTAACAGCAGTAGGATTGAGAAATATTCCTCCTATGCGGGAAAATTATCAACAGAGAGCTGGTCGTGCTGGACGAAAAAACTCTGGAATTTCTACTATTGTCACGTATGCTTTTGGTGGAGTTCATGATAGTCATTATTTTAAGCATCCAGATGAGATGATTTCAGGGGAGCCTAGAAAACCGTGGATTGATAGGAATAATCCCAAAATTAAACAACGCCATTATAATATGAAAGCATTAAATAGTTTCATGTCGACAGAACAGATGTGCAGAAAATATGACAGTATTGTTAAGGTAGGTATTGTAACATTTTGCGAAAAATATGCAGATGCTTTTATTCAACATACAAAATCACTCGATTTTTCAACAGATGATACAATTAAGATGTTTTGTGGAATAAGAGATATGGTGCTTGCAGAAGGAAAACGGAATGAGTATTTTAATGGGGACAAAGAAACTTCTGCATTTGATGTGTTTTATTCTGAAGGATTTATTCCGTCATATTCTTTCCCAAAGAATGTTGTAAGATTTTGTGTAGAAAAGAATCCTGAATATGGGAGAAAAGTTACAAAAGATATTAAATATGCTCCGGAAAGAGATATCGCTGTTGCTATTAGTGAATATGCGCCTGGGCGTTTTATTACTATTGACAAGAAAATATACAAGAGTGGAGGATTGTATTCTAATCCAAGACCAAAGGGATATGAGAATAATCAAGCTGAGTATTATTTTACTAGTAAGGATTATAGGAAAGATATTATTGTTTGCACAGAATGCAACTGGTTTGGCGGAGAAAAAGAAGCGTATACAGAATGTCCATATTGTCATGCACCTGTGGTAAAACGCTCGATGGTTAAACCGTGGGGATTTGCTCCAGTTAAGGGTGACCCTGTTAAATATGAAGATGAGGAAGAAGAAAAGACTTATGCAGAAGCTCCATATTATTCCTATGTGCCGAAAGATACAGAAATGCGGAATTATGGGAATAGTAAAATTCGCTTTGCAAATTTGAAAAATCATAAAGTATTAACCGTTAATATGGGAAAGAAAAAATGTGGATTTAATATTTGTACAAAATGCGGTGGAGCAGAAGTAGCAGAACCAGTTCAGAAAGATGATTTTAAATTTTCACAGCCATATCATGATCGGTATCTCTGCAGACATGAAGGAACAGTTGCAAAAAATATTTATTTGGGTTATGAATTCCTGACAGATATGTTTATGTTGGATATTAACTATGATACACAAAAACTTGTGTCTAGATACGATAATGAAGAAAGGACAATTCTCCGATCTGCTGCAACAACTTTACATGAGGCTATCAAAAAAGCTGTATCGCTTTCCTTAGACATAGATTATAATGAAATTAATGGTGGTTGGAGAACGAGGTTTGAGGAAAATGGTGAAGCACATATAGAAATGTTCTTTTATGATAATTTGACTAGTGGCGCTGGATATTCTTCGCTTATTGGAGAAGATGGAGTGCTTGATGATGTTCTTACAAGAACAAAAAGAATTTTAAAAGAATGCACATGCTCGAGGTCGTGTAGAAATTGTCTTGATAATTTCTACAACCAGAGAAATCATGATCTTTTTGATCGGACATTGGCAATGCAATTACTTGAATATGCTTTGAATGGAAAATATCCGGGAGATTATTCTCAAAAAGAGCAAGAAAGTTATTTGGTTCCTTTGAAGAAACTGATTAAAGAGTCAAAAGGTATATTAGAAGAAAATGACGATATTTTGAAATTTGAAGTTATTCCGTCACTGAGAAAAAGAGAACGAAATGAAGAGGGAAAATTGTATTTGAACCCATATAATTTATCTGACTGGCTTCCGAATACATTTATACAATATTTGACAAAAATCAATGAGAAAATGGATGATTGAGAAAAGGAGATGAAAGAAATGGTCTACTCTCCATTGCGATATCCCGGAGGAAAAGGCAAACTAACAAAGTTCATGGAATATATGATTGATAGACTTGGGTATAGAGGTGGAACATATATTGAACCATTTGCTGGAGGTGCAGGCATTGCCATAGAATTACTTCTTCGAGATGTTGTAAGCAAAATAGTTATTAATGATTACGATAAGGGAATTTGGTCTTTTTGGAAGGCAATTCTTACAGAAACAGATCGATTTATAGCAAAACTTGCAGTGGTGCCACTTACTTTAAATGAATGGAATAAACAACGTAATATTTGTCTTACAAAAAATGATAAATATAGCTTTGAACTTGGTTTTGCAACGTTCTATATGAATCGTACGAATCGTTCTGGTATTATTAAGGGTGGTGTGATTGGAGGAGTGGATCAGTCTGGAATATGGAAGATGGATGCTCGTTTTAATAGGAAAGAGTTGATTCAAAGAATAAAAAATATAGCTAAGAGAAAATCAGATATAAAGCTATATAACAAAGACGTTAATAGCTTTATCACACGGTATGTTCCTTTATACGAAAAAAATGCATTTATTTATTTTGATCCACCATATTTTAAAAAGGGTCAGCAACTTTATATGAATTATTTTCAATTTGAAGATCATGTTCGAATCGAAAAAGCAATAAGAGAATGTGTGAAATGTGATTGGATTATTACCTATGATGATACAGCTGAAATACAAGATATTTATAGTGATTATTTGATGTATTTGTATGACTTGAATTATAGTGTGTCTTCTAAATGTAAAGCAAGTGAAATTATAATGTTTAAAAGTGGGATAGAAGTTCCAAACGATGAAGAACTTCAAAAACAAAGAGTGAAGATTAATATTCGATTGTATGTGACATAGATTCTTGTATATTGGAAAACACTTATCGGAATTAAATACTATATACTTATAATTATGAAAAAAATAATATATTTAAATAAAAATCAAACATTGACCTATTACAACACAAACGCAACAACATTTGTATCATCCACTATTTTTGTGGATTTCAAACAAACTCAGGACAAGTTCTTGTGTCTTCTTCCACCAACATCATCCATCTTGGATTTCGGTTGCGGTTCCGGAAGAGACACAAAGTATTTTCTTTCTGCGGGAATGCAGGTTGATGCAATAGATGGATCAGAAGAATTGTGCAAATTAGCAAGTAAATACACAGGAATTCCAGTAAAACAAATGCTGTTTGAAGAATTGGATGTGAAGGCACAGTACGATGGTATATGGGCCTGTTCGTCGATTCTTCATCTTCCAAAAGATGAGTTAAAGGATGTATTAAAAAAGATGCTTGCAGCGTTAAAAGAACATGGAATTATTTATACTTCCTTTAAGTACGGAACATTTGAGGGAGAAAGGAATGGACGATTTTTTACAGATTTTACGGAAGAAACATTCCAGAAATTTGTAAAAGATATTGCCGGGATTCAGATCGAGGAAGAATGGATTACCGGAGATGTCAGACCCGGAAGAGGAGAAGAACGATGGCTGAACTTAATTCTGCGGAAAAAGTAAAAATGAATTTGCCGGAGAATATTTCAACGGATGTGATGACAGGTGGAGTCGATGAGAGAATGTATTTATATTCTCGATTAGTCGGGAGCCTGAAAAAAGCAGATGGAGTTGATATTGTTGTATCTTTCCTGATGGAATCCGGTGTGAAGATGTTATTGGAAGATTTGGATCATGCATTGCAGCGTGGTGCAAAAATTCGGATTCTTACGGGAAATTATCTTGGAATTACACAACCGTCTGCATTGTATCTGATCAAAAGTAGATTGGGAGATCAGGTAGATTTACGTTTTTATAATGATCCGAAACGTTCATTTCATCCCAAGGCATATATGTTTCATTATGCTTCTTACAGTGAAATGTATATCGGTTCATCAAATGTTTCCAGAAGTGCGTTGACTTCGGGAATTGAATGGAACTATCGATTTAACAGCAATACCGATCCGGAGAGTTATCGCAAGTTTTATGAGACCTTTGAGGACTTATTTGAAAATCATTCAATTGTAATTAACGATGAAGAACTTAAGCGGTATTCCAAGAACTGGCATCGCCCGGCAGTGGCAAAAGATCTGGACAAGTATGATCAGGATTCACAGGATACAAATGTACGAATGATCTATGAACCTCGCGGCGCGCAGATAGAGGTATTATGTGCGTTGGAGGCAACGCGCGAAGAAGGTGCAAAACGCGCGTTGGTTCAGGCGGCAACGGGAGTCGGGAAGACCTGTATTGCTGCATTTGATTCGAAAAAATATGATAGGGTGCTGTTTGTTGCACATCGGGAGGAAATTTTAAATCAGGCAGCTGTAACCTTTCACAATATCAGAAATTCAGATGATTATGGGTTCTTTAGAGGAACAGATAAATGTACGGATAAGTCCGTAATTTTTGCTTCCGTCATGACGCTTGGAAAAACGGAATACCTGAATGAAAAGTATTTTGCAAAAGATTATTTTGACTACATTGTAATTGATGATGAGCGCGTTATAATAAGGACAAAGTTAGAGAAACCCAGTAAAATCAAGGGGTTAGCACTAATTTAGTCCTTATTTTTATACCATTTTAGCGGTAAAGATAGGGCAGCGCTGCAATATTAAACCGAAAATTCAAGTCAGCATCACAGATGTCCACAATCAGTCTGAGAGTGAATCTGTGCGCTTAGATTAGGTACAATTTTATATCAAAAACATTTAGTGAGGACTAAATTAGCACTTGAGATGGAATATTCCATCAGCTGATTTGGTCCTCTTTTTATTTGAGAGGAGTGGTCGAATGGGCAAGGTGTTAATTTGGTTCGTAATCATTATTAGTACAGTGGTTCTCTACTGTCTTATGAAAGTTAAGGCAGAGAGTGATGAACTGTATGAGAAATTAGTGAGAAAGCATTTTTATGGCAGGTCTGATGATATTCCTGCATCTGACAAAACTGAGCACTTGAAAGGGTGTGGGTAATTATATGAAATTTTGCAAAACAATAATGCAGACAATACAGAAAAGGAGTGAAAGGAACATGAATAACAAGTTAGAAGTAATCGGTATTGATCATGGCTGGTCAATGATGAAAACAATCTCTCAGGTATTTGTCACAGGTGTTAAGGAGATTACAACAACTCCGGCACTTTTCGGCGATGTACTTGAGTATGAAGGAAAGTTCTATAAGGTTGGAACTGTGAGGCAGGAAGTAAAGGATACCAAGGTTGAAGATGACAGCTTTTATCTTCTCACTCTTGCAACAGTTGCTAAGGAACTTAAAAGAAGAGGTCTTGAAGAGGCAAAAGTATTCCTTGCTGTAGGACTTCCACTTACAAGATTTGGAGCTGAGAAGAATGATTTTATCAAGTACCTGACAAAGAATAAGCGTGTAAGCTTCAAATATGAGAATGAGCCGTATCATATTGAAATTGATGATGTGGCAGTATTTCCTCAGTGCTATGCAGCAGTAGTGGACAAGATTCCTACAATGGCAAAGAAAACGCTGATAGTAGATATCGGTAGCTGGACAATCGACATTATGCCGGTAATCAACAAGTCACCGGATGAATCAAAGTGTGTGACGATTCCAAAAGGTCTTATTACCTGTATGCGTTCTATCAATGAGCAGTGTGTAAGACAGCTTAACGGAGAGGTAGACGAGTCAGAGATACAGAATATCATGCGATATGGCAGGTCAGATATTGATGATGAATACTTTGCCATTATCAAGGCAGAGATAGAGGATTTTGTTGATAAGGTATATAACTCAATCCGTGAGTTTGGGTATAACTTAAAAACTACACCGATTGTATTTGTCGGAGGCGGGGCAGTTGTGATGAAGAATTTTGGTAGTCATGATGCTAAGAACATTTCCTATAACCTTGATGTAAAGGCAAATGCAAGAGGATATGAGCAGCTTGCCACAATGGGACTTAAAAGCACTAAGCGATTATCATAAGGAGGCAGATGATGGGAAGAAGACTTGAATATGAAGTAAAAACTTCTGTCCGCCTCAACATGAGCAATCCTCAGCATGTGAAAATCAATGATGTGATTCAGAACCTTGATCCGAAGATTTTCAAATCTAAGAACCAGTTCATCATAGATGCGATTCAGTTCTATATTGATAATTATGGAAAAGAAACCTTTGTTATCAAGAAGAAGGAAAAAGAGAGGGCTGAATATATCCGGTCAGAAGATATTGAGGATATTAAGGAAGAAGTCATTGAAGTAGCAACCAATGAGGCTAGGAAAGAGGTCATAAGGCTGTTAGGCGGAGTGATATCCGGGATGAATGTTGGTCAGCCGGTAATAATGCAGGCAGCCAATAGTGAAGCACAAGAACCTACAGAAGATGTTATGGACGATGCAGATGTTGCAGGACTTGCAATGGGATGGATGTCGAAAGGAGACTGATTATTATGAGAAGAGTTATGGGAGCCGTAGGAACAGTAATTTTAGAGATACTCAAGTGGATATTAAGGATAATTCTTGGAGCGTTGAAGCTGGTCTTAGGACTTGCCAGAATAATTCTTCTTCTATTCGCTATGGTGGCAAGGATATTTCTTTCATTCGTAAGAATGGGCACATTCTGAGAGGAGGTGAGCGTATGCAGGTAAAGGGTTTATTCTTAAATTATAAGAAAAACAGAAGACTTATGCAGTATTTCTTTAAAATAAGAGAGCTGGTATAATGAAAGGAGTTTAAGATGCACAGAATACGGGACAGTCCTATGTGTCCCGTGCATTACAGATAAATAGTTCACCGCAAGGGTGGATGGCACGGAACACAAAGCCCGTCCCTCTTGCGGAGAAGGGATGGGTGATTACTATGAAGAAGATAAGTATTATCTTATTATCCGCAGTACTGGTCTTTTCAATGGCTGCCTGTAATGGTGGTAAGGAAAAGGCTGATAATCAGACAGAGAAACAGACGGAAAGCGTAAAGCCAACTGAAGAAGCAGAAATGGCAACGGAAGCTGTCACAGAGGTCACAACCGAAGCTGGAAGTGAAGAGACAGAGAAAGATATTGCCGAGGTTAAAGATTCAGAAGAGAAGAATGATAAGGAAGATAACCGGTCCGCTGATAATGAAACTGCTTCAAGGCAGGAAGAAAAGCCAAAGCAGAATGACGAGCCGGAACAGAAAGCTTCAGTAAATGATAATGAGGAAGCTGGAGGAAATCAGAGTAATGCAGGTAATGGTGGTCAGACTACAGACAGTCCGAAAGACAATGTGAGCAATCCACAGCCTGCATCCGTGGCATACAGTCCACAGAATGTTGTGTCACTTGCAACAGCAAAGTGTCAGGCAGGAGGGATGATTACCACACAGCAGAATTTACAGAATCATTTGAATGACGGTAGTATCACGCAGGAAGAGTACAATGAGTATTATCCTTACGATGGTATGGAAGGCTCTTATTATAGTGTGTTTGTAGAGACAGACCTCAACAAAGCAAGTACCATTGATGGACAGCGGTTATCATCTGAGGATGCAATCGCAGAATATATTGCAAGTATGTTACTTTTGGAAACAGATCCGGTATTCTACATCAGTTATGATGGAGTTTACACGACAGGCGGCACAGACTATTACGAGTTTCGATGTCACAGATAAATAAAAACGAATAGAAGCAGAATGAAGAAAGATGTAAGCCATAAACTTATGTCTTTCTTTTTTTATGCGTAAATTAAGGAGGAAAGAGCACATGAAAAAGAAACTAAAGCGTTTTATGGCAGGATTTATGGCTATGCTCACACTGGTTGGAACACTCTTTACGAATGGAACAACAGCATTTGCAGCCAGTCCGCAGGCAAATATTGCGTTCTGGAATGCGTCAGTCAAAAATTCCGGAGAAGTAAGTGAGCTGAAGCCCGGATATAATCATGGCAAGATTCTGTATTCAATTCTTGACGGAAATTCTGCATATTGTATGAATTTCGGATTAAGAGCAGATGGCGGTCAGCTTATGAACAGCTACGATGATGCGAGCACATCAATGTCAGCACAGCAGAGAAAGCTTTTAAGTTACTGCCTTTATTATGGGTTTAACAGTACACAAAAGGCGGCACCAAGCAACAGTCAGTGCGATGAGTATATCGCAACTCAGGCAATGGTATGGGTTATTGTAGCAGATATCTTTGGAACCGGAAGTGGTGATTCGGCAGCAAGAAAGCTCTGTAACACAGCACCAAGTCCTGATTCTTCATACAGCTATTATGAGAGGCTCAGGGACAATATCAGCAGCTCCTACAATGCAACACTTCCAAGTTTTGCATCACGCAGAACCAGTGAGGCACCAACTTATGAATTAAAGTGGAATGAGGGAAGTCAGAGATTTGAAACAACATTATCTGACAGCAATGGTGTTTTATCGGATTTTGATTTTGGCATCAGCGGATATTCTGTTGATAAGAATGGCAACAGTATTACAATCTCTTCAACGAGCGTGAATACTACAGCTACAACAGGAACATTCACATCCAATGCTGGTAAGGTTGAGACAACATCAAGCTGTGTATTCTGGCTTACGGGCAAGAGCGGTTATCAGGAGTTTATTTCTGAAAGACCGACAGCAGATCCTATCAAAGCATATATCAAGGTCAAGACAGAGAACATCGGATATGGTGAGCTTACAAAGACAGATGAGTCAAGCGGAGTGAAGCTTTCCGGTGCAGTCTATGGAATCTATTCTGACAGCGGATGCACAAACAGAGTACAGACCATGACAACAGATGGAAACGGATATGCAAAGTCAGCTGCACTTGTCGCAGGCACTTATTATGTAAAAGAGATTACCGCACCAAAGGGATATGTCCTTTCCGGTAAAGTTCATACACTTACTGTAAAAGCAGGACAGACAACGGGAATCTCTGCAACAGATAAAGAGCAGCTTGGAGCAATCACAATCTATAAAGAGGGTGAGGTGCTTAGCTCATGGAATGGAAGCAATTTCACTTATGAGAAAAAGAAGCTTTCCGGAGCAACCTTTAAGGTAACTGCCGGAGCAGATATCTATAAGGCAGATGGTACAAAGGTGTATAGTGCCGGCGATGTTGTGGCAGAAAGCCTTACAACAGGAACTGACGGACAGGTGGTATTATCTGATCTTCATCTTGGAACTTATGTGGTTACTGAGATTAAGAGCATTGACGGATATACAATCAATACCACACCTCAGACAGTAGCAGTTGAGTATAAGGACCAGACTGTGACAGTACAGTATGAGTCTGCTACTGTCGAGAATACCAGACAGAAAGCGGATGTATCTGTCGTAAAGAAAGATTCTGATACAGAAAATCCTCTTGATGGCGGCAAGTACACACTTTATGCCGGAAATGACATCAAAAGCTATGCCGGACAGGTTATTGTGACAAAGGGTACAGCTCTTGAGACAGTAACTACAGGTGAGGACGGAAAGGCAAGCTACAGCGTGGATCTGCCAATCTCTAATGGATATTATGTCTCAGAGACGCAGGCTCCATATGCGTATATCAGAAACAGTAAAGATGTTTACAGCTTCAATTTCAATGTATTACCTGAAACACAGGCAAAGGCATCATTCAGCCACACATTTGTAAATGACAGAACTACAGCAAAGATTCATATCTACAAGGTAGACAAGGAATCAGACAAGGCAGTTGCCCAGGGAGATGCAAGCCTTGAAGGTGCAGTTTATGGTCTTTATGCAAGAAACGATATCGTGCATCCGGACGGAGCAACAGGTGTTGTATTTAAAGCAGGGGACTTAGTTGCAACTCTTACAACAGATAAGAATGGCGAGGCAGAGGTAAATAACCTTTATCTTGGCAACTATTATGTGAAGGAAATCACACCATCAGAAGGCTATCTTTTAGATGAAGAGGAGCATGATGTAGTATGCGACTATGAGGGAGACCTTGTAGCAGAGGTATCAAGAAGCACAACTTCAGCAGAGCAGGTCATCAAGCAGCCGTTCCAGCTTATCAAGGTATCTGACAATGGCGATGATACTGAAGCAGGACTGCTTGCAGGTGCAGAGTTCACAGCATACTTAAAATCTTCTTTATCCGTAAAGGCAGATGGAAGTTATGACTATGACAAGGCAACTCCGGTAGTAATCGGGGAAAACGGAGCAACAACAATCACATCCGATGACAAGGGACATGCAGTTTCCATTGCAATTCCTTATGGAACCTATGTGGTAGTTGAGTCAAAGACACCGCATAACATGAAGACAATCAAGCCATTTGAGGTAAAAATCAGCGAGAATCATCCTGACAAGCCTCAGACATGGAGAGTGTTCCTTGACAGGGAGTTTACTGCAAAGCTTCGTGTAATCAAGAAGGATTCCGATACAAAGCAGACAGTGCTTGTGCCAAATGCAGAGTTTAAGATCTTCAATATTGATAAGAACGAATATGTGAAGCAGTACACAACTTATCCGTCAAAGGTAGAGCATACTTCATTCTTTACTGATGAGGATGGAGATTTAATCTTACCGGAGGCACTGAAAATCGGTAACTACCGCATTGAGGAAGTGTCTGCACCATTTGGATATGTTGTAAATGATAAGTATGTCAACATCTCTGTTGATACTGACACAGCATTTGAAACAGATGGTGATACAAATGATGCGATCATCACCGTGGAATATTCCGATGCCCCTGCAGTCGGAGAGCTGACTGTAGAAAAGAAGGGAGAGGTACTTGAAGGATTCAAGGGTGGACTTCTTGCAAGCTCATATGAGAAAGAGTTTGTTTATAAGGAAAGCTCACTTGCCGGAGCAAAATTCAAAGTATATGCTGCCGAGGATATTTACACAGCAGACAACCAGAAGGATGCAGACGGAAACCGCATTAAGTATTACAGCAAGGGAGACCTTGTGACAACTCTTACAACTGGCAAGGATGGAAAGGCAACAGCTAAGAATCTTCCTCTTGGACAGTACAGAGTTGTGGAAGTGGAAGCTCCATACGGATATGTATTAAATCCGAATGAGCAGAAAGTGACATTCACATATGTGGATGATAAGACACCTGTTATCAAGGAAAGCCTTACTTTCTCAGATGACAGACAGAAGCTTGATATGTCAGTGACTAAGCTTGATGCAGAAGATAATACACCGATTGCAGGTGCAGTATTTGGTCTTTATGCAGACGAGGATATCAAGAATGTTGACGGAAAGGTCATCATCGAAAAGGGTACACTTCTTGAGAAAGCAACATCTGATGAGAATGGAAAGATAGCTTTTGTTAAGGATTATCCATTTGCAAAATATGTTGCAAGGGAGCTTGTAAAGCCTGCCGGATATGTGACAAATGAGGAAGCAGTAAACTTTGATACAAAATATCAGGGACAGGATGTGAAGACTGCCGTATATAACAGCGAGTATAAAAACACTCCTACAACCTTTGAGTTTACAAAGACAGATATCACAAGCGGTGCAGAGCTTACAGGTGCAACACTTACTGTACTTGATAAGGATGGAAATGTGGTAGACACATGGACATCTGACGCTAAGGAAGCACATGTAATTAAGAAGCTTGTAGTTGGCGAGACTTACACACTTTGTGAGGAGTTTGCTCCATACGGATACCTGAAAGCAACTGATATCCAGTTTACAGTAGATGATACAGGCAATGTGCAGCATGTAGAGATGAAGGATGAGGTTCCAACCGGTTCTATCGTAATCAACAAAGATGGTGAGTTTGTAACAGATACCACTCTTATGAAGGGACACTGGTATGATTTCATCTTCAATTATTTCAAGGACAGCCTTGCAGGAGTAACCTTTGATGTATATGCAAAAGAGGATATCGTGAGTGCAGACGGACTTGGAACCATTTACCACAAAGCAGGAGAAAAGGTAGCAACCATCGTGACAAATGATAAGGGCATTGCAAGAGTTGATGACCTTGCTCTTGGCAAGTATTATCTTGTTGAGACAAAGACTATTGATGGATTTGTATTAGATGATACACCGATTGACGCAGACCTTTCTTATATCGACCAGAATACAAAGGTTGTTTTTGCAGGAATGGATGTGACTAATGAGCGTCAGAAAGTACAGATTACTGTCACAAAGACTGATTCAGAGACAAAGAAAGAGCTTGAAGGTGCAGTATTCGGCTTATTTGCGAAAGAGGATATCGTAAATAAGGATGGCAAGGTTATTGTAAAAGCTGATACCCAGATTGAGAGAGGTGTCACAGGAAAGGATGGAAAAGTAACATTTACTTCTGACCTTCCACTGGGACAGTACTATGTCAAAGAGCTTGAGGCTCCAAAGGGATATGTGAAGTCTGACAAGGTATTTGATGTGGATGCATTATATCAGGGAGATAAGGTAAAAGTCATCGAGTTTGAGGCAGCATTTGAAAATGCACCTATTAAGGTGGAGATTTCAAAGACAGATATCACAGGTGAAAAAGAACTTCCGGGAGCAAAGCTTTCAGTGATTGATTCGGATGGAAAGCTTGTAGAAAGCTGGACATCTGAGGCTGGAAAGACTCATATGATCGAAAGGCTTCCTGTCGGAAAGTACACACTTCGTGAAGAATCAGCTCCTTATGGATACAAGGTGGCAAAGGATGTAACCTTTGAAGTAAAGGAGACAGCAGAAATCCAGAAGGTATCCATGAAGG
>OFMS01001064.1_pt1 | contig 21862 bp, 15 predicted proteins | sample 1541871 | NCBI WGS metagenome assembly OFMS01 (sample SAMN04209251, study PRJEB22552) | human gut metagenome | biome: gut; material: feces | host: Homo sapiens | place: USA: Oklahoma
GATGATTGCTCATCACGGTATAATCACGGGTCCGTTCAATACGAAAAACGGCCATCGACCTCACTCCTTCCGAATTTTGGGTACAAAAAAACCGCAATCCTCATTCCAAAGAATTGCGGTGTTCAACACTTTTCAAATTTTCTTGCATAGAACCAAAACAGCGGCTTTCGAGGACGCGCCTCTGTAAATGGCTCCTCCTGGGCGAAAGGAAGTGTTTGCATCACTCGGTCAATATCCGTTGAATCCATGTCATGCTGAGATTTGCAATCTTCCTGGATTGCTTCTTGAATTTCCTTTACCGTACACATAGTCATTCCTTTCCTTTCGTTGTATGGGTTTATGAGCGGCGGCGTTTTCCCGGTTTGAAATCGAGGATATGTCCCTCAATCACACGAGCGTAACGCTTGATCTTAATCTCCCGGCGCTGCTGGCTTTGCAGGGCAGCCTGATACCCGTCCTCGGTCAAAAACAGCCGCATTTCCTCTCCGGGGCTGCCGTAAGCTGTGCTGGGACGCAGGACGGAAAACTCAATCATCCAGCGGGTGTTATCCCAAAACCTCTCTACGGCGAGAATGTTGTGTCCTTTCAGCTCACGGGCTGAAATATCCCTCATAGGCGGCTCCTTTCATCGTTCCTGGTCTCTCTGACGCTTTTTCTGCCATGCCTCCAGCAGCTTGATGATGGTTTCCTGCATCCGCTGGGGCGTATAGCTTTTAGGGAAATACTTTCGCAAGGTGTCAGAGGTAAATGTCACTCGGTCCAGATCGCTTTTCTTTTCCTCACCCATGATGACACGCATCATATCGAGGGTCAGATGCCCCTCCTGACTGTATTTCTTGAGCCGCTGGGCTTGAGAAAGAGAAGGGGTAGCCTGTTCGCTGTCCATCGCGTCCAACAGGTCTACCTGTTCCTCCTTTTTGAGAAAGGACAGCTCATAAGCAGGATTTAAGGCAATTTTCTTTTCATCCACCATGTCCAGCAGTTCGGGAATCAGCTCGGTCAGACGGATAAATCTCTGAATTTGATTCTTACTCTGTCCAACCTGTTCAGCTAAAATATCTCTGGATTTTCTACCATCGGACTTGTGCCCAACTTGGGCACAAGTTAAATCCACTCGCTCTCCCTGGTGCTTCATAGCCTCCAACTTCATTTTATAGGCAAAGGCCCTCTCACTTGGAAGCAGGCTTTCTCGTTGCAGGTTGCTGTCAACCATAATAATTGTGGCAGCGTCATCGTCCAGATCACGGACAATTACCGGCATGGTCTCTTTTTCTGCCAGTTCACTTGCTCTGTGCCGTCTGTGTCCGGCCACCAGTTCATAACCACCCTCCGGGTCAGGGCGGGCAATTGCTGGAACCAGCACACCATACTGCTTGATACTGTCTGCGGTTTCCATCATTGCTTCGTCATCCTTGACTTTGAATGGATGCCCTTTGAACGGGTGCAGTTCCGACAGCGGGATTTCTACTACTTTTTCTCTCTGAGCATCGGCACGGCTCTCCTCCGTAGAAAACAGATCATCTACCGATGCCAGTTCTACTTTTTTCGCGCTGCTTTTCAAGTTTCAACACCTCCTTCGTCAGATTTCGATACCCCTCTGCCACCTTACCGCCAGGGTCATGGACGAAAATGCTTTTTCCCTCTGCGCTAATTTCCTTTGCACGGACAGAGTGTGGAATCTCCGTTCCAAAGACTTTGATTTTACTTCCATAGGTGTCCCGCAGCAAAGCAGCAATCTCTTTGGCAAAGTTGGTGCGGTTATCCACCATCGTCAGCAGTATACCGTCAATCTGGAGCTTTGGATTGATCTGCCGTTTTACCTTGCTGACCGTAGATAAAAGCTGTTCCAGTCCTTTGGCGGGCAGATACTCTGCCTGAACGGGAATTATGATCCTGTTCGCAGCCGCCAGCGCATTGACCGTAAGCATCCCCAACGAGGGCTGACAGTCAATCAGGATATGGGAATATTGTCCCTTCAGTGTGTCCAGATATTGCCGTAAAACCGTTTCACGGCTCATGGCGTTTACCAGAGAAACCTCCATACCGGAAAGCTGAATATCCGCAGGCATCAGGTCAACGCCTTCTGCATGATGCAGAATACCTTCTCCGGGGCGTATAGGCTGATCCATCAGAATTTTGCCCATTGCATCCGACAGTGTAAATGGCAGCTTGTCCGGTTGCGGATTTCCCAAGCTGATTGTCAGACTTCCTTGTGGGTCCCCGTCGATCAGAAGCACTTTCTTTCCGGCCTGTGCCAGACCTATTCCCAAGTTCGCACAGGTTGTTGTTTTGCCAACGCCGCCTTTCTGGTTGGCGATGGCGATGATTTGCGTGTTCAAATAAACCTCCTCCTTCTACAAAAAATATCCCTATTCCGAAAAATAGGGATGAAAAAAGCCGCTTACTCAAATAAATGAATAAACGGCTATGTAAGAAATATTCGATTGTAAGTAAAGTTTTATATCACTGCAAAATAACGAAGTGCATCTTTGATTGCTTCTACCTTTTCTGGTGTCGGATGTTTCCTCGGCTGTTTCAATTCTTCTACCGCATTAGGAGCATCATACATCGGCAATCCCAAATTTCGCTTTACCTCTGCGATATATGCGGTATGTACCTTGAAGCCGTATTTCGCTTCTATGTACTCCTTAATCATTTTGTAGGTCACTTTTTCTTTGGGCTTATACGCTTCGGCTCTTTTAGCAATACTATCTACCGGAATCTTGCCCTCGCCCTCTCCAAACTCCACATCAATGTGGATATAACTGTCGGCTTTTTTGTGGGATAAAAGAACTACCGTCTCTACATGCGTCGTATGAGAAAACTGATCAAACGTCTGCCACTTTATGAGTTCATACTTCTCCTCACACAGTATCTTCAAATCCCTTGCCAATGTTGCCGAATCGCAGCTCACATATACAATCCTCTCCGGTGACATAGCAAGCATTGTGTCCAGGCACTTCTCATCGCAGCCCTTTCTTGGAGGGTCAACGACTATCACATCCGGGCGAAGCATATCTGTACGTCCGGTGGATGCTGTATCATCAGTGATTTTCTCAGTTTTCTTTGCATTCTCATAAAACTGTGGCAGCACCTCCTCAGCCTTTCCTACGAAAAACTGTGCATTTGTGATGCCATTGAGCTTCGCATTGTTTTTGGCATCCTCGATTGCCTGAGGCACTATTTCCACTCCGTACACCTGCTTTGCCTTCTGTGACAAAAAGAGCGATATGGTACCGATACCGCAGTAGAGATCCCAGACATTTTCATTTCCTGTGAGCCCTGCAAATGCAAGTGCCGTGCTGTAAAGCTTTTCTGTCTGCTTCGGGTTTACCTGATAGAACGACTGTGGAGAAATCTGATACGTGATGCCTGTCCCCTGTGGTGTGAAATCAGGGTAAGAAAGCAGATGGATGGTGTCCTCAATATATGGTCGGCCCCATATGCAGACCGTCTTTTTGCCGAGGATGACATTTGTGTTTTCCTTGTTGATATTGTAGGAAATCGAAGTCATTCCATCGATTTTTGAGAGTCTTTCGCACAGTATATCTGCTGCATTACCGGCTCGGCGTTTTGCTTCAAGACTGTCCCCATTTATCACAAGACACACCATAATCTGCTTTGATGTAAAACCATATCTGATAAGCACATGGCGCACGAGCCCTTTGTGTGTGTTCTCGTCATACGGCGTGATGCCGCACTCATTCATCCATTCCTTTATGATATCCAGTATCTCTTTGTTTTGCGGCACCCCAAGCCTGCAGTCCTCAACCGGGATGATATTGTGGCTTCGCGATGCATAAAAGCCTGTCACTATATTGCCATCCCTGTCATATCCCACCGGAAACTGTGCCTTGTTGCGGTAGCGGTATGGATTGTCTGCGCCAACAGGCGGCTGCATTTTACTGTCCAGCTTTGCCTCGGAAAATCCACCTATACGCATGAGATTGTTGCGCACCTTATTATTTTTAAATTCAAGCTGCTTTTCATAGGAGAGCGCCTGTATCTGACAGCCGCCACACCTCTTGTGCAGCTCACATTGCGGCTCAACGCGAAAAGTGGAAGGGGTCTTAATCTCTTCCACTCTTGCGTAGCCATAGTTTTTCTTTAATTTTGTTGCGCGGGCTGTTATGACGTCACCAATCAGTGCATCCTTTACGAAAAAGGTCATGCCATCATAATGTCCGATACCCTCGCCATCTGTTCCCATATCTGTTATTTCAAGTTCAAATATGTCATTTTTTTTCATGCTTTTCTCTTCTTTATTTTATGTATAATGATATGAGGGTCAAAAGGTATTTTGCCCCTCATTTATGATTAATATTGTCCGCCTTTTTACACACTTGTTCTGCGGAAATTTGTCTCCATAAATCTGTTGTAGCCCTGCCACTTTGTATCGTTTTCAGGCACATTTACAAGCAGCTCCCTGAAGGTCTCCATCTTGGCATCTATGTTGTCTGCAAAGCTAAGTGCAAGTGCCTCGACAAGTGCCGGCTTTTTAGGAGAGCCAAACTCAAGCTCGCCGTGGTGGGCAAGTATGCAGTGCTTCAGCTCGTTTGCGAGCACTACCGGGAAGCCGTTGATGCTCTTAATCGCATCGCCTACCCACTCTGCACCAATCATGATATGTCCGAGGAGCTGGCCTGCGTCTGTATAGTCATTCTCCGGGAAAGTAGAAAGCTCCTTTAATTTTCCGATATCATGGAAAATGGCTGCTGTAAGAAGTAGGTCACGGTTTAAAACCGGATACATTTTTGCAAAATAATCACAGTTCTTCGTCACACCGAGTGTATGCTCCAAAAGACCTCCTACAAAGCCGTGGTGCACGCTCTTTGCGGCTGAATGGAACTTGAAACGGCGCTCAAACTCCTTATTGTCAAAAAAGCTATGTAAGAGCTGTGACAGATACTGATTCTTTACAGAGCCGATAAAGCCCATGAGCTCCTTATACATGACCTCGACATCCTTATCGCTGACCGGCAGATAATCCGCAGGGTCATATTCTCCCTCGTTCACCTTTCTCGCACGCTTTATGGAACACTGCAAATTGCCCTGAAAGCTTGTGATATCACCGGTTATGGCTATGTAATCCATTGCATCAAATTCCTCAATGCCTACTGAGCCCACATCCCATATCTTGGCATCCAGCGTGCCTGTCTTATCCTGCAGGATAACATTGTCATAAGGCTTTCCGCTTTTAGTCATGGCTGTCTGCTTGCTCTTGCATAAAAAAATCTCATTGATTCTCTCTCCCTCGCGGAGAGTTGAAATATACTTCATATATCCTCCTATTTCGGCTAATTCATCACTCCGATTTTCACCTGACAGGTAATCTCCGTGTAGCCGTTGCTTCCTTTTCTCTTTACTTTCAGATTGCAGGTATCCTCAGGCTTTTGCTGCATAAGCTGTTTGTTGTACGCGGACACATTCGACACATCTGTATTGTTTACCGCAACTATCACATCTCCGCTTTGAAGCCCCGAGACAAATGCCGGTGAATCCATGGTAACCTGCTTTATATAAACACCCTTTGGGATGTTATATCTGTTTGCTATTTTTTCTGTAACTGTAGTACAGGTGATGCCTATGTACGGCACATCTGCGCCGCTCTCGAGCTTTTCAATGACAGGTGACAGGTCGCTTATGCTGACAGCCGTGAGCGTATTGTTTTCCTCCGCCGGATTGAAATCCTGCAGTGAAAGCCCTATGACCTGACCATCTGTATTAATCAGTATACCGCTCTGCAACTTGTTGCTTGCGATATCTGTGGTGAGCACCGAGTAATTGTTGTCCTGCGCCGACAGCTCGTTGGTTGTTGACGTTACAAGACCTGTGAGAATGGCATAGTTTGCCTCAAGCGCAATGACAGATGCTCCTCTTGAAACAATATTTGAATTACCAAGCTCCGCAACCGCTATAGCCCCTGTTGTGGCGTCGTCCAGAAGTGACTTATCCACGGAAATGATTGCTATACCTGTATTGCTGTCATACTTGACCAGCGCAGCATCAGCCATCATGTCGTTTACAAAGGTTACACTAAGCTTATCCGCCTTATCCACTACATTTTTCTCTGTCAGAATGATCAGCTGCTTTCCATTGTCCCTCAGTATCACTCCCACTCCCTGACCCTCGGTCTCATATGAATTGTTGAAAATATCAGTGGCATCTGTCACACCCGTGACTCCTACTACAAATTTCGAGGCCGAAGCGCCCACGCTGTAGAGCTGGTTCTGCACTGCCTGATAATCTGCGAGTGTAGGCTGATATGTCTGCGAAGACGGCTCCGAAGAAGTGCCGGACTCTGTGCTTTGTGTACCATTTTCACTATATGCATCATTGCTGTCATCTATGCCAGGCTGCTGTGTGGCTATCTGCACATCATTATTATTTTTTCCATCTGAAGCTTTTTTTGATTGTCTGTTGATAACCGGCAGAAATATAGCAAAAACAATGCTTGCAGCCACTGCAAATGCCACTCCGCATAGTGCTGCTGTGCCTGCTTTTTTTGCAAGTCTTTTTTTATTCAGCGGTTTATCCTTTATCTTTTCTCTGATAAATTGCTCCATATTGTCACCCTGATTAGATGTCTTTAGTTACTATCTTACATTATATTCTGAATTATATTGCGTTGCAACCATATTTTTTGAGTACGGGCTTGTGGCATGTACCCGCCGGACTGCTGCAAGCCCTTACTTTTTGGCTCGTTTAACAAACTGGTTCGTTATGTATTAAACTTTATGTTATCATCTTGTAATTATCATTTAATACATATTTATTATGGTTTTTTTGAAGATTTTCAGCTATAATATGATAAGCTATACAGTAAATATGAATTTAATATTCAACTACCAAAATATAAGGATATAGAAATGAATAAAAAAGTTTACAAAACATTGGAATATAACAAAATCCTCACCATGCTAAGCAGCTACGCAGCATGTGATGAGACAAAGAAGCGGTGTCTTTCGCTTGAGCCTATCACCGATTTATACGAAATCAGACATCTGCAGACCACCACTGCCGATGCACTAAGCCGCCTGTATAAGGACAGCGGAGTGTCCTTCGTTGGCATACACAATGTACATGCTTCCCTAAAGAGACTCGATATCGGCGGAGCTCTGAATACGACCGAGCTTCTTCGCATCTGCAGTCTTTTGGAGGTTGCAAAGCGCGTGAAGGCTTATGGCAGAAGCGCCATGGATAATGAGAAGCAGGATTCACTCTCCGGTCTGTTTTCAGGGATTGAACCGGTTTCTGCGCTCTGCGACGAGATTAAGAGGTGCATTTTATCTGAGGAAGAGATTGCCGATGATGCGAGTCCTGAGCTTTTTAAGATAAGAAAGAGCATACGCGGCATGAACGACAGAATCCATGCGCAACTCACCAAGCTCATGAACAACAGCACAACGAGGACATATCTGCAAGATGCGGTTGTGACCATGCGCGACGGCAGATATTGTCTGCCTGTAAAGGCTGAGGCAAAGGGCAATGTACCCGGCATGATGCACGACCAGTCATCTACCGGCTCTACCCTTTTTATCGAGCCGATGGCTGTCGTCAATTTGAATAATGAGCTCAAGGAGCTTTTCATAAAGGAGCAGGATGAGATTGAAAAAATCCTTGCAGCGCTCAGCGACAAGGTTGCCATGAATGCGGCTGCTTTGGAGCAGGACTATGAGATTCTTTCAGAGCTTGACTTCATTTTTGCAAAAGCAAATCTGGCTAAATCATATAACGGTGTGGCACCGGAGTTCAACACCGAGGGACATATCAATATCAGAAAGGGCCGTCATCCGCTTTTGGATGCTAAAAAGGTGGTCCCTATAGATGTACGGCTCGGCGAGGACTATAAGCAGCTCATCATCACCGGACCAAACACCGGCGGTAAAACTGTTTCACTAAAGACTGTCGGACTTTTGACTCTCATGGGTCAGGCAGGTCTTCACATTCCTGCGGCTGACAGGTCAAAGCTCGCCATCTTTGAGGATGTCTTTGCGGATATAGGCGATGAACAGAGTATTGAGCAAAGTCTCAGTACCTTCTCGTCTCACATGACCAATATCGTAAAAATTCTTGAAAAAGCTGATGACAGAAGCCTTTGCCTGTTCGATGAGCTCTGCTCGGGAACCGACCCGACAGAGGGTGCGGCACTTGCCATCTCAATTTTAAACAGACTGCACCAGTATGGTGCCATCACCATGGCCACCACACACTACAGTGAGCTGAAGGTATATGCACTTTCCACAGACGGTGTGGAAAATGCCTGCTGCGAGTTCAACGTGGAGACTTTAAGCCCTACCTACCGCCTGTTAATCGGTATTCCTGGAAAGAGTAACGCATTTGCGATCTCATCAAAGCTTGGTCTGGACGAAAACATCATCGAGGATGCAAAAAGCAGAATTAATGATAACGACCTCGATTTCGAGGATCTGATTGCAAGCCTCGAGTCACAGCGACAGACTATCGAAAAGGAACAGCTTGAAATCAACAGCTACAAGGCCGAGATTGAAAAGCTCAAGAAACAGCTCGAAGAGAAAAATGAGCGCATAGACAAGAGCAAAGACAAGATTTTACGCGAGGCAAATGAGGAAGCCTACAAGATACTGCAGGATGCAAAGGAACTTGCCGACAAAACCATCCGCAATTTCAACAAATACGGACAGGGGCAGGCTCCTATGAGCCAGATGGAAAAGGAGCGCTCTGCCCTTCGTGACAAGATGAATGACAAGGAAAAGAAGCTGTCAGACATCAAGAAAAACACTGCCAAGGCAAATCACAAGGCGCCTAAGAAGCTGCGCATCGGTGATTCTGTGCTTGTACTCTCCCTCAATCTGAAGGGAACCGTCCACACTCTGCCAAACGCCAAGGGCGATTTGTATGTGCAAATGGGTATACTGCGCTCGCTGGTTAATATTAATGACCTCGTGCTCTTAAACGACGATGTATCTCCTGCCAAGAAGTACGGCGGCAGCGGAAGCAAGATAAAGATGAGCAAATCGCTGTCAGTTTCATCAGAAATCAACCTGATAGGAAAGACTACGGATGAGGCACTTGCTCTCTTGGATAAATACTTAGACGACGCATATATCGCTCATCTTTCATCAGTGCGCATTGTCCACGGAAAAGGCACCGGTGCACTGCGAAAGGCTGTGCATGGACTTTTAAAGAGGACAAAAACTATTGCGGAATACCATCTCGGTGAGTTTGGTGAGGGCGATGCCGGAGTAACCATCGCAACCTTTAAATAACGACAATGTACTTTTACGGAATATAAATAAATTTTAAGAAGGAGATTAGAAATGGCTGTTAAACAGAAAATACTGATAGTAGACGACGACAACAATATAGCAGAGCTTATATCTCTATATCTGACCAAGGAATGCTATGACACCAAAATCGTAAATGACGGTGAGCAGGCTCTTATCGCGTTCGAGCACTACAAGCCAAACATGCTTCTTTTGGACCTCATGCTTCCGGGCATAGACGGCTATCAGGTATGCCGTGAGATACGTGCAAAGTCCGATGTGCCGATTATCATGCTCTCCGCAAAGGGCGAGGTATTTGACAAGGTTTTAGGCCTGGAGCTTGGCGCCGACGACTATATACTCAAGCCCTTTGACTCAAAGGAGCTTGTGGCAAGAGTCAAGGCCGTGCTCAGACGCTTCCAGCCTGCAAAGCCGGAGGCCTATGCTTCCGTAGATATCAAGTGTGTGGAGTACCCAGGGCTTATTGTAAATCTGTCGAACTACTCTGTCACTTATGACGGACAGCAGATTGATATGCCGCCAAAGGAGCTTGAGCTTTTATATTTTCTTGCCTCATCTCCAAATCAGGTGTTTACAAGGGAGCAGCTTCTGGACAACATATGGGGCTATGAATATGTCGGCGACACCCGCACTGTCGATGTGCATGTAAAGCGTCTCCGCGAGAAAATCAAGGACAAGCCAACCTGGCGCATCGCAACTGTCTGGGGTATCGGATACAAGTTTGAGGTAAAATAATAATGAAGCACACCATCTACTCTAAGCTGTTAATCAGCTACCTGATTTACGGTGTCATCGCTTTTTTCATTATATGCACCTTTACACAGCATCTCACCACAGACTATATTGAAAAGCAGGAGGCTTCCAATCTCTACAGGGAGGCCTCCATCATAGCAGGTGACTATGCCAGTGAATACTTTGGTTCATCCATGTCGCTTAGCGATTTCCAGAATCACATGAAAATCGTAGCCGACTATATGGATGCCGAGGTATGGGTGGTCAGCCCTGACGGTGAGCTGCTCATGGACTCAGATGATCCGTCAATAGGCATTGATATCCAAAATGACAGTTCTAAGCCTGTAGTGATAAATGGATTTGATGTCACCGATTTTGGCAGCGACAACTATATGATTGGAAATTTTTACGGCTCCTTCAAGCATAGGATGCTGTCCGTATTTTCCCCGGTAAATGTCTCGTACCAGAATATCGGCTACATAGTCATTCACAAGACAATGAGCCATATCACGGCAGGTGTAAACGGTTTTATGAATATCTCCTTTTACACTGTAGCGCTCATTTTTGTAGTGGCATTTATTATGCTTGTCACGATGAGCCGCTCCATTTACCGTCCTATCTCCAAAATCACAAAGACCGCAAAGAAGTATGCAAAGGGCGATTTCACTGCCCAGATTGATGTACATTCCAATGACGAAATCGGCTATCTGGCAAACACACTAAACTACATGGCAACGGAGCTAGATACGCTTGAGGAGGATCAGCGCAAGTTTGTTTCCAACGTGTCACACGACTTTCGCTCCCCTCTTACCTCGATAAAGGGCTACGTGGAGGCTATGCTGGACGGAACAATCCCTGTTGAGATGCAGGATAAGTATTTAAATATCATACTTTTTGAGACGGAGAGGCTTAATAAGCTCACCAAGAGTCTTATTGATCTGAACCAGTTCGGTCATCACGGCATACACCTGGATATTGCTGATTTTGACATCAATACAATGATCCGCACGACAATCCTCACCTTCGAGGGTAAATGCAGTGAAAAGGGCTTAAGCTTTGACCTGCTGCTCACAGGAAAAGAGCTTTTCGTGCGCGGTGATATGGTCAAAATCCAGCAGATTCTTTACAACCTGATAGACAACGCTGTGAAGTTTTCAAATAATGATTCGAGTATCAAGATTGAGACGAGTATCAGAAATGAAAAGGTGTTTATATCAGTAAAGGATCACGGTATCGGTATACCAAAGGACAGCCTTTCAAAGATCTGGGAACGCTTCTACAAGAGTGATTTATCTCGCGGAAAGGATAAGCGCGGTACGGGACTTGGTCTGTCTATAGTTAAAGAAATCGTGCAGGCACATGGTGAGAATATAAATGTGATAAGCACTGAGGGTGTGGGAACTGAGTTTATATTTACGCTGCCGCTCAGCAAAAAAGAAGGGTGAGCACAGCTCATCATATGATAGGTGTGGTGGGCGCCTCGCTTTTTAGGTTGTGAAGCTGCCGGCATAGCACACAGTATATTCCTCAGAAAAATGTGAAGTCAGCCGCGGTTCTTTATCCGGACAGGTTACGATTTTATTTATGTTTTCTTTCTTCTTTAATTTATGGAACTCCGCGGCAGTTCACATTTTTCTTCGGAACACACTGTATGCTCTCCGGCTAATTCAGGTTTACGAGCGAGGCGCTTTGCTACCTTGCATTCCGGCAGTGCCGGACTTATTTCACTGGCGTGAAATTTTGTCCGGCACTTTTTACTTTTTAAATTTAAAGCTCATTTCACTTATGCGAAATGAGCTTATTTAATAGTTATATATTGTTTATAAACATTCTGAGCTGCCTTGAAAACACAATAAAAACTGATTTTAAATAATTACACTTATATCACATTTTTATGGTTCATATTTGCTGCCGGACGGGTCGGTTACTGTGTAGTCTCCGCCGGATATGTCGGCTGTGGTTTCAAAGTCTGTGATGTCCTGATTTACGGTACCCTCGAACAGGTCATATGTGAAGGTGTAGCCCTGTGCCGATACTGCTTTGACATATATTTTGATATTGCTTGCGGCTGTGACAGGGATTAAGTCTTCGATTTTGACTGTGCCTTCGAGGCTATGGAGCTTACCGTCGTCCTCTTTTGAGGCATCAGAGGTATCATTTTCCGTGTCATTCTTTGAGCCATCTTTTTTGGCATCATCCTTCCGGCTTAAGGCGGATGTGATAGAATCTGTGTCTGCAGAGTCTGCACTATCCGTGCCGTTTTCTGCCAACAGCTGTCGGATATCGTATGTCTTTAGCTCTGTATCTGAGCTTGCAACCACGAGCTGCACACTGTTAAAGTCAAAGTAATCATTTCCCATGACCGCTACATCTACATCCGTGCCAAGCTTTATGCTGCCATTGTCAAAGGTTGGTTTATCGGCAAGTATGCCGGATGCTACATTTTTGAACACTGATGTCACACCTTCAAACTTATCGAGCACCTCTGTGCTTCTCTTATTTCCGTCAACAAACAGAAATGTCACATTGCCTGCATAGTCCTCTGACAGCGGAAGTGTGGCCTCGCCCGTATACTTGATGCCGTCTAGCTCGAGCGGTATCTCGTTTGTACCGAAAAATACACTGGTTTTTGTATCCTCTGTGTACTCCTTTGGCACCACCGAGACAGAGACTGTGTATGTCTTATCGGTAAAGTCTGCACTTTTTAAGGAAATATCCCAGTCTGTTATGAGGCTGGCCTCCTCCTCAAGGGTGGACTTGATATCATCCTGCATGGTCTGCACATCGGAAAGTATCACCGATGTGTTGTCTGAGGTGTATGACATCTGTGTCTCGAGCTTTTTTATCCTGTTATTAAGCAATACTGCCCCCGCAATAAGTGCGGCGAGCAGTATTATGGTAATCGCATTGAAAATATTTTTTTTCAAATTCATATTATAGTGTTATTCCTCATCTTCCTCTGCAGCCACAGCTATTCCAAGCTCCTCAAGCTGCTTTGGATCAACAGTTCCGGGTGCCTCTGACATGAGGTCCGAAGCGTCCTTTACCTTAGGGAATGCAATAACCTCCTTGATATTGTCTGTATGCAGCATATGCATGCAGATACGGTCAACACCAAAGGCAAGTCCTGCGTGTGGCGGTACGCCATATGAGAATGCATCAAGCAGGAATCCAAACTGCTCATGTGCACGCTCCTTTGTGAAGCCAAGCACCTCAAACATCTTCTCCTGAATGTCATCCTGATGGATACGCACTGAACCTCCACCGAGCTCTGTACCATTGAGTACGATATCATATGCCTTTGCACGAACTGCGCCCGGATCTGAGTCTATCTTGTCCCAATCCTCCTCCATAGGCATAGTGAATGGATGATGCATTGCTATAAATCTGTTTTCCTCATCAGACCACTCAAGGAGTGGGAACTCTGTTACCCAGAGGAAATTGTACTTGTTCTCATCAATCAGGCCAAGCTCAGCTCCGAGCATGAGACGAAGTGCTCCAAGTACATTCCATACGATTTTATTCTTGTCTGCTGCGAAAAGGAGTAAATCTCCCGGCTTTCCGTTCATCTTTGCAACAAGTGCATCAAGCTCAGCTTCTGTCATAAACTTGGCAAATGATGACTTGTATGTGCCATCCTCATTGATGCACAGATAAGCAAGTCCCTTTGCTCCACAGCCCTTTGCGTGCTCTACAAGCTTGTCAATCTTCTTACGAGGCATCTTTGCCTGTCCCTCTACATTGATACCACGGACAGAGCCACCGTTTTCAAGAGCTCCTGTGAATACTCCAAAGCCACAGTCCTTTACCACATCTGAAACATCGCAAAGCTCCATACCAAAACGTGTATCAGGCTTGTCAGAACCAAATCTGTCCATAGCCTCCTGCCAAGGCATACGCTTAAACGGAATCTCAACATCCACATTTATGACCTCTTTAAAAAGGTGCTTTAAGAGTCTCTCATTTACCTCGATTACATCATCGATATCTACGAATGAAAGCTCCATATCTGCCTGTGTAAACTCAGGCTGTCTGTCTGCACGCAGATCCTCATCACGGAAGCATCGTGCAATCTGGAAATATCTGTCATAGCCTGAAGCCATCAGAAGCTGCTTAAAGAGCTGTGGTGACTGAGGGAGCGCGTAAAAATGTCCGTGGTGTATACGGCTTGGCACGAGATAGTCTCTGGCGCCCTCCGGTGTAGACTTGCAAAGGATTGGTGTCTCTATCTCCAAAAATCCCTCGTTTGCCATAAAGTCACGCATCACGCGAAGCACATTGCTTCTGAGCATGAGATTTCTCTGGATATCAGGGCGGCGAAGATCCAGATAACGGTATTTAAGTCTGATGTCTTCGCTTGTCTTTGAATTCTCCTCAATATGGAATGGAGGTGTCTGTGCCTCTGAAAGCACTCTGATTGATGTAGCGATAACCTCGATATCACCTGTCTTTAAGTTCTCATTGACAGCAGCTGTTCTCTTCTGGACAGTTCCCTCAACTGCGATGACGAACTCACTTCTTAAGGTGCCTGCCTTTTCAAAGCCCTCTGCACCTACATTTTCCTCACCGAATACTATCTGAAGTATTCCGCTTCTGTCTCTTAAATCTACGAAAATGAGACTTCCTAAATTTCTTCTCTTCTGTACCCAGCCCATCACGGTGACCTTCTCACCGATATTGGCATTTGATACCTCTGTACATCTATGGCTTCTATGTAAGCCCTGCATTGATTCTGCCATTTTATGCTCCTTATATTTCTACTATATATTTATTCTAATAACTGTTTGGTACCGCTGCTGCACAGCTAATCTGCTGCTTATCAGATTCCTATCTGTTAAAGAACTCAACAAACTCCTCGTAGCCCTCTTTCATAAGCTGCTCCTTCTGGAATTTTTTGTTCTTGTTCATGCGCACAACAAGCACTTGCTGTCCGTTTGCTCTTGCGTCTTTTGCCTGGTTCATGACATCAACAAGCTTGTCTGCCGGATATTTCTTCTCAACCAGATAAGCCACCTTCTTTGGACTCTCAGGAATCTTGAAGCCGCTCTCCATGAGAAGCAGGATAATTCTCTCAAAACCGATTGAAAAACCACAGGCCGGTACATCATTTCCGGTGAACTTTCCAATCATCTTGTCATATCGTCCGCCACCGCCACAGGCTGCGCCAAGCTCAGGCATTGATATCTCAAAAATAGTTCCTGTGTAGTAGCTCATTCCACGAACAAGTGTAGGGTCAAATACGAGCTCAAACTTTGCTCCCTTTGTGGCATTGACAGCAGTAGCTATCTCTGTCATATTTGTAACCACTTCTTCGTCTAAATATTCACCGAGCTTTTCTGAAAGTATATTTACACCCTCAGTGACATCCCTTGTCTGCTCCAAAAGCTTGAACAAATCAAGATATTTGTCAATATTTTCCTGTGGATAGCCATCCTGTGCAAGCTCACTTGCAACGCCTTCCACTCCTATCTTGTCCATCTTATCGAGTGTGATAAATACGCTGTCGTAGTTCTCCTCAGCAAAACCACTGTAAGCAGCCATTGCCTTTAGGATTCTTCTCTCGTTGATTCTTATCTCAAAGTTCTCGAAGCCGAGTCTGCCGATTGTGGTAGTGGTTGCTGTAATCAGCTCTATCTCTGCCAGATTGCTTGGCTCTCCGAGTATATCTATATCACACTGTGTAAACTGTCTGTAGCGGCCTCTCTGAGGTCTGTCTGCTCTCCACACGCTGCCCATCTGAAGTGCCTTAAACGGCGATGGCAGGTTGTTGGCATTGTTTGAATAATATCTTGAAAGTGGCACTGTAAGGTCATAGCGCATTCCAAAGTCTACTACATCCGACTCTTCCTTTGCTGTCTCCAGATTCAGCTTCTCGCCTCTCTTCATTACCTTGAAGATCAGCTTCTCATTTTCTCCGCCCTGCTTGCTTGTGAGATTTGCTATATTCTCCATGCATGGTGTCTCTATCGGTGTAAATCCGAAGCTTCTATATGTATCCTTGATCACGCTTGTCACATAATCACGGATTTCCATCTCTGCAGGTAGTATATCCTTCATGCCGTTGACCGGCTTTTTGCTCAGTGCCATTTGGTTTCCTCCATCTATATTAAAATATTGAATTCATTAGCTATTCTATTATACTTTTCGGTTTTGCAATCGTCAAGGGTTTATGGCAATTATACGGACTGCAAAGATAACGAGCATCTGCTGTGAAAGGTTACAAATGTTAATGCACATCTGCTGTGAACGGTTGCAAATGCAAATGCACATCTACTGCGGCGGATTGCAGATGCCACACGGAGACAAGCCCATGGATTTTGCTTCATCAAGCGTTACCTCTGTGTCACTCTTTTTCAAGGTCCGACAGCCCGCCCGGTGGTATTTCTTGCCGGTTGCAGTGATATGAACCATCGTCTCGCTGTTTGAGGAATCTGCAGCGCTATTTTCTGCTGCTGAGCTGTCTGAGCCTGATGATGCACTTCCTGTGGTGCCATCCAGCCAGCTGTCACCATTCTCATAGTTTATTCCGACTCCGGGCTGCACATTATAGCAATAGACATTAAAAAGTATGCCGCCACCGTTATCCTCAACCGACTTTGCCTCTATGAGAACGCCATTTGCAACTAGATTGCTGCCCGAGAACATCGGAGTCACTCTGTAAAGCACATGATTTCCTGTATTGTTTACATAATCCGCTACCAGATTCTCAAACGGAAGCATCCCCTCCACATTCAGATATCTCGTACCGGTAATAAGATTCTTCGGATTGGCATTCTCCCCGGCAAGCTGATAGCCAATAAGATGACAGCGATTATATAAATACCTGTCCTTTATCACATCATACTTCACCGTATGCCAGCCTGATGGCTTTATCATGCCTATCTTGCCACGCTCCTCAGTCGGCATGATATCCTTGCAAATATTGGCATAAGCCACACCGCATCTGCCAAGTGAATCCAAATCACTGTAATTTTCAAAAGCAGTGGTAGTCATATCGCTGTCCGTAAAAAAAGGCTCATTATTGTTGACGGCCACATATGCCTTGCCATCATATGCAGGAATCGCATCAAGAGAAACGTAGGAATTGTTGTTTACCAGATCCTCCTGTGGCTTATCCACTTTATCCTTGCTACCTAAAGTGCCGGAAGAATCCTCACCTGCCACTACAGCTCCTGCGGCATGCCCGGCACCTTCCGTGCCGGATAAATTAGTGGAGGCACAGCCTGTAAAAATTGTAGCAATTGCAAGTAACTCACATATTGCAATTGCTGCTGTTTTCCTTAACTTAAGCCATATGTTCATATAAAATCACGCTTTCTATCAATCGATTGATATTGGATTTTCCCTAATTACAATAAATTAAATGAATACTTAAATTACTAAACCTGATATACTTTTATTTCCTCACTTAATTTATTATAACAAACGTTTGTTTGTTTTTCAACCCTTGCTGTAAAGCTATACATTTCCGTGTGCACCACGACCGTTCGGAGCTTACGGCCAGAACTCAAAAAAGCCACCCCAGGCATAACACCCGGTGTGGCTTTTAATCATGTATTATGAAATTATGTGAATCACCTAATGTGAATCAACACTGCTATATTGCAGAACAAATCTACTCGCAAAGCTTAGAAAACTCATCCGCAACAAACTGAACCTTGGTTCCGATAATAACCTGAACAGAATTCTTGCCAGGCTTCATAACGCCTGCAACACCTGCAGATTTAATCTTCTTGTCATCAACCTGAGTAATATCCTTAACCTCAAGTCTAAGTCTTGTGATGCAGTTGTCAATGCTTGCAATATTGTCTTTGCCACCGCAGCCCTCAAGAATAGTCTTTGCTACTGCTGTGTAGTCATTGTTAGAAAGCACTGCCTTCTTCTCTGCCTCAACATCATCGTCCTCTCTACCAGGGGTCTTAAGATCCCATTTCTTGATAGCGAAATAGAATACAATGTAGAATACGATAAAAGCTGCGATTCCAAGAGGAATGATGAGCCATGTCTTTGCTGCAGCCGGAAGTGAAGATGAGAATAATAAATCCATCGCGCCGGCTGAGAATGAGAAGCCTGCTCTAAATCCAAGAGCTACTGTAATCATTGTGAAAATACCATAAAGTAAAGCATAAATCACATAGAGAACAGGAGCAAGGAACATAAATGCAAACTCGAAAGGCTCTGTAACACCACAGATGAATGCACAGATAGCTGCAGAAGCAAGGATACCGATGGCAGCCTTTTTCTTAGCAGGCTTTGCACACTTAACCATGGCAAGTGCTGCACCAGGAATACCAAACATCATACATGGGAAGAAACCTGACATGTACATTCCGAGGCTCCATGAAACATCCTTTGATGTCTCGCCATTCCAGAAATGAGAGAGGTCTCCAAGTCCGATAGTATCGAACCAGAATACGTTGTTTAATGCGTGGTGTAATCCTGTAGGGATTAACAGACGGTTCAGGAATGCATAGATACCTGCGCCGACTACGTCAAAACCAACGATTGCTTTACCGATAGCTACAAGAGCACCGAAAAGTAATGGCCATACAAACAGTAATACTACAGATACAAGGATTGAAACAACACCTGCGATAATTGCTACGCAACGCTTGCCGCTGAAGAATGACAGCCAGTCAGGAAGCTTTGTATCCTTAAATCTGTTGTAACACAAAGAACCAATAACACCGGCTAAGATACCGATAAATGGGTTTGCAATCTTGTCGAATGCAAGTGTCTTTGTAGCGCTGTCAGCGATAGATGGCATGATTTTTGTAACAAAGTCTGTAGACAGGAGTGTTGTCATCATCAGCCATGAAGCTAAAGCTGCAATACCGCCGGTACCGTCGTTCTTTTCCGACATACCGACACCAACGCCGATTACAAAAAGGATGGCCATGTTGTCAATCAAAGCGCCCCCTGCTTTAACTAAAAACAGACCTATTAAATTACGTACACCCTCGATGTCACCACCCTGCATGGTTGCAGGACATAAATAATATCCAATACCCATGAGGATACCACAGATAGGAAGTACTGCTACGGGAAGCATTAAAGCTTTACCCAGTTTTTGAAGAAATTTCATAAATTTCCCCTCCTTTACATTATGTATACTAAACTGGAGATACTCCAATAAAGTTCGTTATTATTATATAATTATATTCAAATCTACGCGAGACTTAAAATCTCATCACCGGCGGATACATCCCCCTCTTTGAGTATCTTTATCTCACTATAATCAGCAGTGTTGCCAATTAAAACCGGAGTAATGACATTAAGATCTGCTGCCTTAATCTGCTCCAGGTCAGCCTCCATCAAAAGGTCACCCTTCTTCACCTGATCACCAACGGAAATATGTGATTTAAAAGGAGCACCCTTTAGTATCACTGTATCCAGACCAATGTGCAAAAGCAACTCGACTCCCTGAGTGGTCGTCATGGTAAAAGCATGAAGCGTATCAAATACAGCTGTCACCTCACCATCCGCCGGAGCGTAAAACCTGCCCTCAGAAGGAATCACGGCCACGCCGTCTCCCAATATCTTCTCAGAAAAAGTAGGATCCGGAACCTCTGTAATAGGAACCACTCTGCCGTTGCACGGAGAACAGATCACCTTTCCCTTTGACTTATTCTTAAAAAAACCTAACATGATATCTCCTTTCCGTCGATATACACACTCACAATATCCAAATCATCATTGAGAAGCACAAAATCTGCTCTCTTTCCTGCAGAAATGCTGCCTGCTTCATCATAGATGCCAATCTCCTTAGCCGGATTGGCTATAGCACACATAATTGCCTCCTCAAGCGGAATACCTGCCTGCCTTACTGTGAAACGCATACAATCCATCAGATTGGTTGCCGAGCCTGCAATTGTCCCATCATGGAGTGTAGCAAGCGGACCTCTGACCGTCACTGCCTGTCCACCGAGTGTATACTCGCCATCCTCAAGCCCTGTGGCTCTCATGCTGTCACTTATTAAAATCATGCGCTTCGCACCAAACATGGCAAATGTCGCCCTGATAACCGACGGATGAATATGCACTCCGTCACAAATGAGCTCTGCATGACACTTTTTTGAATCTCTCACAGCCCCGATAACTCCCGGATTCCTGTGATGAAGCGGTGGCATCGCATTATACAAATGTGTGGCATGGCTTGCACCATGCTCAATAGCCTCTACCGCGGTGTCATAATCAGCCGCTGTGTGTGCTATTGAAACCACAACACTTCCTCTTACCCTATCTATAAAATCAATCGCCCCAGGCTCCTCCGGAGCAATATCTACAAGCTTTATCAAGCCATGGGCCGCATCCTGAAGCTCACAGAAATAATCATAATCACATCGCATGATATTCTCTGCCGCCTGTGCGCCCTTTTTAGAAGGACTGATAAAAGGTCCCTCCATATTGATACCTACAAGATGTGCACCACCATGATAATTATAATCACCGGCATTTTTCATGACACTCAAAAGCTCATCCCTTTGAATGGTCATAGTAGCCGGACACACGCTCGTCACTCCGACAGAAGCCTCGTATGCTGTAATCACATCAAGCGCCTCTTTGGTGCCATCACACATATCAGCTCCCTTGCATCCATGAAAATGAATATCCACAAGACCCGGTATCATGATAAGACCTGATGCATCTATAATCTCCTGCGGTGCGCTGTCATTAGCCGCGTCCGTGTCAGCTGTTCTCTTCAAAACACTGTCAAAACGGCCATCCTTAACGACAACATCACCTTGCATAAAGCTGCCATCCTCTGTAAATACCCTTGCATTTTTTATTATCATATACATGCACCTTCTCAACTAAAAAATATCTACAAGCAACTCAGTGCAGCCTCATCCGCTACAAGCGTAACATCATTGTGTAGCTGTAATACAGAAGCCGGCACCTGTGGTGTAATCGGTCCAAAGAAAGCCTTGTGCACAATCTCTGCCTTATCCTCACCACTTGCAACAATAAGAATCTTCTTAGCCTGCATGATTGTCTTGATACCCATTGTATAAGCCTGCTTCGGAACATCATCAGCCGATGCAAAGAAGCGCTTATTGGCCTCAATAGTAGACTCTGTCAGATTCACACAGTGTACCTGCTTGTCAAAAGACTCGCCCGGCTCATTAAAACCGATATGACCATTGTGTCCGATACCAAGAAGCTGTAAATCAACACCGCCAAGAGACTGAATCAGTTCTGTATAGCGCTTGCACTCCTTCTGTGAATCCGGTTCCATGCCGTTTGGCAGGTGAGTATTCTCAACCGGAATATTCACATGATCAAACAAATTCTGATGCATAAAATAATAGTAGCTCTGGTCATTCTCACGGCTTAATCCCTTGTACTCATCAAGGTTCACCGTCATAACCTCTGAGAAGTCCAAATCCCCCTTCTTGAACCACTCAACGAGCTGCTTATACAAGCCGATAGGTGTAGAGCCTGTAGCCAGTCCCAATACACAATTAGGCTTCATAATCACCTGTGCCGATACGATATTTGCAGCCTTTCTGCTCATATCTGCATAATCCTTAGCATGATATATTCTCATGAAAAATCCCCCCAATTCGCAAAATATAACCAATACTATCTGCACAACCTTCAAATGTGCTGTTTGATTACATATATGCATTTTACCTCGTATAGGACATTTTGTCCAGCACTTTTTGTTATATTTTGCACATTTTATAAAAAAAGTATTAAATTTTAATGCGGTAAAGTGGTAAAATTGCATAAAAATTCACTTTAAATGAATATATAATTTTTCACATATCACTATCATTATGGTATAATAGAGACATACAAATCTGAAGTTGGAGGATACACGCATGAAAATTGTAATCATTAATGGAAGTGCCAGAAAA
>OFMS01001065.1_pt1 | contig 21858 bp, 16 predicted proteins | sample 1541871 | NCBI WGS metagenome assembly OFMS01 (sample SAMN04209251, study PRJEB22552) | human gut metagenome | biome: gut; material: feces | host: Homo sapiens | place: USA: Oklahoma
CCAGGGTGCCGCTTCGCTTGCCCTGGGCTATGAAGAACATTGGGCCTTCAGCCCGTCTTTGTTAAATCCGAAACTTAAGTTATATATACGCGTGCGCGCTATTATATATAGTAATATGGTTAGATGGGGAGGGCGTGCGGCTGAGGCCGATGTGCCAAGGGGCTGTTTGCGCAGCCTTGACCAGCAGTTGCGCTCCGTTGTGCAAAAGTACCGATTTGACGTTTTATAGCCCCCGAAAGCGCGTAAAATTGGGCGCAAATGCACAAAAATGCACTTTTTTGAAAAAAAATAGGCGTAACATTTGGACGGAATAGCAGAAAGTACTACCTTTGCACTCGCAAATGAGACAAACGGTCACGCCTCAAGCAGACGGGCCACTAATCACAACGCGATGGTCCCTTCGTCTATCGGTTAGGACGAGAGATTTTCATTCTCTAAAGAGGAGTTCGACTCTCCTAGGGACTACTAATAATAAGAAAATAAGAAATGGCAAACCACAAATCATCTGTAAAAAGAATTCGTCAGACGGCGTCTCGCAGACTGCACAACAGATATTACGCTAAGACTATGCGTAACGCAGTACGTAAGCTCCGCGCTACGACTGACAAAGCAGCTGCAACAGAACTTCTGCCGAAGGTTCAGAAGATGTTGGACAAGCTTGCTAAGAAGAACATTATTCACAAGAACAAGGCAGCTAACATCAAGAGTGGTGTGATGGCTCACATCAACAAGCTCGCCTAATACAAGTTTTTGGTTCATAAGGTAAAAGGTTTAATCCTCTGCAGAGTTCGCTTTGCAGAGGATTTTTGTTGTTGCTACACACGTGGCATACGATATACCAAACGTTTGGTATTGCTAAAGGGGGCAAACGGCCGTAACTTTGCACTCGTAAACTAATAAGTAGGTATTCAAAATTAGTTTATATAATCATGTTCCGAATTAGTCGATATGCCTTGGCGCATTCTTTCGTCCATAAACATAGGTTTCATCGGTCACGTAGCCCGCTACGCTCCCTCTTCGACCTATGTTTCTGAACGAAATACTGCACCAATTCATATCAACTAATTTTGAACACCTACTTAACAAATACATTTACATCTTATGAGCCAGATTTATCACTCACTTACTGAACTCGTGGGCAACACGCCGTTGCTCGAAGTGTCTAACATCGAAAAGGAGCTTGGCCTCAAGGCACGTCTGCTTGTCAAACTCGAGTATTACAACCCCGGTGGCAGCGTAAAGGACCGGGTGGCACTTGCCATGATTGAGGATGCCGAACAGACGGGCAAATTGCAGCCCGGCGGCGTGATTATCGAGCCTACCAGTGGCAATACCGGCATCGGACTGGCGTGGGTGGCATCGGTAAAGGGCTACCGCCTCATTCTCACCATGCCCGAAACCATGAGCTTGGAGCGCCGCAACCTGCTCAAGGCTCTCGGTGCCGAGCTGGTGCTGACACCAGGCGCCGAGGGTATGAAGGGAGCCATCAAGCGCGCAAAGGAGTTGCAGCAGGAGCACCTGGGCAGCTTTATACCGCAGCAGTTTGAAAATCCTGCCAACCCCGCCGCCCACACCCGTACTACGGCCGAGGAAATATGGCGCGACACCGACGGCAAGGTCGACGCCTTTGTGGCCGGTGTAGGCACTGGCGGTACACTGAGCGGCACGGCACGCGGTCTGCGCAAGCACAATCCGGCCATCGAGGCCTACGCTGTTGAGCCCGCTACGAGCGCTGTGCTCGAGGGCAAGCCTTCGGGTCCGCACAAAATACAGGGCATTGGTGCAGGTTTTGTGCCAGGCAACTTCGACGCCTCGGTGGCTACGGCCATTGTGCCCGTCGAGGACAATGACGCCATTCGCGCCTCGCGCCTTTTGGCCAAAAAGGAGGGGCTGCTTGTAGGCATCTCATCGGGCGCCGCCTTACACGCCGCCATCGAGTTGGCCAAGAAACCCGCCTACGAGGGCAAGACCATTGTGGCCTTGTTGCCCGACACGGGCGAGCGCTACCTGTCGACTGTGCTCTATGCCTTTGAGGAATATCCCGTATGATTATAATTGCTGACAATCAACCACTTACACGCGATGCGCTGACCACCTATCTGGCTGGTCAGCCTTTGCAATTTGCAGGTAACAAAGCCGAATTGGCAGAGGCTTTGCAAGCTGAGCCAGAGGCGTTGGTGGTGCTCGACTTCACACTGTTCGATTTTGCCACCCCCGAGCAGTTGCTCATCTATTTGCGTCGCTTTGCCCATGTGCATTGGTTGCTGTTGTCGGCCGAATTTGCCGAGGGACTGCTGCGCTTGTTCGGGGCAGAGCCTCAGGTGAGTTTCATTACAAAGGACTGCACGCGCACTGATGTGGTGCAGGCTGTTTACCGCATTTCAAATGGTGGTCGCGAGGTGTGTCCGTCAGTGTCCGACGTGTTGCGTGCACGAGCCACAACGCAACAGAGCCTGCCGCGCCTCACGTCCACCGAAACGGCCATTCTCACTTTAATGGCCGAGGGGCTCACGGCCAAGGAGATAGCTGCGCGGCGCAACTCGTCGGTGCACACCATTGTGACGCACAAGAAAGAACCTCTTCCGCAAACTCGGTGTGTCAACGGCCTACGAGGCGGTGCGCTACGCCCTGCGTGCCGGATTGGCCGACCCTGTGGAATACTATATTTAATGTGGCAATGTGCTAATGGGCTGACGCCGTAGCGTGGTTTGGCAGCCGCTAACGCGGAAAACAAAAGAGCATAAGGACATAAGAACATAAGGGCTGACGCCGTAGTGTCACAACTTGTCACGCTACGGCGTCAGCCCTTATGTTCTTGAGGCCACGCGGACGTCAGTCCGTGGTCTTCAGCCGCGCAGCGGCCTTATGTCCTTATGCTCTTATGTTCTTCTGTTTACCGCGTTAGCGGCTGCCAAGTCACGCTACGGCGTCAGTCCGTTAGCATATTAGAGCATTGTCGCATTAGCATATTCCCACATTGTCACATTCCCACATTTCCACATTGGCGTATTAGCTTATTTTTCGTACCTTTGCCCGATAAAGGCAATATACGCTATGAACCCTCCCGAAAGTTACACCAATTTGTTACGGCAGACGGTGGAGGAATTGTCCGACACAAGCAAGATGCAAGGACTCTTCCATCAGCACCGTCATGGCGACCCCTTGCCCTCTTCGGCAGCGCTCGAGGAGATAATAGGGCTGTGCCGCGCTGTGCTCTTTCCAGGGTATTACGGAAAAAGCACACTCAACGCCGTCACCGTGCGCTACCATATAGGTATGGAAATTGAGCGCCTCTTTGCATTGTTGACCGCACAAGTGCAGGCCGGACTCTGTTTCGGTCAGCAGGATGACGATTGCCGATGTACGGGAGTAGATTTCCACACAAAGGCCGAGGCCATAGCTGCCACACTTATCAGCATGTTGCCACAAGTGCGCCGCACGCTCGCCACCGATGTAGAGGCCGCCTACCTGGGCGACCCCGCCGCGCAGAATAACGGCGAGGTGATAAGCTGCTATCCGGCCATACGCGCCCTGACGTGTTACCGCATAGCCCACGAACTTTATCGCCTTGATGTGCCGCTCATTCCGCGCATTATCAGCGAACTCGCACACAGCGAGACGGGCATCGACATTCACCCGGGGGCACAGATAGGCGAATACTTCACCATCGACCACGGCACGGGCGTTGTGATAGGCGCCACCTGCATCATTGGCAACCATGTCAAGCTCTATCAGGGCGTGACGCTCGGAGCCAAGAGCTTTCCGCTCGATGTCAACGGCAATCCTATCAAGAACAATCCGCGTCACCCCATACTCGAGGACGGCGTCATAGTCTACTCCAACGCCACCATATTGGGCCGCATCACCATTGGCCGCGACGCTGTGATAGGTGCCAACAAGTGGGTGACACACGATGTGCCCGCTGGCCAAAAGGTGTGACACAGCCACCAAGCGTGGCAACGTGGTGTAACGCACAAGTGCTGCCACCACAACACTCCCCCCTTACGTCTGTTAAAACCATACGCATATAGGCTGGCAATGCAGTTGCCAAAACCGCATTTGCCGGCAAACTCCACAAACGATTATGCAAGAATTTGAACTCATAGCCAAAACCTTTCAAGGACTTGAAGAGGTGCTGGCACAAGAACTCACCGAACTTGGTGCTAACAATGTGCAGATAGGCCGTCGCATGGTGTCGTTCACCGGCGACAAGGCCATGATGTACCGCGCCAACTTTTGTTTGCGCACGGCCATACGTGTGCTCAAACCCATCAAGCACTTCAAGGCCAAAGGAGCCGACGACGTGTACGAGGCTGTGCGAAAGATTGACTGGAGCCAGTACCTCGACCTCAACACCACCTTTGCGGTAGACTCGGTAGTGTTCTCCGACGAGTTCCGTCACTCTAAGTTTGTGGCCTACAAGGTAAAGGACGCCATTGTCGACTATTTCCGCGACACAACCGGCGAGCGCCCCAACATACGCATCACCAACCCCGATGTCAAGCTCAACATACACATTGCCGAGGACGACTGCACCCTCTCGCTCGACTCGTCGGGCGACTCGCTCCACCTGCGCGGCTATCGCGTGGCCACAGTCGAGGCCCCCATCAACGAGGTGCTGGCCGCCGGCCTTATCAAGCTCACCGGCTGGCAGTACGATTGCGACTTTATCGACCCCTTCTGCGGTTCGGGCACATTCTTGGTAGAGGCAGCCCTCATGGCCCGCAACATCTACCCCGGCGTGTTCCGCAAGTCGTTCGGTTTTGAAAAGTGGAAAGACTTTGACGCCGAACTCCTGCAGGAAATTTACGACGACGACTCACAAGAGCGCACCTTCAGCCACCACATCTACGGTTACGACATCAATGTGCCGGCAGTAGAGAGCGCACTGAAAAATGTGCGCAGCGCTGGTGTGGCCGACATCGTCACCGTGCAGCAGCAGGACTTCCGCAAGTTCACTGCCCCCGCCCAAAAGTCTATCATCGTCACCAACCCGCCCTATGGCGAACGCCTTACCCCGCCCGACATCTTGGGCCTGTACCAGGCCATAGGCAAGGTGCTCAAAAACGAGTTTCAGGGTGGCGAGGCATGGATTATCTCGTCAAAGGCCGAACTGTTTGAAAACCTTGGCCTGCGTCCCAGCCTCAAGACACAGATATTCAACGGCAAGCTCGACTGCGACTTCCGCAAGTACCAGTTGTTCAGCGGCAAACTCAGCGACTTCCGTGCCGAGGGCGGCAAGGTGAAAACCGACGTAGAGCGTCGGTTGATGAGCGACCAGCGCCGTTTCCGCACCAACCGCGACGAATTCAAAAAGCGCTTTGACGATGCAGAACGCCACGACGAGGACGACGACCTCGACCCCGCATACAAAATACTGCGCCGCAAGCACCGCGAATTTGAACAGCTGCACGCACCCCGCAAACCCAAGCGCGAGGGCGACGATGCCAAGAAGGGCGGTTTCAAAAAAGGCGGTTTCAAGAAAGACGGCTTTAAGAAGGGCGATTTCAAAAAGGGTGATTCCAAGAAAGGCGGCTTCGGTGGCAAAAAGCGCGAAGGCGGTTTCAAGAAAGGCCCGGGTTTCAAACAGAAAGGCGACTTCAAGCGCAAGGCCGGCTTTGACAGATAATACATATAAATAAAAGTCTATATACCGAAGATGCGGCCCGGGCACACTAATGCACAGGCCGCATCTTTGCAATATGTCATACACCATACAAATGAAAATCAAACACTTAATCGTGGCAGCCGTGGCGCTGCTCATAGGTACCAATGCCATGGCACAGACAAAGAAAAGTTTCACCCTCGAGGATTTGATGTGGGGCGGCAACAACTACGCCAACATCATGCCCAAATATTACGGCACCGCCTTCTGGGGCGACCGCCTGCTCAAGCTCGACGTTGACGAAGTAAGCACCCTGGCCAGCAACAAGGGCAAGGCCGAAAAGCCCCGTGTGCTCTTTACCACCGACCAACTCAATGCAGCCATCGACACCGCCAAGTATGGCAAGGTGTACAATCTGCTTTACGCCCAGTTCCCCTCGGGCAGCAAATCCGAGGTCTACCTGCAAACCAGCAAGCTCAACCTGCTCTACAACTGGCAGCAGCGCAAGGTGGTGTGGAGCACCGAGCGCACACCGGGCGCCTATGCCAACGACATGAACCATTATAGCCACAACGAGGCTTTCGTCAAGGACTGGAACCTCTATGTCAAGACCGCCGACGGCAAAACCCACCAAGTGAGCACCGACGGCTCACGCGAGCTGCAGTACGGCCTTAGCGTACACCGCGACGAGTTCGGCATACGCAAGGGCACCTTCTGGAGTCCCAAGGGCCACCTGCTCGCCTTTTACCGCATGGACCAAAGCATGGTGACGGACTATCCCCTTGTCGACATCAACCACCGCGTGGCCCAGCTCGCCCCCGAAAAGTACCCCATGGCCGGCATGACCAGCCACAAGGTAACCGTGGGCGTGTACAACCCCGCCACCGACAAAACAGTCTACCTGCAGGCCGGCGACCCCACCGACCGCTATTTTACCAACATAGCGTGGAGCCCCGACGAGCGCACCATCTACATGTTTGAGCTGCCCCGCACACAGGACAAGGCCGAACTCGTGGCATACGACGCACACACCGGTGCACGCAAGGGCGTGCTCTACACCGAAAGCAATGCCCGCTACGTAGAGCCGTGCAACCCCATACAGTTCCTGCCGTGGGACGCCACAAAGTTTGTCATGCAAACCCGCCGCGACGGCTACAACCACCTCTACCTCTTCACTGCCGACGGCCGCCAGCTCAAGCAGCTCACCAAGGGCCAGTTTGAGGTAATCAGTGTGCTCGGCTTCAACACCAAGGCCAAGAGCATCATCTACCAAAGCAACCAGGACAACCCCATACAGTACAGCAATTATAGCGTGAATGTGGCCACGGGCAAGGTGGCCCGCCTCGACAATGGCCAGGGCACACACTATGCCGCTTTGTCAGAGAATGGCCTCTACCTGTCCGACCGCTGGTCGTCGCCCACCACCTTCCGCCAGTACGACCTGCTCGGCACCACCCAGCCCGCAGCAGCTGTCAAGTTGCACGCCGATGCCGACCCTTGGACAGCCTACAACGTGCCCGAAATCAGCGGTGGCAAAATCAAGGCTGCCGATGGCAAAACCGACCTCTACTACCGCCTTGTAAAGCCCGTCGGCTTCGACCCTGCCAAAAAGTACCCCACAGTAGTCTATGTGTATGGTGGCCCGCACGCCCACAATGTGGAGGCAGCGTGGAACTATCTGGCCCGCCCCTGGGAGATATACATGGCACAGCGCGGCTACGTCATCTTTGTGGTTGACAACCGCGGTTCCGAAAATCGCGGTTTCGAGTTTGAGAGCTGCACCCACCGCCACCTTGGCGACATCGAGATGCAGGACCAGCTCGAGGGCGTCAAGTTCCTCAAGTCGCTCCCCTACGTTGATGCCGACCGCATTGGCGTACACGGCTGGTCGTTTGGCGGTTTCATGACCACCAACCTCATGTGTTCTTACCCCGACGTGTTCAAGGTAGGTGTGGCCGGTGGCCCCGTCATCGACTGGAAGTTATACGAGGTGATGTACGGCGAGCGCTACATGGACACCCCGCAAGAGAACCCCGAGGGCTACGCCTCGTCGTCGCTCCTCAGCAAGGCCAAGAACCTCAAGGGCCGTCTCCAGATAATTGTAGGCTACAACGACCCCACCTGCGTCATGCAGCACAGCCTGTCATTCCTCCGCGCCTGCGAGGACGCCGGCACCCAGCCCGACTACTTTGTCTATCCCGGCGACGGCCACAACATGATGGGCCACGACATGGTACACCTGCACGAGCGCATCACACGCTACTTCGACGACTATCTTAAAAAGTAAGACGCTCAAAGCCTTAAAGCTATGATGGCGTTTCACGAAAGATACATACATTAAGCACACACATCACACACACCAATCCGGCAGTGGACGAGCAAAAGCAGTCCGCTGCCGGATTTTTGGTACACTATAGTGCCGCAGAGGCCTCAAGCAGCATGGTTTGCGCCCGAAAACATGTTGTACAACATAAAACGGCTATTTGCTATTTGCGCATGCACTTTTGTACGGTAATGTGGCGGTAATATTGGTATTACCGCAAAAAACTTGGGCTACCTTAGGCAGTTTTGCGCAAAAACTGCAATTTTGCACCGAGTTTTGGCAGCCCCTCAGAGGGTTTGACTACAACAGCAAATCACAGAAACGAAAGAACAGAACAACAATAACTAAACTAAACGCTATGACTAAGAAACTGGCCACACTGGTGGCAATGCTCGCGTGCTGCGTATTTGGTGCGCTGGCACAAAGAGTGGCAACCACACCCGTAACTGATGTGCAGACGGGCGATTACCTGCTGCTTGTACATTCAGATAAAACTGCCGCCGATGGCAGTTGGGCTTACATCAATACGTCCAATAAAAATCGTGTCAGCACCGACGATGCTTCGCTTGGCACCACGGCCTATGCCGGTTCAAAGATTGAGAACAGTGCCTACATCTGGCACGTAGAAAAACAAAGCGATGGTAAGATAACCATACAGAGCGTGGCTCAAAAGACTTATTGGCCTACGGCAAAGGGATATGATAAAAAAGATTACTATCCTGCCCACATCACCACAGGTTCAAGTGCCAATGCCAATGCGTTTGAACTGATAGCTTTGAGTGATGGCTTTGCATTAAAAACGACGACGACTAAAAAGTCGTTGCTTCCCTGGGAAAAAGACGCCACTCTGACCGCATACGTAGTCAACAACACCGACTCACAAATAGGCTACTATGGCGGTTATGATGATAGTAAAATAGAGAGCAAGAGTGAGATAGCCCGCGTAGAGTTCTACCCCTTGCAGGCTTTTACCGAACTTACCTACGACTATGTGTTTGATGGCAAAGTGCGTGAGTCAGTCAAAGTCAATGCCGTTGATGGTGAGGAATATCCCACCCCTACAACCGCCATCTCATTGCCCGACTTTATAGCAGCGCCCACCCTCAAGCCCGATGGCATTTATCACGATGGTGCGGCCACGAGCTACGACTTGCAGCTGGCCTCGACACTCCCCTTCACCCTCAGCACCGATGCCAACCGCGTGTACTATTACCTGGCAGCAGGTGCTGGCACCGAAGGACGCACCATGCTCTATGCTAATGGCAATAGTTTGAAATTGCGTGCTGAGGCACAAGCCAACAACCTCACCGCCATGCGTAACGATTTGTGGTATGTGACAGGCAACCCCTACGATGGTTTGAAGTTCCATAATGTGGGAAGCGGCACAACAGCACAATCGTATGCAGCTATTACATCTGCTACTGAGCTTAATCTGTCGCATTTGTTGTTTGGTGGACAAGATAATTGGAATATCAAGAAACTCTCAGACACCACTTTTAGTCTTTACATCAATGATCTTGCATGGAAGTTCGACGGTTCAAAGATTGCTTTTAGTGCCCCCAACACCAGCGATGCCTTTGCATTCCAGGCCATCGAAGCCACTTATGTCCTCCCCCTCCACAACTCCGAGGCCGACAATGCAGCCTTTGCCACCACATGCGCACCATTCAACTTTGCCATCGTGGGCGACGATGTGAAAGCCTATGCCGGCAAACTCAGTGCCGATGGCAAGGAACTCGACATGAAAGAAATCGAGGGCAATGTGCCCGCCAACCAAGGCGTCATACTCAAAGCCGCCATGGGCGTGAGCAAGGTAACCGTCAAGGTGGTCAACACCGCCGATGCCATCGACAACGACCTCAAAGGCACAAACGACGAGATGACCGACCTCAGCCAAGTGTATGTGTTCGGACGCGACAAAGTCACCCGTCACGTGGGCTTCTACAATGCCTCGGGCGATGCCGCGCTGCCCGCCAACCGCGCCTACCTCAACAAGCCCGCGCAAGAGGCCGTCAATGCCGTGGCCATGAACTTTGACAATGGCATGGTGACAAACATCAACACCGCCATTTCAGCACAGAGCACCGACAACGCCCCAATCTACGACCTCAGCGGTCGCCGCGTACAGCGCACTGTCAAGGGCAGCCTCTACATCAAGGGCGGACGCAAATTCATGGCGCAGTAATCGCACGCACACACTTAAACTAAACACAAAAACGACATAATGAAAAAGCAATATATACGTCCCGCCATGCAGATTTACCAGCTCGGGCTCGACGAAAGCATACTGATGAACGTGTCTGGAGGCTCAACCGACGACCGCTGGAGCAATAAAAAGGAATGGGACAATGCCGGTTGGAGCGATGACGACGACACCGCTGCCGCCGAGAACTAAACACCCAACCGCACAAAACACATGGCGCACTGCAAGAAACCAAACCTGCAGTGCGCCTTTTTCGTGTCATAATAGCTACCTTTGCACATTATGAATGTAAAGATACACCCCTCGTGGGCCGCACAGCTGCAGAGCGAGTTCGATGCACCCTACTTCAAGCAACTCACCGACTTTGTGCGCCACGAATATGCCCAAGGCACGTGCTATCCTCCCGGCAACGAGATATTCAACGCCTTCAATCTCTGCCCCTTCCCCCAGGTGAAGGTCGTCATCATTGGCCAAGACCCCTACCATGGTCCCGGACAGGCCGAAGGTCTGTGCTTCTCGGTCAAAGACGGTGTGCGCATGCCTCCGTCGTTGGTCAACATATTCAAGGAGATTGAGGCCGACACCGGCCGTCCCATGCCCGCCACAGGCAGTTTGCGCCGCTGGGCCGAGCAGGGCGTGCTGCTGCTCAACGCCACCCTCACCGTGCGCGAGCACCAGGCCGCCTCGCATGCCGGTCACGGTTGGGAGACATTTACCGATGCCGTCATACGCCAGCTCTCTGCCCAGCGCGAGCACCTCGTATTCATACTCTGGGGCAGCTATGCACAAAAGAAAGGCCAGATAATCGACCGCTCGCGCCACCTTGTGCTCTGCTCGGCACATCCCTCGCCCCTGTCGGCCTACCACGGTTTTTTTGGCAATCACCACTTCACTCTGTGCAACGACTACCTTATCAAGCATGGCATATCGCCTATTAACTGGTAACATACATGAGTTGACAAGTTGAAAAGTTGAAGAGTTTACAAGTTGAAAAGTTGACAAGTAAGTCTGCATAGCTTTTTCAGACTTCCCGCCATTCAGCTTAACATAACAAGCAGTGTATGGCATACTTACTTGTTAACCCGTTAACCAAACACACACAATTTATGGATCAACGTATACCACCAATCATACAAGTGGGCGACGTACTGCTGTCGTCCGACATATTAACTGAATGCTTTTGCTGCGACCTCGACGCCTGCAAGGGCCAGTGCTGTGTTGAGGGCGACAGTGGTGCCCCGCTCACCCTCGACGAGGTGGGCCAGCTTGAGAGCGTGCTCGACGACGTATGGCCGCAACTCAGTGCCAAGGCACAAGCCACCATCGACCATCAGGGCGTGGCTTACACCGACGGTGAGGGCGACCTTGTTACGAGCATTGTCAACGGCCGCGACTGTGTGTTCACCTGTTATGGTGCGGACGGCTGCTGTTATTGTGCCACCGACAAGGCTTATCGCGAGGGGCGCACCGCCTGGTGCAAACCCATATCGTGCGCCCTTTATCCCATACGCGAAAAGCGTTTCAGCAACGGCACGAGTGGCTTGCACTACCACCGCTGGAGTGTGTGCCACGCGGCCGTAAAGAAGGGCCGCGAGCTCAATCTGCGCATATACCAGTTCTTAAAGGACCCGCTCATTCGCCGTTTCGGACAGGCATGGTACGACGAGCTGTGCGACGTGGCAGCGCAGTTGGGTATATGCTAATATGACAATGTGCTAATCTCAAGCACAAACAAGTCGCAAGCTCCAAACGCTACCTCTAATGGGGGCGACGCGTCTCGCGTCGGGGTATTAAGGCAATGTTCATACACTAAATAAAGGCTCACAGACAGCAGTAATTACACTTCTGTCTGTGAGCCTTTGACTTGATTCCCGACGCGAGACGCGTCGCCCCCATTAGAGGTAGCGTTTAGTGATAGCGTTGCGTCAATCCGGCAATTCGTCGAAAAGCGAGGGCGTAGCGTCGTCAGGGGTGTCGTTGGTGACGGTGGTGTCGTCGGCAGCATCGTCGGACTCGGCGGCATCAGCCCCAGCTTCCGCCGGTTCGGGGAAACGCAACGGTTCGAGCTCCTCAATTTTGTCGACCGTGCAGGTGGTGATGCGCTTGCCCTTGGCCTTGTAACTCTTTACACCAATAAATGGCTCCACATCAAGCTCCATGGGCTCGCGGAAGGCATCGGCACCGCCATAGGTGACGAGCAAGCGCGGATATACCTGGTCGGTGAGCAGCACAAAACGCGAGTTGGCATTGTCGCCAAGGAAACTCTGCGGACGGGCCTGCGTGCAGCGCTCTAAGGTGAAACGCTTGACGTAGGGGAAATTCTGCTGGTCGGCATCGAAGAGCACCGCCGTCCACACCTTGTGTTCGTCAAACTTCTCCACACGCAGTATGCCCGTGGGCTCGTAGTGATTGTTGAGGTCGAAGTTGGTGGTGTAGAACTGGCCGCTCTGCAAAATGACGAGTACGTAATCGTCGGAGTGGAACTCGCCAAGGTACTGTCCGCGGCCGTCGTAGTTGAGTCGCTGCACATCGTGGTCGAACCACACCTTGCGGCCGCCAAGGGTTGAGGCACCGTGGGCCTTGAGCGTGATTTTGTGCACATCGACACGTGTGAGCAGGTTGCCACGGCTCTGCCGCCCTTTGACGAGGATCTCGCCAAAGTCGCGGTCCATGCTGATGCGCTTGAGTTTGGGGTTGGGCCTGAAGGTAACCTTGATGGTTTCGGCCTCGCCATTGGGATTGGCCGTAAAGTAGAGGATCTTGCTGCCGGGGGTGCCGGTGGTGAGGTCGTACTCGCGGTCGTGGGTGACGCTTGTCACATTGAAGCGCTTGATGTAGCAGGCATTGGTGGCGCCATCGCGGTAGACGGCATTGTAGATGGTGCGCTTGTCGCCTTTCTTGAACACGGCTATATGCACCACCTCCACCTTCTTTTTCTTTTCGGCCTTCATGCGCTCGGTTTCGCCTATGAACACTTTGTCCTGCACACGCGTCACCTTGTAGGTGCCATCGCGGTAGAAGATGATGACATCGTCGATGGGCGAGCAGTTCTCGACAAACTCGTCCTTTTTGAGGCTGGTGCCCATGAAGCCGTTTTCGCGGTCGATGTAGAGTTTTTCGGTAGCCTCAATCACCTTGGTGGCCTCGATGTTGTCGAATGAGCGTATTTCGGTGCGGCGGGGGTGTTCGTGGGCGTACTTGTCGCGTATGAGGCGGAACCAGTTGGCGGTCACCTCCACCATGTTTTGCAGGTCGTGGTCGATGCGTGCCACCTCCTCTTTCATGCGGGCAATAAGCTCATTGGCCTTTTCTTTGTTAAACTTGAGTATGCGGCCCATCTTGATTTCCATCAGGCGTAAGATGTCGTCGCGCGTTACCTCGCGGTAGAACTGGGGCTTGTAAGGCTCGAGGCGGCTGTCGATGTGACTGACGGCGGCGTCCATGTCCTTGGCCTGCTCAAAGGCGCGGTCTTTGTAGATGCGCTCTTCGATAAATATGCGTTCGAGCGAGGCAAAGTGCAAGCTTTCCATCAGTTCGCCGCGGCGTATCATGAGTTCCTTTTCGAGCAGCGAGCGGGTGTGGTCTACCGAGCGGCGCAGCACATCGCTCACGCTGAGGAACTTTGGTTTTTTCTCGTCGATGACGCAGCAGTTGGGATTGATGCTGGTTTCGCAATCGGTAAAGGCATACAGGGCATCGATGGCCTTGTCGCTCGAGGTGCCGGGGGTGAGGTGTACGTGTATTTCGGCCTCGGCGGCGGTGTTGTCCTCCACCTTGCGTATTTTGATTTTACCCTTTTCGTTGGCTTTGAGTATGGAGTCGATAAGGGTGCTTGTAGTCTTGCCGTAGGGCACCTCGCGAATGACGAGGGTTTTGTTGTCGAGTTTTTCAATCTTGGCACGCACCTTGACGGCTCCGCCACGCATGCCGTCGTTGTAGCGCGACACATCGATGGAGCCGCCCGTCTGGAAGTCGGGGTAGAGGTGGAACTCCTCACCGTGCAGATATTTGATGGCGGCCTCGCAAAGCTCGCCAAAGTTGTGGGGCAGAATTTTGGCCGACAATCCTACGGCAATGCCTTCGGCACCTTGGGCCAGAAGCAGCGGAAACTTGACGGGGAGCGACACGGGCTCCTTTTTGCGGCCGTCGTACGACATTTTCCACTCTGTGGTTTTGGGGTTGAACAGCACGTCGAGCGCAAACTTTGACAAGCGTGCCTCGATGTAACGCGGTGCGGCAGCACTGTCGCCGGTGAGTATGTTGCCCCAGTTGCCCTGGCTGTCGATGAGCAGGTTCTTTTGTCCGAGCTGCACCAGTGCGTCGCCTATTGAGGCATCGCCGTGCGGGTGGAACTGCATGGTGTGCCCCACCACGTTGGCCACCTTGTTGTAGCGGCCATCGTCGAGCAGTTTCATCGAGTGCAGAATGCGGCGCTGCACGGGTTTGAGTCCGTCGCCAAGGTGTGGCACGGCACGCTCAAGTATGACGTACGAGGCATAGTCAAGAAACCAGTTTTGATACATGCCGGTAAGCTGCAACTTGCCCTCGTCGTCCTTCACCCCGCCGGGGTGATAGTCTGAGTGGGCCGTTGTGGCATCGGCACAGTTGGTTGTTGCATCGTCCTGTGCGCCCTGTTGGGGTGCAGTGGCAGCATCGTTCAATTCGTTGTCCATGTCTTTTGTTTCGTCGCTCATCGTGTTGTATGATTGTGTGGTAAGGGGTTCCGCTTTAACGGGCAGTCGGTCCATTTGGTGTACAAAGTTACTAATTTTTTGCGGTTACGGGCAGGGTGTTCAAAATAGACTTTTCAGCGTGACCGTTTTGGGGGATCTTACGATTGCTGTTGCCGTATGGTGAAACGTAAACATGCGAACTGACTCAAGCGCCAAACGCAAGCACTAATGGGGGCGACGCGTCCCGAGGCTGCTAAAAAATTCCCCGACGCGAGACGCGTCGCCCCCATTAGTGCGCAAATTTCTGGCACAACAGTCCTTTACATGGCTTCAAATTCGCTTTTTAACCTGTAAATCTGATAGAAAACGCTACCACTAATGGGGGCGACGCGTCCCGCGTCGGTTTTTTCAGCAGCCTCGTCCAGCGTTATCGGGGCATTTTCAGCAGCCTCGATACACACGTTTGTCCTCGCGTTAAAACAAGATAAATATAACCGAAAGGACGGATAAGTAAGATTTTGTACGTATTTTTGCAACTTGATAAAGTAGGCACTACGCTGCAAGTATAGCAGCCGCCTCACCCCCACATTATAATATATGAAGAAGAACAGCATATTCAGCCTCATACTCGCCCTGGCAACCGGACTCACACTGGCCACGGCTTGCGACACGTCGAGCGAAGTGACCGAGACAGACTCGGCACGCGACTGCCTCATAACCTCGGCCACCATGGGTACTCTCAAACGCCAGGTGCACACGGTCAATGCAGCCGGCCGCGACACTACCTACACCTACACGGTGACGGGCGCGGCCTACAACCTGACCATCGACCAGGTGAACAACCGCATATTCAACGAGGACTCTCTGCCTACCGGCACACGCACCGACAAACTGGTGTTTGCCAGCTCGAGCGGCATTAGCAGCACGGGCACACTGGCCATCAAGAGCCTCTACTCGGGCAAGGATACGCTCTACACCTATACCGACAGCACCGACTTCAGCGTAAAGCGCGAGGTGTCGGTGTACGACACTTATGGTGAACGCAAGCGCACCTACACCTTCGACATTCGCGTGCACCGCCAGGAGGCCGACTCTACGGCATGGCAGCAGGTGGCAGCTAATCCGCTGAGCGATGTGGCCTCGTTTGTCAAGAGCCGCGCGCTCACTACGGGCAATACGCTCTATGTGTTTGGCCAGCGCGCCGACGGCAAGGTGCAGGTGGTGCAGACGTCTGTCATGGTCCCCGACTTTGACGGCAGTGCGGCCAACATCAGCACCACGGGCTTTGATGTGCGCAGCGTGACACACTTCGACGGCCACTTCTACGCTCTGGCCAACGGCACACTCATGCACTCGGCCAACGCTGCCGAGGGTTGGCAAACGGCCACCACACACCACACTTTCAGCGCCATAGCGGGCTGCACGGCCGACAGCATTTATGCCATTTCTAACGCACAGATGTGGGCCTCGGCCAATGGCACGGACTGGGCGCCGTCTGCCATCGACACCGACGCACAGCTGCCTGCGGGCAACAATGTGGCTTCGGCCACGGTGGCCTCGCGCATTAACAAACCGGCCCAGATGCTCGTCATGGTGGGCATTGAAGGTGGCAAGGCCAATGTGTGGAAACACGACATCGACTCGGTGGGCGGTTTCTTCACACCGTGGTACAACTTGCCCCAAACCAGCGAGTTGGGCACTTATGCCTGTCCCGTTGTGCAGCAGCACACACTCTTTGGCTACGACACCAACACGGTGCTCGCCGGCCTCAGCGCCGAAGGGGTAGTTGCCCCGTTTTATGTGAGCCGCGACAACGGGCGCACATGGCGCACCGATGTGCTGACACACCCCACGCTGACGGGGGCCACCTCGCTGGCCGTTACCACCGATGCCAGCAATTACATCTGGCTCATCTGCGGTGGCACCGGTGTGGTGTATAAAGGACGCATCAACCGCCTCGGGTGGGAATAACAAGCGCAGCGGCTGCACACCTGCACATCTGCGAGCATAACGAGCGCATTACCTGCACATCTGCATCATCTATATTTGTTTTGGCCACAACTAATCACATATTCATCGTCATGCGGCAGCACCTTGCGGTGTTGGCCGCATTGGTGTGTTTGTGTGTGGCAGCTCTCGCAGCCCCCACCCAAGCCCGCGCACAAGTGCAGTCCGACGAGAGCGTATACCGTCTGGAACTGGGAGCCGGCATTGGCGGAGCTTTCAACTTTACCGATGTCAAGGACAACATAGGCATAGCTGCCGCCGCGGTGGCACGCTTCCCCTTCAATCCGCGCATGGCACTCAAAACACAGTTCAGCTTTGCACAAACAAAGGGCAGCACCGCCGGGCTCAAAGCCTTTTATCCGGCCAACACCGGAGCGGCAGGGGCCGAACGGCTCAACTACCAGGTGAGCAGCGCCATATACGACCTGTCGGCACTCTACGAACTGCACTTCCTGCCCTACGGCTATGAGCGCGACTACCGCCACTACTCACGCATCGTGCCCTATGTGCAAATGGGCTTCGGACTGACTTACGGCGCCGCAGGAAAGGCTTTTACAGCCAACATTCCGCTCGGCGCAGGACTTAAATACAAACTGGGGCCACGCCTCAACCTGGGGCTCGACTGGCTGGTACACTTCAGCCTGAGCGACAAGCTCGACGGACTCGAAGCGCCTCTGGGCATCAAGAGCGAAATGTTCCGCAACAAAGACATTTACTCTACCCTCTCCCTCACCCTCACCTACGACCTCAACCCTAAGTGCCCCACGTGCAACAGGGACTGAGGCACTCACACCCCCCTAACCTATACAAAGAGAAACTTATGCAAAAGATACCTGCCCACATAGCCATCATCATGGACGGCAACGGACGTTGGGCCAAAGCACGCGGTCTCGACCGCAGCATGGGACACCAACAAGGCGTTGTGGCCGTGCGCGAAATTACCACGGCCTGCTCCAATCTGGGCGTAAAGTTCTTGACGCTCTACACCTTCTCTACCGAAAACTGGAACCGCCCGGCCAACGAGGTGGCTGCACTGATGTCGCTCATTCTGACATCGCTCGAGGAGGAACTCTTTATGAACAATAACGTGCGCCTGCGCATCATTGGCGACCTCAGCCGCGTGCCCGAGGTGGTGCGCGAGTCGATACTCGGCCTGCAGCAGCGCACATCTGTCAATACGGGCATGACCATGGTTATTGCCCTGAGCTACAGCTCGCGATGGGAAATGACCGATGCCGTGCAGCGCATTGCGGCCGAAGTGGCCGAGGGCAAACTCGCACCGGCCGACATCAACGAGCAAACCATAACGGACCACCTCAGCACCAACTTCATGCCCGACCCCGACCTGCTCATACGCACAGGCGGCGAGGTGCGGCTGAGCAACTACCTGCTGTGGCAGTGTGCCTACACCGAACTCTACTTCTGCCAAACTTTCTGGCCCGACTTTCACGAGGCCGACCTCGTAAAGGCCATCGAATGGTTTAACCACCGCGAACGGCGCTACGGCAAGACAAGCGAACAAGTGACCAAGGCTTGATGTGTCACAACCCGGCCTGGAGCCATGCCCAACTCTGCCCGCCACCACCGCAACATACAGCGCTTACAGCTCCCAACGAGCCACACACGCGCTCACCTTACGCAACAACACAACGATAAATGAAATACAACTCACGCAAACTGCTCATCTTGATGGCTATGGCCGCACCGCTGGCCACCGCCGCACAAGCACAGACCGCAGAGGGTGACAACAACGACAACAAGCCCGTCATCACCTACACGGCCAACCACCCTCGCTATGTGCTGGGAGGCCTCACCGTGGACGAGATGAAAGGCTACGACAACGACTACCTGCTCAACATATCGGGCCTCAACGTGGGCGACACCTACGAAATTCCCGGGCCCGACATCAGCGAGGCCGTGCGACGCTATTGGAACCAAAAAATCTTTTCGAACGTTGAGATTGTGGCCGACAGCATTGTCGACGGCAAAGCTTACCTGCACATCAAACTCACCGCACAACCACGCATATCGAGCATACGATACACCGGCGTCAAAAAGTCGGAACGCGAGGACTGCGAAAAGATTATCGGCTTTCAGCCCGGCAACCAAATCACCACCGACATGGTGAACCGCGCCGAGCACTACATCAAGAAGCACTTTGTGGAGAAGGGCTTCAAAAACTGCGAGGTGCACATCACGCAACGCGAGGACGTGACGGGCGACAACCGCGTGCTGGTGGATATCGACATCAACAAGAACGAAAAGGTGAAGGTGCACAAGATATTCATCACCGGAGCCAACCCAAAACACGTGGCAAAACTCAAGCGCGCCATGAAAAAGACGCACGAAAAGAGCTTTGTCAACATGTTCCGCTCAAAGAAGTTCCTGCCCGAAAAGTATGACGAGGACAAGGGGCTGCTCATTGAAAAACTCAACGAATGGGGCTACCGCGACGCACTCATCACGGCCGACAGCGTGCAAACCATCGACCAAAAGCACGTCAACATTCACCTCAACGTCTACGAGGGCACCAAGTACTATGTGCGCAACATCTCGTGGGTAGGCAACACCGTGTACAACTCCGACCTTCTGCAGCGCATCTTACAGCTCAACAAGGGCGATGTCTATAACCAGACGCTCATGGAGAAACGCCTTACGAGCGACGACGACGCCGTGGGCAACCTCTACTATAACAACGGCTACGTGTTCTACAGGCTCGACCCCGTCGAGGTAAACGTCGTGGGCGACTCCATCGACCTCGAAATGCGCATTCGCGAGGGCCAGCAGGCCACATTCAACCATGTGCGCATAGCCGGCAACACACGTGTGTACGAAAACGTCATACGACGCGAACTGCGCACAAAGCCGGGCGACCTCTTCTCAATGGAGAGCATCAAGCGCTCCATTCAGGACCTCGCACAAATGAACCAGTTCGACCCCGAAGCGCTGCAGTCACAGTTTGGCCAAAGCGGCATCAAGCCCGACCCCGTGAGCGGCACCGTCGACCTCAACTACCCGCTCACCTCAAAGGGCGGCGACCAAATCGAACTCTCGGCAGGCTGGGGACAGACCGGTATCGTGGGACGCGTAGGACTGAAGTTCACCAACTTCTCAGTGCAGAACCTCTTCCGCAAGGGCTACAAACGCGCCGGCTTCATACCGCAGGGCGACGGACAGACGCTCTCGCTGCAAGTGCAAACCAACGGTACTTACTACCAAAACTACGGACTCAGTTTCCTCGAACCATGGCTCGGCGGAAAACGACCCAACCAACTCTCTTTCAACATATCATACAGCAAACAGAGTGATGTAAACTCCAACTACATCAACCAAAACTACTACAACAACCTCTACAACTACGCCTACGGCTACGGCACAAGCTCCAACTACTACACCGACGCCTACGACCCCGACAAGTACGTCAAGATGGTTAACCTCAGCCTTGGCTTCGGCAAACGTCTGCGCTGGCCCGACGACTACTTCACCTTCATGGCCGAACTGTCGTACACACGCTACATGCTCAAGTCGTGGCAATACTTCCTCATAACCGACGGCAACTGCAACAACATCAACCTCTCGCTCTCATTGCAGCGCAACTCTACCGACCACCCCTTCTACCCGCGCAAGGGTTCTGAGTTCCTGCTACAGGCCACACTCACACCACCCTACTCGCTCTGGGACGGGCGCAACTACAAAAATCTGGCCACCAACCCACAGAGCGCCAACTACCAAAAGGAGATGCAAGAGAAGTACCGCTGGATTGAATACCACAAGTGGAAACTCAAGTTCCGCAACTTCACAGCTCTCTCAAGCGCCGTCAAGGCTCCCGTGCTCATGACACGCTTCGAAATGGGCATACTCGGCGCCTACAACCGCCACAAAAAGTCGCCTTTCGAAACCTACTACGTGGGCGGCGACGGCATGTCGGGCTATTCTACAGGCTACGCCACCGAGACCATCGGACTGCGCGGTTACGAAAACGGTTCGCTCTCGGGCAACAACTCCTACTACGGCGACGCCTACGCCTACAGCCGCATGACACTCGAACTGCGCTACCCCTTGATGCTCGAAACCTCAACCTCTATCTTTGCACTCGCATTTATCGAGGGAGGTAATGCCTGGACCGACGTCAAAAAGTTCAACCCCCTCAACATGAAGCGCTCTGCCGGTGTAGGTGTGCGCATACTGCTCCCCATGGTGGGCCTCATGGGTATCGACTGGGCCTATGGTTTCCAAAAGTACATCAGCGGATACTCGGGCAAGCGCGCAGGCGGCTCACAGTTCCACTTCATCATTGGCCAGGAATTCTAACAACATACTTTTACGCTCATGAAAAAGTTAGCTTTATTATTGCTCATCGCCCTGTGCACCTCATTCAGTGCCAGCGCACAAAAGTTCGCCCTCGTCGACATGGAGTATATTCTCAGCAACATACCTGCCTACGAGCGTGCCAACGAGCAGCTCAACCAAACCTCCAAGTCGTGGCAGACAGAGGTCGAAGCACTCAGCAACAAGGCACAAACACTCTACAAAAACTATCAAAACGAGAGCGTCTTCCTAAGCGACGCACAAAAAAAGGAGCGCGAAAAGGCCATCGTCGACAAGGAAAAAGAGGCGGCCGACCTTAAAAAGAAATACTTCGGGCCCGAGGGCGAGCTTTACAAAAAGCGCCAAAGCCTCATCGAGCCTATACAGGACGAAATTTACAACGCCGTCAAGAGCATAGCCACCACCAAGGGCTTCCAGCTCATTCTCGACCGCGCGTCCGACAACGGCATCATATTTGCCTCACCAAGCATCGACATCAGCAACGAGGTGCTCAGCAAGCTGGGCTACGACGTGCGCTAATCCCCTACACAATCCCTTCCCCCGTCATTGGCGGCATGAGGCACACAAGCCCCATGCCGCCAAATGCTATTTTACACCCGATAGGGTATTAGTGCTGTCCAGTAAAACGTAAATATCCGAACAATCTCAAGCACAAAACGCTACCACTAATGGGGGCGACGCGTCTCGCGTCGGGAAAAGATTCAGCTATTATTTAGTA
>OFMS01001066.1_pt1 | contig 21846 bp, 19 predicted proteins | sample 1541871 | NCBI WGS metagenome assembly OFMS01 (sample SAMN04209251, study PRJEB22552) | human gut metagenome | biome: gut; material: feces | host: Homo sapiens | place: USA: Oklahoma
TTTGCTTATTTTAACATAAAAAAGCTCTCAAAAATTTGGTGATGTCTTAGGAATCCTTTAAAGAGTTCGGATGTTTTCATTCTGATTTTGTTTTTTTGATTCAAGTGCAAAGGTAATAGCAGGTTGTTTCAAACTGTGGGACACCTTCAGAAAAAATCCATTATTTGAAGCGATTAGCAAAAGCTCCGACACAGCAGTTTACATATTCTATTATATTATGTGTCAAATCCATACGATCTAATTATTTGTTCTATATGTGATTATCTCACTGCAAATCTACAACAATAAATACAAACGGCAAAATGTTTGACCGACTAATCAAACGGCTATAAAACAAAAAACGACAAAAGAAAAAACGGTTGGCAAATCGCTATTAACGAATTGCCAACCGTTTTTTGAGTTGTGAGTTTTGAATTTTGAATTTTGCGCTCGGCTTTGCCGCTTGCCAGAGCAAGAATTGTCGACTACGCCGATTAGGAATTTTTCAATTTTGAATTAGGAATTTATAACTCACAACTGATAAATTCAAAATGCGCAAAGCGCACAATTCAAAATTCAAAACTCAACATTCAACATTTTACATCGCTGTAGCCGCTACGAGCCATCCGTAGACACAGCTGCATACGCCGAAGAGGAGTACGCCTGCGGTGCAGAGGGCGAGGGCTGTGCGTGTAGCGCAGTCGCTCTTGAACGGAGCGAGCGGAGCATCGGTCTTGTTGATGTACATGCACTTTACAATCTTCAGATAGTAGTAGAGTGACGGTACGGTATTGATCAATGCGAGGAACACTACTGCGTATGCGATGTTAGAACCCTGCTCGGCTGCTGCCATGAACACGAAGAACTTGCAGAACATACCTGCGAACGGCGGGATGCCTGCGAGCGAGAACAGAGCGAGTGTCATGAGGAACGAGAGCTTCGGGTTGGTGGTGTAGAAGCCGTCGAATACAGACATCTCGGTGTTGCCCTTGCCGCGTGTCTCAACAACGTTGATGATGGTGAACACTGCCATGTTGGCTGCTACGTAGATGAGCACGTAGTACATGAGCGCCGGCAGACCCATTGCGCCGTTGCCTACCGCTGCAAGCATGATGTAGCCTGCCTGCGAGATAGAGCTGAACGCCATGAATCGCTTGAGCTCTGTCTGGCGGAGTGCGAAGAGGTTGGCGATGGTGATGGTGAGGACGATGACGATGTACATCAGCATCTCCCAGTACTCTACCATCGGTGCGAACACCTTGGTGAGGATTGTCATCAAAGCGAACGCTGCTGCGCCCTTAGACACTACGCTCAGATAGCCTGTAACGGCTGTAGGAGCACCCTGGTATGTGTCGGCTGTCCAGAAGTGGAACGGCACGAGCGAAATCTTGAAGCCGAGGCCGCTGAAGAAGAACACGAGACCCATGATGGTGAGCGGTGTTGCTGTGATCTGCGCCATTACGTCGTCGAAGTAGAGTGTGCCGCAAGCTCCGTAGATGAACGAGATGCCGTAGAGCATCACGCCGCTCGAGAACGTAGCGGTGAGCACGAACTTGGCTGCGCCCTCTGCCGACTCCTTCTTGAACTTGTCGAAGGCAACGAGACATGCCATAGGCACTGATGCCATCTCCAAGCCGAGGAAGAACATGAGGAAGTGGCCCGACGAAATCATCATGTACATACCGAGCAAGGTAGAGATGATGAGCTCATAGAACTCGCCCTCCTTGTTCTGCACGTCCTTCTGCTCGAGCCACGACTGTGCCATCACTACCACGATGAACGCACCGGCTGTAAGGATAACCTTCATCACCTGCGCTGCTGCGGTGGCGGTGTAGAGTCCGGCGAAAGCCTCTGCAGGCTCTGCGGTGAAGCAGACTGCAATCTGAGCTACCAACAGCAGACCTGTCAGCAGGCTCAAGGTAGTATGTTTCTTCTCGCCCTTCAGGATGAGGTCGGCGAGGAATACTATCACGAGGGCTGCCATGAGGCCAGCCTCGGGTATCATATTAAAAAACTGACTATAATCCATTTTTTACTGCTGAACTGTTATTAAAGTGTTGGAATTACGCTGAGGATTGGTACTACGGCATCGCTGATAACATGGCTTGCCCAGATCGGGAACGAACCCAGACCTGCAACGCAGAAGATGAGGCAGCATACAGCGAAGCGCTCGTCCCATGTAGCGTCGGTGAGTTCCTCGAAGTGCGGGTTCTTCACCTTCTCGAAGAGGATGAAGCCCACGGTACGGAGGATGTACACAGCGGTCACAACGATTGAGGTGATAGCGATGACAGTGCAGCAACGGTGGAATGTGTCGGCATTTTCGAACGAACCGTTGAAGATAGTCATCTCGGCGATGAAGCCTGAGAAGCCCGGCAAACCGAGGTTAGCCAAACCTGCAATCACGTAGCCTACAGAGAGGAACGGCATAATCTTCATCAAACCGCCAAGCTCACGGATGTCACGTGTGTGTGTACGACCGTAGATCATACCGATGAGGGCGAAGAAGAGGGCTGTCATCAAACCGTGAGAGAGCATCTGGAGGATAGCACCCGTGCAGCTCACCTTGGTCATCATCAAGAGTGCGAAGAGCACCAAGCCGCAGTGAGACACTGAAGAGTAAGCGTTGATGAACTTCAAGTCGGTCTGTACACAAGCCGAGAATGCACCGTAAACGACAGAGATGGTTGTGAGGATAAGGAATATCCAAGCCAAGTCGTTAGCAGCCTGAGGCAGGAGGAACATTGCGATGCGGAAGCAGCCGTAGCCGCCGAGCTTCATGAGCACACCTGCGTGGAGCATAGACACTGATGTCGGGGCGCAACCGTGACCGATAGGAGACCATGTGTGGAACGGGAACAACGCGCCAAGCACGCCGAAACCGATGAACACAAACGGGAACAGCACGTTCTGAACGGCTGCCGGGATATGGTTGTTGTGCGCAATCTCAAGGATGCTCATCGTAGAAGCACCGTTGAAGAAGTAGATGCCTACCAAGCCAAGGATGATGAGCGCAGAACCGCCCATAAGCATCAGCGTAAGCTTCATAGCTGCATACTCCTTGCGACCCGAACCCCAGAAACCAATGAGAAGGTACATAGGGATGAGTGCCACCTCGTAGAACATGAACATGGTGAAGAGGTCGATCGAGATGAAGAAACCGTAAACACCTGTCGAGAGAAGAGTGAACCACATGAAGAACTCCTTGGTGAGGGGTTTGAGCTTCCATGAAGCGAATGTACCGGTGAAGACGATGATGCTCGAAAGCAGCAACATCACAACAGAGATACCGTCTACACCAACCTCATAGTTGATGTGCAAAGCCGGGAACCACGCAGTAGAGGCATGGAGAATCATCTCCTCGGTATTGCCGCCAGCGCGCTCGCTGATGAAGTGGAGCGTGAGCCAAATGCTCATTGCCAAGAGGCAAGATGAACCGGCAACCATCACACCACGCACCTGATTGACGTTGCGTGCGATCCACAGACCGAGCAGCATCAACGCAGGGATTACTACGAATAAACTTAATATATTCATATTCTAATTATAAGCAAAGTAATAATAATGTTAAAGCTACCGTACCTGTGATGAACCAAACGGCATACTGGCGAACGTCGCCGCTCTGCCATGGGCGGATGGTCTCACCTGCCTCGTTAGCGCCCCAAGCAGTGAAGTCGATAAGACCGTTGATGATCTTCTCGTCGATCCACTGTACCGGACGGCTGACGTAGCGGAACAGAATCTTGTGAGTAACAAACTGGTAAACCTCGTCCATGTAGAAGCGCTTGTAAGCCCAACGATGCAGACGCGGGAATGTAGCGTACAGCTTGTCGGCGATAGGCTGCTTCTCACCCTTGTAGATATATGTAGCAAGGGCGATAGAGAGGATAGCAATCACTGTAGATGTGGCAGCCACCTGCAGGTCGAAGTGAACGGTGTAGGCAGTGCCTGCTGCGCTCACGATAGAGCCGAAGCTTGCCCAGCTCCAGTCGCAGAAGCCGCCGAGTGTTGTAACAACACCTACGCCTACTGTGACGATGCTCAGGAACACGAGCGGGAAGGTCATAGTAACCGGAGCCTCGTGCGGTGTGTGGTGAGCGTGCAGCTCCTTGTTCTCTGTACCCCAGAAGATGCCGTAGTAGAGACGGAACATGTAGAACGCTGTCATAGCGGCTACGCCTGTCATCCACCAGCCGCAGAGCGGTGAGTACTCGAAGCAAGCAGTGATAATCTCGTCCTTAGAGCTGAAACCCGAGAAGAACGGGATACCTGCGATAGCGAGGCAAGAGATGAGGAATGTGATGTGTGTGATAGGCATGTACTTGCGCAGACCGCCCATTGCAGACATCTCGTTAGAGTGAACAGCGTGGATGATGCAACCTGCTCCGAGGAACAGACAAGCCTTGAACATGGCGTGTGTGAACAGGTGGAACATAGAAGCCATGTAGCCAAGCTGTGCGTGGTTGTCGAGAGCCGCACCGTGGTGACCCGGCAGACATACGCCGAGTGCTACCATCATGAACGCAATCTGAGAGATTGTAGAGAAGGCAAGCACACGCTTGATGTCGCTCTGTGCGCAAGCAACGGCTGCTGCGTAGAAGGCTGTGAAAGCGCCTACGATAACGACAACCTCAAGAGCCTGCGGAGCGTACTCGATCCATACCGGGAAGAGACGTGCAATCTGGAACACACCTGCAACGACCATGGTAGCGGCGTGGATAAGTGCAGATACCGGTGTCGGACCTTCCATTGCGTCCGGCAACCAGATGTGCAACGGGAACATCGCCGACTTACCAGCACCACCGATGAACATAAGCACGAGGGCTGTAGGCAGAATCATGCCGCCTGCAGCAAGAGCGCGTGCGCTGTCAGCAACGGTGAAGGCAGAAGCACCTGCGCCGTAAGCAATCTCTGTTCCGGTGAACGAGAAGTTGTAGCTTCCTGTATAGTAGCCGAAGATGAGGATACCGATGAGGAAGAACATATCGGCGAAGCGTGTCACGATGAACGCCTTCTTAGAAGCGTGAACGGCTGCGTGCAGAGTGTAGTAGAAGCCAATGAGGAGGTAAGAGCTTACACCCACGAGCTCCCAGAACATATACATCTGGAAGATGTTGGTAGCAAGCACGAGTCCGAGCATTGACATCGTGAAGAGAGAAAGGAAAGCGTAGTAGCGCTGGAAGCCCTTCTCGCCGTGCATGTAGCCGAACGAGTAGATGTGCACCATAAGGCTGACCGTTGAGATGACGATGAGCATCATCACCGAAATCGGGTCGAGCAGCACACCGAGGTCGAAGTGCAGATGGCCCAGCGGCAACCATGTAACGTTGTAGGGAACGAAGGTTGCGAAGGTGCCGTCGGCAAGACGGTCGGCTGTAAAATACTGGAACGCTGTGTAGTAGCTGAGTGCTGTCACCAAGCCCATAGAGCAGGTGCCAATCAATCCGGCTGTCTTGTGCGACCAGGAATACTTCTTATTCACGAATTCTGGCAGACCGATAACCAGGAAGCTGATCAGCGGCAACAGAAGAATCCATATTGAATATGTAAAATCCATAATCTAATTAATATTTCATGTTTTCAATACTGTTCACCTGATCGCTGTGGAAATTGCGGTAAACGTTAATAATAATCGCGATAGCTACGGCGCTCTCTGCTGCGCTCACGCCGATTGAGAAGAGGGTCATGAAGAAGCCCTCGAACTCGCCGGGGAAGAGCAGACGGTTGAAAGCCGCGAAGTTCAGGTCTACGGCGTTGAGCACGAGCTCTATAGAGACGAGCATGGCTATCAGGTTGCGGCGTGTGACGAAGCCGTAAACGCCGATGAAGAACAGAAGTGCGCTAAGCACGAAATAACATTCTACTGGTACCATAATTTACTTGTCCTCCTTTTCTTTACGTGCTACAACGATTGCGCCAATGATACATGCCAGCAGGAACACTGAGATGAACTCAAAGGGCAATACATACTGATACTTTTCCGAACCGAGAAGAGCCTCGCCGATGGTCTGCATGGGCACCTCTTTGCCTTCTACAGCTACAGAGATGAAACCGTTCTTGAGCTGTACGCCGGCTACGGTAGCCAAACCTACGAGGCAGATGAGTGCGTAAGCGAAGGCACGGCAGCCCTTAACGCGCTCTACCAATCCCTGGAGTGTGCGCTTGCTGACGAGCTGCACGGCGAAGATGTACATCATCACCATACCGCCAGCGTAGACGCTGATCTGTGCTGCACCGAGATAGGTGTAGTCGAGCAGGAAGTAGAGGCCTGCCACTCCGAGGAGTACGAAAAGCAGGAATGTGACCGAACGCATGATGTGCTTTGTGGTCACGCACATGACAGCCGATCCGAGGATTACTGCTGCCAAGATGCAAAACATTACTATACTTGCCATATTTTCTTACTCCTTATTTTGTTTTGGTGTTAAACGTTCCGATTTCGAAGTCGGCACCGCCGTCGATGATGTTAGGCAACGAGCCGCCCTCGTACACTTCCTTGTCGAGGTGAAGCACGAGTGCTTCGCGGTCGAATACCGAATTCTCGAAATCGTTGACAAACTTGATTGCGCCGAAGTTGCAGGCGTTCACGCAAAGCTCGCAGAACATGCAGTCGCCGAGGTCGTACTGGTAGTCGACGAGCTGCTTTTTCTTCTTGCCTGTCTCCGGGTTCTCAACCATCTGCGACACAATCTTGATAGTGCCGTTCGGGCAAGCCTTCTCGCAGAGTGTACAAGCAGTACACTTCACGGCACCATTCTCGTCGCGGTTCATCACCAGACGTCCGCGGTGGCGTGCTGCTACGTGCAGTGTGGTCTTGCGGTTCTCGGGATACTGCTCTGTGCTCTTCTTTGTGAGGAGCTCCTTCCATGTGGTCTTCATACCAATGGCGAGGGTTTTCATAGCCGACCCAATTTCTCCGAAATATGATTTTTTGTTTTCTTCCATTGTTTTAATGATGTGTTTTTAGAAGTGCCAACCGAATGCCACAACTACAGTCATGAGAATCAAGTTGATAAGACACAAAGGCATCAAGTACTTCCACTCGAGCTTCAGAATTTGATCGACACGCAGACGTGGGAATGTCCAACGCACCCACATAAGCAGGAACACTATGCCGAATGTCTTGCCGAGGAACCACACGATGCCCGGAATCATGTCGAGCACGCTGTCAACGCCGGCAACACCGATGTTGAACGGAGCCCAACCGCCAAGGAATACTGTGGCAGCGATACCTGAAACTACAAAAAGGTTGAGGTATTCAGCGAGGTAGTAGAAGCCGAAGCCCATACCCGAATACTCGGTGTGGTAGCCGGCAGTAAGCTCCGACTCAGCCTCAGCCAAGTCGAACGGACCACGGTTTGCCTCGGCGTTGCCTGCTACGAGGAACACGAGGAAGGCGATGATAGCCGGGATGTGTCCCTTGAAGATGAGCCAACCGAAAGCACCGGTCTGTGCCTCTACGATGCCCGATACCTTCATTGTGCCGGTGAGCACTACGGCGGTGATAAGGCAGAGTGCGAGCGACATCTCGTATGAGATGAGCTGCACGGCGCCACGCATAGCCGAAACTACCGAATACTTGTTGTTAGAGCCCCAACCTGCCATGAAGATGCCCACGATGCCGATGCTTGAGATTGCCGACATGAGGAACAGACCTACATTGAAGTCGAGCACCTGAGCACCATTATTCCACGGGAGGAACGAGAAGGTGCCTACGGAAGCTATAATCACGAGGAACGGAGCGATGTAGTAGAGTACCTTGTCGGCACCGTCAACTGAGAAGATCTCCTTGATGAGCATCTTCAGCACGTCGGCGAACACCTGGAATATGCCCCAAGGGCCTACGCGCATCGGGCCAAGACGGCACTGGAACCATGCGCACACCTTGCGCTCCATGAAGATCAAGATGATGGCGAGGATGGCGTAGCCTGCGAGGATGCAGACACCAACCAGGATGCACTCGATCAGTATTGTCCAGAAATCTCCAAGACCGCAGGTCACTGAGAGGAGATTGTGGAGCCAGCTTGTTATGTTACTAAAGTCAAACATTTCTTTTAATTTATGATTTCGTTAACGGTCGATGTCAGGAATTACGAAGTCGATAGCTGCACCGGTTGTGATGAGGTCGGCAATCTTCTGTCCGCGAAGCATCGGGTCGAGAGCGCCGGTCAGTGTCAGACCCATCGGGCGCATCTTCATACGGTAAGGACTCTTGTCGCCCTTAGAGTCGAGATATACGCCGAACTCGCCGCTGGCTCCCTCTACAGAGAAGTACCACTGTCCCTCGGGCACCTTGATGATTGGCTTCTGCTTAACGTAGAAGTCACCCTCCGGAATGTTGTCGATGAGCTGCTCGATGATGTTAAGGCTCTGATAGAGCTCCTTGATGTGACAGTAGTAGCGGTCCATAGAGTCGCAACCGATCATTGTAATCTCCTCCCACTCTACCTTGTCGTAGAGGTCGTACGGGTGGCGCTTACGTGTATCGTTCTTCCAGCCTGCAGCACGTCCTGCCGGACCTGTCACGGCGTAGTTGATACAGTCTTCGCGTCCCATCGGACCAACGCCAACCAAGCGGTTGTGTGTGATTACGTTGTCGCCGAACACGTCGAGATACTCCTGAATCATCGGACGCAGATACTTGCAGAGTTTCTTTGTGTTCTCCACGAACTTCGGGTCGATGTCTGCCTGGCATCCGCCGATGCGGTAGTAGTTCTGGATGAGTCGTCCGCCGGTGGTCTCCTCCATCACGTTGAGCACGTGCTCGCGGTCGCGCATACAGTAGAGGAACGCTGTGAGGGCACCCAAGTCCTGCGCTGTACAGCCGAGGTAGAGCAAGTGGGAGTCGATACGCTGCAGCTCGTCCATGATGGTGCGGATGTAGTGGATGCGGTCTGTAAGCTCAATGCCCATACCCTCCTCTATTACGCCAACGAGAGCGTGGCGGTGCATCATTGCCGAGAGGTAGTTGAGACGGTCGGTGAGAGCGAGTGTCTGCGGATAGGTCATGCCCTCCCACATCTTCTCGATGCCGCGGTGGATATAGCCCAGGTGCGGATAGATGCGCTTCACCTTCTCGCCGTCGAGAACGGTCTGCAAGCGGAGCACACCGTGTGTAGACGGGTGGTTCGGACCGATGTTCACTACGAAGTCGGTGTCCTCGAAGAGGCGCTTCTTTGTAGCTACGAGGCGGCCGTCGGCGTCGAGGCTGTACACAACTGTGTAGTCAGACTCAGGCTCGTCGGTAAGCGGGAACTGGTTAGCCTCGGGGCTCATGTCGAAGTCCTTGCGCAACGGGTAGCCGTTGAAGTCGGTACGCAGGAACAGACGGCGCATGTCGGGGTGGCCGAGGAACTTGATGCCTACGAAGTCGTACACCTCGCGCTCGAGCAGCTCGGCTGCCTTCCAGAGCTCAACGACGGTAGGAATCACGTCGCTGCCGTCCACCTTCTTTGCGATGGTGCGTACGGAGCAACGCTCGTTGTTGTCGGTGTTCTCAAGAATGTAGATACATCCCAAGCCTTCCTCGCCGAAGTCCTCGCCGATGATGGTAACAAGGTAGTCGAAATGTTTCTGGTTCTTCAGTTTCGACATCTCACTCGCGAAATTGTCAAATGAGAGTTCTATGTTTTCAAGTTTCATATCTTATACCTTATTATATTAATCAGTTAGACCTTTCTTTGCATCGAAGCCTTCCGGCACCTCGTTCACTACGATTGTCTCGCGTTTTGCTTCGCTGGCGAGAGCCTCGTTGCTCAAGCCGTGCAGACCACCCTTCGACATAGAGAGTTCTTTCTCCTCATGTGTCATCTTGTGGTTTGCTCCGCCGAAGAACTTCTCGACCTTCACCTTGCGCTGCAGCTGCATCATGCCGTAGAGGATAGCCTCCGGACGTGGAGGACAGCCAGGCACGTACACGTCTACGGGCACAATCTCTGAGATGCCGCGCACTACGTTGTACGAGTTCTTGAACGGACCGCCCGAGATGGCGCAACCGCCCACTGCCACTACGTACTTCGGCTCAGCCATCTCGTCGTAGAGACGCTTGAACACAGGCGCCATCTTGTTGGTGATAGTACCGGCGCACATGATAAGGTCTGCCTGACGAGGAGAGTTACGTGTCACCTCGAAGCCGAAGCGAGAGAAGTCGTAACGGGCACAACCTACTGCCATGAACTCAATACCGCAGCACGATGTACCGAATGTTAATGACCACAAAGAGTTGGAACGACCCCAGTTGATAGCCTGGTCGAGTGAGCCAACCACTACGTTGACGCCGCCCTCGTGGAGCTCGTCTACGATTGTCTCAAGGCCCTTGTTGTCCTTGAACTCATCGTAAGGAATACTCTTGATGACAGGTTTTCTTACTTCCATTCCAACGCTCCTTTCCGCCAAGCGTATGCAAGGCCAAATACCAATACCAGCATGAAGAAACCAACGCTCGCAAGCGCCATCGCTCCAAACTGCTTGACTACTACTGCCCACGGGTAGAGGAAGAGGGTCTCAATGTCGAACATAAGGAAAAGGATAGCAAAGAGATAGTAACCTACATGCACCGGAATCCAAGAAGATCCGCGTGTAGGAATACCACACTCAAAGGGCTGACCCTTAACCGGGTTGTACGAACGAGGACCTACGAGTTTCGCAACTACGTACGCACCTACTACCAATACAACAGCCGTCAAGATGACTGTGATTAATAAAATAGAATCCATAAAAATTTTTAAAACAATTTGTTTCTTTTTCTACGTAGAATACCGCTAAGTATTCGAATTGCAATTTTCAGTTTGCAAAGTTAGCAATAATAATTGGATTGTTGAGGGTTTTTACTTAAAAATATGTAAAGAATAAATGCATAGACTCTCCGCTTATGTCATCGTGCACCGAACGCAATCCAATCAGACAGCGGACGGAAACCGATTGGACGGCGAACGGAATCCGATCGGATGGCGGACGGAATCCGATTGGACGGCGAACGCAAACGGTAGGGGGTGCAGCTGTCTCAGCTGCACCAACCAAGCAAACGGGCAATCTATTCCAGCTGTCTCCGCTCGGCTTTGCCGCTTGCCAGAGCAAGAACTGCGCCAACCAAGCCAACAGAACAATCTATTGCAGCTGTCTCAGCTGCACCAACCAAGCAAACTGGCAATCTATTGCAGCTGTCTCCACTGCACCAACCAAGCAATAAAGCCAACGATACTAATGTAGGAGGCTACGGCATTCTTGCCGTAGCCACGCAGCCCTCAACACGAATATCCTTCCACTGATTGCTGATTTACAGCAGATTATTAGGGTGCGAAAAAATAACAACGGATTTATCGGATTAAACGGATTCGCTGGGTGCATATTCCGTAGAAGTCTTACTTCACGAACCGCAGCCTGATCCACGCCCAGCGCGGTATCATGCGCCACGCTGCCACGAGCAACCGATAGCGCCAATCGATTGTCACTACCTTCTTGCCACGCTCCACCGCATTCACGATGTCCGCAGCCACATGCTCCGCTGAGAGTTGCAGTGGGAAATGGCTGCCAGCGATAAGGTCGGTAGCCACGAAGCCCGGACGTATGTCGGTGATGCTGATTGGCAGGCGGCGCATACTGGCGAGCTGCGCCAAGCACTCGAGGTAGTGCGACTGGTAGCGCTTCGTAGCCGAATAAGCAGGTGCCGCACCGAGTCCGCGTGTGCGGGCTATCGACGTTATGCAAGCTATGCGTCCTCGGTGGTTGTTGTCGGCAAACCACTGGTAAGCTGCCAGCACCATTCGTGTAAAACCAACGGCATTGGTCTGCACCGTCCGCATCTCCTTCTCCGCATCGAGCGAGCAGTTCTCCCACCCTATTCCCGAGCTGTGGAAGTACAAGTCCATGCCGCCCAACCTGCCAATAAGCTCATGCAAGCCCTCGTGGGCATCGTCGCTGTCCACATCAATCTGCTGCCACGCCACTATGCCGTCCGTAGTCTCCACTATCTCCTGCAGCCGCTCCACACGTCTGCCGGCTATGCCTACGCTGTAGCCACGCACGGCTAAAAGACGAGCCACTTCAAGCCCTATGCCCGAAGTGGCTCCTATTACTATCGCTTTCTTTGTCATATATTTCTATAATAATCTGTGATGAAGAACAAAGTTATATTATTTATTGTTAACCCACAAAATAAACCGCCCACAATAGCGTTTATTTAACGTATTAAAAAGAAAGGAACAATACTATGATTTTCTCAACAACACCCACCCTCGAAGGCCACCCCATCCGCGAATATCGCGGCGTAGTAACCGGCGAAACCATCATCGGCGCCAATGTTTTCAAAGACTTCATGGCAGGCTTGCGCGACTTCTTCGGCGGTCGCAGTGGCACCTACGAGAGTGTGCTGCGCGAAGCTAAAGACTCAGCCATGCGCGAAATGGCGCAGCGTGCCGAGAGCCTCGGCTGCAACGCCATCGTAGGCATCGACCTCGACTACGAAACCGTAGGACAGGGCGGATCGATGCTCATGGTGACATGCAGCGGCACAGCGGTGGTTATATAAAAGGCAAAAACACAGTTGGTAGATGGCTGTCAAAAGTTGGAAGATGGCTATCAAAAGCTGGAAGATGGCTATCAAAAGCTGGAAGATGGCTGGAAGATAGCCCTCTCATTCAAGTTATCTTCCAGCCCTTATCATATTCACCACCAACCCATTACGCCATTTCTGGAAGATATGGCAGATTTTTTACATACTCAGATTTTATATCTGCAAGATTATATTTATGAGATTTGCTCAGAATTAACTACCTTTGCGGTAGAATCACCAACTCGTTAAACTTTGTAGCATGAAAACATCAAGAACAATTCATTCCTTCCTGCTCAGTCAGCAGGAGGGGCAGACACTACTCACGGCTCAGGAATATCCCTGGAGCGTGTTGCAGGTGATACCGACCACTCCTATAAACTTCGAGCGCACAGTGGCAGTTCTTGAGCAGCGAGGTTTTGTAGCCCATCACGACATCGACCGCACATTCTGCATCATCCATTTGACAAGCGGCGACCACGACGGACAACACCCGGAGCGATATATCCCTATAACTCAGAATAACTACATGCAGTTTATCGAGGACTTGAAGGACGTAATGGCGCAGGCTGCAGTATGGTATGAGTCTAATGTCATATCACGTTTAAAAACTCACTAAATCAGTTGTGATTTGCTCAGAATTAACTACCTTTGCGGTAGAATCACCAACGCATCGGGCACATCCATCATCCAGGAAGAGTTGTGATTTGCTCAGAATTAACTACCTTTGCGGTAGAATCACCAACCACCGCTCGGCAGGCTCGCTACGCAGATAAGTTGTGATTTGCTCAGAATTAACTACCTTTGCGGTAGAATCACCAACACCAGAGCGTAGACGCAGAGTATGTTCAAGTTGTGATTTGCTCAGAATTAACTACCTTTGCGGTAGAATCACCAACAGGTATCGGTTGTACGTTTCGGTTATAAGGTTGTGATTTGCTCAGAATTAACTACCTTTGCGGTAGAATCACCAACAGCGTCAGCATTAGCGGCGTTGGCATAATTGTTGTGATTTGCTCAGAATTAACTACCTTTGCGGTAGAATCACCAACATCATTACGTTTAAGCGCATAGTCGCCTAGTTGTGATTTGCTCAGAATTAACTACCTTTGCGGTAGAATCACCAACTCGGCTGAATGGGTGGAATTTGCAATTGAGTTGTGATTTGCTCAGAATTAACTACCTTTGCGGTAGAATCACCAACTAGGGTAAGTTTTGAGGGAAACAACGCCTAGTTGTGATTTGCTCAGAATTAACTACCTTTGCGGTAGAATCACCAACACCACTCGGCTTTTACATTTGGCACGAGGGTTGTGATTTGCTCAGAATTAACTACCTTTGCGGTAGAATCACCAACACGGAGAGCCGGGAAACGGAAAGACCACGTGTTGTGATTTGCTCAGAATTAACTACCTTTGCGGTAGAATCACCAACATAGAATGCGCATTTACTTGTAAATAAGCGAATTAGCATAGTTCTTAGAATTATAAAAAGTTGGTGTTAGAAAGAGGTCTTCTTCAAATTTTAAGAAGACCTCTTTTTCTATTTAATATGACGCTTGGTATTTTTAACAAATAACGATAGTTAGAAAAGCTCTAATTGTTGACCTGGAGCATTCGGAGTTTGTGGCTTCTTCCCATAAAAAAGCTTAATGTTTCCAAACTGCTTGTCTGTTATGCACATTATTCCGACCTTTCCGTATTCAGGAAGAAAAGAGTTGACGCGCTTCATGTGGACTTCTGCATTCTCCATGCTTGCGCAATGGCGCACATATATAGAGAACTGAAACATAGTGAAGCCATCTTGTTGCAACCGCTTTCTGAACATGGTGTATTCTTTTATGTCTTTCTTTGTTTCTGTAGGCAAATCAAAAAAAACAAGTATCCACATAACTCGATATTCACTAAAACGATTCATTGCAAAATTATAGTTTAGTTTAGCGTACAGGGTATGTAATACGTCGCAATTCACCCGTAAAGCATTTGTATAGAGATGCTGTGGTTTGGGTAACAGCCACCATTAACGGGCTGCGCTTGCCACCTATCACGACATCTAATGTTGGTATTGAGAGCAACAGGGCTTTTATCTCTTTAGACAAGTCGAGATTGTTTATCCCCTTGTCTTTTACTATAGAGTATACGAGTTCGTCTACATAAGGACGATAGGGTTCCATAATATCGTCAGCGAGGCAATAGGCGTTATAGCGATTATGATGGTGGATGCCGATGGTCGGTAACATTCCGCTTGACACCAATGCACGTGCAACAATAGCACGCAGTATGGCATATCCGTAATTCAGTAGATTGTTTGGTGTTTCGCCTTCTCTACTTCGCGTAAAGTCTTCCAAACCATCAATACCGGCAAATAGGTTCTTCCAATAATATGCTGCGGCACGCCCTTCGACGTTATCAGGATCTCCACTGCGCACATCGTCAGCCCAACGTAGCATTGTTGGGGAGTTTTTGCCAGTGCATGTAGCAAGGGCAGCAGCCTGATTGCTGATTTTCATTTTTATCGTCTGCTGCCAAAGTTGTTTCTTCAATGGCTGAGAAGCATCCAACTGGTCACGGAAACGCTCGTTTTGTGTGGAGTTGCCATAAAGTGGAAGCATAAGACCTACGGGCAGACTATGCGAATCGCAGGTGATGACGGTACAATTGTTTTCGAGCAGAGACTCAAGTAGTCCTTGAGTGATTGTGATGCGTCGGTTGTCAAGCACAACAACTCCAATATCTTCTATGGGCTTTGTTATTTCTGCCTGTTTTTTTATTTGGTCGGGCAAATTGCTGTCGGTTTCCACTTCTGGCAGTTTTATGACCATTTGCCCCATTCGTAATGAAAGATACGCTGGGTTGCCAAAATAAAAAGTCTTCTTAATCATAGGGTGTTAGTTTATTGTTAGTATTGTATAGATTATAGTCTCGCCAAACGAACAGAAGCAAAACCATGTTTGCTATGCTCTGTTCGTTTGGCGTGACAAAACTGTTAGTATTCGCCCACTGCAACAATTTCTCCAAGGTGGTTGACACGGACCTTCACGATGCCAACAATACCTTTTAGGCCAAGTCGTGCATAAGTAATGCCTGACAGTTCTTTCGGAGTATCAACATTTGTTTCCAAATGGTGTCTGAAGAAATAATCTTTTGTAGTTAACTTCTGCACTCTAAACAGGTTCTTGCTTATCTCCGCAGCATTTTTCGGATCAAGCAGATCAACCTCGTTCGGGTCGAAACCAGTCTTCTCGTTCGGGAACACGAAGTATTCGTTGCGCTTCATTGTAAACAAGAACTGCCATCCAAGATGCTTGTTATATTCGTAGTCGACAATCGGCAACTGCTGTTGTGCCCGTTCCGTTGCCTCAAAGAACGACACAATATGTTCCTGCAGATTGCCATCTTTGTCTCGGAATATGGCTACATGATGGTTGTTGCTGGTGCTCACATAGTCTACCGGTATGGATATGCCATTACTATCGAGCATCTTCTTTCCATGCATGTCTCGCTTGTCGTGTAATGCAGTAGCGTTGCTTACGCCGTATATCGTTACACGCTTAATGGCAATTCCACGTTCGCGGTTGAGCCATATCGGGTTCTCGTCAAGGTTTGCAAACGCTTTCTTGGCATCTCCTCCGTATTCTGCGAGGCGTTCTTGCAGAAGCTTTCGTACACGATGGTCTACAACCTTCTCTACATTGAGGTCTTTGTCTATCGGCTTACGGATTGTAAACACCTCTTCTAATGTTACCGCTTTAACCTTCTGTGGCACTTGCTTCGTATGGCTATCATCGAGATAGATTGGATTTTTCTCAAGACTGTTCTTGCCTGTGAATGCTTTCTTTGCATCACCACCGAACTCTGCAAGCCGACGTAACAACGCTTCTCGTATCTGTGGATTGCCTATAGTGCTGATTTTTTCCTCGTTAAACGCACTGCTCACTTTTTCTTGCCTCACTACGTATCGGCGTCGACTACCGTATATAGTTTCGTTGTGCAACTGACCGCGTGGGGTAAGCTGCACAGTACGATGCTTCTTGCCGTCAGCACCACGAGTTATGTTTACGTTGCGTGTAACCACCTTGTTTTTAGCCTTGATAGACACGAACACATCTTTCAAATGGCGACGAGCCTCGGCTCTGAACTCACCAAGTGGCATAGGAGGGACGAAGCGCAACTTATTGTTATTGTCGCGGTAGAGTTCTTTTTTCTCTATAGCATATATGCTACCAGCCTTGTCGCTACGGGCATTCAGATTGTTCAGATACTGTATGAAGCTATGACGTGTGAAGGCTATCGTAAGCGCATCCATGGCATGATGGCGATGGTCGTTGCGCTTGGTCCAATCCTTTATGCGTCGTATCTGGCGTCCGTCAGGGTCTTTATAGGTTTCTGTTAGTCCGAGCTGGTCATATTTGTCCCAGTTGAGCTCTTTCATAACATCTACAAGCTGCCAGTCTTCACGCAATCTGTCGGTTACAGCTCCTGTTGTCGGGACTACCACACGCACCGCACTCTCCAATATCTCGCGTGCCTTGCGTGCTATATATTGTGTGTCGCGCAAGTCACGGTTGATAAAGCCGTCAGGTATTTCTGCTGTGGTCATCAGCAGCTTGTCGTGCTTTGTCTTGCTTATCACGCCCTCCTTATAAAGACAGTCTATGCGTTCCTTGTATTTAACGGATCCATTGTCCCCTTGCTCTCCGTATTTTGCAAGCACATAGTCGTAGGCAGTCGTGCTGCCTTTCTCTATATTCGCACTGCGTGCCTCAAGAGTCTTATTAGAGAACGAGTCGTCAAACAGACGAGCCTGTGGAATTATGTGCTCGATGTCAAATTCCTTGCTGAAAAGTTTCTCGCGTGGTATATATGTCTGAGTATACAAGGTCTTGAAGCCATTTGCCTCCAGTTCGAGATATAGACGATAGCGTATTATGTCGTTACGACTGACATTCGGTTTATTGAACTTCTCCTGCAAAATCTTTCGGTATTTCTCGTTTTCAGCATTTGCCCGTGCTATGTCGCGCGTCATCTGTTCACGTTCATTGGCATTCTTCTTCAGTTCGCGAGCCATCTCAATACGTATCTCATCGGGCTTGCCATATCTGTCGCTGACGGCATTCACCACATTTATCATTTGATTGAGAATCTTCTCCACCACGGGGTTGCGCAAACTGTTGCGTGGCAGGAGTGGAATGGTGTCAACGAGAGGCTTTGCGGCTATCTCCTCCTTTGTGAGCGAACGGCGAGAGTGACGATAGCCAGCATACTCGCAAGCCACACTATACTCTAACCCGTCCATCATATGAGGCAATATTCGGCGCATTGCCTTTGCGCTAAGACTGCCATAGTCAGGTTCTAATGGTATTGACACAAACACAGCAGCCGAGTCTCTGTCCATATTCAGAAGATTGCGAAGTCGCTCAATGAGCTTTTCGTTGCCGGTTGCCGAATTGTCGCCAGAGTACGAGTAAAGCAGATGCCAGAGCTGATAAGCGGTTTGACGTTCAAAGTCCTTGCCATCAAGAGTCGGGTCGAATGTCAAGAAACTTGTGTTGAAACCTAAAGCTTCAAAAACTTGTGTTATAATCTGCATTGCCTTATCATAAGGCTGCTTTGAGAAATCATAATCGTTGTAACCATTGATAACAAGCACTGTCTGGCAAGCCTTGACAAATAAAGACATTGTTCGATTGCCTTCAACTTTGCGGAAGTTAAGGCTCAATCCTTTCTTGCTACCGAACAGCAACTTTATAATCTCTGTTTCAGACAGACTCTCTTTTATGCTCAATTCGCGATACAAGTCGCACTTCTCTTCTTCTGTAAGCGTGCGTGTGCCATGCTCACATTCGGTTGTGTCACCAAAAAGGTCGAGTTGTGCCTTGGGGACAACCTCTCCTGTAACTTGCAGATTGTTTATTATTTGCCATATCTTGAAACATTGGAATAATGGCGATGACTTCGGACAAACACGCAAACCGATATTTATAGTTTTCTTCTTGCCGTCGACAACAACTTCTTTTTGTCTGCTTTCAAACTCACAATAGTTGACAAGTCCTTTCTGCGATTTCAAAGGACGCTGATAGAAGATAACAATATCGCGCAGTTCATGTTTCAAGTCTGCAGTAAGCTGGCTATGATACTTGGCTTGTGTCTCCCAAATGCGTTCAAATTCGTCAAGATAATCCTGACGATAGAACACCTGATTCTTCAAACTGGTATTCGGATTATCACTCAATTGCTTCATCTGAAACTGTCCGACAGTCTGATGATTGAAGTACAACTCCTTGCTATGGTCGCTTATTGCGCCAAGGTATCCGCTTGTTCCTGCAATCTGACCATTTATCTTCTGAAGCACAACAGCTACTTGCTCAAGTGTCATCTGTTTGCTGATTGCTTCTGTACGCCAACGATAATTCTCTACACGCTGATCAGCAGTACTTCCGTTGCGTTTGATACCTTTCAGGGCTAAAGGTTCAGCACATATTGCCCATGTCTGCTTCTCGTTCTTGCCACGCAACGCTTCACGCAATTCATCCGTGAATATATCTGCATAGAACTGCTTCTGGCAATTCCACACCGCTTCAAACTCTGCATCGAGGTCTGAAGGATAGAAGTCGGGAATATATTTCTTGCCTTCGCATAACAATTGATAAACATATTGACCAGGAGTAAGGTGTTCATCATAGAGTTTGCGAGCCACCGTCATACCATCAATAAGACTGCCTTCTTCACCAGAGTTAACTTTTCGACTACTTTTATAACCACGCTTCTTGTTAATCATTATAAACACACGTGCAAGTTCCTCTAACGAGATTTTCTCTGTAGCGGCTTTAGATCTTAGCAAACGAGTCTCGAAAGTTGTATGGTTTCCTTGTTCACATAGAACGGAGTCGTCGGTAATAAATTCATGCTCTTTTAATACAGACAACAGATTCTCACGACGCAATTTGTAACGCTGTAAATTACGTCGTGCCGTACGTTTAAGAGTGCGGTCTGCATTTGTTGTAATGGCTTTGCCTTTTTCAAAATTCGATTGCTCGTCGACAGTCAAAGGGTTTACACGTACACCGAGTTTTATAATTGACGATTTCTCTTCTTCGATTTCTGCTTCCTTGACAAGAGCCCAACCTATACTTGTCGTTCCTAAATCAAGGCCTAATATTTTCTTCATGATTTATTGCTATATTAAAGGTTTAGGTTATTAAATATCTAAAAATAAAATGCTATTGGCAAATATATACATAAAAAAACGATTAGACAAACATTTCTATTAAAATGTTTGGTTGATAATCTTCTTTTATGTATCTTTGCCATATAAATCTGAGCAAATCACAATAAGGATTATTCCGTTGTGAAAACATTAGGTTCGCCCATCGTCCTTAACGGTGAGCTTTTTGTTTCTATACATAAAAACATGATCAATTTCTAAGGATGACTTCACAGCAAATAACAATCAAGTAAAATTATTGCTTGGTTGGTGCAGCGGAGACGGCTCACCCGATATATCTAGGGGGAAAGCTTTTTGATTCTATAGAAAATTTATACCTTTGTGCAATGAATAATCAAGGACTATTAGCATTGGCCAGTTAATCCTGCCATCAGAGATACTTACAAATTTTGAAGTAGTACGTGTAGAAGAAGAGGCATCCCTTAGCCGCATCTATCTTGACGAATCGGTTAAGGCTTAATATAAAGAGAACCCTGAGATTGAATCCAAAGGGTTCTGTGAAGCCGTAACCATACGTGACTTCCCGATCCGCGACAAAGGTATTGATCTGATCGTCAGAAGACGCAAATGGTACGACAAGCAGAATAACCGATACTTCTCCGACTCTTACGACCTGAAGGCTGAAGGAACCCGCTACTCCAAGGGGTTTGCGGCTCTTTCCTGACTTCGTCATTGCGTACCCCAAAAATCTTCATCAAAGAGTTTGGCGATTTTCTGATGTCTTGCCATCAGCATGGTTTGGGTGTAAACCTCCTTGTTCATAGGTTGTTTAATTTGTATGGTTGTGATGGTCTTTGCTAATGCAAGCACCTTGTCTACACTCATCTTAATCTCTGAGACTTTCAGCATACGTTCCAATTCTTTGTACACTTTCAAAGCCACAAAGCAGATGCATATATGAGCCTCGATGCGTTTGCGTGTAAAGTGAAACATGGGACGTATCTCTATCTTTGATTTGGCTATACGGAAAGCCCGTTCTACGTGCCAAAGGTTGTGGTATGCTGTGTATACATCCTGTATTGGTATATCCGTATTTGTGAGATATCCTTTTAGGCCGTCCCATTTGGAGTCGTCGGCAATACGGTCATAGTTGATGGCGACTTTCACCTCACCATCCATGGATAAAAACTTATTGTAACCTCTTTTGTTGATGTTGCCTTTCGTGAGCGCACCATGCTTGTATGCCTTTTCCAACACTCAACCCTCGGTCTAAGGTGTAGATTGTTACATTTCACAAACACATTTTCTCGCCATGGCAAAGCTTAAGTAAACTTAGCTCTGCTTATCTGGCTTAACGAAAACCTTCGGTTACTAAAGTTTCGCAAGTGAATATCTACAAACTTTAACTTTATTTTGGAATAAAAAAGGCTCTAAAATTTGTGTAACTCACAGAAAACGAGTATCTTTATAATCGTCAAAGAATAAAGACGTCATTTTAATTTCAAAATTTTAGGAGGAACGATTATGACTAAAACAAGAGAAATCTACCGTTGCACGGTTTGTGGCAACGTGGTAGAGGTAGTGAATCCTGGAGCCATGCTCAGCTGCTGCGGTCAGCCCATGAAACTGATGAAGGAGAACACCACGGATGCGGCAAAAGAGAAGCATGTGCCCGTTATAGAACCAATCGAGGGCGGCTATCGTGTAAAAGTTGGAAGCGTAGAGCATCCGATGCTCCCAGAGCATTATATCCAATGGATAGAGTTGCTCACTCCTACCGATGTACTTCGCCATGAGCTACAGCCAGGCGAGAAGCCAGAGGTAATCTTCCTAACAGATGCCAAAGAGGTATCAGCTCGCGAGTATTGCAACCTGCATGGGTTGTGGAAAGGAGATGCCAACACATCACCTCACGATGAACACCATTGATCTTGGCTATGTAATTCCCGGGGCTTACTAGGGACTTTCCTGGATCAGGGGGTGCAGCAGTCTCTGCTGCACCGACCAAGCTTCGGTTGGTGCACTTGAGACAAGTGCACCCCCTGGCAGGATGCCGTAGCCTCCTATGGGCACAAAAAAGGTCTCCAAAGTCGTTTGACTTTGAAGACCTAAAGTAAAGAAGGCAGCCACCTACTCTCCCGCATTGCATTGCAGTA
>OFMS01001076.1_pt1 | contig 21653 bp, 14 predicted proteins | sample 1541871 | NCBI WGS metagenome assembly OFMS01 (sample SAMN04209251, study PRJEB22552) | human gut metagenome | biome: gut; material: feces | host: Homo sapiens | place: USA: Oklahoma
GTCGCCAAGGTCTCGTGCAAGCACGGACTTTGGCTCGTTGCTCGCGTAAATAAAAGGGACAGAAATCTCCGTCCCTCTTCTCTATTTATTTTATTCTAAAAAATCCACAATTTAAACGGCACAAATCTTCCGATCACTACAATCGCGATCAGATATCCCAATGTGATTGCATAAGCAAGTCTGTCCTGATAATGATATTTCAAAGGCTTCATCTTTGTACGCCCCTCGCCACCATGATAACAGCGGGCTTCCATTGCCATCGCCAGATCATTCGCTCTTCGGAATGCGGACACAAAAAGCGGAACAAGGATTGGAATCATTGCCTTTGCTCTCTGGATAATATTTCCTGATTCAAAATCAGCTCCTCTTGCAATCTGCGCCTTCATGATCTTGTCTGTCTCTTCCAGCAGAATCGGAATAAAACGCAGTGCAATAGACATCATCATCGAAATTTCGTGTACCGGTACATGGATTCGGTTCAGTGGATGAAGCAGCTTCTCCAGTCCATCCGTCAGTCCGTTCGGAGTCGTTGTAAATGTCATCAAAGAAGATCCTGCAACAAGCAGTACAAGACGAACTGCCATGAACACAGAAGTACGAAGTCCTGTCTCTGTGATCGTAATGATTCCCCAATGGAATAACACTGCACCACCTCTTGTAAGGAACAAGTTCATAGCCACTGTAAACAATAACAAGATTACAATCGGCTTAAGTCCTTTTCCGATAAACTTTGCCGGGACTTTAGAAACGTGAATCATGCACGCAAGAAATACAAATGCCAATGCATATCCAAGCACACTGTTCTGCACAAATAAAGAAATCAAAAAGATCAGTGTGCAGACAATCTTCACACGCGGATCCAGTCTGTGAATCGGACTCTGTGCCGGATAATACTGTCCTATCGTAATATCTCTGATCATGACTGCACCTCCTGTCTCTTCTTCAGGAAGTTGTAGATCTCGTCCGCAGCCTCTTCCACAGTTGTCGCATCTGCTGATACATCAAATCCTTTTTCTTTCAGATCATGCATTACATATGTTACCTGTGGTGCTGCCAGTCCAACAGCCTCAAGCTCTTTATAATGGCGGAACACTTCTTCCGGTGTACCGTCAAGCATCTTTTCTCCATCATTCATCACGATCAGGCGCTCCACGTATTTCGCAACATCTTCCATGCTATGGGAAACAAGAATTACTGTCATTCCGGTCTTCTCATGAAGCAATTTTACCTGATCTAAGATCTCATCTCGTCCCTTCGGATCCAGTCCGGCTGTCGGCTCATCCAGAACAAGTACCTTCGGATGCATTGCAAGAATTCCCGCGATTGCCACACGACGTTTCTGTCCACCGGATAATTCAAATGGGGACTGCTTATAATATTTCTCCGGAAATCCTACAAGCTCCAAGGCTTCTCTTGCCTGCTTCTCGCACTCTTCCTTGGAAAGTCCCTGGTTCTTCGGTCCAAAACACACATCGCTTAACACATCAACTTCAAACAACTGATACTCTGGATACTGGAACACAAGTCCTACCTGTGTACGCAGTTTCTTCATATCATATCCGTCCTCGTAAATGTTCTGCCCCTCATAAAATAATTTCCCTGAGGTTGCTTTCATCAGACCGTTCAAATGCTGGATCAAGGTTGATTTTCCCGAACCCGTGTGTCCAATGATTCCGACGAACTGTCCCTGCGGGATCTCAAGACTGACATCCTTCAGCGCATGATGCTCATATGCAGTTCCCGGGCTATATACATAACTGATATTTTCTAACTTAATTGACATAAGGCATCCACCAATTCTTCCCTTCTAAGAATTCCTTTCGGCAGCGGAACTCCTTTTTGAATCAATGCGTCTGCCAGCATTGTCACCTGTGGTACATCCATACGGTACTTCTTGAGTTCATCCACCCGGCTGAAGATTTCTTTCGGTGTACCATGCATCACCACATGCCCTTCATCCATTACAAATACCTGATCCGCATCGATCACTTCTTCCATATAATGTGTGATCAGGATCACCGTAACATTCTTCTCTTTTCGAAGCTGCTCTACCGCTTCGATCACTTCTTTTCGTCCATTCGGATCAAGCATCGCGGTCGGCTCATCAAGCACGATACACTTCGGCTCCATCGCGATCACTCCTGCGATCGCCACTCTCTGCTTCTGGCCGCCGGACAGTTTATTCGGAGAATCCTTTCTGCGCTCCAGCATACCGACTGCACGCAGACTGTTCTCTACCCGTTTCCAGATCTCATCCGTAGGAACTCCTAAGTTCTCCGGACCGAATCCTACTTCCTCTTCCACAACAGTTCCGATAATCTGGTTATCCGGATTCTGAAATACCATACCGGCGCTCTGTCTGATGTTCCAAAGCTCATTCGGATCTTTCGTATCTCTTCCGTCCACCCACATCGTTCCACCTGTCGGGACAAGAATCGCATTCATATGCTTCGCCAGGGTAGACTTTCCTGAACCGTTGTGTCCAAGAATCGCCACAAAAGAACCCTGCGGGACATCAATGTCAACTCCGTCAATGGCGCGATGGGATCCGATCACATTACCTTCTTCGTCTCGTTTATCATATTCAAATACAAGCTTTTCAGCACGTATCATTCCCATGGAATATACCGCCTTTCTTATTATGAAAATGCATAAGAAAATAAAACTTTCTAATGTCTCTGTATCGTTATTAGTTGCATAAGGCGAACTGCTGAAAAGCAATTCAAAATTTATTTTACGGTATCACAAAAAGATTTGCAAGCATGCATACAGTAAAATACAGCAAAATGCGAAAATTTAGTTATTACAGCACCTTTCGTCCATTGAACCTCCATTCCGATTATGATATTCTTATCTTATTAGAATATAGAACAGAACGAACCTCGATTATCACATTTCTGGTTACTGTTCACACGAGGTGCGACCAGCAACCATTTCTGTTCTGAGTAATACTAGAATGAGGAGGCACATATTATGTCAAAATACGTTATGGCATTAGATGCCGGAACCACAAGTAACCGCTGCATTTTATTTAATAAAAAAGGAGAAATCTGCAGCGTCACACAGAGAGAATTCACACAACATTTTCCGAAACCGGGCTGGGTTGAGCACGATGCGGATGAAATCTGGGCAAGCATGCTCGGAGTTGCTGTGGAGGCTATGAACATCATCGGCGCAGAACCTTCTGATATCGCTGCAATCGGTATCACGAACCAGCGCGAGACAACGATCGTGTGGGATAAAAATACCGGCGATCCTATCTGCCACGCAATCGTCTGGCAGTGTCGTCGTACTGCTGAATTCTGCGATTCTTTGAAGGAAAAAGGACTGACAGAAAAGTTCCGTCAGAAAACCGGCCTTGTACTTGATGCTTATTTCTCAGGAACAAAGATCCGCTGGATTCTCGACAACGTTCCGAAAGCAAGGGAACGTGCCGAGCGCGGAGAACTGCTCTTTGGTACAGTAGAGACCTGGCTGATCTGGAAACTGACGAAAGGCGCAGTACATGTTACAGACTACTCCAACGCATCACGAACCATGCTTTTCAATATCAATACATTAGACTGGGATGACGAGATTCTCGAAGAACTTCAGATCCCACGCTGTATGCTTCCGATACCAAAGCCTTCCAGCTGCATTTACGGAGAGACAGATCCTTCCGTCCTCGGCGGATCGATCCCGATTGCCGGTGCTGCCGGAGATCAGCAGTCTGCACTTTTCGGTCAGACCTGCTTTAAACCGGGAGATGCGAAGAATACTTACGGAACCGGATGCTTCCTTCTGATGAACACCGGAGAGAAACCTGTCTTTTCCAACAATGGGCTGGTCACCACGATTGCCTGGGGACTTGACGGAAAGGTTACATATGCTCTGGAAGGTTCTATCTTTGTTGCCGGTGCAGCGATCCAGTGGCTGCGTGATGAACTACGCCTGATTGACTCCGCAGACGACTGCGAATATATGGCAAAGAAAGTGAAAAATACAAACGGCTGTTATGTTGTACCTGCTTTCACCGGACTTGGTGCTCCATATTGGGATCAGTATGCCCGTGGAACGATCGTGGGCCTGACACGTGGGGTAAATAAATACCACATCATCCGTGCAACCCTCGAATCTCTCGCTTATCAGGCATATGACGTCCTGACTGCCATGAAGGCAGATTCCGACATTGACCTTGCCTCCCTGAAAGTAGACGGCGGCGCAAGCGCAAATAACTTCCTGATGCAGACACAGGCTGATCTGATCAACGCACCCGTCCACCGTCCGGTCTGCGTTGAGACAACTGCTATGGGAGCTGCTTATCTGGCTGGTCTTGCAGTCGGCTACTGGAACAGTCTTGAAGAAATCAAAGAGAACTGGGCGATCGATCAGATCTTTGAACCTTCGATTGATCCGGAAGTCCGCGAGAAAAAACTGAAGGGCTGGCACAAGGCTGTCAAATATTCCTTCGACTGGGCGAAAGAAGATTAACATTTTTATATCTTTGAAAACGAATCTCTGCATAAAGAGCATATAGAAAAGCTGCTGTCCGTCTGTTGTTCACGAGTCCCGCAAGCAACAGTTCAGACAGCAGCTTTTTACATTTCATATTCTTCTCTTTTATTTACAACTCATCAAGACTTTCCTTGAATCCCTCTCCAAGCACCTCACTCGTCTCAGTAAACATTACAAACGCAGAGTCATCTACCTGGTAAACTGCATTTTTCACAAGATACGCTTCTGACTTGGAACATGCACAGAGCAGAACATTTCTCTTACTCTTTGTATAAGTACCCATTCCTTCCAAAGATGTTACACCACGGTCGGTGATTCTTCCAATCTCTTCCGCTGTTTCCTCTCCCTTCGATGTAACAATGATTGCAAGTGTTCCTGCACCGATTCCGTAAAGAATCTTGTCGATCACCATAGAACAGACAAATACTGCGATCAATCCGTAAAGAACTGAATCAACATCACCGAATACCGGCCATCCAATTAAAATAATGATCAAGTCGATCAACAACGTCAGTCGACCAAGAGACATATGTGGTCTCTTCTTTTTGATCGTCATCGTCAGGAAATCTGCTCCGCCCGAAGAAGAACCTCTCATATAGAAAAGAACCATTCCAAGTCCAAGCAATGCTCCCGAGTAAATCGCTGCAAGCAGACGCTGCCCTGTATAGTATGGGAACATCGGAAATACAAGATCGACAAAAATGGTTGAAATAATCATTGTTCTCGCAGTCTTCATCAAAAACCTCTTTCCTACTGTCTTGTAACTGATGATGACCAGCGGAATATTCAAGATTAACGTCATTGTACCGACCGGAAGATTCCATAACTTGTTCATGATCAATGCAATACCTGAAATCCCTCCAGGCGCAAAGTTTCCACCCTCTGCAAATGTATAGATTCCGGCACCAAACAAAATACTTCCTATAATATCATACAAAATGTCCACTGCAAGCTCTTTCTTCGGATGCTCTGCCCGCATCTTTTTATTCTCCATCATACCATTTCCCTCTCGTTTACATCTTATTTTCTATTCTGTCGCTTTTGCGTTCGGATAAATCTTCTCCATCTTCGCATCATCGTAATGCTCATCTGCCCATTTCTGAATGCTGTTTTCCGCTACAACGCCCTTTCCACGTTCGTCATAACGAACAAGTGCAATACATGACACCGCCACATTGCAGACCATGAAAATGATCAAAAACCAGGTGAGCACCTTCCCTGTCAGCATCGGGATTTTCTCAATCCATGCGGAAATGTACGGATAGATCTTCTTAAACCAGACAACTGCTGCAATTCCCCAGAAGAAGCAGTATAATAAGTTGATTCGGCCTCCTAAGTTAAATGGAATCTCGCTATAGTCCCAAAATACTTTCCCGAATACAATTTCCGTAAACACACTACAGAGATATTCATACGCTCCACCGAGCAATGTACCGATGATAAATAAGAAGCTGTCACTCCTATCTTTATATTTGTAAAGCATTGCTGTCACAAGTGCGATCGCCAGTCCCCAGACAATACTGAATGGTCCCCAGACCACACTGGAGCGACTCATCCACACACCTGCCGTAATCCTGCAGAAAATCGTCTCTGTAATATCTCCAAGAAATGCTCCGACAAAGAACAACAGCACAATCTTATAGAACCCACAGCCTGCGGCAAATACTTTCCCCTTCTCCGCTTCCTCTTCCTTACGGATCAGTTCCATTGCCTTTGGATACGCTTTTTGGATACGTTTCCCAACCCATCTGGAAATCGCACTTTCAAGCTTATTGCTGACTTTATCCAGACCTTCATTCGTAGCTTCCCACCGCGCGAGGTTCTTTCCTTTTCCACGAAGCAGCAGATAAGATCCGAGGATATCCACAACTAACACTCCAAGAAGAACCAAGACAAGGATCTTCATCAGGAACAGAGGCAACATTTTAAATACTATGATCGCAAATCTGTTTCCCCAGCGGATTCCGAGATATCCAAGAGCACCCCAGATAAGAGAAGCCGGGATACAGATATATCCATCCAGATTCCATTTGATCTTGGAGTAATCCCACCATCTGGCTTTAAATGCCTTCTCGATCAAATGCCCTGCAACCCATTCGATCACTGTCGCATAAATCGTCGCAAATAAAAAAAGCCAGACTCCTCTTAGCTCCTGTAATCCAAATGTCATGAACAGAGCGGCGATACCGTAGATCACACAGAACGGTCCATTCACCAGACCTCTGTTCGCAAATTTCTTCTGTTTTACTGTTGCGGCTGCTGTCTCCAACACCCATCCTAAGAAAGAATAGATGAAAAACAGCCAAAGCAGTTCATACCATGTAAAACGAATCATTGCTCCATCTCCTTTGTACCATGTTTTCATTCACATCTTTCTTAGTATAACGCAAATCAGTGCTTTTTCCTAGGGATAAATCCAAAAATAATCAATACTCCGATCAACCCGATTCCAACATAACCGGCTTTCCTCCATAAAGTATCTCTCTCAATCAGACGCTGATCTTCCTCTATCGCTTCCGTTCTGTTCTGCTCGGAAGTGGTGATAGTCTCTTGTTGGCTGCTGTCCGCCTCTTCTGCTGCATCAACTGCTGCCTCCGGCTGTGTTCCAACCTCATCACAATACACAACATATCTTCTGGAATTCTGCGTATAAGGATGACATGTCATCAAAGTCACCATATTCCGCCCCGGCTGAATCATGATCTTGTCACTCTCATCCGGCAGGATAATCTCAATCTCAGACACACGATACGTCAATGTTTCCTGACAGTTTTGTATCGTCAGTTCATCTCCGATCTCCAACCGCTCGATCTCGCGGAACATCGGAATCCCCTTCCATCCTCGGTGCGCTGCGATCACACAATTACTGTCCGTGCCCTGCACCGGAAATGAAGTCTGTCCAAGCATGACCGCACCTCTCGCCATCTTCTCCTGCGTCGCGCCGAGATATAACGGCAATGTCACATCCATCTTAGGAATATCAAGAATCCCGATCATCCCGTCATCAATCCCATACTTGGACAGATCCAATGTCTCCTGCTCGTAAGACCATGGATCAGTCAGTCCTGACTGGCCGTCTGAAAAGATCTGCTGATTATATGCCTGCATCTCCTGATAGAGCTGGGCGTTCTTTGGGATCTGGTTGGAATCGGCAGAGGTAGAGTCTGTCTGATTAGATACACTTTGTTCTGCTTCTGTCTGATCCTGGAACTGTTCCATCACTTTCTTATTCTCATATCCTGTTTTTAAACTGTTAAGATCCGGCCACGCAAATACAATTACACCGCCAAGATAGATCAACACACAGAGAACCGCTGCCAGCCTCCTCATTTCCTCACGCTCCTTTCTCTCATCAGAATCCTTTCCATATATAAAATACGCTCTTCTTTCTGAACTTCATCTGTCTTACTGTTGCCTTTACAAGCTTATCATACTCGTCTCGTGCAAACTGTACATCCTGCTCTGAGATTACCTCATATCCATAATGCACCTGAAGAACAAGAGTCCTGAACTTTTCCAACTCCTTCTCCGTAAATTCCGGATAACGCAGTGCAACTTCTCTTTCAAATTCTTCTTCTGTTGTATCCACATCTTGTGGAAATCCACCAAACAAAAGCACTTCATAGAAGCTGCAAAAGATTTCTTTTACCTTCTGTTCCTTCGATAATTTTCTTCCGTTGCCCCGTCTTCTTCCGGAAATCCAACGTCTCCTTGCCTCAACTAATAATAAGAAAAGAATAATTCCGCTCACGATTTCTACTGTTTTGCCACTGAAAGCTTTCTTTGTATCTTTAAAAAGATCTCCCGCTTCCTCTTTCCAGTTTTTCTTCTCTTCCTTTTTGTCCTTCTGATCCTTCACTGAATCCGTCTGAACATCGGTACTTTCAACATTCTCAATCGTTCCGTCAAATCCAGGTGTTGTCTCCACCGGCATCCATCCGGCACCCGGCACATAGATTTCCACCCATGCATGTGCATTGTCATCCTGGAGAACTGCCGAGTAATTCCCCTCACTGTTTTCCGTAAATAAGTTTGCCGGTGCCGCATAACCGACTACATATCTTGCTGGAACTCCACACTCACGGAACATCAACGCCGCTGCGGAAGCGAATGCTGTAGAATCTCCTTTCTTCCTGTCAAACAGGAAATATTCTACATAATCTTCTCCCTTCGGCAGCTTTTTTACAGATTCTGAAAAGGAGCATTGTTTCCAGAGCGTCTGTCTTATGAACTGCTTCACATCCGTGATCCGCTCACTGACAAGATCATCCTTCTGCTCTTGTGTGATATCTCCGCTCATTTTCTTTTTCCACTCTGCTTTTTTCTCCTTGCACATTTTCTTCAGCTGTTTCAGATCTGAAGGAACATCTTCATAATTATTTTCTACATATACCTCATAAGAAGTCTCCACTTCGTCAAGTACACTTTGCTGATCATCCTGCTTTGCCCACTCTGTCATTTCCTTCTGGAAATCTGTAACCGGAAACCATGCATAACTGTCATCCTGCGCTGTCTGCCCTGCAACTGAACCATCTCCGCCGATCATCTCATAATAGTCGTTCAGATAAGCCTGATATGGAACATAGGTATACTTTGTATTTGCATTCAATCTCTCTACCGTCATCTGCTCCGGCTGCTGTGTCTGCGTATACATCATTCGCAAAAACGGAAGATTCTGCAGATAAAGAAGGGAATTTCCTTCTGTTTTCCAGTTGAGAGCCGCATCCTGCAGCGCATCTTCATCTCCCGGTTTCCAGCTGTCTCCGGTATATTCTGATCCGACAAATCCTTTTAAATACAGAACCTCTTTCGGCTGTGCAGATGTCGTCACACGGATGGATTCGATTCCATCATAGGAAGATCCTTCGACATCTCCCAATTCTCCGTCCGAGACACCACCTCCGACCCCTTCAAGCGAAAGATTCAACTTACCACCTGATATTTTCGGAAGGAAATCATAAAGGAACTGCATTCCATGAACTTTCACAGGCGCTGATACATCTGATAACGTCACGATTGGCTTTGAAAGAACCGGTCCAAGCAGGTAAAAGGAAGTCAGAAGCAGAATCGTTCCTGCTGCGATACACACGACAGAGGCTCTGCTCTGAATTCTTCGAACCGCCCGGAGATTCTGACAAAATGCCTCGCTCTCTTCTCCGCCCCAGAACTTCTTTCTCACACGGATTCCGGATGCTGCCGTGATGCACAAGAAACTAAGGAGTAATAGAAAAAGAGCTGCTTTCGATACATTTCCCCCACTTAGCAGAACAACCAGTAACACAGGAAATGTGATCAACAGAAAATATCCTTTCTCGTGTCTCTTGATCATTCCCTGTGCAAGAATCCACACAACACCAAGGAACAAAAAAAGGAAAAACAGTGTCGCAGAATTTCCGGCTCCTGACGGCACACTCAAATCTCCCTGGTAAGACCGGTTCAACTGCTCTGTCATCTGCATCCACACATAAGAAATGCTTGCCATCAACTCCTTCTGTATCAGAAACATGACCAGGCAAAGTACAAAGATAACTCCTAAAAAGAGAAACACACGATACTTTTTCAACTGTCTTTGTTCATAATATAATGTAAAGAGAACACAGTACACAAGCATCGCCGGATAAACGAGCCATTTTGCAAATGTAATAGAAAATGCTTTTGTAAACAGCATACAAAGAGCTACTGTACTTAGAAAGCACAGTCCCGTCATCCACCAGAAAGATGCAGAAGAAAGTCTGTCTCCCTGCGGATCTTCCTGTAGAATTCGTCTGCGTACCACACGGATTCCTGTCTCTTCTGTATGATTTGTTTTTTTCTTCTTTACAGTTCCAGTTCCCATTCCATTAAATCCTCTTCCAGTTTCTCTTGTCGGAATACTTTTATACATCTTCCACCATGATAAAGTTTCCCTGAAATATCAAGCTGCATTCCGAGCTCTTCTGTCCGCTCGCCAAACTGCCGGAAATATAATTCCTGAATCTCATATGCTTTCGAATATACTCTGGAGGAACAGATCTGTTCTAACATACGAAAGGTTTCTTCCTCCGAAGAAACATCCGCTTCCTTTAACATCTGATTCTGTTCATCCCACCAGATCACCTTGTGATGCCAGTTCTGCTCCTGCATAGACCATGACAGTGAAGCCAAGATTTCAAGGAAATGATCCAGCTTCTGCTGTGTAAACTTTTCTTCTTTTCCAATATGCAGATCAAGAAAAAGCAATACTGTGCGTTCCATTGGCAGACTATATTCCTTCACCATAAAATCATCTGTCTTCGCAGATAATTTCCAGTGAATCCTGTGAGAAGTATCTCCCGAACGATATTCTCTGATGTCAAATACTTCTGAAGTATCCTCACCGATTCTATTTTTTGAAAACAGCTGTCCTTCCAGATTTTCTTCCAGTTGAAATGATTGCTGCACCGGTATTTTATGAATCATCGGAAGTACCATCACTTCTTCGGATTGATATTTCTTCTCGCTCCCTCTCGAAAACAACCGCAGATAATCCTGTGCCTTCACCTTCTCAACAGACACTTTCACTCTGCCACAATATTTCGCTTCAAGGAAAAACTGTAACCGCACTTTTTTCCTTGCCTCGGCCATCGCGGTATCCTTTGCGCCGAATCTGCTTTTTGTAAATTCATTCTCACAGCTGATTTCTACAGGAATTGATTCCATCGGCATGAAAGAATGATTTTCCAGTTCAACTTCCACCGCAAATTCCTGTCCTTTCTGTACATACCGGACCGGAACGTGCAACCGGAATTCGAGATTTCTCGCAAAATACTCAGCCTGAAAAAAGAGAAGTGGAAGCATCAACACTTCATATGCGAAAAGTGTCCGGATCAAAACGGATTCCCAGAAAAGCGCAATCACAAGCGTCACAAATAAGATTCCGCCATATATTTTTTTATTTCTCATATGCCTGTCCTACTTCATTCTATAGATTTTATCGTCTCTGCGGCACCGGTTTTTTCACAGTATCTAACACTTCGCCAAGCACTTTCTCTGCGGTCAGGTGATTCAGACGTCCTTTCGAACTCAGGCGGATTCTATGCTCCGAAACATTAAGAAATACATCTGAAACATCGTTCGGAATCACATAGTTTCTTCCTGAGAGAAATGCAGATGCCTTAGCCATCTTCGCAAGTGCCAGTGCACCTCGAGGACTGACTCCAAGCTCGATCATTTCATTCTTTCTTGTTGCATCCACAAGGTTAATGATATATTCATAGATCACCTGATGGATTCGAACCTCTTCGGTCAGCTTCTGCATCTCTTTCAACTCATCCCGGAAGATTACCGGCTGAAGCGCATCCATCGGATTCGTCCGGTCTCTGCTCATAAGAATCTTTAATTCATCCTGCTTCTCCGGATATCCGATCTGCAAACTGATCATAAAACGGTCAAGCTGAGACTCCGGAAGCATCTGTGTTCCGGCAGATCCAATTGGGTTCTCTGTCGCAATCACATGAAATGGTTCCGGGAGCACATGTGTAATTCCATCTACTGTTACATTTCGCTCTTCCATCGCCTCCAGAAGCGCCGACTGTGTCTTTGGGGAAGTACGGTTAATCTCATCTGCCAGAAACAGATTGCACATAACTGCACCTTCCTGATACTCAAAACTTCCGAGTTCCTTCCTATAAAGAGAGAATCCTGTAATATCTGCCGGAAGAACATCCGGGGTAAACTGGACACGGTTCTGTTCCAGATCAAGTACCTTCGCAAATGCAAGCGCAAGGCTCGTCTTTCCGACTCCCGGAATATCTTCCACCAGAACATGGCCTCCTGCAAGAATTGCTTCCATGATCTTCTCCACACATTCATCTTTTCCAATAATCACATGTTCTACGGCATCAATCGCTTTCTGCAGCTTCTCATAATACTCCATTGCTTACTCCTCCATGTCCTGTTTCTTATGTTTTAAAATCGAGAAAAAGATACCGCTTTCAATCAGCACTGCGACAAGAAATGCACCCAGAAGCCACGGCCATACATCAACAATACGCTTCGTCAAAGCACCTGTCTGCATCTGATTCTTTGTCTGTTTATCCTGTTCTCCTTTATATTCCGTCCGTTCTCCACGGACTAAAAGCCGATGAGAGTTGATCGCATATGGTGTACATGTCACAAGCGTACAATAATCTTTTCCATCAATGATCTCCAGGTCGCCGGATTCATTTGGCTCTACTACCTTGATCTGATCCACCTTATATGCAAGAATCTCGTCTAATACATGAAGATAAAATTCATCCCCGATCTCTAACTTGTCCAAGTCTGTAAATAATACCGCACTCGGAAGTCCCCTGTGTCCTGTCAACACACAGTGCGTACTCTCTCCGCCAAGCGGATACGAAGACTGCTCCATATGACCGACACCCTTGGAAAGAACATCCTGACTCGTTCCGTTATAGATCGGAAGATTCACATCAATCTTCGGAATCGTAATATACCCTAACGATTCCCCGATATTCAGAAGATCTGCATAACTCTCTCCCTGCTCATTATTTTCATTTTCATCATCCACTGATACAACATTGCTAAGCTGCTCATTATATTTCTTCGCGGCTTCTTTCATTGCATCAATCTTCTCTTCATCCATTTCTTCTACATTTGTCTCATAATCTTTCACAACCTGACTGGCATGCTGCTGCGCAACCATGTTACTGATAAATGGATACGATGCGATTCCCAATCCCGTCATGAATATAATAACACAAAATATAACCCGAATCCTTTTCATCTGACTCTTCCCCAAAAATAAATCACTGCCCGACACGTTACTGTTCACAGCAGCGTAAAATCTACTTTAGGAGAGAACAGATTCTTCTGTCCTCTCCTATTTATATAGCATTATGAAATTAAAAGTTTATAGCAATTGTTCTGATTTCTTACGCGTCTTTTCTTCTCCCTTTCAGAAGTACAAATGCTGCTCCTGCCATCAGTGCAAAACCTGCGATGGAGAAGAGAACTGTTCCCATACCACCTGTTATTGGGAGGTCGAAACCTGTATAGTTCTTTACAGTAACTGTAAATGTTCCAAATGAACCAGTATCTCCACCTGTGAAAGTTTCATTCTTTACAGTAGTTGCAGCAGTAACATTTCCGTTTGTCTCTTTATCGATAGTTGTTTCTGTCTTTGTTGTATAGGTAACTTTAATTTCCACTTTAACTGGTTCTTTCAGAAGATTATATCGTTTTCCATCTTTGTTTGTCACAGTCTCTGTCTCTACAAGATAATAAGTACCATTTTTTAATCCTTTATACTGAGTTTTTCCTTCTTCATCTGTTGTTAAGTCCTGTGCAATTCGTTTTCCATCAGATCCCTTTAAATCAGCCTCTGTAGGATTAGTCTCTTTTCCAGTATAACTGTAGAGATCAAACTTTACACCTCTAAGTGGAGTATTTCTCTTTCCATCAACTTTCAAAACATTCATCTGGAATGAATATACAATTGCCTGATCTGTAATCTTATCTTCTCCTGGTTGCTTGTCTTTATCTGGATCTTCTGTTGGATAAATTGCATTTGAGTAATCCAATTCTGCATCATTTAAATTTCCTTCTGATCCAATTTTTGCATTTTCATTTAATTTTGTATTGAATGTAACTGTGATAACTTTTACATTGTTGTCTGCAAGTTTTATTTTTCCAGCCTCTGTAAACTCAATTGTCCATTTTCCACCTGCTGTTTTATCTGTAGGTACTGTCAATGTATAATAGTCTGTACCTCTAGTAAGAACTGTGCTTGGATTTGTTGTAATTTGCAAATTAGCATCTTTAACATTTTCCCATGTAAGAGCATTAGACATTCTATCTGTCAGCTTATATGTTTTCAATTCGTTTACATTAGAAGGAACGGAAGCCTCTACTTTCCATTTAACTGTATCTCCTACAGATGCATCTGTATCATTGTCATATGAACCATTTGCATTTTCTACTGATTTTTCAAGACTTGGTTTTTCATTATCGACAGTAATTGTAGCGCTCTCTGATGCTTCTGTAGTACCTACTTTAATCTTTCCATCTGTCTGAACAGTAAATTCGTATGCTGTTTTTCCATCTAAAATATAACCTTTATTGTCATCTGTTCCGCCAAGATTTGTCTCTATAAAACGATATGTTGCTGGTGCAAGCCCTGTTACATTAATTAATCCTGAGTTATCAGTCGTATACTCATTTACTTTTGTCCAACCTGCTGTTTCATATTTCTGAAGTTCGAAGCTTACATTTTTCAAAGTTTCTTCAGTTTCAGTTCCATCCACCTTAATAGTCTTACCTTTTTTCATTAAAGTAATTCCACCATACACAGTGTCATTCTTTGGGTTAGCTGTAATATCATATATCCATTCATTACCTTCTTCATTTGTCATTGGCACTGATACAAGGAAATTTGCTGTTTTATTTACAACCTGAGAAGGTGCTTTTGTTTCTTCTACAAGATAAACACCTAAATCTAGGTTTGTAAACTTAGCAGTTGCTTTATTGCTTTCTATTACTGTTGTTTTAGAGATTCCAGCTAATTCTCCACTTGTAACCTTCGCATCTACAGCTGATTTTATGTCATTATATGTAGTATCACTTGTAATTGTAACATTATCTCCAATTAATGATTTATATTTTAATTCTACAGGATTACTGCTACTTTGCTCTAAATCTGCAATTTTATAAATTGTAAATTCTACTCCGGCTAATGGTTTAGTTGTATTATTACCTTCGTATTTATTAATTGTAATAGATCCTGTTTTTGTTGTGTTTGTGTCAATTGTCGGCATTTTATTAGTATCTTCTGCAAATGCCGTCACTGTCATAGTTGACAGTACCATTGCTGCACTTAACACACCTGCCAGCATTTTTCTAAATTTTCCCATACTTTCCTTCCTCTCTTTCACTTTATCGTGTTATTATTTCTTTCTATTGTTGCGTCTAGGAGATGTTACCCTCCTTTCTGCGTTTTTGTAATCTATACATGAATAGTCCTACCCCTGCAAGGGCAATCCCCCCAAGTATCACAATGTACCTTCCATATCCTCCTGTGGCTGGAAGATTGAATCTTGCCTGATTGGAAATCGTAATAGAAATGGTATTATTCTTCACCTTACATACTTTATCGTCAATCAGACTTTCTCCATTCCTGTTGATCACTATAATAACCGGATCTTTCAACAAACTATGATTCTCTGCTGCCTTTGTCTCCGTCAAACGATAGGTTCCATCTTCCAGATCCTTGAATTCTGCAATTCCTGAAGGAGAACCACTGTCACCTGTTGTTACTGTTCTGGCTGCGAAACTGTCATCAACTACAGGCTTTCTTGTCGATGTCTCTTCCTTCATCTTTTCCAGTTTAAACTCAGCACCATCCAGTGGTTCCTTAGTTGATGCATCCTGTTTTGTGATCTTAATATTTGTCTTAGGACTGTAAGTATTTGTTATTGTAAAGGATTTTGTTTTACTTTCCGAAGTCTCTGTGGAAATATTTGCACAATCTACATTATCACTGTAAGTTACTTTGTACTTATCATTCAGATATCCGTCATCTTCAATCACCGTCTCATTTTCATCGTCTCCTGATACCTCTACAACTCGATAGATATATGGAACCTTTGGATCTGCTGTATAATTCACATATCGATCCAGATCTTTGAATGAATAACTCCACTTTCCGTCATATCCTTGAGAAAGTGTTATTGTTTCGTTTGTTCCATCGTATTTAACTGTTTCCCAGTTTTGACCATTATCGCGGCTTCTCTGAAGCCGGATCTTAATTGAACCTGGAAGTGTGATACCAGCTATATTTTTCCACACCTTCGTAAGATTAAGATTGATTGTAGGTTTTAACGTATTCTTGAAAGTAATAATTGTAGCATCCGATGATGTATCTAGATTTTTTATTCCATCCCCTTTCATATCACTGGAAGCAATTACCTTACCGGCAACAACTTTCGTGACTGGATCATATCCTGCATCGAATGTATTATTATTTTTCACAAATACACTTTCCAGTGTGGAACCATCTGTACTTTTAATCTCACTGATTCTATAGTCTGTTCCTGCCGGAATTCCTTCTATAGTCACTGACTCTCCAGCTTTGATTGTATATTCCTTTACAATCTTTTTAGATTCCAGCGAGAGCTCTGCAACATTACTGAACTCTACACGGAATGTATAGTCACCGTTCAATGTATCCGAACCGTCTGCTGTTGCTTTGCAAATCTTTATTTTTCCGGTTTTTACTTTATTGACAAATGTTGCTTTCAGCTTTGTCATAGTTGTCTGATTATCAGGAGCTACATATGATCTGAATACAATTGTGTTTTTATTTTCCTTACCATCTTGATTCTTCGCATATCCTGTAGAAGTATATCCGCTGTTAGATATTTCTACACTATTATTTTGGTCTTTCTTATATTCTTCTTTACGACCATCTCGAATCGTATCACTTGTAACATTTTTAACTGATGGAATAGGATCTTCATTTTTCACCGTTTCTCCTGTTCCCATTGTTGACACAGCCTGTCCATTTTCATAAAGTGTCCATGTCGTATCAAATACTGATGGATTCACATCTTCCGATACAGCAATATAACTTCCTCGTCTAAACTGATCGCTAAATGTTGCTGTCTCTCCATCTGCCAAGGCGAACATTCCGTCACTGCCGATTCTGTACAGTTTTGATGAGCCATCATTTTTAGATAATGTATACTGTGCTCCTTTCGGATATTTCAACGTTCCACTTGTCGCAGAACCATAATCCGGAATATCCTGTTGTTGTGTTACAAATCCAGTTTTGGCTGCTGCTACAACGGAAGGAATGAATATAAAATCATCCAAGTAAATATCTCTCTCGAAATTATAATTAAATTTGATATTTTTTATCTTGGAATAATTAAATGTATTATCTCCCTGTAGTTTACTCAGATCAACCTGAATCGTATTCCATTGTTTCTGTACAAGACTACTGTTTCCGTAAGTCTTTCCTGAAAGATAACCTCCTATTGTATTTCCACCATCATCTTGCAATTCCAGATAGGTACTTGTAAGTCCCGGAATGTCCGGATAGTCATAGTACATCTTGAATTGCAAGAATGCATTTGTATCAGATGCATCAAATGTTTCTCCATTTGCTGGTCGTATGATTCCAAATCTTTTGTTAATATGCTCTCCTTCCGCATCATCACTTTTTGCCTTCCAGTGAACCACATTTGTCTGACCAGCCTTCTCATCTGTAGTTTCAAATGTATTTTGTGGAAACGTTTTTGATAACTTTTCTGCTGAAAAACTATCATTATAAGTTTTAGGCTGTTTTTCATCGGAAGATTGTGCTTCTTTTGTTCCATAATGTGTTGCCTGATTTTGAATCGTGAATGGGAATACGGAAGCACCTTCAAACAATGATGCCGGGAATAACTCTGTATTCACATCTGTTGTATCAACTTTCTTTTCCACAGCGAATTCATTTTCATCCGGGAAGTTGAAGGATACTTTCATGTTTGATTCCCACATACCACGTTCCATATAAAACATGGTGAGTGTATGCTCATCTGAATTCGAACCTTCAATATTAAAACTACTCTTGGTGTCCTTACTTTCTGTTGAAGATCCTTGACTTACCTTTGTCTCGCTAACTGTTGCTGTTTTCTTTATATCTTCTCCACCAAAATCAATCTGACCTGTTACTTTTCCATGTGCTCCACCAACATCCAGCGCAAGATTTCCATCTACATACACCCAGACATCATCATCACCGGAGAAGTTGAATTTGATTGGATATTCTTTTCCATCTGTTCCTACTACCTTTCCATCGTCTGTCAGGCGGAATTTAAATTCTAACTTCGTACCAAATCCATAGTTATATTTACTTGCCTTGCATGAAGTTGATGTTTCATTAAATGGGAAAAATCCATATGTATTTTGGTCTGCACTGGCACTATTTACATTCTTAGACCAATCTTGTTTCCCTACATTCTCCAGATAATAATTCCCTGATTCTGTATCAGTACGCATTGCCAATGTTGTATCTGCACTATCAAAGTACCAGTATTCAACGCCGTTATCATCTTTTTCTCCTTCATCGTTCAGTTTTTGTTTTGTAAAAGGAAACGAAACATTCTTATATATCTTTGCAAGCGCTGTATGCTTACTATTATCTTCTGTAAGAAATTCCTCATTAAAATGTGGTTCTAATACTTTGTTATCTGAAGTCATTAGATTGTTTTTATTTAATTCCTTTGCTACCAATCCTTGTGCTGCAGCATCATAATATTTGTCTTCTCCAACTCCATTCGCATTCAATGTTGAATTGTTCGTAGACATAAAACCACTTTGATTATTTTTATCATATCCATAAAGTGCTAATGTATCGGCGATTGTAGAAAAAGGATTACTCCAATTGCTATAATTTGGCTGGAAATGCCCTGTGTAAATTGGAATAGCTACTTGCTTCTTCTCATAATAATCACTCAAGGCCTGATTAAACTGACGGAATGTAACATAGGTTCTTTGCGAAGATTCCTGATAATCGTCATAATCATCTCTGTTTTTTCCATTTAACTCGTAATCCGAATAATAATCATAAAAGGTAGAATTCACGTATAACGTACTCGCATTTCTTGTAAAGGTGCTTTCTTTAATATCTACAACATCTTTACTACTATGTTGCTTTGCTTCCTTTTCCGGGTCTCTTACGGTATAAGCTTCATCCCAATATCCACCACGATTTCCACCTTTATAAATAACATCATCACTTGAATCACCGTAATAACATGGATTCATCAAACCACCTGGAATCGTTACTAAATCTGTCACATCACCATTTTGTGATACATTTGCGTCCTTGAGATCATAAGCTGCAAATCTTACTTTATTGTATCCATCCGGAAGATTCGCCTTATATACATCTGGATAGCCTTCTTTATTATCTAATTCCATTTTCCCGGTTTCTTCAGCCGTTCCGTTTGTAGCATAATAATAAACATCCCTCGTACTTGGATATGGAATTCCTTTTCCACCATTTTTCACACCACCTGTATCTTTATAGGACAGTTTAGATAATGTTGCATCATAATAAACTGTTAATGCCCCTGCTGTTCCCCAACAAGAATTATCTGCAGTACCATTGTAGTTATAACAATACATTGAGTCACTGTATACAAAGCTTTCAGTGACCTCTGTTTCTCCACTTCCCTGTCCATAGAAATTGGAATAGGCATCTCCTAATGTTTTTTCATCTGATGTGTTTACAAAACGAATGTAGGAACATGCCATATCTGGAATTGTTACTGAAAATTTTATGTTTCCAGTACCTGCTGTCATCTTGATTCGTTTTATTTCTTTCAGAGTTCCTGAATTATCCTTTTCATAGAATACTGCTGTTACACCACCAGAAAGATCTTCATTTCCTTTGTTATAGAAAAGGATGTTTTTTCCAGCGAAGTAGGTGTGATCGTTAGGATCGAATGGGGTAAAATCATCTTTCCATCCTTGACCATCTTCATATATATGATTATTAATATTAGATGTTGGTGTCCAGTTATTATCTATTGCCAAAATCTCATGTTGCCAACCTGATCCAGCATATGCTTGAAACTGTAAAACATAATATCCACCTTGCGGAGTTGTTGTTTCTGCCTTATATACTTTTTTCCCATTATATTCTTTTCCAGTATCCTGCATTTCTACTGCAGGTTTGGTCCAAAGCTCTTCATTCGAACTTAACCTACCATTTAATTTTATTGTATATCCATTATCCGTCCAATCCTTCGGTGCTGCGAAGTAAATTGTCACTGGTGTCTCTACACTTGCAGCCATCACTTGTGATTCATTTTCTCCGTCCGTATTCTCATCCGCAGCTTCGCTTTCTGGTTAACTTACTGCTTGACCTTCCCAGGCAACTGTCGCTTCATTCTCTTTGCTCTCGTCTGCTCTCTTAGCTGCTTCTGTGATGTCCTGCTCCTCTTCGAATGCCTTTGCCTCAACCAGCACTTTCTTTGTATAGCTTGCTTCATCTGTACGATACTGAAGCTGCATATCAAAGTTGATTGCTGTTGCATCTGCTGGCATTGTAATCTGCAGATATTTAGAAGTAACTGTTCCATTATCGTCCTTGTCGTTCTTCCACTCTGCTGTTGGACTTGCCTTTGTTCCATTATTAAGAGTCACTGAATCTTTCAATGTCTCATCGATTGTTTTCTGTGTGTTTTTATCTGTAAGCTGATCGCTTGTCAGAAGATTGACTGCATCTATATCTGTTGCCGCAGATCCGTCCTCGTTTTTTAGATATACATTCAGACAGACTGATTGCGAGCACTGCCCTTGCGCAGTCACATGAATTGTCTGTGCAACATTCTGTTCCACAGTTTGTTCAGAATCTTTAGAAATATTAATTTTTATCCGATCTTGTTCGTCACTGCTCTCTCCTGTTGCAAATACAGTATTTCCTGTTAATACTGTTCCAAGTACCATTGTCACTACAAGTATCAGACTAACTCTCTGTTTTGCCTTTCCTCTCATTTTTCGAACTTCATCCCTTTTCTATAAACCGATAATATAATTCTGTCTCTCCTCTGCTGTCTATCGGCATTCTCTTGTCTTTGTTTCATACACTATATTAACATAACTTTCCAATTTAATGAATATTAAATTTTCATGATTTATAACACAATTTCAAGATTTATAACACAATTTCAAGATTTATAACACTATTTCAAGAAGTTACGTGTTTTACCCCAAAAAAATAACCCAGAATCAACTGATAAATTTTTTCTTTTATCAATTAATTCTGGATTATTTCATAGTAATAGCGTAAACTATTCACAGTTTACGTAATAGTAATGCCTGTTGAGTGTTTGTATTTTTATAGAAGTGCAATGTAGCACTTCTAGTTTTTACAAGAAAAAAACAGCGCTTTCGCACTGCTTCTCATTCCTGTCTATATTCCATATACCTTCAAAACTACATACAGTTAAAACCAACATCATCATCCAAACCTATCACTGCTTTGGTTATGCCCTCGACCTATTAGTAACAGTCAGCTCCATGTGTTACCACACTTCCACCTCTGCCCTATCTACCTCGTCGTCTTCAAGGGGTCTTACTAACTTGACGTTATGAGATATCTCATCTTGAGGGGGGCTTCACGCTTAGATGCCTTCAGCGTTTAT
>OFMS01001090.1_pt1 | contig 21420 bp, 15 predicted proteins | sample 1541871 | NCBI WGS metagenome assembly OFMS01 (sample SAMN04209251, study PRJEB22552) | human gut metagenome | biome: gut; material: feces | host: Homo sapiens | place: USA: Oklahoma
GCGAAGTGAGCATGCAATGCTCACAAAATCCGTAAAATCCGTCATCTCCGTGGTGTTATAGCACGTTGTGTGAGCGAAAAAAATCCGTGCAATCGGTGCGATCCGTGAGCCATAATATCAGAGTGGTTTTACCGGATAGCAATAATCACCAACACAAATGGGTTTAGTACAAAAGCGTTGCAACGGTCTCGCTGAGGCATTGCACCCATCAAAAGAGGTGTGCAACTTGTACCCAAATATTTGCTTCCTCCCCGTCAGCCTACTTGTAAATGAATGCGTGTGTTTTCACTGCCATCTTACACTTTTTGTACGTAACAAGTTGATATACAGATGTTTCAAGAGTGTAGGATAACTTCAAAGTATCTTACACACCCCTGCATACATCTTACACATCACACCCCGCTGCCCCGCAGTCTGTTTTGTCGTATGTGGTGGATTGTACACCACTGGGACGTAGGAAAATCAGTCGGAGCAACAGACTTTTCTGCTCCCCTATGCTGTGATACCTCCCTCCCGTGCTTGTGCCGTGTGGCAGCATGAGGGGCGTGCAGGTTTCGTGTAGGTAAAAATGACAGCATCTTACACTAATAAAAGTGCTGATAGCCAATGAGTTGCAACGTGTTAGTGTAAGATGTAAGATGCTCGGCGTGTAAGTTGTTGTAGTATGGTAAAAGGTCCCCAGTGCAACTTTTTCTGACTTCGTCAATGCGTCACCCAAATCGATTATAGCGGGCTGACAAGGTAGAATATGTCTTATCCTACATTGGGAGCAACGAGCCTTGTTCTTTGCTTTAAGGGCTGTTCGCCCTTGTGCCGCTTACCGCGGGGTACATAAGTACATAAGCTACATAAGTAACATAAGGCTGACGCCGTGTTTTTTACATAAGCTGAGGCAGGGCTTTCCGCCCAGCCTGTAAGATACATAAGGGCTGACGCCTGATAAAGAGAACGCTTTAATTGTGTTCCATTATGTTATCACGACAAACTACATTAGAGCCAACGACACGGCGCCAGCCTTATGTCTCTTACAAGCAGGGCGGAAAGCCCTGCCTAAGCTTATGTAAAAAAACACGGCGTCAGCCTTATGTTACTTATGTAGCTTATGTTCTTATGTCTTCGCGGTAAGCGGTACAAGGGCGAACAGCCCTTAAAAGAGCAAAACAAGGTTCGCTTCTTTGCTTGCGTCACCCTGCGTCACCCAATTTAATTACGTAACTCGTTGATTTTCAATATGCACTATATACTGGCGCAAAAAAGTGATGAAGTCAGGTGACTTATTGCTGTATGGTGAAGGGCAAAAGCATTACTATGTGCATCGGAGTTTTATCAGACAGTGATATTTTGCGGCAAAATAATCGCCAGAGGGCGGGTTATTGAAGCATAAAGCCTTGTTACTGATAAAAAATGAGTAATTTTGCAAGCTACATTCACAAACAAAACATAACGCTACATGTCTGTCGAGATAAAGAAAGTAACAACCAAAAGCGAGCTCAAACGCTTCATACGCTTCAACTACGAGTTTTACAAGGACAACCCCTATTCGGTGCCCGACTTGTACGATGATATGCTCAATACCTTCTCACCCAAGAAGAATGCCGCCTTCGAGTTTTGTGAAGCCGACTACTTTCTGGCTCTGCGCGATGGTAAAATAGTGGGCCGCGTGGCTGCCATTATCAACCGTCGTGCCAATGAGACGTGGAATCGCAAGACGGTACGCTTTGGCTGGATAGACTTTATTGACGACATGGAGGTGAGCACAGCCCTTATCGACACCGTAAAACAATGGGGCAAGGAGCGCGGCATGACCGAGATAGAAGGCCCCCTTGGCTTTACCGACATGGATGCTGAGGGTATGCTTGTGGAGGGTTTTGACCAGCTATCGACTATGGCCACCATCTACAACTATCCCTACTACCCACAGCACATGGAGCGCCTCGGGCTGAGCAAGAGTGCCGACTGGGTGGAGATGAAGATATATGTGCCCGATGCCATACCCGAAAAGCACCGCCGCATATCGGATATTATAGCCAAACGCTATAATCTGCATATCCGCAAGCTCAAGAGTAAGAAAGAGGTGCGACAGAGTGGGGTGGCACATGATATATTCCGCCTTATAAACGATGCCTATACACCACTGTTTGGCTACTCACGCATGACCGAACGGCAGATAGACCAGTATGTCAAGATGTATGTGCCGGTGCTCGACCTGCGCATGGTGAGCATTGTGGAGAATGAGCAGAATGAGATAGTGGCCGTGGGCATATCGATGGCCTCGCTGTCGCGTGCGCTGCAAAAGGCCAAGGGCCGCTTGTTGCCCTTTGGGTGGTACCACCTGCTGAAAGCCTTGATGTGGAAACGCCCCAAAGTGCTCGACTTGTTGCTCGTGGCTGTGCGTCCCGACTACCAGGGCAAGGGTGTGAATGCACTGTTATTTACCGACCTTATTCCCGTTTACAAGGAATTGGGCTTTGAATATGCCGAGAGTAACCCCGAACTCGAAATGAACGAGAAGGTGCAGAACCAATGGCAGTATTTCAAAACGGAACAACACAAGCGCCGCCGCTGCTTCAAAGCGGACATTTGATGGGGCGTGACAGGGTTAACGGGTTAATGGGTTGACAGGTTAACGGGTCTGCCATAAACATAACAAGACAATGGAGAACGAGAATACTTCGACCGTCGTTTATGACGAGAGCAAAATACGACATCTTGAGGATACCGAGCACATACGTACGCGTCCCGGCATGTACATTGGTCGCTTGGGCGATGGCTCGCATGCCGAAGATGGTATATATGTGCTGCTCAAGGAGAGTATAGACAATAGTATCGACGAGTTTAACGAGGGGTTTGGCAAACGCATTGAGGTGAACATACACGACAACCTCACTGCCGAAATACGCGACTATGGCCGTGGCATACCCCTTGGTGCCTTGGTAGATGCTGTGTCGAAACTCAACACGGGCGGCAAGTACGACACCGCAGTGTTCACTGCCTCGGTGGGTATGAATGGTGTGGGCTTGAAGGCTGTCAATGCCCTGTCGAGCCGCTTTATTGCACGCAGTGTGCGCGATGGCCAGATGCATGAGGCCATATTTGAGAAAGGTGTGCTCGTGAGTGACGAACAAGGCCCTTGCGAGGAGGAAAACGGCACTTACATATTTTTTGAGCCCGACAGCACGCTGTTTCAGCACTACCGCTTCCATGGTGAATTTGTTGAGAATATGCTCCGCAACTATACCTACCTCAACACCGGACTTGCCATCTTTTACAACGGGCGGCGCATATTGAGCCGCAACGGACTTGAGGACTTGCTCAACGACAACATGACTGCGCCGGGCCTGTACCCCATCGTACACCTGACAGGGCCTAACATCGACATAGCCTTTACCCACACCTCGCAGTATGGCGAGGAGTATTACTCGTTTGTTAACGGACAGCATACCACCCAGGGCGGTACGCACCAAAGTGCCTTTAAGGAGCACATAGCCAAGGCTATAAAGGAGTATTTCGGCAAGAACTACGATGTGCAGGACGTGCGCAACGGTTTGGTGGCCGCCATAGCCATACGTGTGATAGAGCCATTGTTTGAGAGTCAGACAAAAATCAAGCTCGGCTCGCTCACCATGGCCCCCGACAAGGACTCGAACGGGAAGCCCTTCCCGCTGTCGGGCGTGAGCGTGAACAAGTTTGTGGGCGACTTTATAAAGGAGAATGTAGATAACTTCCTGCACAAGCACACCGATGTGGCCGAGGTTATCAAACAAAAGATAGAGGAGAGCGAGAAGGAACGCAAGGCCATAGCCGGTGTGACCAAATTGGCACGCGAGCGCGCCAAAAAGGCCAACCTGCACAACCGCAAGTTGCGCGACTGCCGCATACACCTTAACGACCCCGCTCCAAAGTCGCGCAAAAAGGGCGACGACGACCAAGAAGACCCGCGACAAGAGTCGTCCATATTCATTACCGAGGGTGACTCGGCCAGCGGCTCTATAACCAAAACACGTAATGCGCAGACGCAAGCCGTGTTCTCGCTGCGCGGCAAGCCGCTCAACTGTTATGGTCTGACCAAAAAGGTGGTGTATGAAAACGAGGAGTTCAACCTGTTGCAAGCAGCCCTCAACATAGAGGACGGACTCGACGGACTGCGCTACAACAAGGTGATTGTGGCCACTGATGCCGATGTGGACGGTATGCACATCAGGCTGCTCATTATCACCTTCTTCCTGCAGTTCTTCCCCGACCTTATCAAGAAGGGGCACGTGTACATACTGCAAACGCCCCTCTTCCGCGTGCGTAACAAAAAGAAGAAGGTGCGTGGGGCAAACAAGCCCAAAACGGTGACCGATGCCAGCGCGGGGGCTGCCATACTGAAAAAGACGCAGGTGAGCGACCGCTCAGAGTATGAAACCATTTATTGCTACAGCGACGAGGAGCGTCTGGCAGCTATCGAAAAGCTCAGTCCGAACCCCGAAATAACCCGTTTCAAAGGTTTGGGCGAGATAGACCCCGACGAGTTCAAAAACTTTATAGGTCCCGACATGCGCCTCGACCCCGTGACGCTGCACAAGAGCGACAATGTGGGCAAGCTGCTCGAGTACTATATGGGTAAAAACACCATGGAACGCCAAGGCTTTATAATAGACAACCTGGTGGTTGAGGAAGACTTGGCCGACGAAGATACCAACGACTTATGAAAGTAGCTATATTCCCCGGCTCGTTCGACCCCTTTACGGTGGGACATGCCAGCATCGTGGAGCGCGGGTTGCCCATGTTCGACCGCATCGTGATAGGGGTGGGCGTAAATGATAAAAAACGCTCGTTCTATGACCCCGAACAGCGTGTGGAGGCCATACGTCGCGTGTATGCCAATGAGCCGCGCATCAAGGTGGTGGCTTACAACGACTTGACCATCGACCTGGTGCGGCGTGAGGGCGCACAATTCATATTGCGCGGCTTGCGCTCTGTAAAGGACTTTGAGTACGAACGCGACATCGCTGCCATGAACAAGCGGCTGGCGGGCGTCGAAACCGTCATGCTCTTTACCGAAGCGCATTATTCCGACATATCGTCGAGTGTGGTGCGCGAACTTATTGCCTATGGCAAGGACGTGAGCGCGTTTTTGCCGCAGCCGGCACAAACCGAAACCAACTTACTGAAATGAAACATATCTATCTGCTTTTAGCCATCTTGCTCACACTGCCCGCCTGCGCACAATCGCGCTTTGGCGATGTGGACTTTGAGCAAATCAAAAAACTGCAAATGGCACAGGTGGCCATCACCAGCCTCTACGTTGACAGTGTGGACCAAAAGAAACTGGCCGAGGACGCCATTAACGGCATGCTCAGCAAACTCGACCCGCACTCGTCGTACACCAATGCCAAGGACACCAAAAAGCTGAACGAACCGCTCAGTGGCAACTTTGAGGGCATCGGCGTGAGCTTTAACATGGTGAAGGATACCCTCGTGGTGTTGCAGGTTATAAGCAAAGGCCCTTGCGAGCGTGCGGGGGTGCTGGCCGGCGACCGCATCATTGCCGTTAATGGCGTGACCATAGCCGGTGTGAAGATGGACCGCGACAGCATCATGACCAAACTGCGCGGGCCGAAGGGCACCGTCGCCAACCTTGACATTGTGCGCCGTGGCACAAACAGTGTGCTGCACTTTAAGGTGGTGCGCGACAAGATACCCGTCAACACGGTTGATGCTGCTTACATGATAACGCCTACTGCCGGCTACATACACCTTGACAGTTTTGGTGCCACATCGGGCAAGGAGGTGCACGACAAGATAGCCGAACTGCGGAAGCAGGGCATGAAGGATCTCATTCTTGACCTCGGCATGAATGGCGGTGGCTACCTTAACGCAGCGCAGGAGGTGGCCAGTGAGTTCCTGCCCAATGGCTCGATGATAGTGTATACCGACGGCCGCGTGATGCCGCGTCAGGAATTGCGCTCAGAGGGCAACGGACTGATGCAGACTGAGGGCCGCGTGGTCATACTCGTTGACGAGTTTACCGCCTCGGCAGCCGAAATTGTGAGCGGTGCCGTACAGGATCACGACCGTGGCACCATCATTGGCCGACGCACATTTGGAAAGGGACTCGTACAGCGCCCCATCGACCTGCCCGACGGTTCGATGATACGCCTCACTGTGTCGCACTATTACACGCCCTCGGGCCGCTGCATTCAAAAGCCCTACACCAAGGGTGAGAAGAGTGAGTACGACCAGGACCTTGAAAAGCGCTACACCCGTGGTGAGCTGACTTGCATTGACAGCATACACCTTGACTCGGCCAAGGTGTACAAAACCTTGGTAAAGGGGCGTACCGTGTATGGTGGCGGTGGCATTATGCCCGACATATTTGTGCCGCTCGACACAACCACTTACACACCCTACTACCGCGCGCTGCGCCGCTACAACCTCATTAACGAGTGGACACTGCGCTATGTGGACGACCATCGCAAGGAGCTGAAGCGCAAATACCGCAAGTTTGAGGATTTTGACAAGAACTTTGAGGTGCCCGCCTCACTCACCGATTCTATCATGGCCGAGGGCAAGCGCAAAAAGGTGGAGCCTAAGGACGACAAGGAGCGCGAGTCGGCACTCAAGGATTTGCAGTTTACGCTCAAAACCACCATTGCCTACGACCTCTGGGACCGTAATGAGTACTTCCGTCTGGTGAACAAGCGCAACGACATTGTAAAGCGTGCACTTCAGTTCTTGAGCGAGGGCAAGTAAGGTCAGAACAAACACAAAACGCAAGCACCCAACGCAAGCACCAAGCACTAACACCCAACGCAAGTGCCAAATGTAAGTGCCAAACGCTAACACCCAACGCTAACACCCAGCGCAAGCACTAATGGGGGCGACGCGTTTCGCGTCGGGAAAATTAAAGCAAAGGCTCACAGGTAGTAGTGGAATTAGTACTATCTGTGAGCCTTTATTTAGTGCTATTTTTTCCCGACGCGAGACGCGTCGCCCCCATTAGTGCTTGCGTTTGGTGTTAGTGTTTGGTGTTAGCGTTTAGTGCTTGCGTTTGATGCTTGCGTTTTGTGCGAGTTTTGTGCTCACGGAGGGGCATGTGGGCCACTTTTGTGTCCACTTTTGTCTGCACGCTGCACTTTTTCTGCGCCAAAATTTGGTTGTTCGGAAAACTTGTCGTACTTTTGCACTGCAAAGAGCAGAAATGCCCTTTTGTGGATGTTCCATGGTGTAATGGCAGCACTAGAGTTTTTGGTTCTCTCAGTCCCCGTTCGAATCGGAGTGGAACAACTTCCCCTTCCCCCAGAGTCTTGCAGTCTTTCCCTGCTTGCAAGGCTCTTTTTCCTCAGCAGTGTCTATACGACACTGCTTTTTTTGTGTATGTGCGCAAGGGGTGGTGGATAGGAATTCTATGGTATATAACTCTCTGCATTTCTGTTTGTTCTTATTGCGCATTAATGGTTATTTGTTTTGTAAGTTAACGACTTGCGGCTGATGTTTTTTGGTGAAGTAGTATAAACTCTGGTTAATGTAGCCGAATAGATGTATTAGTGTGGAGATTTTCCTTATATTCGCATCGTCAAACACTATTAGAATGTTAGCTATGAGATACGGCAAGAACTTTATTTATATTGTATTTGTAATAGTCCTGTTGGTGGTAGCTTGTGATACTGAACCTCATACCGCAACCATCACTATGAATGATGGGAATGAGATAACTATCAGAAATCTGAATGCAACTTACTATAGCAGCGAGGCGCAATTTGAGCAATCTGTCTTCGCAACAGGAGAACTTCCTATTCAAGTTGGAAGTAAGGAAGTCGTTAACTATAAAGAAGGTGAATCTTACACAATAAGTAAAGTCACACAAACTTTTAATACAACGTGGAGAATTGCACGCTTTGGTGAATGGGCCTCGAAGTATGGCTTAAAGTCTAATAGGAAGTATTATGTTTCAACAAAGGTCTACACTCTGAATGTAGTTACGCCTCCGAGTGGTCTCATGATTTTCCCTAAATTTTACAAGGAAAATATGGGATATCCCTCCATGGGAGGCGATATCAAAACATTTGATGTGATTCGGAGTGAAGCGGATCCCAGTGTAACGACTTTTATTACCTATACAAGGTTTGTTGGATATGATGATAATAAAAACAGAGTAGACATTAGTATACCACAAATAAAAGACACAATAAAATGGAAGTTTTTAATTCAAAAAGATGTCTGGGACTGATGGAACATCTTGCTCTGCTGCATTTGGCTCTGCCTTGCCATTGTAATTGTTTCCCTCAAAAAAAGTCGGCATTTGCTTTGCCTTTCTCATAGTAAAGCGTAACTTTGCACCCGAAAACAAAAGTTAGGGGCGTAGCCCAGTTGGTTTAGAGCGCTGCAGTCACATTGCAGAGGTCATCGGTTCGAGCCCGATCGTCCCTACTAACTAAGTTTTATTAGCGAAACAACAGAGGACAGATTTGGCTGCTTGCAACCTCTCAAAAACAATGCTAAAACTCGTGATGTGTGGCTGCGGGCTGCGCAATGGGCGCACATGGGCTACAACGCTAGCGCACACACCTCGCGAATTGCAAAACATTTTAACTGAGTTCTGCCTTGCCTGTTTCCGTTATGCGAAAGCAGGCTGTTTTGTGTTTTAACTATTTTATTCTCACACAATATCATGGGATATTTATTTACGTCCGAATCGGTGTCGGAAGGACACCCCGACAAGGTGGCAGACCAAATATCTGACGCCGTGCTTGATCAGTTGCTGGCATACGACCCCAACTCGAAAGTAGCTTGCGAAACGCTCGTGACCACCGGACAGGTGGTCGTGGCTGGAGAAGTAAAGACTGAAGCCTACGTTGACTTGCAGAACGTGGTGCGCCACACCATTGCACGTATTGGCTACACCAAAGCTGAATACAAGTTTGAGGCAGAGAGCTGTGGCATACTCAGCGCCATTCATGAGCAGAGTGCCGACATCAACCGCGGTGTGGACCGCAAGGGTGCCGACAACAACATCGACCGCAAGGCACAAGGTGCCGGCGACCAGGGCATGATGTTTGGTTATGCTAATAACGAAACTGACACTTACATGCCGCTGCCGCTCTCACTGGCCCACGACATCGTGTATGTGCTGGCCGAAATACGCCGCGAGGGCAAGGTGATGACCTACTTGCGTCCCGACTCAAAGAGCCAGGTGACTGTAGAATATGACGACAACAACGTGGCACAACGCATCGACACCATTGTGGTGAGCACCCAGCACGACGAGTTTATCAGTGCTGCTGAGGCTGGTTCGCAAGAGGAGGCCGACCGCCAGATGCAGGCTCGCATACAAAAAGATGTGGAAGAGATACTCATTCCGCGTGTGATAGATGAGCGTGTCCATACTCCCGAAATTAAAGCCCTTTTCCACAAGGGTAACATCAAATACTACGTCAATCCCACGGGCAAGTTTGTGATTGGCGGTCCTCATGGCGACACGGGCCTTACGGGTCGCAAAATTATTGTAGACACCTATGGCGGCAAGGGTGCACACGGCGGTGGCGCCTTCTCAGGCAAAGACCCCTCGAAGGTAGACCGCTCGGCAGCATACGCTGCGCGACACATTGCCAAGAATATGGTGGCTGCCGGCGTGGCCGACGAAATGCTCGTGCAGCTGAGCTATGCCATTGGCAAGGCAGAGCCTATATCAATATATGTGGACACTTATGGACGCAGCCATGTAAACAAGACCGATGGCGAAATAGCCCAAATCATTGGCAAAATGTTCGATCTGCGTCCAGCGGCCATTGAAGAGGACCTCAAGTTGCGCCAGCCCATTTACGAAGAAACTGCAAGCTATGGCCATGTGGGACGTACCCCCGAACTGGTGAGCAAGACCTTTAACGAGGGCAAGGCTGACGAAAAGACCATGCAGGTGGAACTCTTCACTTGGGAGAAACTCGACAAGGTGGACGAGATTAAGAAAGAATTTGGATTGTAAGTAGGTGTTCAAAATTAGTTGATATGAATTGGTGCAGTATTTCGTTCATAAACATAGGTTGAAGAGGGAGCGTAGCGGGCTACGTGACCGATGAAACCTATGTTTATGGGCGAAAGAATGCGCCAAGGCATATCGACTAATTCTGAACATGGTTATATAAACTAATTTTGAATACCTACTTAATGCAAATTACAGTATATAGCGCATCAAGCGGCCAAGTGCCGCAGACGTATATAAAGGCGGCCCACGAACTGGGCCGCCTTATTGCCTTGGGCGGCCACACACTGGTGAATGGTGCGGGCCGCACAGGACTGATGGGGGCTTGTGCCGACGCTTGTCTTGCCAATGGCGGCAAGGCCGTGGGCGTAATACCTCAATTTATGATAGACCAAGGGTGGCAGCACACGGGCATGACACGTCTGGAGGTGACGCCCAACATGCACCGCCGCAAGGAGCTCATGGCCGAAATGAGCGATGCTTGCATAGCCCTGCCGGGTGGGGTAGGCACGCTTGAGGAACTGCTCGAAATCATTACGTGGAAGCAGCTCGGCCTGTATCTCAAACCCATAGTGGTGCTCAACACCGGGGGCTATTACGACCCCTTGTTGCAACAGTTGCAGTGTGCCGTCGACGAGCAATTTATGCGCAGCCAGCACGCCGCCATCTGGCAAGTGGCCGCCACACCGGCCGAAGCCCTGCAGCTGGCACAGACTACACCGCTGTGGGACAAGTCGGTGCGCAAGTTTGCTGCCATGTAAGCAGGTGTTCAAACATCCCATAGGTTAACGCCGCACCAATTCACAATAGCTAAATTGGGGCATCTGCTTAGCGCATATTTAGCTTGTATCCATACATTTGCACATCACTCATAGCATGTCAAAAATAACAACAACCGACTCGTTGGTGACACACACCGACATGGAAGCCGCTCTTGAGGTTGAGAGCGGGCAGGGTAGTGTGCGCAAATACCAGCCCCGGCATAAAAAAGAAGTTCCGGCAGACACCCTGCCGCCCGACCCGCGGCAGATGCGCCCGTTGCCAGCAGGACAGCCGCTCGAAATGAAGCCCGTTGCGCTTGAAAGCGACTATTGGGAGCACACGCTCACCTATATGCCCAAGAATGCGTTTGTGCAACAACTCGACAGTGTGGCGGGCGTAAAAAAGAACTCGCTCGTGGGCTTGAAAACATCGGGCATAGCGGGCGACCCCGTGCCCTATCTGTTTCGCACCGACAGCTTTGTAACCATTGTGTTGATGGTGAGCTTCTTCCTCGTGGTGTGGGTTATTTCGCGTTCGCGCCATTACCTGCGTCATCAGGTGAAGGACTTCTTCCATCACCGTCAGCGCGAAAATCTGTTTGCCGAGCGCACGCAGACCGAAATGCGCGGGCAGCTGTTCCTTATCTTCCAAACCTGCTTTGTGTTAGGCATTCTGTTCTTCGACTACACGCAGGATTACCAGGCGCAGGTGTTCAACCAACTCTCGCCCTACAAGGTGCTGGGCGTGAGCGTGGGACTGTGCTGTGTGTACTTCCTGCTCAAAATGGCAGTTTACACCTTTGTCAACCACATCTTTTTCGAACGCAAGCAAAACGAGCAATGGGCAGAGTCGTACATGCTGTGTGTGCTCGGACTTGGTCTTGCCTTGCTGCCAGTGGCATTGTTGGTGGTGTATTTCGACCTTAGTATGCATAATATGTTTATAAGCTTCTTTTGCATACTCGTAATTGACAAAATGCTGCTGTTGTACAAGTGCTCACGCATATTTTTCAGTTACACACTGGGCTGGGTGCATCTTTTTTTGTACTTTTGCACCCTTGAAATAGCACCCCTATTCATATTGTTCCGCGCACTGATTTACGCGTGCAACTTTCTGTTAACAATTAACTAATTAACGATACAAAATCCGCGGTCTTGAGCGGCCGCTATGCTGAACTAAAAAGTAGTCATGATCAAGAAGATTCTTGTTTCGCAGCCGAAACCTACTTCCGAAAAATCTCCCTACTTCGAGATTGCAAACAAAGAACACGTGGAATTTACTTTCCACCCCTTTATAAAGGTCGAAGGCCTCACCGCGCGTGAGTTCCGCCAGCAAAAAATTCAAATTCTCGACCACTCGGCCATTGTGTTCACCTCACGCCACTCTGTGGACTTTTTCTTCACTCTCTGCAAGGAGATGCGTGTAGTTTTGCCCGAGGATATGAAATATTTCGGATTGTCGGAGGCTATTGCCCTTTACATTCAAAAGTATGTTCAGTATCGCAAGCGCAAGGTGTTCTTTGGCAGCACAGGTCGTTGGCCCGAACTGGTAACGGTAATGGCCAAACACAAGACGGAAAATTACCTCGTGCCATTGTCAGACGTGCACAACGACGATGTGGCCCGTATGCTCGATGAGAAAAAGCTCAAGCACACCGAATGCGTGATGTATCGTACCGTGACCAACGATTATCCCAAGGACAAGGATTTTGACTTTGACATGATCGTGCTCTTTACCCCTGCCGGTGTGAAGTCGTTGCTTGAGAACTTCCCCGACTTCAAACAGGGCGACAAGCGCCTGGCCTGCTTTGGCGGTGTAACAAAAGCGGCTATTGAAGAGGCTGGCTTGCGCTGCGACCTCTTTGCCCCCACGCCTCAGGCACGCTCAATGACGGCTGCCATCGAGATATATCTCGGAGAGAACAAATAGTAATATACTACGCACAGTATAACAACACATACACAACAAAAGGCATGACTTCACAACAGCCCCGTAGGGCGAGTGGGCTCATGCCTTTTTAAGTTAGTTGTACGAACCATCATGTGGGGTCCGGCAGCGCACACGGCGCGCACTGACTTACAAATGAATGAGGCTATTAAATGAATGAATATGGCTATTATGACAAAACGTTTTACCTTTCGCAAACCCGAGCACTTGTGTTTGAAAACCGAGATTGACGCTCTGTTCACCGCAGGCAGCCGCTCAATGAGCGTTTACCCCCTGCGTGTGACATACCGCATGTTGCCCTATGCCGGCAGCGGTCCGCAGGCTAAAGTGCTGCTCAGCGTGTCGAAGCGCCACTTCAAGCATGCCGTAGACCGCAATCGCGCCAAGCGCCAGCTGCGTGAGGCATATCGCTTGCAAAAACACCAGCTTGTCGAGGCATTGCCCAACGACAAGGCGCTGCACATAGCCTTTATATGGCTGTCTGACCGCCCTGTGCCGTCGCACATAGTGAGTGCCCGCATGGAGGTGGCGTTACGCCGGATCAGGGAAAACATCGCATTGCCATGATAACACGCTTGCTCATATTGCCCATACGCTTCTATCAGCGTTATATTTCGCCCATGCTGCCGCCAGCTTGCCGCTTTACGCCCACTTGTTCGCAGTATGCTGTTGAGGCGTTGCAAAAGTACGGACCATTGAAGGGCTTGTACCTGGCTGTCAAACGCATATTGCGTTGCCACCCCTGGGGCGGCAGTGGTTACGACCCTGTGCCATAATTGTGGCATAGTCCGTTGAAAATTGGCATCAAACGCTATCATAAAACGCTACCTCTAATGGGGGCGACGCGTCCCGCGTCGGGATAGAGAAAGAATGAAAAAACAAACGCTACTAAATAATAGCTGCATATTTCCCCGACGCGAGACACGTCGCCCCCATTAGAGCTAGCGTTTAGAGCTAGCGTTTAGTGCTTGCGTCCGTTCGCATAGTTACGCTAAAAGAACCCAAGACAAGAAAGTTGCATTTGTGACATTTACCATACTACAACAACTTACACACCGAGTATCTTGCATCTTACACAAACGCACTGCAACCCATTGAGTATCAATACTTTACTCAGTGTAAGATGCTACCAATTTCACCTACACACAACCTGCACAACCACATGCTGCCACACGGCACAACACGGGAGGACAATATCACGGCATAGGGAGGCAGATATCACGGCATAGGGACGCAGAAAAGTCTGTTGCTCCGACAGATTTCTCTACGTCCCTATGGCGTATAAACCACCGCATACGACAAAATCGACTGCGCGACAGCGGGGTGGGGTGTGTAAGATGTATGCAGGGGAGTGTAAGATACTTTGAAATCATCTTACACTCTTGAAACCTCTGTATATCAACTTGTTATGCACAAAAAGTGTAAGATGGCAGTAAAAGCACACACTCTCTTTTACATGAGGGAGGACGCGGAGAGGGCAAATATTTGTGTACAAATTGTACACTTTTTTTGTGGGGTGCAATGTCTTGGTGTTACCTTTGCAGCACTTTACTTTTGTTTCAAACCAAATTGTATTGACTACCATGAAACGAATACTTAACAGAATGCTGCGCTATGCCGATGCCATTGTGAAACGTGGCGTTGACAAACTTATAGACGTTATCGGGCATAGTCAGGAACCACAAAGTAAAAACATTGAAACGCCCCAGTCGCAAAAACGCAATGGTAATGACACTGACTGTGCACCGCAAACGACTGGTAACACCACGAACTGCGGTCTGACAGAACAGACCATTCCCCTGATGGACGAACTGTGCGACATTCGCTATAATGTGCTTGACCGCACGCCTGAAGTGCAACGGCGCGACCAGGCGGGCAAAGGGTTTGTACCCGTGAGCAAACTGGTGCGTAACACGATGGTGACCGCGCCATTCAACGGCGTAGAAAGTGATGAAGTCAGGATATTGTGGCGCTCTATGAGATTTGCCGCTAACGCGGAGAACATAAGAACAAAAGGACATAAGAACAAAAGTCCATGCCCGTATGTCTTGAAGCGTTTTTGTTCTTATGTTCTTATGTCCTCCGCGTTAGCGGCAGATCTTATAACTCACAAACAATGAAACACCGCCATGCACACGTAGCAAGAAAGCCAATGTGCAAGGCGGTAGAAAAAGTATTGTCCAAATACGGAGGGCTTACATGTATGGAATATTATTACAAGCCCTATTACTTAACAAGCTTATCTTTTAACTGAGCAAAAACTGCTTTTACTTCTTTGTTATTTTCATTTTGGGGCTTCACAGTAGCTCTCATTTTCTTAATAGCATTGGTTGTAGTAGGTCCCGTATATTTCGTATAACCCACTTCGACAAAAACTTGTGATGATTGAACAATTGGTTGCACAAAAACGAGTGTTTTCTTTAATGGATCTATCATGCCTATAAGGTTCTTCTCCTCATCAACGTTTACCACTACATATCGTTCAATCAAGAATGTTGTTAAGTCATCGGTGTCAACATATGCACGTGTCACTTCAAAACCTGACATATATAATTGATTGTTTTTGAATATGTATAGATACAATGCCACATTACCCTTACCATTATAACCTATAGCATCTGTTTTTTCAGAAATAAGAGAGTAAGCAGACATGGCCTTTTTAACATCGCTTTTTGAGGCTCCAAACGAAAGGTAAGGTTCTGTAAAATTATAGTTGGTAGCTTTTACCGTAACTTTTATTGTACCAGCGCTTCCTGTTATGGTAGTCGTTCCTGAGCATACTGCTTTAATCGTACCATTTTTTACACTTGCAACAAGTTCATTAGCAGATTCCCAATCGTCGCCAGGTCCGATTGAGTGTGTTTCTCCAACGTTTAATGTAAGGCTTGTGTTAATTGAATCGTCTGAATTGTCACCGCAAGAAGTGAATACAGAAAGCGAGATACACAACAACATCGCGATAAACGCAGACATTGTAAAGAAAGGTTTTGATTTTGTTTTCATCGTAATGAATTTTTTAAGTTATTCTGAGTGCAAATATATACCATTAAAAGATACCCCCCCGATTTATACAAACATTAACACGAATATCTGCTAAATACAATCACAACGCCCGCAAATGTCCTGTTAAAATGCCGAAAACGCTTCTCATAACCTATATGTAACGTCAATACACCTCAATGAAAGTCCTGACCATTGGCAGCATAGTTCGAAACATTGGCGGTAATATCTCAAATTATAGCTGCCTGCTAATACTCTTTGAATGCAAAACAAAACGCCAAGACGCTACTTTTCCCGTCTTAAATCCTTTATAAATAGAGTTTCATGCTCTTTATTTCAAAAAGTAAGGCCCTTTAGTTAGCTGCACATGGCTGCAGAAGCTAAAAGCATGCATGAAATACGATAGCAGTCACGTTGTCCGTGATAGACTTTAACGCTTTTGCCCTTTCAGGTAGGGTGTTCAAAATTGGCATCAAAAGCGAGATCGTTTTAGGGATCTCTATTCGTTGTTATGACTGTTCGGTGAAAAGTAAACATGCGAAAGGACTCAAGCACCAAACGCAAGCACTAATGGGGGCGACGCGTCTCGCGTCGGAAAAAGATTCAGCTATTATTTAGTATGGTTTGTATCTTTCCTTTTAATTATCCCGCGGGACGCGTCGCCCCCATTAGTGCTTGCGTTTTTTGCAGCGCGTTTTAGGCAACTTAAAATGCAACAAAAACGGTCACGCTTTTTATGCCAATTTTGAACACCCCACCTGTAAGGGCAAAAGCATTATTACAATGTGCTTTAGACTTTTGCCGTACAGCAATAAAAACAAATAGACTTCCACGACAGCAAACATTGCAGCACCGCTTGTGCACAGAAAAGGGCGGAACCCTTAGCAGGTTCCACCCTTAAAAAAACAATTCATTATGAAGAGGTATAATCTCTCATTGTGTGTTTCGCCATAGGTTAAGCGTAGGTTGGGATGGTTGTTACGCACGGCATAGTGGCGTTCCACCTGATGACCGATGCGCGGTTGTAAAGTGTGGCTTTGTGTGGCACACTTAATTTTCATGGTTGCGATGCAAATGTAAATCTTTTATTTTAATTGACAAACATTATGCAACAAATATTCAAAATAAATGCGCATTTTGTAACAACCGTGCCATTTTAACACTTCAGGGTGGTTCTAAAAACAGATTTATTAGAACCACCCTTTAGGTTTACTGTCCACACTCCTCGAGCAACTTGATGGCGTCGACATATTGGGCTATGCCTACAGCCACCTCTTTGGCAGCTTTCATGGCCAGCACCACCGTTTGCGGACGGTGTACGACGTCGCCTCCGGCAAACACACCGCGGCGGGTGGTCATGCCCTTGGGGCGGTCGCCCACAATGACGTAGCCTTTCTCGTCGACGTCGATACCTTTGGTGGTGCCAACGATGCGGCTGGCGGGGCGTGAGCCGATGGCCAGGAACACGCGGTCGAACTCTACGGTGTGTTCGCCGTCGGGGGTGGCCAGTCTGATGGCACGCACACGGCCCTTTTCGTTGCCAAGGAATTCGATGGAGTTGGTTTTCCACATGAATTTTACGCCTTCCTTTACAGCGTCTTCGTACTCGCTCTTGATGGCGGGCATCTCCTCTTGTGTGCGGCGGTATATGACGGTGACGTCGCCGCCCAGGCGCTGTGCGGTGCGTGCGGCGTCCATGGCCACATTGCCACCGCCTATCACGGCCACGCGGTCGCCCTTGCGCAGTGGTACCATCTCGTAGGGCAGGGCGCCCTCAACGTAGGCGTTGACGTTGTGCAGGAAGTCGGTTGACTGTGTGACGCGGCGCAGATTAGCCCCCGGCACGTTGAGGTTTTGGGGCAGGGCGGTGCCGGTGCCCATGAATATGGCGTCGAAGCCTTGAGCAAACAGGCTGTCGACGGTGACACCGCTCTCGGGCGCGCCTACAAGGCAGTTGGTTACAAAGTGTACGCCGAGGGCCTCGATGCGCTTAATTTCGTTGCGCACCACGGCTTTGGGCAGTCGGTACTCGGGTATGCCGTACATCAGCACGCCGCCTGGCTCGGGCTGCCCTTCGAATATGGTGACATTGAAGCCCTGGCGCGCCAGGTCGCCTGCCACGGTAAGGCCGGCGGGGCCTGAGCCTATGACGGCCACCTTGCCGCGTGTTTTTTCGGGTATGCGCTCGTGGGTCAGGTTCATTTCGGCGTCGAATTGTGCAATAAAGCTTTCGAGCTTGCCCACTCGCACGGGGGTGTCGCGGCGGCCGAGCACGCAATGGCCTTCGCACTGCTTTTCGTGTGGGCACACACGGCCGCAGATGGCGGGAAGGTTGGTTTTTTCGTGCAGTATGGCCATGGCCTCGCCCATGTTGCCCTTTGAGAGCTCGTGTATGAAGTCGGGTATGTTGTTCTCGATGGGGCAGCCCTTTTTGCATTGTGGCACTTTGCAGTGCAGGCAGCGCTTGGCTTCCTCAATGGCCTCGCGCATGGTGTACATTTTGTTCACCTCGTCAAAATAGGGCAGGTGGTGTGTGTTCTCTTCGTTCATCAGTTTGTGTTTACTTGATGTGTTCAATCACCTCGTCGATGCTGAGGCTTTGCTGCTCGCCGGTCCCCATGTTTTTAAGGGCTACTTTGCCTTCGGCCATTTCGCTCTCGCCAACCAGGGCCACGAAGGGCACTTTGTGGGCGTTGGCGTAGCTCATCTGCTTTTTCATTTTAACAGAGTCGGGGTATACCTCGGCCGAGATGCCGGCCTTGCGTATGGCGGCGGCCAGGCGCAGGCAGTGGGCGGCCTCGTTGGCACCAAAGTTGATGAACAGAATGCGGGCGCCTGAGTTGGTTTCGGCAGGGTAGAGGTCGAGCTGGGTGAGTACGTCGTAGATGCGGTCGGCACCAAATGATATGCCGACGCCGCTCAGGCCTGGCAGACCGAATATGCCGGTGAGGTTGTCGTAGCGGCCACCACCGGTGATGGAACCTATCTGTACGTCGAGTGCCTTGACCTCGAATATACAGCCCGTGTAGTAGTTGAGGCCGCGGGCCAGGGTGAGGTCGAGCTCGAGCTCGTTGCGCAGTTCGCTGGCCTTGAGGGCGTTGAGCACAAAGGCTACTTCGTCAACTCCCTTCAAACCCGTCTCGCTGGCGGCCAGCACTTGGCGCATGGTGTCGAGTTTCTGCTCGTTGGTGCCCGAAAGCGAGATGATAGGCTGCAACTTTTCAACAGCCTCTTCGCTCAGACCTACGGCGCGCAACTCTTCGTTTACCTTGTCAAGGCCTATCTTGTCGAGCTTGTCAATGGCTACGGTGATGTCGACAATCTTGTCGGCTGCACCTATAATCTCGGCTATTCCGCTGAGAATTTTGCGGTTGTTGATCTTGATGCAGACGCGAATGCCGAAACGGCTGAACACTTCGTCGACAATCTGCATCAGCTCTACCTCGTTGAGCAGTGAGTCGGAGCCTACCACGTCGGCGTCGCACTGGTAGAATTCGCGGTAGCGGCCCTTTTGCGGACGGTCGGCGCGCCACACGGGTTGTATCTGGTAGCGCTTGAAGGGCATCTGCAACTCGTCGCGGTGCTGCACCACGTAGCGTGCAAAGGGCACGGTGAGGTCGTAGCGAAGGCCTTTTTCGCAGAAGCGGGCTGCGAGCTGGGCCGAATTCTTTTCGGCGTATTCCTCGGCGGTCACTTCGCCACGGAAGTTGCCCGAGTTGAGTATCTTGAAGAGCAGTTTGTCGCCCTCCTCGCCATACTTGCCCATGAGGGTGGAGAGGTTCTCCATGGCGGGCGTTTCAATCTGACGGAAGCCGTAGAGTGCGTACACCTCGCGTATGGTGTTGAAAATATAGTTGCGGCGGGCCATTTCGACCGCACCAAAGTCGCGTGTGCCTTTGGGTATGCTTGGTTTCTGTGCCATGTTGTAAAATTTTTAGATATTTGTGGGCAAAGTTACTAAAAACCCATGTTTTTATTAAAGCTTCACCCTTATTTCTTTGTACACGCGCGGTTTAGTAATGGTGAAAGAATAAGCTGAGCAATGTATTGCTTTAGCTCACGGATCGCACTGATAGCACGGATTTTTTAGCTCATGCAACGTGCTTTTGCACCACGGAGATGACGGATTTGACGGATTTTGTGAGCATTGCATGCCCACTTCGCTATTAGCTCGTTGCTGAGGATAGGTCGCTTACTACATAATCTGTGCTAGCGTATTTCGCCACGGGTACGTTACGGACCAATAGCGAAGTGAGCATGCAATGCTCACAAAATCCGTCAAATCCGTCATCTCCGTGGTGTTAAAGCACGTTACGGAAAAATCCGTGCTATCGGTGCGATCCGTGAGCATAATATCAGAATAGTTTTACCGGACGGCAATGTTACTTAATACACGCTCCTGACGGAGGGACTTGTGTCTGCTTGCTTTGTATGTGGCGGCGCGGGGCGTGTGGTGGATATACGCTAAAAGTCTCCAATCTGTGCCGATGCTGCGGGGCATCGGTTACGGATTGGAGACTTTTGGCCAGTGAAACCGCGGCGGGTGCACCGGGGCGGCTATGTGGGGCGTGGGGGAGCGGGGGTCAGAAGAACTGGCCCTCGTTGATGAGGCGGCGCGTGGCGTCGGGGTCGCTGTTGGGGCATATCATCAGTATGTCGCCTTGCTGTGCTATCACGTAGCCGTCGAGGCCGGCTATGATGGCTTTCATGTGTTGGGGCAGTCGCACCATGCAGTTTTGGGTGCCTTGCAGCATCACGCGGGCACCACCGCTCACGGCATTGCCGTCGGCATCGGTGTGCGACACTTCGTGCAGCTCTGTCCAGCAACCTACGTCGGCCCACCCAAAGTTGCACTCCAGCACTGCCACATTGCTGCAGTGCTCGAGCACAAGCAGGTCGATGCTGCGCGGCAGGCCCTCGGGTATACATGAGCGCACGTAGTTCATCTCCTCGGCTATGGTGACCATTTGTTTGGCCACTTCTTCAACGGGGCGGTCGGGACGGTGTGCCATGCTTGAGAGGTGCTGGCCGAGGGTCTTGCCTTTCCACATGAATATGCCGGTGTTCCACAGGAACTCGCCGCTCTGCATAAACATCTTGGCGTAGTCAAGTTCGGGTTTCTCGCTGAACGATTGCACCTTGTGCAGCTTGTCGTCGGCGTTGCCTATGGCGTTGCCCATCTGTATGTAGCCGTAAGCCGTGTTGGGCTGCGTGGGTTTGACGCCTATGGCCAGGAAGTCGGCGTGGGTGTCAACGTAGTCGAGGCCGCGCAGTATCTGGGTTTCGAAACGGTCGGCGTGCTGTATGAGTTGGTCGGCCGGACTTACCACTACATTGGCATCGGCATCGGACAACACTGTGTGCCATGTGCCCCAAATGGCTGCGGGGGCGGTGTTGAGCTGCACGGGCTCGGGCAGAATGTTGGTCTCGGGCACTTCGGGCAGTTGCTCGCGCACAAGGGACACATAGCTCTCGTAGGTGGATATGTATATGTGGTTGGTGGGGATAAAACGGGCAAAGCGGTCGAAGGTTTGTTGCAGCAGGGTGCGGCCTGTGCCGAAGAAGTCGATAAATTGTTTGGGCAGCTCCTTCTGACTTGCGGGCCACAAGCGGCGTCCAACACCACCGGCCAAAATGATACAGTAGTTCTTATTACGTGTTTCCATTATCAAGGATTAGTGGGTTAGTTATTGGGTGGTTCTAAAAATTCTGTTTTTAGAGTTCTGCTATTCTGAAATGTGATTTGC